>ENA-OFCI01000823-OFCI01000823.1-metagenomes-genome-assembly--contig:-NODE-823-length-16467-cov-4.513953_pt1 | contig 16467 bp, 12 predicted proteins | sample MGYA00153391_OFCI01 | MGnify analysis MGYA00153391
CGGCGGCGTGAGGATTCGTGGCCTTGGAATCATTAATCCAAGTGATTCCATCGCGCTCAAGCACCAGTTCTAAACGATGTCGATCAAGGGTGAAATTCCTGAGCCCAGATCGGATCTCCTCGTGGGTAACGCCTATCGCTAAAGCCAATCCGGCAGCAGCCATCGCGTTAGAAACATTGTGAGGGACCGAGGGATGGATATCGGAGAGTTCTGCAAAATCAATAGCCAGGCTGGAATCCTCCGTGAAGGCTCGATCGAGGAGAAGATTCTCCACCAGCCCCAACTCCCCGGATTGAGGAGTATCTAGGAAGTAAAATATTTTTTTGCCTTGCCAGGATGTGGATCGAATAACGCTTTCGCTGTCCTGACCATTGATAATCGCCACCTTACTCGCCTCTAAAAGTTTTAACTTAGCAAGGGCATATGAATCAAAGGAGCCATGCCAATCAATATGGTCTGGAGCAATATTTAACAAGGCAACAGCTGCATACCGAGGCAAGTGGCTCCACTCTAATTGAAACGAGGAGAGTTCAAGAGCTAAAAAATCATAGTTCTCTCCAGATGCGAGCACGGAGATAACCGGATCCCCCACGTTTCCGCAGGCCACTCCAGAAATTGAACTGTAATCAAAGATTGATTGCACCATCTGAATAGTTGTCGTCTTCCCATTTGTGCCCGTGAGTGCGATCCATTTTTGATTCGGAGCTATCTCTTCCTTGACTAACCAAGAAAAATCAATCTCACTCAAAAGTTCACAGCCATCAACGCGCAGGGAAGAGAGGATCGGGTTATCCCGGTGCCAACCCGGTGAAACAATAGCAAGGTCGTACTTTAACTGCACACTCCTCTTCGCATCGGGAGTTCTCTCATCAAAAAGATCTGCTGCAATTCCACGAGTCGCAAGAAAATCCATAACTGCAGAGCCAGTCACGCCAGCTCCTATCACAGCGATCTTCTTTGCGGCTAGCTCTGTAAGAAAAGACATTTACGAGTTCACCCACTTTGCATAGAAGAGTCCCAATCCAGCGGCAACGCTGAGCCCCGCAATAATCCAAAAGCGAATAACGATTGTCACCTCCGCCCACCCCAATAGTTCAAAGTGATGTTGTAAAGGCGCCATACGAAAGACGCGTTTACCCCCGGAAAGTTTGAAGTACGTCGTTTGAATAATGACCGACATGGTGATGATTACAAAGAGACCACCAAGTGCCGCCAGTAACATCTCGATGCGCAGCGTGATAGCCAGGCCAGCAAGCACTCCCCCGAGGGCAAGTGAGCCGACATCTCCCATAAAAATGCGTGCAGGAGAGGTGTTCCACCATAGAAATCCAGCGCAGGAGCCCGCAAAAGCAGCGGCCAAGACCGCGAGATCAAGGGGATCACGCACTTGATAGCATCTAGAGACCAACACTTCTGCGCTTGCCAACCCGCAACTCTGGCGGAACTCCCAAACTCCTATAAGTACAAAGGCCAACAGAGTCATGATCGAGGTACCGCTTGCTAAACCGTCCAGACCGTCGGTGAGGTTGACTCCGTTGCTTGCGCCCAGGACAAGAAAAACCACCCAGACAATCACAAATACGGTACCTAAGCCCAATGAGGTATCGCGCACCGTGGAGAGATGGAAAGAGATGGGCGTCAATTTAAAGGTATCTCGAAAGTGCAATCCGGCGAAGGCGAATCCGCCAGCGACCAGAGCCTGACCTATCAGCTTATGCCTTGCGCGCAATCCGAGAGAGCGCTGTTTCACAATTTTAAGCCAGTCATCGGTGAATCCAACGACGCCGAGTCCGATCACCAGACCCAGTACCAATAGCGCCGAAGCACTAATACGAACCCCATTGATAAGGTGCGAAGCAAAGTAGGCGACTATCGCGGAAGTAATAAGGACTACCCCACCCATCGTTGGAGTCCCCCTCTTCACATGATGCGTGGTGGGACCATCATCTCTAATCTGCTGACCATAACCACGCGCCGCTAGAAAGCGGATAAAAATCGGAGTGAGTAGGAAACTTAAGAGAGTCGCGATAGATCCCGCGAGTAGTATCTCTTTCACTCTTTCTCCACCTGCCAATTCGCAATTAACTTCTCTGCCAGTTCATCCAGATGTTCGGCCCGCGAAGCCTTCACGAGCAATACATCTCCGGGTTGGATATGCGAGAGCGCTTCGAGCGCTTCCTCCTGGGTGAGGAAATAATGTGTCAACATCTCATCCCCGAATTCTCGATCCAGTTCAAGGCCATCTAGGTACAACTCTGTCCCTACCGCAACTAAATGATCGACCCCCAAATCAGAGGCGAACCTGCCGATGCGAAGATGCTCCTCACCTTCGGACTCACCAAGCTCATGCATCTTGCCCAAAAGAGCCCACGAAGACCCCCCGCGCTCCTGTGTCAGATGGACCAGGGTTTGCAGCGCCGCCCGCACACTCTCGGGGTTCGCATTGTAGGAATCATTAATAATCAAGAGTTCACCAACATCATGAAGTTCCATGCGCCATTTACTGCGAGGTTCTGCTGTTGAGAGTGCGGCCGCGACGGACTCGATAGAGATCCCAAGTTCAAGCGCGGTAGCTGCAGCAGCTAGGGCGTTGGCAACTTGGTGTGCCCCAAGTAAACGAAGTGCAACGGGAGCCCTTCCCGACTCGCTGACGAGATCAAAGTGGGCACGACCCTCCCGAAATTCCAAATCTGCTGCGCGCACATCGCACTCACTCTTCTCACCAAAGGAGATCCGCTTGCGAGCGCTACCTTCGCCCATGTGTGGAGTAAGTGGGTCATAACTTCCCAAAATTGCTACCCCATGCTCCGGAAGTGAGTTAATTAATTCACTTTTTGTCTGAGCGATCGCTTCGCGACTTCCGAATTCTCCGAGGTGTGCGCTACCAACAACCAGGACAATTCCTATGTGTGGTTGCGCAATCTGACAGAGCCGGGCAATATCACCCATATGTCGCGCTCCCATCTCAATGACACAGAACTCAGTCAGATCGGTACAGTGCAGAATTGTCAGAGGAACGCCGATTTCATTATTGAATGACCCATTAGGAACTACACACTCACCACGGATCGAAAGGACGTGCCCTAATAAATCTTTTGTTGTTGTCTTACCATGCGATCCAGTAATTCCAATAAAAGTGCAGCGCTTCATTCGCTCGCGGGCGGCCGATGCCAGTTGAGCCAAGGCTAGGCCAGCATCAGAAACGAGAAGGGAGGGAATACCCAAATTAATCGTCGTAATTGCAAACCGAGCTCCATTGGCAATTGCCTCTTTGGCAAAGTTATTTCCATCGACTCGTTCTCCGGGAAGGGCGACAAAGAACGAACCCTTACTCGCTCTGCGAGAATCAATTTCAGGGTATTCAGTAATTATCGCCGCAGGATCAACGTCAATTATTTCAGCGCCTATTATCTCTGCGATCTGCGCGATCGTGAACGAGATCATGACAACTCCTCGATAGCTCGCGCCAGTTCAATTCGATCATCGAAGGGATATTTAATCCCCAGGATCTCTTGACCCCGTTCGTGGCCCTTTCCAAGAACAATAACGCAATCTCCCGGTTCTGCCTCCAGTACCGCCATGGCTATCGCGCTACGACGATCGGGTTCCACAACTTGCCGTAAATCTGCAACCCCACCCAGCATCTCGGCAAGAATATCGAGAGGATCTTCACTTCGCGGGTTGTCAGAAGTGTAAATGGCTAAATCGGCGCCCCTTCGCAACGCTTCGCCCATTATTGGACGCTTGCTCTTATCCCGGTCCCCACCACAGCCTAAGACAGCGATCACTCGGCCCGACGTAAGGGATCTCGCTGTCGATAGGGCTCGAGTGACGGCATCGGGGGTGTGGGCATAATCAACCAGCGCTAGAAATTTCTGACCTATCTCAACCGCCTCGAGGCGCCCCATGGGAGCCACCAACATGGGCAGGTAATATGAAAGAGCAATGGGATCAACACCACTTTCGACGGCGAGGGCAATCGCTAAGAGGGCATTATCAAGATTGTGCAGTCCAAGCAGAGAGATGGAGCCCTCAATCAAGATCCCGCCAGAGCCTCGAATCGCCACTTCGTAGCCAATGCCAAATGACCTCGCTGTGAAACTTTCGTAATACCAATCGGCCTGGTGATTTGAACGGGACACAGCCTTTATTGGAATTGTGGCCTCGGCAAAGAGACGCGCTCCAAAGGGGTCATCAATATTCACTATCGCCCGCTCTGCAAACTCCGTCGTGAATAGGCGAGATTTGGCCTGAAAGTAGCTCTCCATGTCACGATGAAAATCGAGATGATCCTGCGTGAGGTTAGTAAACCCAACCACAACGAAACGTGCGCCCAATACTCGACGCATAGCCAAGGCATGGCTACTCACTTCCATGACTAGGTTACGAACGCGTTGCTCTCGCATAGTCGCCACAATCTTCTGTAAATCGGTTCCCTCAGGAGTCGTAAAGGAAGTTGCATATTCTTCTCCGGCGATGCTGATTCCGACCGTTCCGATAAATCCGCTAGCGCGGCCATCAAGTTGCCAGATTTGATCGACCAGAGCCGCGGTTGTTGTTTTGCCGTTTGTGCCAGTTATCCCTACGGCATCAAGTGAGCTAAATGGATTGCCGTAGAACCATGAGGCGATAGGTCCTACCCACATGCGAGGAGTTTCTACAATAAGGACTGGGAGTGCTCCATTAATTATGCGACCACCTTCTGGATCGGTCACGACTGCCACCGCTCCACGAGCAATCAAGTCGAGGATAAAATTTGCTCCGTGCATCTTTGCGCCAGGTAACGCAATAAAGAGATCTCCCGCAACGACCACGCGTGAATCGAGGGTAACTCCCGTAAATTCTCCCTCTGCCTGAAAATTTTCAATCCCAAGGAGATCAGCAAGTTCTCTTACACTCTTCCTAAATTCCGCAACAGGGGTCAGGGGTGAAGTATTTCCCATCATGGCTTCACTACGCCAAAAGGCGCCAACTGTTTAGTGGATAGGAGCGCTGCTTGGGTAAGAGGGTAAGCCCTCTGCGTGGAGAGAACAGGTTGAACTTGCTTGCTCTGCAAGACAAAACTCATTACTTTTTTAAATACTGGGGCGGCAATCTCGCCACCAAAGTGCTCCCCCTGTGGGTTTTGGATAACCACACTGACCACATACCTTGGGGCTGCCGCAGGAGCCATCCCAATAAATGAGGCGGTATACCCGCGATAACATCCACATCTCGCATCAGAGCGCATAGCGGTTCCGGTCTTGCCAGCAATTCGGTAACCAGGGATTTGTGCGGCCGGCGCAGTACCCTCGTTCGAAACGACTCCTTCTAACATCGTGCGAATCTGCGCAGCAGTCGCCGGACTGATGACTTGCACCGGCTTCCCAGACTTTGATGGTGTGTAAGTCCCGGCAGAATCTGTTGTGCCCGCTACGACGTTGGGGGTTACTCGCAGGCCATTATTTGCGATGGTGGCAAAAACATCGGTCGCCTGCATCGCGGTAACTGAGTAACCCTGACCAAAGGCGATTGTCGGAGCCGATGAGTTTGACCAATTGGAGACAGGATGAAGAATTCCAGATGATTCACCGGGAAGATTGGATCCAGTACTTTGGCCGATTCCAAATTTTTGTAAATAGTTGAAGAAAACTTCGTGTGGAAGTGTGGCACCAATTTGGATTGCACCAATATTGCTCGAAACAGCCAAGACCCCCGCAGTGGTTAGCTCTTCAACTTTATGATTTTTATCATCATGAAAAATTCTTCCGCCAGCTTTAAAGGTGTTGGGAATTCGATAAACAGTTGTGGGTGTAGTTGTTCTCTCTTCGAGAGCAGCGGCAACGGTTATAACCTTGCCTGTTGAACCAGGCTCATAAACATCTTGAACCGCAGGGTTGCGCATTTGGGAGAGAGTGATCTTTTTTCGGTTACTAGGATTAAAAGTAGGAGCACTCGCCTGAGCCAAGATGGCACCGGTCTTCGGATCCATCACAATCACCGTCCCCGAGAGAGCCTTAGCGCTCTTCACTGCCGAGGAGATCGCGTCCTGCGCCACCCATTGAATATCCCGCTCTATGGTGAGACGAATATTGACTCCAGGTTTTGCAGCGGTAATAAATTGTTGAGAACCGGGAATGATGGCGCCGTTGCCATTTACATAGTCATACTCGCCATTTGTCCCCGTCAATTCAGTATTCATACTTGCTTCAACACCAGCCGCGCCTTGATTTGCCGCATTAGTTAAACCTACTAACGAGGAGGCCAGCGTCCCTGTTGGGTAATTTCTAGAGTATGCACTCTCGCTAAAGAAGCCAACCAGTCGCTTTGATAACCCACCTGGGGTCGACTCCACCTTGTTGTTGTAGGAGTTCAGCGCCCTCTGCAAATTGTCCCAAACAATCGGCACCACACCATTTTCGATAACTTGGTATCGCTTTTTTCCAGTCAAGAGAGTCTGCAGATCAGTTACGGGAATCCCCAGTACTGCATACGTAACCTGTGCGGTGGTGGCCGGGTCTACAATCATGCTCTGGTCAACGATGATGTTCTTAGCGGCCTCACTTCTGGCTAAGACAATTCCGGTAACATCTGTGATTGTGCCACGAGGGGCAAGCCAGATCGATCTATTGACCATTTCGTGTGCTGCCCGCTTCGTATAACCGCCCGCCTGTACCGCCTGCACGTCGACTAGTCGAACCCCAAAGATAAAAAAAATAAGAAGGAAGCCGACGACTAAATAGCGGATCCTTTTGCCAAAGGCCTCATGGGAGATCACTTGGAATTTCCACTCGCAGCCGTCGACGGGTTAATATCGAGGAAGTTAATTCCGACCTGTGGCTGCATCCCTAGTTTTATCGCCGTTACAGCTAAATTATTGGGCGATGAGTACAACGCCACTTGATTGAGCAGGGCATCGCGTTGGTCGTTAACCGCGGCAAGATGAAGCTTCATACTTTCCAGAGTGAATGCCCCGGATGTAAGTGCGGTATTTACGCTGAGCAGAAGAAGTAGTCCAACCGTAAATACTCCAATAAGAAACCCGATGAAGGCACGATTGCTCACTGCCGCGCTATTATCAATGTTGAGATCTGGGACGAGTCTTATGGCGGCTCGCGTTTGGACCGCCAAGTGACGCACCCGGGAGCGCTGCAATGGCGTTGATGTGGCTTCCTCAAACTGCGCGATTGCCATTATGCCGCCAACCGTTCGACCGCACGAAGGCGCATGGACTGTGAACGGGGATTCAACGCGATTTCAGCGACAGAAGCCGACTCGCTACCTCGCATAACGAGGGCAAACTTGGCGGCGCTATCGGGAAGGTCAATGGGCAAACCCCGCGGCGTCTTTGACTCAGTGACCGCAGTCAACAGGTTCTTCACAATTTTATCTTCGAGAGATTGATAGGCCATGACTACCAGCCGACCATGTATTTCGAGTGCGGCCAGTGCGGCTGGAATTGCCCTCTCGAGGATCGAAAGTTCTTGATTTACTTCAATACGTAGAGCCTGAAAGGTGCGTTTGGCTGGATTGCCACCTGTGCGACGAGCAGCTGCAGGGATTGCAGCCTTCACCAACTCCGCCAAATCCTTTGTGGAGTTCAGGCTTCCCGCTGTACGCGCCTCAATGATGAAGTCAGCGATACGCGGGGCAAACTTTTCTTCTCCGTAGTTACGCAATATACGAACGAGAGCTCCGTGCTCGTAGGTGCGCAGCACATCGAGGGCCGTCAGACCGCTGCTCTGATCCATTCGCATATCAAGTGGCGCGTCAAAGGAGTACGCGAAACCGCGCCCCCCATCATCGAGTTGCATTGAGGAAACCCCAAGATCAAAGAGCACCCCCGCTACCTGCGAAACTCCGTGTTCGGTTAATACTGCATCGATTTGGTCGTAGGTTGTGTGGGAGATCAGAAGTCGATCTTGGAAGGAAAGTAGATTCTCTCGAGCAATTGCTAGTGCGCTTTCATCCCGATCTATCCCTATGACGATCAACTTCGGGAACTGTGCGAGCAAGGCGCGCGAATGACCTCCAAGACCCAGGGTTGCATCGATGACATAGGTCTTCTTTTCATGGTCGAGTGAAAATTCAATAGCGGGGGTCAACAATTCAATGCACCGTTCAACTGCCACAGGTATGTGCTCGCGACTCACATACTCCCCCTTCCTCTTTCTTTTTCAGTTTCTTTTCTTAAAGTCCGTCTTAGTGCAGGTAGCGCTCTACTTCTCTGGCTAGGTCACCGCCGACCGACGGATCTAGGGGGACGGCGCCGGGGAAGTGGCGCCGTTAATTTAAAGTCGGCGATGGCCTAACAAGAGATGTCAGAGCCTCGGTAGAGCTAGAAGAGTCCGGGTAGCACCTCCGTTGAAATATCGGCAAAACCCTGCTCGCGATCAGCGAGGTAGGTCGCCCAGGAGGTGGATCCCCAAATTTCAAGCCGAGTGTTGGCACCAATGACGACACACTCTTTTTCTAAACCGGCATAATTACGTAGGCCAGTGGGAATGGTGACTCTTCCTTGCTTATCTGGAACCTCATCGTGCGCCCCCGCGAACATGACCCGCATGTAATCGCGAGCGCCTTTTTCCGTTACCGGAGCTAGGCGCATCCGCTCAGTAATCGCGGTGAACTCCCCCATAGGAAAGACATAGAGACAGCGTTCCTGGCCTTTGGTAATGACTAGACCCTTGGCCAATTCATCCCGAAAGCGGGCGGGCAAGATAAGGCGACCCTTCTCATCGAGCTTTGGCTCGTGGGTCCCTAAAAACATTTATCTCCCCCTAGATTCACTTACTTGCCGATAATTCCCCCGAATTAGTGGCATTCACCACTTTACTCCACTTTTCCCCTTTTTCAACCACCTATACCCACTTTCTTACCAATTCACTCCATCCCCGGCCAGGATCACCAGCAAGTGGGCGATAAGAGAAAATTGGCAACGCCCGGCCAGGTCGGTGATTAGGCTTGCTCCTCTATGAGTAACAATGACGTCTCTACACATGAGGTCTTGATCGAGGCGAAGGCACTGGTCAAGCGATACGGCGACTTTACGGCGGTCAATGGCATCGATTTCCAAGTCCGAAAGGGTGAATCCTTCGGTTTTCTGGGGCCAAATGGCGCTGGAAAGTCGACCACCATGCGGATCATCGCGGCTACCCTCACCCGCACGAGCGGGGAGATCACCATTTTGGGTAAGGACCCGGAGAAATCTGGACCTGAAATCAAGGCCCACCTCGGAGTCGTGCCACAGGCCGATAATCTGGATCAGGCCCTTACCGTTGAAGAGAATCTCTACATATATGGGCGCTACTTTGGACTTTCCAAGAAGTTCCTCAAACCTAAAATTGAAGAGTTGCTCGATTTCGCCCAGTTGATAGATAAGCGGTCGGTCAAGGTTGATGCCCTCAGCGGCGGTATGAAGCGGCGGTTGACTATCGCACGAGCCTTGGTGAGTGAACCTGAAATATTGATGCTTGACGAACCGACAACGGGATTGGATCCCCAAGCGCGTCATATCCTTTGGGATCGTCTCTTTCGGTTAAAAGAGCAAGGTGTGACCTTATTGATTACAACGCATTACATGGATGAGGCCGAACAGCTCTGCGATCGCTTGATGGTGATGGATAAAGGCTCGATCATGGCCGAGGACTCTCCCGTCGGATTAATCAAAAAGTACTCAACAAAGGAAGTTCTGGAAGTTCGCTTCGGCTCTGATCGTAATGCGGTGGTCGCACCTCAGCTCCGCGAATTGGTGGAACGCATTGAAGTGCTTCCTGATCGCATCTTGATGTATGCCGATGATGGGGAAGATCTCTTGCACCAACTCAACCAAAAGGGCCTTCATCCCCTCACTTCCCTTGTTCGGCGCAGTTCGCTAGAAGATGTCTTCTTGCGTCTCACCGGTCGCACTTTGATCGAATAAGGCTGAGTTAAATATGGCCACTCGATTAGGTTCTCTCACACTCGTTGATGTTAATCAGATCAAAGCACGGGGCGCCCTATACGTTGCGGAATCTCGCATCCTCAGTATTCGAAAGTTCTTACCCGCTGTTATCTCCATTGCAGTTGCTAGCCCAACCCTGTATTTAATTGCAATCGGCCTGGGAGTTGGCAAATTAATCAACCACCACTCCGGTGGGGTTGATGGTGTCAGTTACCTAACCTTCTTGGCACCAGCACTATTGGCCACCGCCGCAATTCAAACGGCGATGGATGAGGTCGTCTTTACAACAATTCAAGGTTTCAAGTGGGGGAAGATCTTTTACGCTATGAATGCAACACCTCTTACGGGCAGGCAGATCGCCGATGGAGTTTTTTTGAGTGCGATGCTGCGAACAGCATTTTCGGTTATCGTCTACGGGACAGTGATCTACCTCTTTGGTGGCATTACCAGCGCGCGCGGTTGGCTGGCTGTTCTGGTTGGGCTTCTGGCGGGCGCCGCCTTTGGTGCGCTTTTACTTGGCATCAGCGCCTGGATCAAGAAAGATGACCAGTTCTTCAATATTCTGGGGCGTTTTATTATGATGCCGCTCTTTCTTTTTTCGGGCACCTTCTACCAACTATCTACCTTGCCTATCTATCTTCGGTGGGTTGGCTGGATCTCCCCTATTTGGCATAGCACTGAACTTGGTCGGTTTATGACTTACGGCCATCACATCAGTCCGCTGATGTTCGTTGTCCACTTCACCTATCTCTTTGTAATGCTCGGCTTTGGTCTCTCACTCGCCTATCGCCAATTTGAAGCCAGGTTGCTTAAGTGAGTATTGAAAACGCAGTTGCGATCGCACAGTCACGAATCGGGAAGTTCGCTGCAGGCAGTTATGCCGGTCGTAGCCATATCCTCTTTGAGCGCAGTTGGATGGCATTTAAAAATTCTGCTTGGATCGCAGTCCTCTCTGGATTCTTCGAACCAGTTCTCTACCTTCTCTCTTTCGGCTACGGCTTGGGTCACTTAATCGGAGCGATCACCCTGCCAAATCACCACATCATTAGTTACCCCATGTTTATCGCTCCTGGGTTACTAGCCACCAGTGCGATGAACGGAGCGATCTACGACTCCACATGGAATGTCTTTTTTAAATTGAAATTCGACCGCATCTATCAAGGAATGCTACAAACCTCCCTTGGTTCACTTGATGTTGCACTTGGTGAAATTGGTTGGGCCTTGATGCGTGGGTTGGCTTACACCCTGGGCTTTATGTGTGTGGCGGTTCCTGCGGGCCTTATTCCTAGTTGGTGGGGAATTCTTGCAATTCCATCCTCCGTCTTGATTGCATTTGGATTCGCATCAGTTGGGATGGCAATCACATCTTTCTTTTCTACTTTTCAGCAGATGGATTTCATTAATATTGTGATGTTGCCACTCTTCTTGTTCTCCGGATCTTTCTATCCATTGACGGTCTACCCCGGTTATCTACAAGGAATATTGAAATGTTCGCCACTCTGGCAGGGGATTGCGATGGTAAGAAATTTCACGCTGGGGACTGTCAGCTGGGGAATCTTGTGGCATGTGCTCTACTTTGTCGTAATGGTTACAATTGGTGTTTTTGCGACTTCAAAGAGACTTACAAAACTCTTTTTACGCTAAAGCCTTTAAAAACTAATTATCGTAGTTACGGCGATCCCAGCGTCCTTCAAGGCGGTCACTCCACTTTGCCTTCTTCACATTAGGTGATCTCTTTCCACCCTTGCCCATGGAGATATTAGTAAAAATAAAGAATGCTCCAGCCAAGGCAATAACGAATCCAAGCAGCCCGACGAAGATAAATTTAGCGATGAGTCCTGCGAAGAGAATAGCCATACCAGCCAGTAGGGCCAAGGCGCCATAAAAGACGAAGCTTCCCTGCTTGGTCCGCGCATTCCCGGTCAGGGTAGAGACCAGGCGGGGGTCTTCTTGTGCGAAGGCAGCTTCCATCTCCGCAAGTAGTCTGCGTTCGTGATCTGATAGAGGCATAGCGAAAGAATAGAGCAGAGATGGCGCGCTGCGCTATCCGAACTTGAGTTGCCTACCTCTCAAGTTCCTCACTAAAACGCTCAAATAACCGTGCTGGACGTACGGAGGAATCGCCAAAACGGGCCTTAGCCTGATCCATAGCGCGTGTCGCCTCCCGCCAGCCACTTTCACGCTCTCCTAGTTCGAGTTGCACTGGAGTTCCCTCGCTTTCCACAAGGTTTTCTAATCCAATTCCAATCAAACGAATCCGTGCTCGATCGAGTTTGAGCGCCAGATACAACTTCTTGGCGACGTCGTAGCACTCCTGCATCCCATCGATTGGTAGCGCCACCGTCTTGGACCGGGAGATAGTTTTGAAGTCAGCAAAGCGCACCTTGATCGAAATCGTCTGGGTCGCCATCTTGCGCGCCCGTAACCTGCTACTCGCCCTTTCGGTCAGACGTAGGAGTTCGCGCAAGATCTCTTCTGGCTCTTCAAGGTCGCGCGCGAATGTTTCAGCGGCGCTAATACTTTTATCCGGTTCATCCGGAGTCACCGGGCGATAGTCACGCCCCCAAGCTAGTTCAAAGAGGTGCGCCCCATTTGCCTCACCGAGGGCACGGATCAAAGTCTGTCGTGGAGTGTTTGCGATATCACCGACAGTTCGTAGCCCCAAGCGCAATAACTCTTCATTTGTCTTGGGACCGACTCCCCATACCGCGCTCACTGGAAGTGGATGCAAAAACTCGAGCACCTTTTCCGGATTTACTTCCAGCGCCCCGTTAGGTTTACATGCTTGTGATGCCAACTTGGCGATGAACTTCGTCGTTGCAATTCCCACCGAACAGGTAATGCCAACTTGTGTATAAACATCGCCACGAATCCGCTTTGCAATCGCGGGGCCATCTCCCATTAATTTGCGCGAGCCTGTTACATCGAGAAATGCCTCATCGAGTGAGATCGGTTCAACGAGTGGGGTGTAACTACCGAAGATCTCCATCACTGCATGCGAGACCTCGCTATATCGCTGGTGATTAGGTACAACAAAGATGGCGTGTGGCGCCATGCGTTGTGCGCGACCAACTGGCATCGCGGCTCGGATGCCAAATTTGCGCGCTTCGTAATTAGCAGAGAGAACCACCCCGCGTGCACCCGCCCCAACGACAACTGCCTTGCCGCGTAGCGAGGGATCATCTTTTTCGGCGACCGAGGCGTAAAAGGCATCCATATCGACATGGAGGATCGTGGCGATCTCATCCATGCTCTGGCTCATAAACTCGCAGATTACGCCACTTCTCGTAAGAGTCGGTGAGTTCCCACACCGCGTCCGCCCGCAATGAGATCCCACGCGGGCCAGTACGCCTGATCTCGCCCCGTACCAGGAAGAGCGATGAGCTAAAGAGCAGGTTGCCACTACTGCGTTGGATATCTTCGAAGAAGGTCACATCATTACAGCCATGGCCATCATCAAGCGTTAAGAAGATAACACGCTTACCCGAACGGATCGGCGGCATCTGTAGCGCCACCTTGACCCCAGCGACTAAGACCAATTCCCCTGAACGTTTATAGATTAGATCAGAGGAGCGCACCGCCCCTACATGGTTAAGGAATTCGCCGTAGAACTCCATCATATGTCTAGATATATCCATGCCAGTCAGATCGAGTTCATGCCTAACCTCTTCAGCAGATGACAATCGCGGCAGACCGCTCGCCTCAAGCGGTGGTGGCGTAAGACCCAGAACCATCTGATTAGTTGCGGTACCGCGCATTTTGGTACTTGATAACTTATAGAGATCTTGCAGATGTAGCAGCAGATCACGACGATTAAGTTCACCCCCGCTCAATTGACTTGACTGGCCTAACTGATGGAGCTCATCAAATGCACCAACCATGATTAAAGCCTCGCAGATTGGACGACTGGCCCCAGAGCGCGCGACAAAATCTGCCAAATCTAGATAAGGCCTTGAGAGAAGAATTCCCTCGACTTCACCATCGTTAATCCCTGCAATATCGCAGAGCGCCATCCTGATGGCATATCCACGCGCATCTGGCAGCACCAAACTCTTGCCAGTACTGATCAGATCAGGGGCTAGGTAAGGCGCACGGGTATCGCTATCTAAAGCAACTCGTTCAACTCGATAGTCACGCTCTGATTTATTGATATCGATCGCCTTGATAGCAATTCCCCATTGCCGCGCCTCATCCAAGATCAGACGCTTGGGATACATGCCAGGGTCGTGGGTAAGTAAGCCCGCAATAAAAGGCGCTGTGTAATGGGTCTTAAGCCATGCCGATTGATAGGTAGGCAGCGCAAACGCCGCGGCATGCGCCTTGCAGAATCCAAAAGAGGCGAAGGATCGCAAGATCTCCCAGACCTCATCAATAACCGCGCTGACATACCCCCGCGTAGAAGCGGCGGGATAGAACCAATCGCGTACCTCGATCTGTCCTTCTGGGTGGCCCATCTGGCGGCGCCGCTCATCACCCTCGGCCAAGGTGCACCCCGACATGATTGAGATAATTTGAATGACTTGCTCATGAAAGACAACAACGCCCTCGGTTTCGTGCAAGACATCGTAAAGATCGGGGTGGATCAGATCGCGCGCTTTGAGCCCCTGTCTGCCATTGAGAAATGGCACGATCATGTCGCTCTTTACTGGTCCTGGTCTAAAGAGTGAGATATCGATAATCAGATCGGTAAAGGTATCTGGTGCAAACTTTCCGACAAGTTCACGTTGTCCCGGACTTTCAATCTGAAAGATGCCAAGGGTGCGAGTGGATTTAATAAGATCAAAGGTAGGAGCATCATCCAGTGCGATCTGATCAATCTTAAGATCAATGCCATTGACTCGTTTGATCTCATCGACCGCATACGAAATTGCTGATTGCATCCGCACCCCGAGAATATCCAGTTTGAGTAAGCCGATAGCTTCAACATCATCCTTATCAAATTGCAACATCGGATATCCGCTGGCATTAATTTCCAACGGTGCATAATCCAAGAGTCCTGGATCCGATAGAACAACAGCGCAAGGGTGCATCGCCAGATGACGCGGCAAGCCATCGAGTTTGCTAGCAAGGTTGATCGCCATCTTGAGCAGCGGAGTATTGAGATTGAGGCTCTTTAACTCTGGCAAATTTGCTAGTGCCTTTTGAATATTACTTGAGCGCACATGCGGCATTGACTTAGCAATCAGATCAATCTCCATCGGCGCGATCCCTAGCGCCGCCCCCACATCACGGATCGCATGGCGAGCTCTATATGTTTCAACCATCGCCACGGTCGCTGTCGAACTGTTATCACCCGGTTTATACCTCGCGCTCTTAAAACCATAGCGATCAAAGACTGCGCTATATATTTCTAGGCGACGGTCCGATTCAACATCAATATCGATATCTGGTAGCTCTGCGCGCAGCACCGAACAGAAGCGCTCCATCAAAAGCCCTTGGCTAATGGGTTCTACGCCAGATATCCCGAGCAGATAACAGATCAGCGATCCTGCGCCAGACCCTCGCGCCGCAACTCGTATACCCCGCGCCCGCGCCATATCTGCAACCGCAGCAACGCTTAAGAAATATGGTTCAAAGCCCAACGTTGTTACAGTTTCAAGTTCCTCTTCCAATCGCACCGCAGCTTTAACAGATAGTTCACCGGTATAACGCGATAAGGCAGCCCGCGTACGCTGCCGCAACTCTGCAGGGTCGGTGATATGCGGTAGATGAATCGCGCCGAGGCCAATGTCGCGCCGCGCAGATAAGCGCAACCGTTGCGCTAAATCTTCGGTATCAGCAATTAAGCGATTGCTATTGCGCTCCCCCGCCACACGCGCGATCTCATCACCTACCCATGCCATTTCAGCGGGGTTCTTTAAATATGCCTCGCTATTGCTCCGTTCAACATGCTTGTGATGCAAAGGCACTAACTTGCGCGCTGAGTCCAATACATCTGCCACCGGCCCATCCGCGCGATCAAGCATCCGTACCGCATTGCTTAAAATAGCTGGCAGATTGTGATCCCGCGCAAAGCCCAACATACGCGCCGCAAAGGTTGTCGATAAGGGACCAGTACCAGAACGTAGGTGCGAGGTGCACTCAATCACCTGCCCCGCAAACAAATCACCAGCAGATCCATAGATCGACATAGCTTCTTCGGTACGCCGCGCATTGATAGCGGCGGCCAACTGCGAGTCAACGCCATGCGCCAAAATTAATTGTGATGAGTATTGCGATGCTTCGCTCAAGACTTTGTAGGTCAACAACTTATCTTCACTTAAATTGATGCTAGTGATCAAGCGATAGAGAGCACCCAAGCCATCACCCTGAGCAAAGATCGTGACGCGATACTTTTTCTGTAAGAAACTTAGGTTGACCCCCAGAATCGGTGCCAGACCCATCTCTTCGCAACTCTGGGCAAACCTAATTGCCCCAGCAGCTCCATCACGATCGGTCAACGCAATAGCTCCAGCACCCTGCTGCGCAGCCCTTTCCACTAAACGCTGTGGCAGAGCAGTCCCATATTTAAAGGAGTAACCGCTCGCTACCGTATCAACCCAGCA
>ENA-OFCI01000824-OFCI01000824.1-metagenomes-genome-assembly--contig:-NODE-824-length-16464-cov-3.658663_pt1 | contig 16464 bp, 14 predicted proteins | sample MGYA00153391_OFCI01 | MGnify analysis MGYA00153391
TCGGCGTTGACGAACTCCGGCACGAGCGCGGCCATGCACGTGCCGCCCTGGTCGCGGACGCGTTCGAGGACGTCGTCGGGCACGTTGCGGGGGACATCGGTGACGGCGCGCGCACACGAGTGGCTGAAGATCACCGGCGCCTCTGCGGCGTCGAGGGCGGCCGACATCGTGTCGGGCGAGACGTGGGACAGGTCGACCATCATGCCGATCCGGTTCATCTCGCGGACGACCTCGACGCCGAAGCGGGACAGGCCGCGGTGCACCGGGACGTCGGTCGCCGAGTCGGCCCAGGGGGTGTTGTCGTTGTGGGTGAGCGTCAGGTAACGCACCCCCAGCACGTGGAGCATCCGTAGTGCCGCGAGCGAGCAGCCGATCGACTGGCCGCCCTCGGCCCCCATCAGGCTGGCGATCCGGCCGGTCGGTTCTCGCCCACTCCACGCCGTTTGCGATCACGCGGCGAACGTCGGGCTGGAAATACACCGGGTATTCCTGGTCGCCGGGGCTGAAGAAGAAGATACGCCCGTGCCCGCGCTTCCAGGTGCATCCGCTGCGGAAGACCTCGCCACCGCTGAACGAGCTGATGAAGATCAGTTCGTCGGGAGTCGGAATGTCGAAGAACTCCCCGTACATCTCCTGCTGCTCGATGACGATCGGGTGGGAGATTCCCTGGGCGATCGGATGCGTCGGGTCTACGGTCCAAACCAGCTCGCGATCGATCTCCCCCCGCCAGCGGAGCGAACAGGAGGTGCCCATGAGCTTCCGGAAGATCTTGGAGAAGTGCCCCGAATGCAGCACGATCAGGCCGAGCCCGGCCAGTACATGGCGATGGACGCGTTCGACGATCTCGTCGGCGACCTCGTCGTGTGCCGCGTGACCCCACCAGACCAGCACGTCGGCCGCGGCAAGCCGCTCCTCGGTCAGACCGTGCTCGGGGTCGTCAAGGGTGACCGTCGTGACCTCTGCGCGGGAACCGAGGTGTTCTTCGATTCCCTGCCTGATGGCGCCGTGCATGCCGTGCGGATAGCGCTCAGCGATCGTTGGGTCGGTCTGCTCATGCCGGTTTTCACCCCAGACGATGACTGAGATGGGTGGGCGTTCTGGGAAATTGGGCATCTGGGAACAGTCCTTTCAGCGCTGACAGCGGAGTTGTCAATCGAGGGGAGCGGTGAGTTCGCCTGATCCGCGCTGGATGAGGTGGGTCGGGATCTCGATCTGTTGGGGAGGCCCAACCGGGTCGTCGAGTCGGGCCACCACGAGGCGAGCGGCCTGGCGCCCGAGCTCGCCAGGGTCGTAGGCGATCACACTGATGCCCGCGGCATCCGCGAGCTCGAAGTCGTCGAAGCCGATGAACGCGATCTCGTCGAAATGGTTTCGAAGCGCACGGACAACACCAGAGCTCGCACGGTTGTTGCCCGCGACGATCGCGGTAGGTGGCTCGGGCATCGCGAGCAGGTCGCGCACAGACTCTTCGGCGGTGGGCCCGTCGGCATCTTCCAGCCGCTCCCAGGGAGATGAGTCGAAGATACCCGCTTCGCGCAGGGCGTGGCGGTATCCGCGCAGGCGCTCCTGATGCGTGTACAAGGCGGCCGGGCTGCAGACGAAACCGATTCGACGGTGGCCGGCCCGGATCAGCCCGCGAACAGCTTCGGCTGTTCCCTCGAAGTTCGCGAGCACCACGGAGTCTGCGATGAGATTGTGAGCCGGCCGGTCGATGCAGACGACCGGGGTGCCGAGCTGGCGCTCACCCTCGAGGTAGGCCTGGTCGGAGGCGATCGGCACCATCATCAGCGCCCGCACACGCTGCTTGAGGAGGGTCTCCACAACGCGCTCTTCGCTCGTCGGATCGTCATCCGTCGCGGCAAGGATCATCATGAGGCCGTGACGGGCGAGTTCCCGTTCGATGCCAGCGGCGACAAGAAAATAGAACGGGTTCGTGAGGTCACCGATCACGAAGGCGACGGTGTTCGTCACACTGCCATGGCGCAGGTTGCGCGCAAGATGGTTCGGTCGGAAGCGCAGCGAGCGGGCTGCGGTCAGTACCTTCTCCCGGGTCTCCTGCGACACATTGCTGCTGCCGAGAACCACTCGCGAAACAGTTTTGGGGCTTACGCCAGCGAGCCGGCCGACATCGGCGAGGGTAGCGCGCGACTGGGCCTGAAGGGCGGGGATCGGTGCGCTATAGGCGTCGGGCACCAAAGCTTCCTGACTGGTGACTATCGGGTCGATCATGCAGCAACAGTAACACCGTCATGGTTCCTTCCCGCAAGATGACAGCGTGGACATTTGCTCGGCTCGATAGCCGGTCACTTCGCCCACATTTCTCACAATTTTCAGAAAAAGCTCTGCTCAGACTGCAGTAGTCGGCGATCTAGGTGAAATATGTGAGTTTGGTAACAAATTGTGTCAACGCTGACATTCAGGCTTGACGACCTCGCATTCGTGGCTTAGCGTCGAGCCAGACGGCGCGCACCGTAAACCTGCAGCGCACCTTGGCGACGGCGCGGTCACGTCAAGGGCAACAATGATCTGGAGACCAAGAGATGGCAAAGAAGCACATCGTGATCGCAGCAGTGGCGGCATCCGCCCTCCTGCTTGCAGGATGCTCGACCGGGGGCGGTGGATCAACCGGCGGCACACCCTCCGGCCAAATCACCGTGATCACCCACCGTACCGACCTCGTTCAAGACAAGACCTTTGCCGGGTACGTGAAGGCATTCGAAAAAATCTACCCGAAGGTGACAGTGAAGGTGCAGGGCATCACCGATCTGGACGCGCAGATCACCACCCGTCTGAGCACCGGCAACTACGGGGACGTTACCGACATTCCTGCCACCGTCACGCCGAAACAGCTTCCGCAGTTCTTCGAATCGATCGGCGAGACGGCGAAGCTCAAGGATAAATACCGGTTCCTCAGTGACAAGTCTTATGAGGGCAAGCAGTATGGCCTAGCGCCCTTCGGCAACGCCGGGGGCTTTATCTACAACAAGAAGGTCTGGAAAGAGGCAGGCGTCACCGGCCTGCCGAAGACGCCGGACGAGTTCATCACCGACCTCAAAGCGATTAAGAGCAAGACCAGCGCGATTCCCTACTACACCAACTACAAGGATGGCTGGCCGCTAGGCCAGTTCCAGAACCAGCAGGGCTTCACGGGCAACGCGACCGTCGTGGCGGACCGTGATAAAAACAAAGCGCCGTGGACCCAGGGCACCGAGCAGTACACCACTGATGCCTTGCTCTACAACATCGTGCACAACGGATTGAGCGAACCCGACCCGACCACTACCGCGTGGGAAGGATCCAAAGGGCTGATGGCAACCGGCAAGCTCGGTGCAATGCTCCTCGGCTCATGGGCGGTCGTGCAGTTTCAGGCGGCGGCAAAGGATGCGGGAACGGACCCGGCTGACATCGGCTTCATGCCGATGCCCTACCAGAAGGATGGCAAGTTCCACTCGACCATCGGCGGTGACGTCAACTTAGGGGTAAACAATCACTCCAAGAACAAGACTGCTGCACTCGCTTGGGTCAATTGGTTCGCCTCCAAGTCCACCTATGCAGCGGACTCGGGGGCACTCTCGCCACTGGTCGGCAGCAAGAACCCGTCCACGCTGCAGGACTTCACCGACGCCAACGTGCAATACGTCGAACTGGACGCCGCCAAGAACCCGACGCTCGATTCGGACATCTACAACAAGGCGCAAATCGACCTGTTCGGAATGCTCTATCGCCAGAAGTTGGTGGACATTGCCCGCGGTGCCGCTCCGGGGGACATGAAGTCGTACTTCGCGGACCTCAACAAGCAGTGGGCGGACGCGGTCGCCAGCGTGAAGGCGTAGCACCAGGAGCACTAGCAACACCCGTAGTAACGAATTCGACCAACTAACAGAGTAGTTATGGGGGATTCCCCCGGAAGGACAGGCACGATGTCCCAAGTGACTGGTACCACCGGGGGGATCCTCCCCACTGTCGGCGCACCCCTGGACGTGGTGGAGCAGAAGAGTTCTCCTCCACGCCGGGGAGTGCGTCAGCGCAAAATCACTCCTTATCTCTTTCTGATCGCTCCGCTCGCCTTCCTGCTCGTCTTCACCTACGTGCCAGCGGTGAACCTGTTCTGGTACAGCGTGACGAACTGGGATGGCATCGACCTCAACAAGACCTTCATCGGGCTGCAGAATTACATCGACATCTTCACGAAGCCGGAATTCCTCCGAGTCTTCGTCGTCAGCCTCTACTACATTGTGGGATCGTTCGTGCAGATGGGGCTCGCACTCTACTTCGCGACGGTGTTGAGTTTTAAAACGCGATTCCAGAATCTCTTCAAAGGCATCCTGTTCTTCCCGACGCTGCTCAATGGCGTCGCAATCGGCCTGATGTTCCTGTACTTCTTCCAGCCGAATGGAACGCTCGACAGTGTGCTCAAGTTAGTCGGGGTGGAGCAACCCGTCGTGCAATGGCTCGGCAACCCCGATGTCGTGAACATCTCGCTCGCGTCCACATCGGTGTGGCGCTATACCGGGATCAGCTTCATCCTGTTCCTCGGCGCGATCCAGTCGATTCCTGCGTCGCTTTACGAGGCCGCCGATCTCGACGGCGCTAATAAATTTCAGCAGTTCCGGTTCATCATCCTTCCGGGTATCAAAAGAATCATCAGTCTCTCTTTCATCCTTGCCATCTCGGGCAGCCTTGCGGTATTTGAGATTCCGTACATCATGACCGGCGGGACGAACGGGAGTGCGACGTTCGTAATTAAGACGATCCAGCAGGCCTTCACTTACCGGCAGGTTGGTCTCGCCTCCGCCATGGCCGTGGTCCTACTGATCATCGTGCTGGCGGTCACATTCATCCAGAGAAAACTAGTTCCCGACGACGAGGTCAATCTCACATGACAACAACCCTGCGTTCACATTCTCGCGAACGAGGAGCAGTCCCCTCACGTTCCCGGCAGGGGTTTGCAGGCAAGGTGGGAGGTGCGACAAGCAAGTATGTAATCCTCACCGTCGCGAGCATCATCACCCTGCTTCCCCTCCTGGTTCTGTTCATCACCGGGTTCAAGACCAAACGCGAGTTCGCGACGACAGGCCCGCTGCAGCCGCCACAGAACTGGTTCAATTTCCATAACTTCGTCATCGCCTTCACAGACGGAAACATGGCAGTGGGCTTCAGGAACACCAGCATCGTACTCGTGGTCTCGCTTGCGGGAACGATTCTTATCGGATCGATGACTGCCTACGCTATCGACAGATTCGAGTTCCGCTTTAAAAAGGTGGTAATCGGGCTCTTCCTCGTCGCCACGCTGGTGCCCGGCGTCACGACCCAGGTCGCAACCTTCCAAATCGTCAACGGTCTCGGGCTGTATGACAGCCTGTGGGCGCTGATCGCCCTGAATCTCGGCACAGATGTCATTTCGATCTACATTTTCGTGCAGTTCATGCAGTCGATTCCGAAAGATGTGGATGAGGCGGCCATGCTCGACGGGGCCAACAAGTTCACCATTTATTGGCGGGTCATCCTCCCACTGCTGAAGCCGGCGATCGCGACCGTGGTCATCATCAAAGGCATCGCAATTTACAACGAGTTTTACCAAGCATTCTTGTATACCCCGTCTCCTGAGAATGCAATGATCTCCACCGCGCTGTTTGCGTTCAAGGGACCCTACGGCTCGCAGTGGCAAATCATCTCGGCCGGGGCACTACTCGTGATCATCCCGACCCTCATCATCTTTCTCGTACTCCAGCGATTCATCTACAACGGCTTCACCCAGGGGGCAACCAAATGAGCACCATCACGACGCGCATCACCGAGTCGAAGACCACGCGCCGCATCCACGACGGTTGGTCCGTCGAGGCGGTCGGCGGGCCGGTCGAGTCAAACGTCGAGGGTCGATCGATCCGGGCGACCGTGCCGGGCAGCATCCACACCGACCTCCTGGCTGCGGGACTTATCGAAGACCCCTACCTCGACGATCACGAGCGACTGCAGGCCTGGATTGGGGTGTGCGACTGGGAGTACAGCACACGATTCCAGTGGAACGATGAGGGAGCGGAGAACGTCGAGCTGGTCTTCGACGGGCTGGACACCGTCGCGCGGATCGAGCTGAACGGGTCACCTGTCGCCGAAACTCGCAACATGCACCGCACCTATCGGTTCAACGTTCGTGCGCTGCTCACGAACGGTATGAACGAGCTGACCGTGAGGTTCGAGTCGCCGGTGCGCCACGCCGACCGCGAGAGTCTCGAGCAGGGCTACCGCCCGCACGTCAACCATCACCCCTATAACTCCATCCGCAAGATGGCCTGCAGCTTCGGCTGGGACTGGGGACCGGATACTGCGACCGTCGGTCTCTGGCGCCCGGTCACCCTGCAGAGCTGGTCCGGCGCGCGGCTCGACTCTGTTCGCCCGATGGTGTCGATGGAGGGCACCGACGGGATCGCGACCGTACGTGTCGAGATCGCTGCTGCCGCAGCATCCTTCTGTTCGGCGCGCGTCACCGTTGGCGCAGTGTCGTCCACCGTGCGGTTCGAGCCCGGTGAAACTGTCGCCGAAGCGCGAGTAGTGGTGCCTGATGCCGAACGCTGGTGGCCTCTCGGGCACGGCGAGCATCCGCTCTACGACCTCGACGTGGCGTTGGTGGACGGCGAGGTCGAACTCGACTCCTGGCACGGCCGCATCGGATTCCGCACGGTGCGCATCGACACCGAACCCGACGAATCGGGCACTCCGTTCACAATCATCGTCAACGATCACCCGATCTACATCAAGGGCGCGAACTGGATTCCCGACGACGCCTTCCTTCACCGGGTGGATCGGGCGCGCTACGAGGAGCGAATCCTCCAGGCCGCGAGCGCCAACATCAACCTGTTGCGCGTTTGGGGCGGTGGCATCTATGAGAGCGACGACTTCTACGACGTTTGCGACGAGCGGGGCATCCTCACCTGGCAGGACTTCCTGTTCGCCTGCGCGGCTTATTCCGAGGAGGAGCCGATGCGTTCCGAGGTGGAAGCCGAGGCGCGCGACAACATCGTGCGGCTGATGCCGCACCCGAGCCTCGTCATCTGGAACGGAAGTAACGAGAACATCTGGGGCTACCAGGAGTGGGGCTGGGCGAAGCGGCTCGGGGATCGCAGCTGGGGTCTCGGCTACTACCTCGACCTGCTGCCGGCCCTCCTTGCCGAACTCGACCCCACCCGCTCCTACACGCCGAGTAGCCCGTTCTCGCCCACGGATGAGCACTACCCGAATGATCCCGCTCACGGATCTGTGCACCTGTGGGATCTCTGGAATCGTGATGACTATCCTCACTACCGCGATTACAGCCCGCGGTTCGTCGGAGAGTTCGGCTGGCAGGGACCACCGACCTGGTCGACGATGACCCGCTCGATCTCGGACTCTCCGCTCACCCCGGAGTCGCCCGGCATGCTGGTGCACCAGAAGGCCCAAGACGGCAATGTCAAACTCATCGATGGGCTAGTGGCGCACCTGCCGCTGCCCGACAACATCGACGATTGGCACTGGGCGATGTCCCTCAACCAGGCCGTGGCGGTGCAGACGGGTATCGAGCACTTCCGTTCGTTGGCACCGAAGTGCATGGGTTCGATCGTGTGGCAGCTCAACGACTGTTGGCCGGTGACCTCGTGGGCCGCTGTCGACGGCGACGGTCGTCCGAAACCGCTGCTCTACGCGATCAAGCACGCCTACGCCGATCGGATGCTCACCCTGCAGCCCGGCGATGCCGCGATGATGGCCAGCGCATGCAACGACACCGATGAGTCCTGGTCTGGCAACGCGATCATCCGTCGTCTGCGCTTCGACGGCACCGAGCTCGCATCGTCCAATTTCGCCGTCGATGCTCCGCCGCGAACGGCGATGACGATTCAGGTGGATCTTTCTGTGCGGACGCCGGATGACGCGGCATCCGAGTTGCTCGAAGTGACTCTCGGTGACAAGCGCGCCTTCTGGTTCTTCGCAGAGTGCCGTGATTCGCGGCTCGAGGCGCCCCGACTCGAAGTCGCCGCGACCGCGATTGACGGTGGGTACTCAGTAACCGTGACCGCCGCGAATCTCGTGCGGGATCTCGCCCTGCTCGTCGACAAACTCGATGGCGGCGCTCGTGTGGACGACCAGCTCGTGACGCTGCTCCCGGGGGAGAGTGTCAGCTTCGTCGTGACATCCGCTGCCCAGATCGAGGATGCGGCCTGGGCCGATCCGACGGTGCTGCGCAGTGCGAACCAGCTCGTGGCACAGGTATGACTGGGGATTTACGTACCGAGCAGTTCTGTGGCATGACCTGGGGGTGGACCGGCGTCCGCGGCACCTGGGCGACCCCGGAGGCCGCGCACTCCCTGTCGAAGCTCGTCGACCTCAACGTCAACTGGGTCGGGATCGCCTTCGGCGCGCTCCAGGCGACGGCGCAGTCCACGGACATCCGGTTCGGCGAGCAGCCGACGGTGACCGACGAAGAGGTGCGCTGGGCTATCCGCGAGTCGAAAGCCCAGGGGCTCAAGGTCTGCCTCAAGCCCGTGGTGAATGTCGCAGACGGCACCTGGCGTGCCTTCATCGGGTTTTTCGATGAGGAAGTGCCTGGCGAGCCGAGCTGGGCCGACTGGTTTGCCTCCTATGCCCGCTTCATCGTGCACTACGCCCGTATCGCTGAGGAAGAAGGGTGCGAGATGCTCTGCGTCGGCTGCGAAATGGTGCAGTCCGATAAAAGAAGTGTCGAATGGCGCGCTCTCATCGCCGAGGTGCGCGCGGTCTACACCGGACTTGTCACCTACAACTGTGACAAGTACCAGGAGGATCGGGTGACCTGGTGGGATGCCGTCGACATCATCTCGTCGAGCGGCTACTACCCGATGGGCCACTGGGATGCCCAGCTCGACCGGATCGAGGCCGTGGTGAGACGCGAAAACAAGCCCTTCTTCTTCATGGAGTCGGGCTGTCCGAGCCGAACGGGATCATCCGCCCGCCCGAACGACTGGGCGCTGAAGGGAGCACCCTCCGAGCACGAGCAGGTCGAGTGGTATCGCGATGCTTTCGACACCTGTGCGAAACGCCCCTGGGTTCAGGGGTTCATGCTCTGGGACTGGCCGGCCCGGCTCTACGCGCTCGCTGATGCGGCAAACGACGACGACTATTGCATCTATGGCAAAGCAGCGGAAGGCGTCGTTCGGCAGCACTATGGCGCGCGGCGGCACGACGGGGCACGCTCATAATGATCGGGTTCTCGGTGTGACTGAGCGGCGCACGTTCGGGGCGGATGCCACCCGCCCCGGGCGCACCCTGCTCGGCTGGTTGCGACCCTTTCGGTCCCGCATCCTGCTCTCGATGCTGGTTTTCGGTATCAAAGACAGCCCCCAGTGGGTGCTCCCTGTCATCACCGCGTCGGTAATCGACATCGTGGTCTCCCACGGCCAGCCGCAACAACTCTTCTGGCTTCTCGGGGTGGCCCTGGTCATCCTCCTGCAGAATTTCCCCACCAATATCGTCTTTGTGACGCTGTACATGGGCAGCGTCCGGCAGCTCGCGGTCGACATCCGCAACCGCATCACTCACCAGCTGCAGGAGCTCACGATCGGATACCACTCGCGCGCGAGTTCTTCGATCATCCAGACCAAGATCATCCGGGACGTCGAAAACATCGAACTGATGATGCAACAGTCTGCGCAGACCGGCTTTTCGGCCTTCTTCGTTCTCGCTGGTGCGATCGTGGTGACGGCCCTTCGGGTTCCCGCGTTCGTTCCCGTCTTCTTCATCGCAGTGCCCGTCGCAGCCCTTCTGGTTCGAGGGCTTCGCCGTCGGTCGAATGCTCGCAACGAGCAGTTTCGTCATACCGTCGAACACCTGTCGGCGCGGGTGGGGGAGATGTCGACGCTGATGCCCATTACTCGAGCCCACGGACTCGAATCGGATGCGGCCGAGCGGGTCGGACGAAGTGCCGAGGGGGTGCGCGAAGCCGGCCTCAAACTCGACCGGCTGAACGGATCTTTCGGTGCCCTGAGCTGGATCTCCTACCAGTCGCTCGGAGTGCTCTGCCTCACCGGGGCGGCGCTCGCTTCCCTCACCGGATTCATTCCGATCACCCCCGGCGAGGTTGTCTTACTCAGCACCTATTTCACGATTCTCACCGGGAGCATCGTGGCGCTGTTGTCGCTTGCGCCGATAATCACCCGAGGTATTGAGTCGGTGAAGTCGATCTGCGAAGTTCTCGAAGAGCCGGATATCGAAGCAAACAATGGCAAGGCGGTGGTCTCCAGCCTCGACGGCGACCTGCGGCTGGAGAATGTCGGATTTGAGCATGCGGACGGCACTCGTCCCGTGCTCACCGGCATCGATCTGCACATCCGTCGGGGAGAGACGATCGCGTTCGTCGGTCCGTCGGGGTCGGGCAAGTCCACACTTCTGAACCTCGTACTCGGATTTCTCCGCCCAACGGAAGGCCGCATCCTCTTCGACGGCCGCGACATGGCCGAGCTCGACATGCGCACCCTGCGGGCATTCGTCGCGGTGGTGCCGCAGGAGTCGGTGTTGTTTGAGGGCACCGTGCGCGACAACATCACCCACGGACTGGTGGGAGCCCGCGATGAGGAGGTGCGCCAGGCCCTCTCCGACGCCAACGCGACCGAGATCGTGGCCGACATGGCCGAGGGCTGGGACACGATCGTCGGTGAGCGCGGATCACGGCTGTCGGGTGGTCAGCGCCAGCGATTCGCGATCGCCCGTGCGCTGATCCGCGATCCCCGCATCCTGCTCCTGGATGAGGCGACCTCCGCACTCGACGGCGAGTCGGAGCGCCTCGTACAGCAGGCTCTACAGAGGTTGATCGGGGGCCGGACGACCCTCATCGTCGCCCACCGGCTCTCGACCATCCGGTCGGCGGATCGAATCGTGGTGCTCGATCACGGCAGCATCGCGGAGGTGGGTTCGCACGACGAACTCCTCGCCCTCGATGGCCGGTATCGGCAACTCGTCGAGGCGCAAAGCCAGTGAGCCTGATCGAGTGGGCCGGATCAGGGGGCCGGATCAGGGGAACACTGTGACCGCCATCGACGGTGCCGAGTCCGACACGGGGGAGCCCTGCGAGCCGCGCACCGAGCTCGGTATCGAAGATGCGGGTCGGGTCCAGTCCCACTTCGCGCAGGCACGCGAGGTCCTGGCTTGCGGCATGCAGGATCCATTCCTCGTCGCGGATCATCTCGTCGAGTTCCGCGAAAGAACCGATCGCCGGCGGATCGAACAGGAAGACCCCAGAACCTCGACGGAAGATCTGGATCAGGTACGCCCGCTGTGAGTATCGGAAGCCGGAGGCGCGCTCGGCATCGATCGCTATCGGACCGTGTCCCTCACCGATGGTCTTTACGGCTTTGAGGTATTGTTCGCGGGTCTCGATGACATGCACTTCGACGTGGGGAGCCTGCTCCTGCTCGGCGCTGGAGGTTGACACAGACTCAACGCCAGCGGTCGACTCCAACTCGTCTGCATGCTCACTCGCAGGTGCTTCAGCTCGGCCGTGGAATTCCATGCCGTCAAGAAATACCGGTTCTCTTCCGGTAACGCTCACGTACGTTCTCTGCGGGCCGCTAGCACACTCACTCCTTCGACAGCCGGCGGCAGTCCCGCCAGCATGCACAACAATTCCCCCCAGCCTTCCACATGCGAGGTGATGTCGTGGGCATCGAGGGGAGTCCAGGAGGCGCGAAGCTCGATTTGCGCGCCGTCCCCCTGTGCTGCGAGCTCTCCAAAACCTGTGGAGAGTATTCGCGTTGCGGTGCCTGATTCCAAGTTGTAGCGGGCACCGCGGGCATCGAGTGCGTCGACAAGCCACGACCACGCGACATCCGCGAGAAAGGGGTCGAGGCCGATATCGGTTTCCAGCGGGGCCTGCGCGTAGCACACCACGCGAAAGACCCCGCCCCACGCCTCGGGAGCGGAGGGATCGTAGAGCAGGATAAAGCGCCCGGTACCGACGTCAGAATCCGAATCATGACGGGCTGGGGTGACGTCCGCCGCGAGGGCGATGCTGAATGGGGCGAGATCGCCGCCAGGCGACGGGATTTCGGTCAGCACAAGCTCTGGCCGAAGGGCGGCACGACGGATGGCATCGAGTGCGGCGCGGAACGGGGCCGGCTCCGGTTGTCCTCTGGCGGTTTCGGGCACGACTGAAGACTAAAGTTCAGCTGTGGCAGATTCCCGGCGGCACGCCGTTAAAGCGGTTCCCTGGATTCCTGGAGCGCTCGCTGTGGCCGGAGTCGTGGCGACTATCGCCGCCACGACCGTCGCTGTGGTGACTCTGCTCGTGGCGCGCACCGTCGTCACACCCCCGAGGCGCCGACCGGAGGACACCCGAATACTCTCGGTCGATGGGGCCGGAGACCTGGTGACGCTCTCCTCGAACGTGGATTCCCGTCTCCCCGGCGAATACAGCCTGTTTTTCGCCGACGGGAGCGGACACGCTCGCGTCGGCGATATCGTCGCGCAGACACCGGACGCCGTCATTCGTCGCCTGCTCGGTGTGGACCGCGGGGACCTCGCGCGCGCCCGTCGTGGCCGTTTCAGCGGCTGGTTCTACACCGGTCCAGCCGATCTCGGATTTCCGTTCGAGGACGTCGACATAGAGACGGAACTGGGCCCTGCGCCCGCCTGGGTCGTGCCGGCGGAGGCGCCGACCACGCGCTGGGTGATCGAGGTGCACGGGCGTGCCGTGCGCCGGGAGGAGACCTTGAGGGCCGTTCCCGTGTTTCGGGCGGCCGGGTTCACTGCGCTGCTCGTCTCGTATCGCAATGATGGGGATGCTCCGTCCAGCCTCGATGGGCGCTACGGCCTTGGCGACACCGAGTGGCATGACGTCGCGGCGGCCATCCGATTCGCGGTGGATCACGGCGCCACGGATGTGGTGCTCATGGGCTGGTCAATGGGTGGAGCGACGGTGCTTCAGACAGTGACCCGCTCTGATCTCGCCGGGGTGGTGCGCGGGATTGTGCTGGATTCGCCGGTGATCGATTGGGTGACGGCCCTGCGTTTCCAGGGCGGACTCCTCGGACTACCGAACCCGATCCGCTCGGGAGTGATCGCTCTTCTCGGGATGAAGTGGGCGGGTCGGCTCACCGGCCAGCATGAGCCGATCGACCTCCCACGGCTCGACTTCGTGCGTCGATCCGCCGAACTGCACGTGCCCATCCTCTTGATGCACAGTGACGACGACGGGTTCATTCCCGCCACGGCATCATTGGCACTTGCCGCCGCGAGGCCCGACATCGTGACCTACGAGAGGTTCACTGTCGCTGGCCACACCAGGCTGTGGAACTTCGATCGCGACCGCTGGAACGCTGCCATCCGTCACTGGCTGGCTACTGCGCCGTTGTCAGCGGACTAACTTCAGGCCAGAACGCGCCACCGAGCATAAAGAGTGCTTGTATCGTCGACAAGCAACTGGGCCAGTTCGAGCCGGTGTGACGTGACCGCCGCGCTGCCGAACATGGGAAGGAACACCCCTCCGGCGATCGGACTCGTGGAGAGGCACAATTCATCTACCAGACGGGCATCGAGCATCTGCGCGGCAAGCGACGGGCCGCCTTCGCAGACGATGCGGCGGAGCCCGCGGGCCCGCAGGGTAGACACGATGTCGATGGCGGACATCCGTCCGGCGCGGTCCGGTACAACCACGATCTCTGCAGCGGGAAGGGCGGCGCGAGCGGTTTCGGCCGCCGGGGCCGGACAGAGCACGATCGGTGGGAAACGATCGGGGTCGACGGTGAGGCGGTGGCCACCGAGATCCCCGGTGCTCGTGACGATGGCAAGGGGTGCGGTGCGGGGAAGCTGGTAGCCCTCGGCACGAACGCTTGCCGCACCCACGAGCACCACATCGCTATCGCGCCGGATGACGCCGAGGATCTTGCGATCCGCGCGATTGGTGAGCGTCTCGGAGGTATCGTCCCCGCCAGCTGCGCTCCCACTGACGGTCGCGACAAGGTTGATGCGCAGGGTGTCGACCCCGGGCAGCGCGTACAACTCGGCGAGCCGGGTGCGGGCATCCGCTGCCTCTAGCTCGATCGCTTGGCCGGCCTCGGGGAACAGTCGCCGCACAATCATGCGGTGGTTTTCTCGCGAAGCTGACGTTTGGCGCGCGCCAGCATCGCGGTCATGCCCCGAATTCGCAGCAGGCTGACCGCCTCGGTGAGCCCGATGGTGTTGGGGAAGTCATCGGGCACGTCGAGCACCTCGTCGACGGTGAGCCCCGAAAGCCCCTGCACGAGGATCGAGGCGAAGCCGCGGGTCGTCGGCGCCTCCTTTGGGGCAGTGGCATGAAGGTGAACGAGCTGTTTGTCATCCACCTCCACAAAGATAAACACCGGTGACTGGCATTCCACGACGCGTTCGAGAAGGTCGGGATGTTCTGCATAGCGCGGGGGAAGCGCGGGAAGTTCGTTGGCGAATTCGAGCAGCAGAACGAGCCGGTCGCTCCGTTCGAGTTCGCGGAAGTCCTCGCGAATCTGCACGAGGGAGTCGGGAAGTTTGCTGCTGCTCATAGAACTCAAGTATTCCATCTGCCGGAGTGTTGACGCCTGTCGATCAGCCGTACGCGGGGGTTATTGATGGTGAACGCGGTACTAGTGGCGATCAGTGGTTCGGTACCGGGCCTGACTCAGAGCCCATGGCGATCGGTACCCGCACAGCGGAGCCCCATTCCGTCCACGATCCGTCGTAGTTGCGCACTCCTTCAAAACCGAGCAGATGGGTGAGCACGAACCAGGTATGGGCGGATCGTTCCCCGATGCGGCAGTAGGCGATCACGTCGTCACCGTCCGAAAGTCCCGCCCCGATGCGGTAGATCGCGTCGAGCTCGGGAAGTGGTCGGAACGTTCCATCCTCGGCGACCGCCTTGGCCCACGGCACATTTTGAGCGCTCGGGATGTGTCCGGCTCGCAATGAACCCTCCTCCGGATAGGCCGGTGCCGTGGTGCGCTCACCACTGAATTCCTCGGGTGAACGCACGTCGATCAGCGGGTTACCAAAGTGGGCGAGCACGTCGTCTTTGTAGGCACGGATGGCGGAATCGTCACGTTCGACCACCGGGTACTCGACCGCGACCGGTGTCGAGGTCTTGGTGACGTACTCGCCCCCCTCGGCCTCCCACTTTGCCCGTCCGCCGTCGAGCAGGCGCACGTCTTTATGGCCGAAGAGGGTGAACACCCAGAGGGCATAGGCCGCCCACCAGTTATTTTTGTCGCCATAGATCACGACGGTCGTGTCGCGGCCGATGCCTTTGGAGCCGACCAGTGCGGCGAACTGCGATCCGTCGATGTAGTCGCGCTCCACCGGGTGGTTGAGATCGGTGTGCCAGTCGATCTTGACAGCGCCGGGGACATGTCCGGTCTCGTAGAGGAGTACGTCTTCATCAGACTCGACGACGACAAGCCCCGGTGTGCCGAGGTGAGTACGGAGCCAGTCTGTGCTGACGAGACGCCCGGGGTGCGCGAATGCCGTGAAGCTAGGGGATTGGTCGACCTCGACGGTCATTTGGTACCTCCGGTTGGCGCCTCGACGGGCGGCGATTTGGCTGTGGGCAGAGAGCTAGGCTCGTAACTCACCGGTAATGAATCTACGCACCCGACCTGACAGACAAGTCGTTTTCGTAAGACTTCGACACATCTTTCCGCAAGCGTAAGGGCCCATCGATCCGTGACCGCCGACCAGGTGATTTCCCGAGGTAGCCTTCTCGATCGGGACTCTTCGATCACCCCAGCAGAAATGGTGAAGCACCTGGTTCCGCCGCGCCAATTTGAGACGGCAACTCTCGACTCCTACCGACCGGACAGGGACTATCCGTCGCAGGGCGCCGCCGTTGCGGCCATCCGTAATTTTGCGCACGTTTTCTCACGGAAGAACAGCGGTGGATTGTTCTCCCGGCGCAAACCACCGGTCGAGCTGCCGGGTATTTATCTCGACGGGGGTTTCGGCGTCGGTAAGACCCACCTGCTCGCGGCTCTCTGGCATCTCGCTCCCGGACGCAAGTATTTCGGCACCTTTATCGAATACACGGCGCTTGTCGGAGCGCTCGGCTATGCCGGTGCTGTCTCGCAACTGAAGGGCGCGACGCTGGTCTGCATTGACGAGTTCGAGCTCGACGACCCTGGAGACACCCGACTCATGTCGCGCCTGCTCTCGGAGCTTGTCGCCTCAGGCTCCCGCATCGCCGCGACTTCGAACACCCCGCCAAATGCGCTTGGTGAGGGTCGCTTCGCCGCCCAGGACTTTCTGCGGGAGATCGATGCACTCGCCGCCCGGTTCACCACGATCCGCATAGACGGACTGGACTATCGCCGCCGGGACATGGAGGGGCAGGCGATCAGCACCGGTGACAGCGAGTTCGGCACAGCGCTGGAGCAGCTTTTGGGAGTCGTGACGGTCGACACCTTTGACGCCGTGATTGCGCATCTGTCCACGGTGCATCCGTCCCGATACGTGCGCATGATC
>ENA-OFCI01000827-OFCI01000827.1-metagenomes-genome-assembly--contig:-NODE-827-length-16412-cov-3.347986_pt1 | contig 16412 bp, 14 predicted proteins | sample MGYA00153391_OFCI01 | MGnify analysis MGYA00153391
ATATCTGGCAGAACGCCGGCAGCTTCGATCCGGACCGTGGCAGCGCCGAGGGCTGGCTGACCGGCATCGTGCGTTTTCGCGCGCTCGATGCCGGTATCGCCCTCGACCTCAACGGCCTCGACGATCCGGTGGTCGGCGATCTTCTCGATCGTTTCGCCCGCGCCGGAATCGAACCGATCGTGAAATTCGCCGACGACGAATTTGGCATCGCGAACGTCTTCGTCGTCGGCGCCGAACGGCCGGGCATCGCCGCGCCGTTCCCGCTCGCGATCACGGCCGCGGGCGAAGCCGCCTCGCCGACGCGTGCCGTCGCCATTCGTAAGGCACTGTTGGAATTTGGCTCCGCTCGATCGCGCAAGCGTTTCGCGCACGGGCCGCTCGCGGATCTCGAGGGCATCGCACCTGCGGCCTATCTGGCACGCGTTCGCGAACGCACGTCGCTTGCAGACGAAGAAGACCGCGCACTCGAGGCGATGTCGTCGTGGCTCGCATGCGACACCGCGCGACTCCGGGCCGCGATCACGGATCCGATACTGACCGTACGCGAGACGCGACGTGCGACGTCGCTTCCGAATTGGGAACCGACGCTTCGCCCGGACGCGCGTCCCGGCGAAGAACTCGTTACGACGCTCTACGAGCGGCTCCACGACGCCGGGCTCGACGTCCTCTACGTCGATTTCACGACGCCTGAAATGGCGGCGCACGGCGTCGCGGTCGTCAAAGCGATCGTGCCGGGCCTCGAAGTCGAAACGATGAGCTATTACCGCATCGGCGAACGCAACGCACGTAAACTCCTCGACGCACATTCTCCACTCGTCGCTCGCGAACCAGGCCCCGATCGCGCACGAATTCGCGTGTTACCCGAAGCCGAAGCGCGCCTCGGCGGGCCGCTCTGGCTCGATCGCGCGGCCGTCGATCGCACCGTCGGCCCGCTCTATCCGCTCTATCGCGAACCGGGCGTCCATGCCGCTGCGCTCGCGCGCGAGGCGCTCGTGCGATGAGTCTGCGCTATGCGTACAATACCAACGGCGTCGCGAACCACCGCCTCGACGATGCCCTCGATCTCATCGCCGAGACCGGCTACGACGGCGTCGCGATAACGCTCGATCATCATCACCTCGATCCGTACGCGAGTGACTTCGATGCTTCGCTCGCGCGTTTCGCAAAGCGACTTCATAATCTCGGGCTCGGCTGCGTCGTCGAAACGGGCGCGCGTTTTCTCCTCGATCCTCGCGCCAAACACGAGCCGACGCTCGTCTCGCCGACTGCGGAGGGCCGCGCCCGACGCGTCGATTTTCTGCAACGCGCGCTTGTCGTCGCGGCGGCGACGGAAGCCGAAGCGATGTCCTTTTGGGCGGGCGTTCCGAAGCCGGAAGTCGAGCGCGAGCGCGCGCATGCGTGGCTTGTCGAGGGCATCGCGAGCGTCGCGGAACGCGCGCGCGAACTCGGCACGATTGCGGCGCTCGAACCGGAACCCGGCATGCTCGTCGAAACGATCGACGACTTCCGCGCGATCGCTCGTAGCGTGCCGGGCCTGCGGCTCGCGCTCGATACCGGCCACGTGATCGTCACGGGCGAGCGCGATCCGGCGAACGCCGTGCGCGAAACGGCGGCCGACCTTGCGACCGTATCTGTTGAAGATATGCGACGTGGCGAGCACGTGCATCTACCTTTCGGCGAAGGCGATATGGATATCGCGAGCGTGCTCGCGGCGCTACGCGAGATCGGCTACGATCGACTCGTGTGCGTGGAACTCTCGCGCGACGCACACCGCGCCGACGTCATGGTGCCGCTAGCCCTCCAGTATCTTCGCGACCACGAAGCGTAGCGCGATGCGCATCTGCTTTGTCAGCCGCCGGTATTTCCCGGCGATCTCCGGCATGAGCGTGTACGCCCAGAATCTCTTGCGGCGTTTGGTCGCAGGCGGCCACGACGTGACGATGATCGCGCAGTATCGCGGGGATGCCTTCGGCGTCTCGGTGTACGGTGGCGGGCCGCCGCCGTCGGTCGACGGCGTCCGCGTGATCGGGCGCGAGCAACTCGGCGAACAGGACGGCGGCGACTTCGAGCGCGATGTCGCCGACCTCGTCGCGACGATCCGGAGCGAACACGCGCGCGCGCCCTTCGACGTCCTCCATGCGCAATACGGCTATCCGACCGGTTACGCCGTTTTACTCGCGAGCCGCGAGCTCGGGGTCCCGTGCGTGACGAGCATCCAAGGCGGCGACGGGCATTGGGTCGGATCGTGTTGCCGTACGCACGAGACCGCGATGCGGCGCGTGCTCGATTGCGGCGGCCCCGTACTCATCGGCGGCGATTCGTTTCGTACCGAAGTTTCCGAGCGCCTCGGCATCGCACGCGAACGTTTCACGATCGTTCCGGGTGCGGTCGATACGGAACGATTCCATCCGCTTGCCGGACGCGCTCCGGGCGCGCTCGCGCCTGTCCCCGTGTTGCTCTATCACGGGCGCGTCGATCGACGCAAAGGCGTCCTCGATTTCATCGCGGCGCTCGGTATGCTCGCAACGCGCCACTCGTTTCGCGCGATCGTTTCCGGGATCGGTCCCGATGTCCAAGCGACGCGCGATGCGATCGCCGAAGCTGGACTCGAAGACCGCGTCGAGATGCGCGGGTACGTCGCGTACGATGACGTTTCGGCGGTCTATCGCGAGGGCGATATCTTCGTGAGCCCGACATACGCCGAGGGCTTCTCAAATACCATTCTCGAGGCGATGGCGAGCGGCTTGCCCACCGTTTCGTGCCGCTCGGTCGGCGTGGTCGATTGTCTGCGTGACGACGAAAACGCCCTCCTCACCGAAGCGGGCGATCGTGCGGCGCTTGCGTCCGCGCTCGAACGACTGTTGACGGACGGTGCGCTGCGCGAACGTCTCGCCTCGACCGCGCTGATGGAATGTCGCCGCACCTACTCGTGGTTCGCAGTCGCAGCGCTCATTCTCGATGCCTATCGCGATGCGATCGCGCTCGGCGTGCCATCACGCGAACCGTTCGAGCCGATCGCAATCGAAGCGTGCCGCTTCCGCGCGACGCCGCATCTGCTCTGATGCCGCGCGCGCTCTTTCTCTCGCCCCATTACGACGACGTCGCGTTTTCATGCGGTGGGACCGCCTTCGCACTCGCGATGCGCGGGTGGACCACGACGCTTTGTACCGTCTTCACGAAATCGGTCCCGAGCCCAACCGGCTTCGCTCTCGCGTGCCAGCTCGATAAGGGACTCGCAGCCGACGTCGATTACCTCTCGTTACGACGTGCGGAAGACGACGGTGCGGCGCATGCGCTCGCGTTCTCTGAGGTAACACGGCTCGAATTTGCAGAAGCGCCGCATCGCGGCTACGACTCCGCCGCCGCCCTTTTCGGCGACTTTACGCCGACCGATACGATTGCAGGCGCGCTCGAAGAGCGGCTACGCGAGTGCGTACGTGGCTCCGATGCAATCTTTGCGCCGCAAGCACTGGGCGCACACGTCGATCATCGACGGGTGCGCGACGCCGTCCTCGCGATAGCGGACGCGCCCGCGCATACGCCACGCACCATGTGGTATCGGGACGCGCCATACGTACTGCGCGAACCGCTCGCGGATCCGAGCGAACCGCTCGCATCGAAAACGCCAACGACGGTCGCCTTCGCGCTCGACGCCCGCGCGCTTGCAGCCAAACTCGACGCGTGCGCGGCGTACGCATCGCAGCTCGGGTTTCAGTTCGGCGGCGAAGACACGATGCGAGACGCGCTGGCAGAATTCGCTCTCGCCGAGGGCCGTCGTTTCGGAGTGGATGCACCCCGCGAAGCATTCCGCAGTCGCGACTCGGCATGGGCCGCGATCGTGCTGTAGGGGCGACACGCCGACCGTTCATACTCGGTCAAGGATCACGAGCACGAGCGTTGTCTCGTTCGAACTCGCGACGATCGTCATCGCTTCTCTCACCAGGCTCGTTACGGCCGCCACCCTGCTTTGCGTCACCGTGCTCGCACCCGCACGTCGCGAGCTTCCCGCGAGCGTTATCGCCTTTGCTTCCGGCGGCGAAGAGAATGGATCCCGAACACCTAGGCCGGCATAAACATTTCGGCACGTGCGGCGCGTTCGTTCGCAGCGGCGACAGCCTGCCGACGCAGTCCATCCGCGGTGAACTCGGGTTTCACGTGCGTCTCGTCATAGCCGTTAAAAATATGACCGATGAGCCCGCGATCGAGGTCGCTCGTTCGGAATAGCCAATCGGCAATCGGAAACGTGAGATTCATATTACGCTCTTTCATCACGCGCTTGTCATGATGGGCGGCATGATGGCGGCGGATGGTATTGATGAACGGCATATGGCGTAGAAATGAATTGTCTTCGAGATGGCAGCAGTAGTGAAACGTTTCGTAAACGAGATACATCCCCGTCGTCGTCATCATAAAGAGCAATCCGACGTTACGGGACTTAAACAGTTTTCCGAGCAGTGCCGCCGGCCCCGCGGAAAGCGCGATGAGTGATAACAGCGCGACCGGCGGGAAGAAAACGATCCGGTAGTCGTTGACGTCGTCGTACGTCATGCGCTCGCGGCTGAAGAACTGGTGGTGGTTGAGTGTGTGACGCGTATAAATCTCCATCGCGGCGCCGAGTGGTCCCTTGCGCGGCACGTGCATCACGTAGTTGTGCATCGCCCATTCGACGAGATTGCACGCGAGGAACGTCGCCGGTACGATCGCGAGCTCCGTTGTTTTGAGCGGCTTGCGAAGTGCGGTAAAGTAGGTTGCAAGGGCGGTCGCGCCGATGGCTGCGATCGTCGCAGCGTGAGCGGGCCCAAAATAGGGCTTGTCTGCGAAACGCGAGCGGTATTCCGTGCGGAATTCTTCGATTCGCGCGAGATCGCGCTCGATAAATGCGTCGGTGATAGGAGCGACAGCGATTGCAGTCATAGCGAACCCCCTCGGGAAATCTGATATATCAGCAGTATATTAGTTTCACGCGCAGTGTCAAGTCCCGGAGACCGTCGCGCGCGTAAATTCTTCGAGATAGTTTAGGAGGCGATCGCATGCTGCCGCTGCCGTCTCCTCATCGCGCCCGCTTACCGCACGTGCGAGTTTCGCATGAAGCTCTGCGGCCAGCGGTAAATCCGCCACGGTGCGGTAATGCTGATACCAGAAGCGCCGGGAAAGACCGTGCCAGAGACTCATCGATTGCGTCGCAAAAACGTTCTGCGCGCTCGTGGTAATGAGTTCGTTTAACTTGAGATCGGCACGCATGAAAGCCCGATCGTCGTTACTCGCGGCTGCGTCTTCCATGGCGGTGGCAACGCGATCGAGCGCGCGGCGCTGCTGCGGCGATGCTCGACGTGCAGCGAGGCGCGCGAGAAGGCGTTCGATTTCACGGCGAAGCTCGAGCAACTTCAATTGATTCTGCACGTTGATGTCGGAAACGAACATGCCGCGCCGCGGCAAGATCACGATTAATTTTTCGCGTGCGAGACGTTGCAACGCTTCGCGAATCGGCGTTCGTCCGATCTGCAAACGCGCGCTCAAATCCGGTTCGGATAGAAGAGAACCTGGCGCGAGCTCGAGCGTGACAATGAGTTCCTCGAGACGCTCGTACGCTTGGTCCGTCAAGCTCGAAATAATGGTCTTTCGTACGACCGGCGCTCCTTTCATGACTACTTCGAGATATATCACGAAAAGCAAGGCCCGCCCTGTGGCGAAGCCGTTTTCATGGACCCGTTCTCTAGCGAGAGCGCTCGCAAGCGTTTGGCTTGAATGCGGATCGAGGTAGCTCTGGGTCGTTGACGTGAAAGCCACGATCGACGGCGAGCCGCAACGCTCGCTCCTTGAAGTCGGCGCGGCCATGAGTCGTAATTTTGTTGCCCACCTTGGTGCTTGCCGAAAATTTCGGCACAGCTCGGTTTGATACTCGTGAATCAAAGGCAAGATTTTTTTGATCGGACGGTTTTGCCAGCTTGGTGAAGATCGGCTACGACGTTGCCGAGTCGATCGAGTGCGCTTCTCGGAAGTAATCGGATTCCACGCAAAGAATCGCTCGCCAACCGTGGCGTGGCTCGTGCGTTGCTGTTCTAAAACGTCCGTTGAAGTCGACATTTATTTATCTTGTTCGGCCCGACTTAAGCACCTAGGAAGCGGGTGCAGCTATAAGGGCTGAGGCGTCAGCCGATCAGGCCAGCTTTATTTAAGATGCCCGTTGGTGGAGGCGGCGCTAGCAGGGTTCCGGGGAACGCTTCGAAAGCAAATCGTCTCCAGACGTCTTCCGCCCTCACTCGGAATAGGAGATTGCTATGGTAACGAAATGCTCGATCGGCCGCCCGCCGTGCGGCGAATCGATAACAGCCGAACCCGACGATCAGTTCATCGGCCACGGCATCGGGATACTCTCAGCAGGGCGTTAGAGATGCGCTTCCCGAGCCGCGTTAAAAATATTCGAGGCTCGAACCCGCACGATGAGGCCCTGCGGCTCGCTGGCGCCTTACAACTTGCGCGATTGCCCCATGTTCGCGTACCTATGGCAAGCTCTTCGGGATGCGCGATAAGACGCTGTCGCTCCATAGCCTTGCGGTGACTGATGAAAATGCACGTCGATGTCTATGAAGGTGACGGCCCGCACGTGGCGCTGGTTCATGGCATCCCGGGTTCTGGTGCTGTCTGGCACGAAGTCGCTTCGATACTTGCCGGCGAGCACCGCGTCTTCGTTCCAGATCTTTTGGGTTTCGGCGAAAGCGAACGGCCCCATTCGTTCGACGATTTATGGGTCGATGCCCAAGGTAGCGCACTGCGCGATGCGCTTACGAAAGCCGGCGCAGTTCGGCCGATCGTTGTGGGACACGACTTTGGCGGCCCCGTCGCGCTAGCGATGTTGCGCGACGCCGAGATGCGCCGCACGGTGAGGGGTGTCGGCCTCGTCGCGGCAAATGTTTTCGGCGACACTCCGATTCCGTTTCCAATTCGAGGCGTCACGTGGCCGTTTGTCGGCAATCTGGCCGCACGGCTTTTGTTCTCACGGTCCGCGCTCGCATTCATGATCCGTCAAGGCTCGAGTAAAGCGCTAAAGAGCGCCGACTATCTCGGCGATGAGCGACAAACCGCCGCGATCGGGACCATTTTCAGGAACGCCCTGCGCGGTCTCAGTGAACTTTATGCGCCCATCGAAGGAACATTGCGCGAACTCGATATTCCAGTTCTGGTCGCCTGGGGCGACCGCGATCCGTTCTTCGCCATACGGCAAGCACAACGTACTGCGTCAGCTGCACGCCTCGGTCGCCTCTCGATCTACTCAAATGCGCGTCACTTTCTCCCAGGCGAACGTCCGGCTGAGCTAGCCGCGGACATTCGACGATTAGTCGCGGACGCGGTGCGTTAAAATTTACTCGTCGCTGCGCCACGCGCACGCGGGGCTTCTCAGCAACGTATCCGCATCGAACCCGATGAAGACGTGCAGCGTCTCGCGCGCGACGAGAACGGTCGGCATTAGTGGCCGATTCCCATGCCCACCCGACCCATGCCGACGGCCATCCATGCCATCACGAGGTAGCTTACGGCCCAGCCGAGATCGAAATTGAGCCACACGCGCGTCAGCGCGCGCAGACCGAGTCGGCGCCATACGAACCACGCGATGCCCAGAGCAACTGAAGCCAACGGCACGACCATGACCGCCGGTACGATGAGCGCGAGGGCGAGCATCGCATACGCCGTACCATTGATACCGCACATCGGGGTAGTGTAGGGCGCGGCGAGAACGAAGAATGGTGCGAGCATCATAACGGGCGAGCCGCAATGCAAGAACGCCATCACGAACGACCACCAAATTTTTCGATCGGGATGGATGCGAGCCAGCATGATGGGATGACGCGGGCGGATGATTTTGTAGGCGCCGAAGGCAGCGTAAACGACGGCAAGTGCGACGAACGCGCGGTCGAGCCGAAGCACGAACGACGCGACGAGCGAGTGCGGATGCAGCGTACTCCACAGCAAAAGCAGTGCCGCTGGAACGAGCACCGCGACCATCGCGAGATAATGCCCCCACGCGAGTGCCGCAATCGTTCCCAGCAGCGGGCGCCCCGAGCGCTGTTGCAAACAGCGCCCGGAGGCCAGGAGCCAACCCATTGGCGGATTGACGCCTTGGTACAATCCCATAGCAACGATCATCGACCAGTTGAGCATCGGGTCCATCAGGACGAGAAACAGAAACTTTCCGTCGAGCAATCCCCGCCTTCCAAGCGCACCTGGTGCGCGCGGTAGCCATCATCCATCTCGATAAGAAATTTGGGATCGAGCGCAAAACCGCCACCGGCCGTCATCGTTGCTAGCGCGAGTTGTCCCGGCATCCCCGCGGGGTAGAATTGGTCGTCCCACGTGCTGTAAAGCGAATTCGTGAAGTAGATGCGTTCGCCGTCGCGACTGATCTCGATCATCTGCGGACCGCCCGCGAACGGCTGCCCGCCGGCATGCGGCCGGTGTTCGGCAATCCCGCCGATTCGCACGGAGCCCGAGAGTTGCGGCGCCATCGGGTCGCTCACATCGTATTGACGAAGTTCGCCCGTGCCCCAACAGGCGACGTAAAGATAGCGATCGTCGAGTGAGAGATCGATATCCGTGATGAGCGGCGGCACCGCCCCAAAACCTTTGAGCAGTTCCGGTAAATGCGCGGGGTCCGCTGGCTCGGGCGGTATGACCGCCGTTTTGCGCGCCTTAAACGTGCCGTTTTCGCGATACCACGTCCAGATTGAGCCTTCGAGATTGGTCGAGTCGATGACGACGCCGAGAAAACCATATTCTTTGGCCGGGTCGTGTGCCGGGCGTATCTCGAGTGCCATTTGATGATTGGCGCCAAGATCGATCGTCTGGATGTTCCGCCGCTCACGCAGATTCCAGAAGTGAATGCTGTGGCCGTATCGGTTCGCGAGAAGATCGGCGGGCACGATTCCGCTTTCGAACTGCGGTGGGGTTCCCCACTCACTCGATACCATGTAGTTCTGCGGAATATTCCACCAATAATCGTAGCCGAGGCGTTGCGATCCGCGATCGGCTTCCCATGCGCCGCGGATCTCGAAGGTCTCGCAATCGAGAACGAAAATACCGGCCGGACTCTCATCGCCTCGCTCGCCTCTGCCGCCGAGCGTGCTGATGTAAATTCCCTCGGGCCCGCAATGCACGGTGTGCGGTCGCGAGTAGCCCGTCTTGCGCAAAATTTCATCCGCCTCGATCGTCTTCACGATACGAGCTTGGCGCGGATCGGGCTTCGTGTCGATGATGTAGATGCGCGACGAGCGTATACCCGGCACGATCAGATACCGACGTTCGGTAAATGGGTGGCCGCTCGTGGGGCAGAGCATCGAACTACACGAGTTCCAGCCATAGTGATGCAACTCGTCACCGATGTTCGGAAGCTCGACTTTGTGAACCACTTGAGAATACGTCTTTGATGCGGGGTCGAGGTCGATCACGCCGAGCGCATCGGCCGCCGTCCCCCCCGGTCTCAGTAACGCGACGTATCCGTAGCGTTCACGAGGGGACTCCATCGCGATTTTCGGCGAGGGATACAATGTCGGGTCGGGGCGCGTTCGGACGGCCATCACTAACTCCTCATTACGATCGTTAAAACGCGTTCGGCGAGCTGTAGAACGGCACCGCTTCGCAACGGCCGTTAGACGCGACTCGCCTGGCTTTCGAGTTCGTTTGCAAGCGCGAGCGATTTCGAGCGTACGAGATCGCAGATTTCCCGAAATCGCTCCGACGATGCCTCCGGGATCGGCCAAGCTCCACCGAACGTCTCGAGGATTTCGTGCGGCTCAGTAACGCCCCGGTCATCCGTCAGACCGTCAGCCGTTTCGTCAACGTCGTGCTATTCTTATCGATGGACGACGATCGTCGCCGCGGCGTTGGAGAGATGATTCGCGTGTGCGGAGTCGATGCCGACGACGCGTACGTGATCGAGGAGGTCACAGCGTGAACACTCGTATCTTTTTGCTCACCGCGCTCGTCGACCTCATGTTTCTAGGCGTCCTCATCGCCGTCGGCATGTACCGTCTTGCTGGAGTACCGCGGAGCATCAACGTTGGTAGGCTTCGGACTGGTTAACCGGATCGTACGAGCGACGATGTTTCGGATCGTTACTCCAAGCGGGCTTCTAATCATACTCGTATTCTCCACGTTGCTCGGATATTTCGTACTCCCAAGCATCGTAATCTGGCGGAGATGGCGCGTAATCGCGGCGATGATCCGCTTTTCAGAAGTACAACCACATCGTAATTTATCCGCGATTTTTGAATGAGACATCGTTTAAGCATGGCACTGGTTGTGATTTTTTATCGCGTTGAGTTCGCAGCAGGCGTTGGCATCTACGTTCTCGGGCGCATGCAATTCGAGTGCAGGCCACTAATGACGCAAAATATTGCTTAAGTTCCCTCGTCAAGGTGCGAGGTCGGGAAGCCCTTTAGTAAGCCAGGGTGGCCGATTTACACATTAGCGCTCTAGGCACGACGACTGAACTACAAATGACCAAGGGGTCGTTCCGAGAATAATCGTTCATTATGTCCAGAAACCGCGGGGTCAGACGACTTTAATTTCATATGCTTCATCGGGGTCGTCGAATACCTAAGCGACTGCGCCGCGCGTCCCGCGCGTAAGCTCCCGAAGCTGCTCCGATCGGCACCCAGTACCGACTTAAACACGCACGCCTCGAGCTATCCAACCTCATTCTGCGCATCGAGTGCGTAGCCGGCAACTTTTCGTTCTACATCTATGGTTTCGGCGACGCGACGACGGTGCTGCAATCGTGGCCCGAGGGAGCGCTTCGACGCCGTTCGGTTTTTCGATCTCGGCCCGTAACGGGTGGCCGTCGATTCTTGCAACGACCGCGACGTCTGCTTGTCGGCGCCCGCTCCGATTCGATCGCCTAGCGGACGCGCCAAACGGTAACGGCAGCGGATGAGACGGAAACCACTCGCACGATCGCATTGAGCAGCGCGAGGGCAATCATATCAAGACACGAATCGCAGAAAACGTCCTCTTAGTTAAGCAAATTGATGTTACGCGGGCGGAGGTGCTATGCTCGGACGCTCCATCGCATGGTTTTCTTTCATTCTTGCAGCGCTGCTTTTCTCGCCTAGCGCGCGGGCCGCGAATGACACGTTCGACATCATTAGCATCGATAATCCCTCGCCCAACGTTGAGATCGTCCATATCAGACAGCCGGACGTGAAGCGATCGCTGACGAGCTACCCTCAGATCGCGTTCGCGCCGGGCGACTCGGTTATCGTCAACGCGAGCGGATGCGTGCAAACCGGTGGCGTTGGCGACACCTGGAAACGCTACGTGAATCCATCGGGCGAAGATTCCGATCGATACTACTTCGGAGAGATCTGGATTCCCGGAGCAACCGGCGTGATGATACCGATCGCCGGCATCGTTGGAAAGCCCCTGCACGTAACAAGCGGAACGGGGAGCGCAGGTCTCTTTTTGCGCCTTGGCTATTCCGACGACAACTACGACGATAACGGCTACCAAGACCACGACAATGGCACCGAAAATCAATGTGCCGGGGCCGACGGCGGCGCGGCTGAAGTGACGCTCACGATCACGCACAATGCCGCAACGCCCGCTCCGACCGGAGACGTTGCGCCATTCGACCTTTTCTGGGATCGAGTCGACGGGAACGCGATCCCACTGGACGCGCGTTGGGGCGAACAAATCAATCACGATCGGAATCCGCGATTTCATCCGACCGGTTTGGCCGGCGACGACACCTGCGCAACGCCGTGGTTGCTGCCATGCACGACGCAGACTCCCTCCGTCGACCTATCGTCGTTTCCAAATTCAACTTTCTCCTGCGATCATTTAGGTGGTCCACTATCCGGACACGCGAACTGGGGGCCGGGGACGTACACGGGATCGTTGACCTGGGATTCCAAATCCGATGCGGGTCTCGATGACGACTACTCGATCGATCTCGCGACGACCAATAACGCGGGGGCGACCGAAGGCCGTCCGGCGGGGTATCATATCGAGTTCGATTCGGACGAAACCATCGACAACTTCACGTCAAAATGGTGGACCGACCTCAAGCATGCCGTCGATAACGAAGGAACTTTCCCCACACCGTCTGGCATTTTAGACGGCCAGTTCGCAGTCGTAACGGGTCTCGTCGATTTAGATTGCGCCCACCCGTGCAGCGGAGAGCTGCATCCCGCGTACGGGCTCTCCGTTCGAGCAATCGGCGATTCCAACTACGAACTATGGGCGATGTTCGTGCGCAACTGGGGAAACGAAGGCGGATGCTCGTCGCAAGATCACGAGCTCATGCTCGCCAACAATCAGTACACCGTTATGCTGCCGTGGCCGCAAGGCGCAACGTCCGTGGTTTTTGGAGACCAGACGGCATTCGCCAGCAATAGCAGCGCCGTATCGATCTCAGTCGCAAGCATCGTACCGGGCGTCGGGGTCGAACTGACGTTCAACATGCCAACTCCGGATAAACACGCGTTGATCGATGGTGTGCTGGAACTGAAGTATACCGGCGTAGCGCGGGGACCCGTGCGGACGCTGGGAACGCTGAAACATTCGCCCGGTTTTCCGCACGTTCTGACGCCGGCGGTATTCGCGCGCGTCGTCAAATCGGAAGACGACAGACTGCCACCGATGAACGCCGCGCAACTCAAGATTTTTCACGCCAACATGCCAGCTGTGGTGCGCCGCCCGGACACACGCCTGTTGCAGATTCCCACGCCACATGTCGTGAAGGGGGAAGATTGGAGAATCGGCCGCAGGACGCGCCCGAGGCTGGTTCCGCTGATTCGATCGGTTTCTGATTCAGTAAAACTGCAACGCGATCTCGCTCGGATGCGAGCCGTCTCTGCGGCGTTTGGCGGGGCGGTGCCCGGATTCGGACCTCTGCCGACCGGAAACGGGATTTCCGGACGCGCGTCGGGTTCGGCCCCGCCAACTCCAAGGTCGCACATTTAGCCTCTGCGCGTTTGCGCGAAGGCCTACGTAGCGGTTGTCGCTTCGCTTCGGATTTTCATCGTTTTAAGCGAACGGAGATGGTCGCCGACACGGCGTTTGGCAATTGCGCGGTCGAGCTGTGGCCATAAGGGTCGTGCGGATTATCGTGAAGATTTGCACGCACCCGAATCGTCGGCAATCTGTAGCATTCGCCGCCCTCGATCCCCGCACGTACTCGCCAATATGCCCTTCAATTTGCGGTCGACGCTCTCGCACGTTGCGGAAAACGAGTAGCCGATTTTCCTGAAAAACACGACACCTTAAAACGATCGCAGTCGGCTCGACTGACGGACGACGCACGAGCACTTGCGAAGAATGACGCGTGGATCTTCCGATCATTGCCGCGCTTGCGTGTTCGTGCCATCAGCGGGTTTGTCCATACTCCGGACGGTACGCCGATCGAGCACGCTCGCGTCGTGCTTGTCGGCACGGCCCCGGCATCGATCGAGACCGGACGCCTCGGCCGGTTCGATATCGAGGTCGATCGGGGAACGTATCGAGTCTCGGTCGTAGCGCCCGGTTTGCCGCCACAACCATCGAGCGCGTCGCCGTTCATGGCGGCTCGCGACTCGACGTCGAACTCCATCCATCCGCTCGACGCAATGCAATTGCGCACGATTAGCCGAATCACCGTCGACGGACGTCTGGCACTGCCGAGCGGAACCATTCCGACGGTTCTCTTCAGTCGCAAGTCGCTCGAAGAAGCGGGATTCAACCATATCACCGATGCGCTCGAACAGCTGCCGTCGGCAACCATCGCGAGACCGAACCGCGGTGCGCCGAATGCCGTAGCCGTCGTCGCCTTGCGTGCCCCGGATCCCTCGGAGACGCTCGTCGCATTGGACGGCCAAATTCTCAACAATACGAATACGAAAGATCTCGATCTCCCGCAATTCCCGATCTCGCCCTTTCGAGCGATCGAGGTGACCGAGCGTCTCGGTCCCGAGAGCGCGAGCGCGGCGAATACCATCGGTGGCGAAGTAAATCTGCAATCGCTCGCACCGACCCGCGACCATCGCTGCGAACGCCACCGGCAGCGCCGGACATATCGGGTACGCGTTCGCGTTGGGCAACGCGACGACGCAAAGTTTCGCGCGCGATGACGCTGCCAACTTCGACAACGCAGACGGCACGACGATGCGAAGGCAACTCGATTCGGGCGTCACGACACGAACGGCACTGGCGAATCTCCAACGGACGTTCGCGCAAGGTCGTGATCTGCGCGTACGCTACTTCACGATTGCCGATCGGCGCGATGGAAGCGCCGCGCTAAGTGGCGCAAGCCGCGTCGTTGCGAACAGCGTAAGCGATAGGACGACGAACCCGCCCGCGACGGTAAACATCAACCAATCGCGAACAATGCCAAGCTCCACCATTGACGCGATCCACAGAACGACTGCGACACGAAACGCGGCGGATTGCCGATCTTGAAACTGGCCCGGTTCCGTGGAGAGTTGTCGATTAGACATCAAGCCGCCTGAGTGCTGCGCTCGTACTCGATCGGAGAGATCGAGCCGATCGACGTTTGTCGGCGGCGCGGATTGTAGAAGCCCTCGATGAAATCGAAGACAGCAAGACTCGCTTCGCGCGGAGTGTTGAAGTGATGCTTGACGAGCAGCGCGCACTCGAGAATTGCGTTGAAGCTCTGACACATCGCATTGTGTCGTAGCAGTCGCCAACTGACTCTATCGACGGACGAACGCCGGCTTCCTTACAGCGAACGCCAAATGCGATCGACGTGTACTGCGTGCCTTGATCGCAATGATGGATCACGTTGGTCGGATTGCGCCAATAGATAGCCATATTCAACGCATCAAGAACCAACTCGGTAGGCAAATGCGTTGCCATCGCCCAACCGACGACGCGCCGACTATAGATATCGAACACGATCGCTACAAAAAAAAAGCCGCTCCATGTTGGAATGTTCGTGATATCGGCAACCCAAAGTTGCTCGGGCTTCGTTGCAGTAAACTGACGATCGACCAAGTCCGGCGCTACTCGTGCATCGTGATCGCAGATGGTTTTTTTAATACCCTTGCGCCGCGAAGCCCCGTGGATACTGCGTTCTTTCATCAGACGAGCAACGCGTTTATCGCTGACGTGAATGCCTTCGTCGATGAGATCGGCTTGAATGCGCGGGCGTCCGTACGTCTCGCGCGATTCGCGTCAATTCGCTTCAATCCGATCACCCAATAGTAGATCGGAAATCTTATGCGCCGACGGCGGACGAGTTGCCCACGCATAGTATCGGCTCGCAGAAATTTGAAGCGTACGGCACAGCGTAGAAGTACGATACTTGGCCCTGATTGCTCTTCACGAATCCGAAGATCTCTTCGGTACCGCGTCGGTTTCCCGAGCGAACCAGACCTCGGCTTTTGAGAGGACTTCAGGCTCGATCGTCAGCTGCTTCACTCACTTGCGCAATTTGAAGAGTTCGGTACGTTCTTCGCTCGTTGGCCCGTCGCGCCGATCGCCACTATCGAGTTCATGCTCACTGATCCAGTTCCGCACCGTTTGCCGCGCTCGACTGACTTCGTGCGCCAGGTCGTCCGGCTGCCGCCCAGCTCGCGCGAGCTCGACGATCTTCTTGTCGGAATTCCGGCGGGTAGGCTTTAGGATGTTTTCTGGCCATTCTCGGACCCTTCTCCGCTAAGCGGAAAGTGTCCACGGAACCGGGCCAGCTCCAGATTGTTTTTGGCACGATGAGAGTCGGCGCGGACGTCTTGGCATACTGACTCCAGAATAGATCGTTACGTCCCGCCTCTTGGTAACCTTCGATAGCTGTAAGAACGTTTGGTCGAACGAGATCTAACGTCTGCGGCGATGCTGTTGCTATCGCTATATGCGCGAGTTGAGTGGAACACGATGATAGTAACCCAGCACCTGTAAGGGCCATTCCCGAGCCAATAAAAGTTGAGCGATTCATGTAATCATTCTCCCTTGAACTACTTGCGAAGTTGGAGTACGAAAGAAAGTAATAGTAGTAACGAACCGCTAAAACCGAAAGGAGCTAGAATACGTTGGTCTGAGAAATGGAGAACGAGTGCAAGAAAGTTCATTACATAGATGCATACCACACCCAGGACGAGACTTCCGATGCGTAGTCGTTTCATGTCGTTCCCCATGTGTCAGGATGATCTGGTACCAGCAGCCGTTGAAATCTTCGCTTAATCCGGGGCTGCCAGGAGCATACCATGAGTGGAACATCGCGCAATGGTTCGCGATCGGCAAACGGGGAGAACGCGCCAAATACCGAGGTCGTCGGAAAGGCTAAGCGCCGTCGCTTTTCTAGTGCAAACAAATTGCGTATTGAGCCTGTCCCGGTTTCCCGGACACGTTCAGATTGCCGGCGAATATCCGGTCACGAGGCGTCATGTGAAAATAAGAGGTTGTAAAATCTCTTTTAGTTCCATCCA
>ENA-OFCI01000828-OFCI01000828.1-metagenomes-genome-assembly--contig:-NODE-828-length-16405-cov-3.460000_pt1 | contig 16405 bp, 14 predicted proteins | sample MGYA00153391_OFCI01 | MGnify analysis MGYA00153391
CGATCGAGTCGTCGACGACGACGAGCCGCTTACCCTTGATCACCTCGCGCAGCGGGTTGAGCTTGAGCCGGATCCCGAGCTGGCGGATGGTCTGCGACGGCTGGATGAAGGTGCGCCCGACATAGGCGTTCTTGACCAGGCCCATGCCGTACGGGATCCCGCTCTGCTCGGCGTAGCCGATCGCGGCCGGGGTGCCGGACTCCGGTACCGGGATGACGAGGTCGGCGTCGACGGGCGCCTCGAAGGCCAGCGTCCGGCCGACCTGGACCCGGGTCGTGTAGACGCTCTGCCCGGCGATGGTCGTGTCGGGCCGGGCCAGGTAGACGTACTCGAAGACGCAGCCCTTGGGATCGGCTTCGGCGAACCGATGGGACCGCAGGCCGTCCTCGTCGATGACAATGAGCTCGCCCGGCTCGACCTCGCGGATCAGGCTGGCGCCCACGGTCGCGAGCGCCGCGGCCTCGCTGGCTACCACCCAGCCACGCTCGAGGCGACCCAGGACGAGGGGACGGATGCCCTGGGGGTCGCGGGCGGCATACAGCGACTGCTCGTCCATGAAGACGAAGCAGAAGGCGCCCCTGAGCCTGGCCAGCACGTCGAGGGCGGTGGCCTCCAGGCTGCGGTCGCGGTCGTCCGAAAGCAACGCCGTCACCAGCGCGGTGTCGGTGGTGTTGCCCCGATGCAGCTCGCCGCCGAGCTGGCCGGCGAACGCGTCGCCGTGACGCTCGAGCAGCAGGTCGCGGAGCTCGCCCGAGTTGGTGAGGTTGCCGTTGTGGGCCAGGGCGACAGTGCTGTCGTCGGTGCCCCCGAGGGTCGGCTGGGCGTTCTCCCACGTGCTGCCACCGGTGGTGGAGTAGCGGCAGTGGCCGATGGCCAGATGGCCCTTGAGGGAGCCGAGGCTGGCCTCGTCGAAGACCTGCGAGACCAGGCCCATGTCCTTGTACACCAGCAGACGGTGGCCGTCACTGGCCGCGATTCCGGCCGACTCCTGGCCCCGGTGCTGCAGCGCATAAAGCCCGAAGTAGGTCAGCTTGGCGACCTCCTCGCCCGGGGCCCAGACTCCGAAGATCCCACAGGCGTCCTGCGGAGCTTTCTCGCCGGGAAGAAGGTCGTGGGTCAGTCGCCCATCGCCGCGTGCCACGTGGGTCAGTCTCCCACAGGCCTGGGGCCGCCGGGTTCAGGAGCGCGTGTCGAGAAGGACCGCGATGATGCCCGCGACGAGTGCGCCAAGTCCGGCGGAGATCAGGCCGAGGAAGCCCACTGTGGACGACGCGCCGTAGCTGGTCGCGGCCGGGCCGAAGGCGCTCACGAAGAACCCGACGACCACACCGATCAGGCCACCACTGATCAGGAATGCCACGAAGTTGGGCCTCCTGCGGACCTTGCGGGGCTGCTGGCTCATGACCCCACGATATTCCACCCGACAATCCTCGAGATCTTGCACGCTGCAGGCCGCCAAACCTGGGGGGTGTGCACGCCGCGAGCCGCCAGATCTCGACACTTTGCCACCTTGGCAGGACCTGCAGTACACCATCCGCACACGCGCCGGCTCCGAATGCTCCGTATGGGCCAACTCACCGCACACCCGCCAAAGCTTCAGAAGCGTGCAGCGGGCTCCCCGCTGTGGGGTCACGTCGCGACCGGCCTGCTGGCAGCCATCGGCGGTATCGCGGCCGCCCACCTAGTCGCCGGGCTGACCAACCCTGCCGCCTCACCCGTGCTCGCTGTCGGCTCGGTAGTCATCGACGCCACCCCGACGCCGGTCAAGGAGTTTGCCATCGCCCAGTTCGGCACGGCGGACAAGCCGGTCTTGTTGGCCAGCGTCACGCTGGTCACCCTCGTTGCCGCCGCTCTCGCCGGCGCGCTGTCCCGTCGCAGGGTCTGGCTCGGCGTCGGGTTCATCCTTGTGCTGACCGGGCTTGCCACGGCGGCGGCCGTCCTTCGACCCGTCGCGACCCCTTCGGATGCCATTCCCGGCGTCGTCTCCGCCGTTGTCGGCCTCGCGATCCTCCTGGGCCTGCACCGCATCCTCACGCGCGCCCAGCCCGCGGTAATCGGTGACCAGGACGGCTTTCTGCCGGCGACGGCATACCCCACGTCGCACGACGGGCGCAGACAGTTCCTGATCGGCGCCGCCGCCGTCACAGCGGGGGCGGCAGCGGCCGCCACCTTCGGGCAGAAGCTCTCGTCGGCAGACTCCGTCCCGCAGGGCAAGCTCCCGACCCCGGCCGACGCCGCCTTCCCTTTCCCCCAAGGAGTCGAGGGCCAGGTGCCGGGCATCACCCCGCTGCGGACCAACAACGGCGCGTTCTATCGGGTGGACACCAACCTGACCGTCCCCCGCGTCGACGCCGACCGCTGGCAGCTCCAGATCGACGGCATGGTCGACAAGCCGATGACCATCTCCTACCGGCAGCTGATGGCGATGCCGATGATTGAACGGGACATCACGCTCACCTGTGTCAGCAACGAGGTCGGCGGGGGCTACGTCGGCGGAGCACGCTGGCAGGGCGTTCGCCTGGCTGACCTGCTCGATCGGGTCGGTGTGCACTCCGGCGCCGACCAGCTGCTCAGCACGGCCGTGGACGGGTTCAAGATCGGCACGCCCATGGAGGTCGTCCGCGACGGTCGCGACGCGATGATTGCCGTTGGTATGAACGGCCAACCGCTGCCAGCCATCCACGGTTTTCCCGCCCGGATTGTCACCCCGGGCCTGTACGGGTTCGTCAGCGCGACGAAGTGGCTGACCAAGCTGACGGCCACGACCTACGCCGAAGACGTGGCCTACTGGACCGACCGTCACTGGGCGACCGACGCCCCCATCAAGATGTCCTCACGCGTCGACACCCCCCGGCCGCTGTCGACGATCAAGGCCGGTCCCACCGCCATCGGCGGCGTCGCCTGGGCTCAGCACATCGGCATCGCCTCAGTGGAGGTGAGCATCGACGGCGGGCCATGGCAGAAGGCCAAGCTCGGCCCCGATGTCGGCCTCGACTACTGGCGTCAGTGGTACCTACCCTGGGATGCCACCTCTGGCCGTCACGCCTTGAAGGTGCGCGCCACCGACCGTAAGGGCGCCCTGCAGCTTTCCCAACGCGCCAAGCCATTCCCCAACGGCTCGAGCGGCCTCCAGGAGGTCGTCGTGTTCGTCGCGTGATATCGCGTCGGAAATGACTGCCGCAGAAGGCAATCCGTTCCAGCGGATGCTCCGAATGACCAGTACAAGGCCATACCCACGAAGATCCATTAAGCCAGGAGACATCATGAACTTCCGTAACCGCGGCGTGGTTGCCGCAATTGCCCTTGCAGTCCCGCTGGGACTCGCCGCCTGTGGCAGCTCCAGCACCATGGCATCCAACACGCCCGCCGCGGCAAAGAGCATGGCCCCCGCGGCTGGCGCTGCTGCGCAGTCCAACCCGGCGGCTGCTGTCTTCGGCTCCGGCTGCGCGTCAGTGCCGAAGGACGGCAAGGGCAGTTTCAACGGCATGGCCACCGACCCGGTTGCCACCGCCGCCAGCAACAACCCGCTGCTCAAGACCCTGGTCACAGCCGTGGGCGCCGCTGGTCTGGGCGACACGCTGAACACGACGCCGGACATCACCGTCTTCGCGCCGGTCGACTCCGCGTTCGCCAAGCTGCCACCGGCAGCCCTCAAGGCGGCTCTGGCCGACCCCAAGGGCCTGCTCACCAAGATCTTGACCAACCACGTGGTCAAGGGCAAGATCACCCCCGCAATGCTCGCCGGTGACCACAAGAGCCTGGAGGGCGGCACCCTCAAGGTCACTGGGTCTGGTGACAGCTTCAAGGTCAACGGAAGCAACATCATCTGCGGCAACGTGCCAACCGCGAACGCCACGGTCTACATCGTCGACGGCGTCCTTCTCCCATCCTGACACCAAACACCAGGTCGATAGCGCATCATGGTCCACATGACGCTGGTTCCCGAGGGCGAGCTCGCCTCCACCTCGGGGGCCAGCGCGCCTTCGGCCAACGCGGAGCTGGTTGAGCTCCTCAAGGCGTGCTCCCTCGGCGAAGAGGCGGCGTTCGCGAGACTGTATGACGCGACGGCAGCCCGCCTGTTCGGTCTGGTCCTTCGTATCGTGAGGGACCGGGCCCAGGCCGAAGAAGTGACACAAGACGCCTATCTCGACATCTGGCGCAACAGCTCCAGGTTCGACTCCGATCGCGGCAGTGCACTGAGCTGGCTGATGACGATCGGACACCGGAAGGCGGTGGATCGGGTGCGTTCAGCAGAAGCTACCCGGCGCAGGGACACGGCATACGAGTCCCGTGACCAAGCCAGCCCGTTCGACCAGACCGTCGAAGAAGCCCACCGCAACCTGGACGCACAGCGGGTCCGCAAGGCCCTCGACACGTTGACCGAAACCCAACGCGGCGCCGTCGAGCTCGCCTACTTCGGTGGTTACACGCATCGGGAGGTGGCCGCGATGCTTGAGCTCCCATTGGGAACGGCCAAGACCCGCATTCGTGATGGACTGATCAGACTGCGCGACACGCTAGGACTTGAGACATGAGTGACGACGACATCCACGGCCTCTCGGGGGCCTATGCCGTCGACGCCGTAGACGACGTCGAACGGGCCCGGTTCGAGGCGCACATGTCCGGCTGTGCCCAGTGCCGTGACGAGGTTGCCAGTCTTCAGGCTGGTGCTGGCGAGCTGACCTTGGTGAGTATCGCTGCTCCGCCGCCTTCGCTGCGCGCATCGTTACTGCGCGAGATCAGCTCCGTACGCCCCCTGCCACCCCGGGTGACCCCAGAGCAGGAAGCGTCAGCACACGAGCTGACCGCGCCTGTTGCCGCGCCGCCGGAACCCCTCGCAACCCGGCCCATTTCGCCCCCCACTCTGGAGGCCAAGCGCGCCGAACGCTCCCGCCGGGCACCGCTGCGGCAGTGGCTGGCCGGCGCCGCGGCCGCCGCGGTCCTGGCCACCGGAGGGCTCGTGTGGCACCCCTGGTCCCCCGACACCAGAACCATCCAGCTGACGGCAACCCAGCAGGTGTTGCAGGCCAAGGACGCCCAGCACTTTCAGACGAAGGTTGGCGACGCCAGCGCGACGATCGTGCGCTCTGCCAGTCTGAACAAAGCCGTCATCGTCACAGCCAACCTGCCGGACGCCCCACAGGGAAAGACCTATCAGCTCTGGCTCCAGCAGGGCCTGAAGATGGTCAGGGCAGGCCTGATGCCAGCCGGGCCGGCCAACACCGTGCTCCTCCAGGGGGACGCCGCCAGCGCCCTGGCCGTCGGCATCACGGTCGAGCCCGCCGGAGGATCAGACACACCCACCCTGCCCACGGTCGCCCTGATTAGATTGGCCTAGCCCAAACCTCGCAATCTTGTCGGTTTGCGGGTTGGGGCGAAAGGTGGGGATCACGTCGGAGGCGACGGCCTCGAGCACACTCACAACCCCGGCATACGGGCCGTTGGGGCGCGGCCAGTGGGTGATGACATCGGTGAAACCGAGCTCCCCTGCTCGTCCCGCCATCTCCTCAAAGGTCCCCACGCTGGTCAGCGCAAAAAGCGGCGAAGAGTCGAGGCTCAGGTAACGGTCGAACGTCGCAGCGTCCCGGCCCGCCTCGGCCAAGGTCTGGTCTAGCCTCCGGCACAGCACCGCGAGCGCGACCCACCACTTGTCCATCGTCTCGGCCTTCGGACCAGTGGTGACCCAGCCTTCGCCGAACTCGACCGCAATACGCAGAGAGCGAGGACCGTTGGCAGCCATGACGAACGGGATCCGCGGCTGTTGGACCGGGCCGGGTAGCGTTCGGGCGTCAACCGCGGAGAAATAGGTGCCGTCACCGGTGACGTGGTCGGTCGTGAGCAGGCGGTCGAGCAGCTCGGTGAACTCGTGGAGCCGGTCGACGCGTTGCCCGGGTGTCAGCACCTGGCCACCGAGGATCACGCTGTCGATGTCGCCACCGACTCCGATGCCACAGATCAACCGCCCGCCGGAGATGTCGTCCAGGGCCAACAGGTCACGCATCAAGGTCACAGGGTGGCGGTAGTTCGGCGAAGTGACGAACGTGCCCAGCCGGATCGTCGAGGTGACCATCGCCGCCGCAGTCAGTGTGGGCGTCGTGCCGAACCACGGCGAGTCGGGTAGTCCGCCCCAGACGAGATGGTCGTAGGTCCACGCGTGGTCGAAGCCGAGCTCCTCGGCCCTACGCCATATCGGAGCGGCCTTGGCCCAACGGTGCTCGGGCAGGATGGTCAGACCGAATCGCATGCCGCGAGCCTAGTCCGGGACCAGGGGCAGATGGCCGACCAGCGTCGCCCGCAGCCCGCTCGCGTGCACCTCGCCGCCCGCGAGGGCACTGGCCCAATCCTCCCGTCCCGTAACCAGGTTCAGCCAGGTCCGGGCGTCCGTCTCGATTACGTTCGGCGGGGTACCACGGGTGTGCCGCGGCCCTTCCACGCATTGCACGGCACCGTATGGCGGGACGCGGACCTCCAACGTCCGCCCGGGCGCGCGCGCCGCAAGCTCCTCCAAGGTGAAGCGAACCGCGGTCGCGACCGTCGCAGGCGGGGCTGCGGAAGGGTCCGCGCGCCATACCCGAAGAGCCTTCAGGCCCTGGGCGATCGGGATGCGGCGACGGGGGGGCATGGCGTCCATGGTGGCATCCCTAGGCTTGGGCCTATGAAAGCGACAACGATCTATGATGCCCGCGACGTCAGGCTCGAGGACCAACCTGACCCGAGCATCCAGAAGCCCACCGATGCGATCGTGAAGGTTGTCGCCGCCTGCGTGTGCGGCTCGGACCTCTGGTCCTATCGCGGTGACAACCCGATCGAGAAGCCGTTCCGGATCGGCCACGAGTTCGTGGGTGTCGTCGAAGAGGTCGGCTCTGAGGTCAGGTCGCTTCGCACAGGTGACTTCGTCATTGCTCCCTTCATGTACTCCGACAACACCTGCCCTCATTGCCAGGTCGGGATGCACTCGGCCTGTTCGACGGGCGGATTCTGGGGTGGGCCGGACCGCGACGGGCTCATGGTCGACGGCGGTCAGGGCGAGTACGTCCGCGTCCCCCTGGCTGACGGCACTCTTGTCTCAACGCGCGAAATCCCCGATGCCGCAATGGTTCCATCGCTTCTTGCCCTGTCCGACGTGATGGGCACCGGCTGGCACGCAGCCATGGCCGCAAGCGTCCAGGAGGGCGACACCGTCGTGGTGGTCGGTGATGGAGCTGTGGGGCTGTCGGGTGTTCTCGCCGCCTCGAGAATGGGTGCCGAGCGGGTGGTGGTGATGTCCCGGCACGAGACCCGGCAGCAGATTGCCCGGTCGTTCGGCGCCACCGACGTCATCGCGGAGCGTGGCGAGGCCGGTGAGGCCGCGGTTCTCGAGCTCACCGGCGGCATCGGCGCAGACGCCGTGCTGGAGTGCGTGGGCACAGGTCAGTCGATGAACACCGCTCTGGCCATTGCCCGCCCGGGCGCGACCGTCGGCTACGTCGGCGTACCTCATGGGGTCGAGCTGCCGGTGCGCTCGATGTTCTCCCGCAACGTCGGCGTCGCCGGTGGTGTGGCCCCGGTTCGCCAGTACCTCCCATCCTTGCGCGACGACGTGCTGTCCGGCGCAATCAACCCGGGCCTGGTCTTCGACCTCGACCTGCCGCTGGATCAGGTGGCCGAGGGCTATGCGGCCATGGATGAGCGACGCGCCATCAAGACGATGCTGCGCCCCTGACCCGGCCTCTTTTCGGCGCATAGGCTGTCCGGCGTGCCAGGGAACCAGGTCGGCCTGATAGCGCTCGTGCCCGACGAGGATGGCCGTGGCGGCGTGACCGTGATGATGGACGGCAGCCCCCAGTCCCACGTCGACCTCATCGATCCGCGTAACCTCGGTTTCGAGTACATCGCGCACTTCGCCGCGGTCATCGATACCTTGCCGGCCGGTCCGCTCGCCATCACCCACATCGGCGGTGCGGGGCTGACGCTGGCGCGATACGTCAACGCCGAGCGCCCTGGGTCACCGCAGATTGTTCTCGAGCCGAACGCCGCGCTGACCGAGCTGGTACGCCGCGAGCTGCCGCTGCCTCGAGCGCACCGGATCCGGGTGCGCCCGGTGGACGGCCTCACGGGAATCGCCCAGCTCGCCGATGCCAGCGCCGACGTCGCGGTCCTCGATGCCTATGCCGCAGGCCGGGTCCCCGGCGAGCTTGGCACCGTGGAGTTCCTCACCGATGTGGCCCGGGTGCTGCGGCCGAGTGGCACGATGCTGCTCAACCTCGCCGACGAGCCCGGGATGGCTTACGTGCGGCGCGTGTATGCCGGACTGGTCACCGTCTTCGGACACGTCGCCCTGATCGGCACCCACGACGTGCTCAAGGGAAAGCGCTTCGGCAACACCGTGGCAGTCGCCTCGTGCAGGCCGCTGGACATCGCCGCTCTTCGTCGACAGGTCGCCAGGTCGCCCTTCCCGACGGGGCTGCGCGACGGCATACAGCTCGCGCGCGCGTTCGCCGGATCCTCCGCGTTCACCCTGGCAGACAGCGCTCAGTCCCCGTTGCCACCGCCGATCAAGGGATGGCGCCTGCGCTGAGCCGGGCTCAGGTCCAACCTCAGCGCATGGCGAAGACGGCCGGAAGTGTCGAGGTGTGGGCCCTCCGGAGTTCATCCAACGGCAGAGTGAACTGATCCTGTATGTCGAGGGCTCCAGCCCCGTCGTCGACCACGCCGATGCGGGCTTGGGCGAAGCCCCTCGCCGAGCACACGGCGATGAAGCGGTCCTCGACGGCTGGCGGCACCGCCACGATCGCCCGGCCGGGCGACTCGCTGAACAGCAACGTGAAGGCGTCCACGCCGTCACGCTCGCAGACCTCGTCCAGCGAGATCCGGGCGCCGACCCCGTTGCGCAGGGATGCCTCCGCCAAAGCGACCGCGAGGCCGCCTTCGGACAGGTCGTGCGCAGCCTCGACGAGGCCATCGTGGGAGGCGCCCACCAGGATCTCGCCGAGCTGACGCTCACGCCCGAGGTCAACCCGCGGCGGCAGTCCGCCGAGGTGGTCGTGCGCGACCTGGGTCCAGGCCGAGCCACCGAACTCGTCAGCCGTGGTGCCCAGCAGGTAGATGGCCCGACCGGACTCTCCTGAAACGGTTGCCTTCCAGCCTGACGGCGTCCGGCGGGCCACGTCGTCCATGACACCGAGGACTGCCACCAGGGGGGTCGGATGGATCGCGACGTCGCCGGTCTGGTTGTACAGCGAGACGTTGCCGCCGGTCACCGGGATGCCGAGCGTCCTGCAGCCCTGCGCGATCCCTCGCACGGCCTCGGCGAACTGCCACATGACACCCGGGTCCTCCGGCGAGCCGAAGTTCAGGCAGTCCGAGATCGCCAGCGGCACGGCCCCGGCAGTCGCGACGTTGCGGTAGGCCTCGGCCAGCGCGAGCTGCGCTCCGGCAAACGGGTCGAGCTTGGCGTAGCGGCTGTTGCAGTCCGTCGAGATAGCGACGCCGCGGCCGGTCTGCTCGTCGACGCGCACCACGCCGGAGTCGTCCGGCATCGCGAGTGCGGTGTTGCCCATGACGTAGCGGTCGTACTGGTTGGTGATCCAGGACTTGTCGCACAGGTTCGGCGAGGCCATCAGCGACAGCAGCGCCGCCTTGAGCCCCTCGCCGTCAGCGGGGCGAGCCAGGTTGTCGGGAACGTTGCCCTGCAACGCATCCAGGTATACCGGCCGCTGCATCGGGCGGTTGTAGACCGGTCCGTCGTGGGCCACGGAGCGCGGCGGCACGTCGATGATCTGCTCGTCACCCCAGAAGACCTCAAGGTGCTTGCCGTCGGTGACCTCGCCGACCACGGTTGCCTCGACGTCCCAACGCTTGGTGATAGCCATGAACTCCCCGAGCTTGGCCGGCTCGACGACTGCCATCATCCGTTCCTGGGACTCTGACATGAGGATCTCTTCGACGCGAAGCGAGGCGTCACGCAACGGGACCCGATCGAGCCAGACGCGCATGCCGCCGTCACCGTTGGACGCGAGCTCGCTTGTCGCACAGGACAATCCGGCGCCACCGAGGTCCTGGATGCCGTCGACCACGTGGGCGGCATACAGGTCCAGACAGCACTCGATCAGCACCTTCTCGGCAAAGGGATCACCAACCTGGACCGCCGGGCGCTTGGCCGGACCGTCTGCGTCGAACGTCTCGGAGGCGAGGACCGAGACCCCACCGATGCCGTCGCCACCGGTCTTGGCGCCGAACAAGATGACCAGGTTGCCGACGCCGGAAGCCTTGGCGAGGTGGATGTCCTCGATCCGCATCTTGCCGACCGAGAGCGCGTTGACCAATGGGTTGCCCTGGTAGCAGGAGTCGAAGACGACCTCGCCGCCGATGTTGGGCAGTCCAAGGCAGTTGCCGTAGCCGCCGACCCCGGCAACGATGCCCGGGAGGACCCGCAGCGTGTCCGCCTGGTCAATGGCACCGAACCGCAACGAGTCCATGACAGCAATCGGGCGCGCGCCCATCGACATGATGTCGCGAACGATGCCGCCGACGCCGGTCGCGGCACCCTGGTAGGGCTCGACGTATGACGGGTGGTTATGGCTCTCGACCTTGAAGGTCACCGCCCAGCCGTCCCCGATGTCGACGACGCCGGCGTTCTCGCCGATGCCGACCAGGAGCTTCTCGTTCATCTCGTCGGTGGTGTTCTCGCTGAACTGCGCCAGGTGGACCTTGGAGGACTTGTACGAGCAGTGCTCGGACCACATGACCGAGTACATCGCCAGCTCAGCAGTTGTTGGCCGGCGACCGAGGATCTCCCTGATCCGGTCGTACTCGTCAGCCTTGAGCCCAAGCTCGGCCCAGGGTTGTTGGGTGTCCGGTGTCGTCGAGGCATCCCTGACCGTGTCGATGTTCACCTTCGCAACTGCGGTCATGCGTTCACCACTGACTTCAGGACGGAGGTGAAAAACTTCAGGCCGTCCAGTGAGGGCCCGTAGCCCTCCTCGATGGCGTGCTCAGGATGCGGCATCAGGCCGACCACGTTTCCGCGTTCGTTGGTGATGCCGGCGATGTCGCGATAGGAGCCGTTGGGGTTGCGGCCGGCAAAGCGGTCGTAGGTGCCGCGCTCGGAGTCCTCTGCGTGGTCGACGACATAACGGAAGGTGACCCGGCCCTCGCCCTCGAGCTGGTCGAGCGTCGCCGCGTCGGCGACGTACTGGCCGTCCTGGTTCTTCAGGGGGATGGTGATCTCGTCACCGAGCTGATAGTCCGAGGTCCAGGCCGTCGTGGCGTTCTCGACGCGGAGGCGCTGGTTGCGGCAGATGAACGTGCGGTGGTCGTTCTGGATCATGGCGCCGGGTAGCAGGTGCGACTCACAAAGGATCTGGAAACCGTTGCAGATCCCCAGAACCGGCAACCCGGCCCGGGCGGCCGGGATCAAGACCGACATGACTGGGGCGAAGCGCGCGATGGCCCCGGCCCGCAGGTAGTCGCCGTAGGAGAAGCCACCGGGCAGCACGACGGCATCGACGTCGCGCAGCGAGTCGTCGCCATGCCATAGCGAGACGGGTTCACCACCGGCGACGCGGACAGCCCGGCACGCGTCGTGGTCATCGAGCGAGCCGGGGAAGGTCACGACGCCGATCTTCATGCCTGCGGCTCCACCCGAACGCTGACCACGTCCTCGATGACGGGGTTGGACAGCATCGTCTCGGCGGCGGCGCGCGCGGCAGCCAGCACCTCGTCGGTGACCTCGCCCTCGACGGAAAGGACGAAGCGTTTGCCCTGGCGGACATCGGTGAACTGGTTGAATCCCAACCGCGGCAGGGCACCGGCGACAGCCTGCCCCTGGGGGTCGAGAATCTCGGACTTGAGCATGACGTCGACGACGACGTTTCCCATGCGAGGTTCTCCTCAGATACGGGGCTTGGTCAGCCCGAGTTTATAGGTGTGGCCCCAGACATCGCGCAGTCACCGCCAACAGAGAAGGGGCCGACATCACAGTCACGGCCGACAAGCACGCGTCAGGTGAAGCTTCGGCCGGTCAACGACTCGAAGGCCTCGATGTACTTCGACCGCGTCGCGTCGACGATGTCGTCAGGCAGGGCAGGGGGCGTCGCGCCGGACGACCTGTCCCAGCCGCTGGCGCTCGAGGTGAGCCAGTCGCGGACGAACTGCTTGTCGTAGGAGGCCTGAGCCCGGCCGGGGTGCCAGGAGGCGGCTGGCCAGAACCGCGACGAGTCCGGGGTCAGCACCTCATCAGCGAGCACGACCGTGGGGTTCCCTTCGGCATCAGGACGAGACGCGTCGAGCCCGAACTCGACCTTGGTATCGGCCAGCAGGATGCCACGGTCGGCGGCAATCTCGTTGCCACGCGCCAGGATCGCGATGGTGAGGTCGCGCACCCTGGCCGCGAGCGGCATACCGATCTGGGCTTCGACCTCGGCGAAGGTCATCGGCTGGTCGTGCTCACCGATCGGCGCCTTGGTCGACGGCGTGAAGATTGGCGCGGGCAACAACGAGCCGTCCTGCAGCCCGGGAGGCAGGGGAACGCCGCACACCGAGGATGTCTGGTTGTACTCGGTGAGCCCGCTGCCGGTCAGATAGGCCCGGCCGATGCACTCCACCGGCACCATCTCGAGCCGCTGCACGAGAACCGCCCGCCCCGCGACGGCATCGGGCACCTGCGTGGAGATCACCTGGTTGGGGATGATGTCGGTCAGCTGCTCGAACCACCAGAGCGAGAGCTGGGTGAGCACCTTGCCCTTGTCGGGGATCTCGCTGTCCAGGATGTAGTCGTACGCCGAGATGCGATCGGTTGCCACGAGCAGGAGCTGGTCCTGGCGGGCTGCCCCGGTGGACTCGTCAATAGGCGCGTAGAGCTCTCGGACCTTGCCCGAGTACACGTGCGCGTATCCGGGCAGGGCGAACTGCGGTGAGCTCTTTGTGGGATCAGTTGGCATGGTTCACAGTCTCCTCGGGTTGACCCATCCGGCGTTGGACCGGCTCAGCCCCGGACCGGCTCAGCCCTCGACCGAGATCTCGCCGCGCTGGGCTGCAAGCGCGATGTCGGTGCGGTGATGTGATCCCTTGAGCCTGATCTGGTCAACGAGCCCGTATGCGCGGTCGCGCGCCTGGGCAAGGTCGCCTCCGGTCGCGACGACGGACAGGACACGCCCGCCCGCGGACACGATGGCCCCGTCCTTGCCCAAAGCGGTGGCCGCATGCAGGACATAGGCGTTGTCCCCGACCTCTGTCAGGCCGTCGACGACATCACCCGTCTGAGGTGAGTCCGGGTAGCCCTTGGAGGCAATGACGACGGCCACGGCATGATCTGGACGCCAGCGCAGGGGTGCAATCTCGTCGAGCTTGCCGACGGCCGCCGCGTGGAGCAGCCCGCCAAGGGGGGTGACCAGACGGGCCAGAACCACCTGCGTCTCCGGGTCACCGAACCGGGCGTTGAACTCGATCACCCTCGGGCCTCGCGAGGTCAGCGCCAGCCCGACGTAGAGCACTCCGACGAACGGCGTCCCGCGGTGGCGCATCTCGTCGATGGTGGGCTGGGCGACGCGCTCGACAATATCCTTCACGAGCGAGGCCGGCGCCCAGTCCAGCGGTGAGTACGCGCCCATACCACCGGTGTTGGGGCCTTCGTCGTTGTCGGCGGCGCGCTTGAAGTCCTGTGCCGGCGCCAGTGGCACCACGGTGGTTCCATCCGTGAGACAGAACAGCGAGACCTCGGGGCCGTCAAGGAACTCCTCAACGACGATGCACCCATCCGGTTTCGCCAGGCACTGAACCGCGTGTGCCAGGGCCTGGGCACGGTTGCCCGTCACGACGACGCCCTTGCCCGCGGCCAGGCCGTCGTCCTTGACCACGTAGGGCGCCCCGAGAGCATCAAGTGCTCCGACCACCTCGTCGACGGTGGTGCAGACGTGGGCCAGGGCGGTGGGCACACCTGCGGCCGCCATGACCTCCTTGGCGAAAGCCTTGCTCCCCTCGAGCCGGGCCGCCTGCGCCGAAGGGCCGAAGCAGGCGATGCCACGCTTGCGCACCGCGTCGGCCACGCCGGCGACAAGCGGGGCCTCAGGACCGACGACGACCAGATCCACGCCCAGTGCTGCGGCCAGAGCGGCGACCCCTGCCACGTCAAGGACCCCCTGGGGCAGTTCGCGGCACAGCGCGATGGCATCGATGCCCGGATTGCCGGGGGCTGCGATCACCGCGTCGACCGATGGGTCGAGCATCAGAGCCCGGACGAGGGCGTGCTCACGAGCCCCGCTGCCAATGACGAGAACCTTCACGGGCGGTAAGCGTATACGCGGACATGGACGCATGGACGCACGGTCCGCGGGTAGAGGTAGCAGCCGAAGGAAAGGGCGGCCACTGAGGTGTCGCGACGTCCCCGGGAGGCAGGGGGTGCAGCTCCCGGGGGCGTCGAGACCAAGCACGTGGTCGCTGATGGGGGAACCTGCGACTCTTCGTGCCAGGCCGGTCAAATCCGGCTATGACTACTCTTGCAAACTCAACGACCGACGTAAAGCCCCCCCTTCCGATAGCCGCCGCAATGTCACGAGCGAACCATGGGCCACGGCCGACAACACCGCTCGGAACACGCTCCCAGGCCGGGGTGCAGGCAGCGCGCCGCAGCTGGATCCAGGAGGTTCTTCCGGCCCCGCGCGATGGCTGGTGGGTAGGTGGCGGGGAGCACAGACTAGTCTTATACGTCGGCATGGGGACCCGCGTTCCCGGCCCCTTCTTCGGAAGCCAGCGTTCCCACCCTCACTCAGGCGGTGCAGTGACCCCTTCGGATCAGCCGAATGACGCTTCCCCACACCGTGGCACTCAGGTGGCCCCTGACGCCCTCGCAGCCCAGATTGCCCTCGAGCAGGCCCATGTGGACATGGTCTACGCCGAGCTCACCAAGGCCACCGAGCGAACGTTGCTGGTGGAGGCAGAGGGCCTTGCCCGCGGCCGAACCGACCGCACCGGCGACATCCGCGACGAGGAGATCACCGGGCTCTTCGAGCGCGACGCGTTGGTCTTCAACGCCAACAAGCGACGTGCAACGCTGGAGACGCAGTACGAGGGCCTGGTCTTCGGCCGGCTGGACCTCGATGAGGACACCTCGCACGATCCCGAACGCGAGGTCCGGTACATCGGCCGGCTGGGGATCCGCGACGACGAGTACGAACCGCTGGTCATCGACTGGCGTGCGCCCGCCGCAGCCCCCTTCTATCGCTCGACACCGGTCGAGCCGATGGGCGTCCTGCGCCGAAGGGTGCTGCGCTGCAAGGGATCGGATGTCGTCGGCATCGAGGACGACCTCATGGTCCCGGAGGCGCCGGAGGACCTCGTGGTCGTTGGTGACGGTGCGCTCATGGCGGCCCTGACCCGCTCCAGAGGCGCCCGGATGCGCGACATCGTCGCCACGATCCAGCGTCATCAGGATGAGGCGATCCGGGCCCCTGCCCGCGGAGTCACCGAGATCACCGGGGGACCTGGCACCGGCAAGACCGTCGTGGCACTGCACCGGGCTGCCTACCTGCTGTATTCCGATCGCCGCCGTTACGAGTCCGGCGGCATCCTGGTCGTGGGACCCTCGGCGGCCTACACGGCATACATCGAGCGGGTCCTGCCCTCCCTCGGTGAGGAGACGGTGACACTGCGGTCCCTCGGCGACGTTCTCGACGGGGTCACCACAGAGCGCCTCGACACCCCGGCCGTGGCCGCGATCAAGGGCTCGATGAGGATTCGCCGGATCCTTGCACGGGTCGCCAGGGACGTCATCCCTGACGCACCAACGCAGCTGCGCGTCTTCGTCGCCGGGCGCGCGGTCCGGCTCGACGCTGCCGAGCTCGACCGCGTGCGCACCCAGGTGCTGCGCGTCCACCAGCGCAACCTTGCCGTCGAGAACGCCACCCAGGCCCTGGCCGAGGCCGCCTGGGAGGGCAACATGGGTGGCGAGCGCTCGGTCTTCATCGATAAGTTTCTTGACCACATGGACGTCGAGACCTTCGTGCGCCAGTGGTGGCGCCCGCTGGATGCGCGCGAGGTGCTCCTGTGGCTGGCCGACCCGGCGCGGACACGGCGTTACTCCGCAGGGGTGCTCAGCGATACCGAGGCCACCCTGCTCAGTGACTCCCTTGCGGCAGCCATCGAGACCGGGACCTGGTCGGTTGCCGACGTCGCGCTCATCGACGACCTGGCCGCGCGACTCGGACCGATGCGCGAGCCCGAGCAGGAGGAACGCGGCTTCTACGAGATCGAAGAACGCGACGACGACGCCGAGAACGACGTTCCCGAGGTCTCGGCCCGCAACGACGCGGCCTGGCAGGCCGCCCGTGCGGCGTATGAGGTCACCCCCCGCACCATGCTCGAGCGGCTGATGAAGGGCCGGCTCGACAAGCCCCAGGAGTACGCACACGTGCTGATCGACGAGGCCCAG
>ENA-OFCI01000829-OFCI01000829.1-metagenomes-genome-assembly--contig:-NODE-829-length-16395-cov-3.391922_pt1 | contig 16395 bp, 17 predicted proteins | sample MGYA00153391_OFCI01 | MGnify analysis MGYA00153391
CCCCTACTAGCCTGACCTAGTTTACTTTGTGAGACTGCGAGAGCTTTCCGGCTTACCATATGGCGCATTGTAGTAACAAAGCACTAACATTAAGGTGCGGAATGCCCATCCAGCGCACGACACTCAACGTGTCTCTCACCCCCGAGTTGGAGCGGTTCATCACTGGTAGCTTCGCGAGGGGAAGATGCTGCGCTGCTCGCCGCCGAACGCCTCGCCTGGCGTCGTGCCGAACAGAGCCTGCCATTGTTAGCCATGCAGCTCGCGCTACCCCGTGATGCCGCACATGCTCTTTCATTGATTTAAGAATTTTGACTGAAATGAAGCAACGCGGTAAGACAAAAGCTGTATCGCGACTAGCCGCCACCCACGCCAGCCAGCTCGGTGCCGAGCAAGGCGGCGATCTGAACGTCGCGCAGGAACCCCATGACCCGGCTGGCCATGGTCCACCCGCCGACCGTGATGAAACCGCGCAGCACTATTCGTCCCGCCTGGGCCGGGCGAGCAGGGCGGCAATGGCGACCGCGCCGGCCAGGTGGACACGGGGCATCGAAGGCTCCTCGGATTTCAGTTGCAAGCGATTATTAACTAGGTTAGGCCTATCGTCAATGATAATCACTCGCAACTGGATCAAGTCATGCGCCACCTGCTCCTGGTCGGCGGCAGCCTTGCCGCCGTCGGCATCGCTGTTCTCGCCGCCGCCCCCACCATCGCCGCGCCTGCGCTGCGCCCGGCGTTCGAGGATGCGATCTGCCGCGCCAAGCCGCCCCGGGTCGCGCACGCCTGGGCACGCGGCATCACCGTGCCGGAGCCGGGTCAGGTAATCCGCGTGGCGGCCCAGGCTGCCATCAGCAACGAGGACCATGCCGAGTTGCTGTTCAAGATCGGCCTGCTGGAAGGGCACCTGATGGTCGGGCGCGAGCTGATCGAGGCGAACCAGCCGCGCCTCGCCCTTCCCCACTTTGGCCACCCCGTCCGCGAGCTGTATGATGACATCCAGGGCGAGCTGAAGCGCCGTGGCGTCACCGCCTTCGACGGCGAGCTGATCGCGCTGGAGGCGATGGTGGCCGGCAAGCCGCGCGACCCGGCGACGATGGCCAAATACGACGGCGTCATCCGCATCCTGGGCGCCGTGCGCGCCACCGTGCCTTCGGGCCTGCTGGACAGCGACCGCTTCATGCTCGGCGTCCTGGGCGAGGTCGCAACCATCGCGTCCGAGGATTACAGCGAGTCCATCGAAGGCGGCCGGATCGAGAAGCCGGTCGAATACCACGACAGCCGCGGCTACCTGCTCTACGCAAGCCAGGAGCTGCGGCGGCTGGAGAACCGGCCGGACCTGCGCGGCTCCCCGCGGCTGGCAGCGGCGCGGGCACGGCTGGCGGACATGCAAGCCATCGTCGGCCCGCTGATCCCGCCGGACCGGCCGATCAAGTCGGTGGCCGCCTACAAGGCCATTGTCGGCCAGTTCAAGCAGGCCGCAACGATCGACCCCGGCTTCTTCGAAGCGCTGATGAACTACGCGGCGATAAACCTCTCGTTTCGCGGCTTCAAGCAAGCGGAAGACGCCTATCGGACCGCCCTCAAGCTCAAGTCGTCCGACTACGACGCGACCGTCGGGCTCGCGCTCGCGATCGTCTCGCTCTTCGCAATCGGGTCGTTTGCGGGCACGCTCGCGGGTCGGCATCCGCTCAAGAAAGGCTTCGAGATCGTTGCGTTTGGTACCGCCGTTTTCGCGATCGCGTGGATCGCAGGCCATTACGTGCCCCCGCTCTTCGGCCACGCAGCGGTCAGCGTCGGCGGCTAAGCTTCGCTCGGCGTGCGCGCTTAGGTGCGAATGAAGAGAATGCGATGATGCTTGTGGTGATGATGCTTGCGGGCGTGATGGGGTGAGATGCCCTTGGCATCAGCCTGCGATAGCGAAGACATCATCACGATAAAGGCGAGTGCGACGGCGAAAATCGAGCGATACATGTGAGCCCCTTTTCGAGGATGTATCGGCAAACGTGGAGCTTCCACGTAACGCTCGGCCTCGCTGGTGCGCTTCGCGTTATGCGCGCTTGACCTCGAGGGTGATCGCAACGGCCGCGAGCGCTTTGCTAATCGGACAATGCGTCTTCGCGCCTTCGGCGATCTCGTGGAGTGCGGCATCCTCGATACCGGGAATATCGACCGTCGTGACTAGCGCGATTTTCGTTATCGTGAAGCCTTCGCCGTCTTTGCTGAGCTCGACGTGCGCGGTCGTATCGATCGTCGTCGGCGGATGGCTCGCGCGCGTGAGGCCGAGCGTGAACGCCATCGTGAAACACGATGCAAGCGTCGCACCAAGGAGCTCTTCGGGATTCGTACCGGGCTCTTTGGCAAAGCGCGTCCCGAACGAGTAGTTCGCCGAAACGAGTCCGCTTTCGACGGCGATCTTGCCGCTGCCGCGCGCGATATCGCCCGTCCAATGGACCGACGCGCTACGAGTGATGTGATCTGGTGGATTCATGCCACGCATTTTGACTCGCGCCGGGCGTCACCTGGCGGCCCTCGAACGTTACAGGCGGAGCCGGAACCGAGCGGTATTCGTATCGAGGATCGATGCGCCGCGTCTGCAGCAACACGTCTCGCTCGCGCACCTCATGATGATGCGTCAACTCGAACTGCGGCGGCACGCGATCGAGAAGTGGGGTGGCTTCCTCCTTGCAATGGCTGGCGCCGCACCGTTTTTATAAAGCGCTCGAACGGCCTCATAACCGAAGAGCGACACGGAATCGGAAGCCGTGCGTTCGAAGGCTCGTGTGTGGACGAACTCCCGGCGGTTGCCCGCGCGACGGTCGCGCGCATCGAGGCGCTCCTCGACGAAGCGCGTGCCCTTCCCGGACTCGCCGCGAGCGCAGACGAGAGCGCGTATAGTTTGCGAGAAACGGAGCGCAGCTATCTCCCCGATACCTTGCGTGCCTATTTTGCGATTCCACCGAGCCAACGCGACGATGCCACGCGGGCCCTCGTCGAAAAGCAATTGCTCCAACTCGAACGGGCCACGGCAACACACCTCGCCGCGTACGCGCAAACCCAGCGCCTCGCGCTGCAATCCAATGGCGCGTTTTTCGACGCACGCTTCGGAACGATCGAGTCGCTCGCGCCGGCGCCCATCGCCGCCGATACCGAACCCAACAACGATGGTGAATCGTCATCGCGCGCGATGATCGGGCGATTCTTCGAAACGCTCGCTCCCGCCGCCGCGACCGATCCGACCGCGCTTCTCGTGCGTGCAGCCGAACGTTTCATGACGCTCGTGCCCGCGCTCACGACCGTCAAACGCGGACTCTTCGGTGGCGCGCCGCAAGCGGTGACGATCGACGTGCCGAGCGGCAACGCCGTTTTACGATACGCCCTCGCCTCCTCGCGAACGGGGATCGCGACCTCGGTCACGCAATTCGTTCGGGGCATTGCTTTACGCACCGAAGCGTGCGATGCCGAAACGTGGTTTGCTGGTCTCGCCCACGATCTCGGTGAGTACGTCGAACGCGATCGCGCCACACGGGGGCGGCTCGCTGCATTTTTCGGAATATGACGACCCTAGTCGGTTTCTCGAGCGAACGGAGCGTAACATGGGATTCTTTGGCAATAATCGCGGTGGCAATCAGCGACCGGTCGCGACGACGGCGGGCGGCGTCCCCGTCGATGCGATCGCGCGTCTGCGGCGGATGCGCGGCGAAGGCGGCAAGCCGCTCTTCACGAGCGACCTTTCCGTCTCGGAGTTCGTGCTCCTCAAAGAGTTAGAGATGCAGCCACTCGGGCTCGTGCTCGGAAGTTCGATTTTCCACGTGGGCCTGCAATACGCAAATTACTTCAATAATGAAGAACTCGTCGTGCTCACGCAGGCGATGTACCAGGCGCGCGAACTCGCGATGACGCGGATGGAAGAAGAGGCGCAAACCCTCGGCGCCGATGGCATCGTCGGCGTACGTTTGCAAGTCGGCGGATATGCGTGGGCCGAGAACGCGCTCGAGTTCACCGCGATCGGTACGGCGGTTGCCGCGCAAGGCGGAGGCGATTACAAAACGGTCGCGGGGAAGCCGTTCACGAGCGATCTCAACGTGCAAGATTTCTACAAGTTACATGAGGCGGGATACATTCCAGCCGAGCTCGTGATGGGGACATGCGTGTACCACATCGCGCATCAAGGCTTCATGCAATCGATGCGCACGATCGGTAACAACGTCGAGCTTCCGAATTATACGGAGGCGATCTACGACGCGCGCGAGCTCGCGATGTCGCGCATGCAGGCCGAGGCCGAGTCGCACGGTGCTGAAGGCGTCGTCGGGATGCAGATCGTCGAACGCAATCACATCTGGCAGCCGCATATCATCGAGTTTCTCGCGATCGGCACGTCGATCAAAAAGCGGCACGAGGGAAAATCTATCTCACCGCAATTCGTGGTTTCACTCGACGACTAACCTAGCGAAGGTCGCATCGTGACCAGCCCGCAATTTCGGAAGTCATGGATAAAACGGTGCGCGACGCGGCGAGTGCGGTCGCGGATATCTCGAACGGTGCTTCGATCGCAGTGGGGGGATTTGGGCTCAACGGCATCCCGCATCATCTCATCGATGCGCTCCTTGAATCGGGCGCGAGCGACCTCGTGACGGTCTCGAATAACTGCGGTGTCGATGGTTGGGGCCTCGGCCGCCTCCTCGATCAGAAGCGTATCCGTCGCACGACGGGTTCGTACGTCGGTGAGAATAAAGAGTTCGAACGGCAGTACCTCTCGGGTGAACTCGAAGTCGAACTCGTGCCACAAGGCACGCTCGCCGAGCGCTTGCGTGCGGGCGGCTGCGGCATCGCGGCATTCTTCACACCCGCGGGCGTCGGGACGCAGATCGCAGAGGGCGGCCTACCGTTGCGCTACGCGGCCGACGGGAGCGTCGCACTCGCTTCACCACCGAAAGAAACGCGCCGCTTCGGTGACACGGAGTACGTCCTGGAAGAAGGTATCGTCTGCGATTACGCCTTCGTGCGTGCGAGCGTCGGGGATCGCCACGGCAACCTGATCTTTCACAAGGCGACGCGGAATTTCAACCCGCTTTGCGCGATGGCGGGTCGCATCACCATCGCCGAAGTCGAAACACTCGTCGAACCGGGCGAGATCGATCCCGAGGCCGTGCACCTCCCCGGCGTCTTCGTCCAACGCGTCGTCGCGGTCGGTTCCGAAGGCAAACGCATCGAACGAACGACCACGAGAAAGCGCGCGTAACCATCATGGCTCTCAGCAGAAACGAACTCGCCCAGCGCGTCGCGCGCGAACTCCACGACGGTCAGTACGTCAACCTCGGCATCGGGCTACCCACGCTCGTTCCCAACTATATCGCCGATGGAATCACCGTCATCTTGCAAAGCGAGAACGGAATCCTCGGCATGGGGCCGTATCCCTATGAAGACGCAGTGGATCCCGATCTCATCAACGCGGGGAAAGAGACCGTCACCGTGTTGCCCGGTGCCGCGTTCTTCGATAGCGCGCTATCGTTTGGGATGATCCGCGGCGGCCACATCGACGTCGCGGTGTTGGGGGCGATGCAAGTCGCCGAAAACGGCGACCTCGCGAATTGGATGATTCCGGGCAAAATGGTCAAGGGCATGGGCGGAGCGATGGATCTCGTTCACGGCGCGAAGCGCGTGATCGTGATGATGGAACACGTCGCCAAAGACGGAACGCACAAAATCGTCAAGCGCTGTACCTTACCGCTTACCGGGAAAGCCGTGATCGATTCGATCGTCACCGATCTCGCCGTCATCGACATCACGCCGAAGGGGCTCGTCTTGCGCGAATGTGCGCCGGGCGTCTCGGTCGACGAGGTGCGTGCGGCGACCGGCGCGGAGCTCGTGCTCGCGTAGCGGCTACGTCGCGCGTGCGGCGATCGCGAGTCCGGCGCCGTGCTCGGCGAAACGCATCGACGCGAGTTCGATCGTTACCCAACCTTCGAGTGCGAAGGCGATCGTCGCGGTCGCGATCGCGACGGGTACGTTGCCGGCTAAGAAGCCGACGGCGAGGCCTACGAGAATCGCCGGTGCCACGAAGGCGACCATGATGAACATGCGCAGCAACATCATCGGTCCGCGCGCGTCGACGGGATTGGGGAAGAGCGCGTAGAGCCCGATACCGAGCGACTGTAAGCCCCAGTAGGAGATGGCGACGAGCGGCAGCGCGCCGAGTGCGAGCGCGTAGTCGTGGACGTAGAGACCGGCCGCGATCGGCCCGAGCGCGAGCGCGATCGCACTGCGCCACGATCGTGCGATCGTCCATGCTGCGATGCGCGATCGCAGGGGCGCGCTCGAAAGCCAAAAGAGCGGCTTGCCGAGATCTTCGGCGATGCGAATCGAAGCCGCGAGCGGCGCACCGATGAAGATGAAGACGGCCGTCGCTCCCAAAAGCGTGAACACGATCGTCGCATCATCGTACGCGCGCGACGCAATCCCGACGCCAACCCCGCAGAGCGTCCAGAATGCGGCCCCTCCGAACCAGAGCGCGACGACGCCGCGACCGCGTTTGAACCCGAGCCAATCTTTCCAGATCATCGCGAGTGCCCCCAGGGGGACGCGTGTCACGGAATTTTGTGGTCGATACGAAAAACGAACGTTCGGCGCCGACGCGCGTCTGCGGCGCAGCGAAAGAGGCGTGTGTTGCGAGGCGGCATAGAGTTCGGGAAGTGCGTCGTTCCCGAGTAATCGAACCGTCAACGCGAAGATTGCGAGGATCGCGAAGAGCGCCGCAACTGCGATCGGGTTGCCGTCGAGAACGGCGCGAGCGGCGAATCCCGGATCGAAACCGATCCTACGCACGATCGGCTCGAAGCGCGCGCCCCCGAAAAAAGCTAGGGCCGCATAGGCAAAACCGACGAGCGCGAGCAGTCCGCTGCCGATCGCGAGCCAAATGCGCGATCGCTCGCGAGCGAGCAGAAACATGGGAAGTTCGGCGCTCATCTGAACGACGATCGCGAGCAGTGACGCACCGAACGCACGCAGCGCCGTATCGAGGCCCACGGATTTTGGCGAGAAGATAAAAAAGACGTACGCGAGGGAGCCCACGTAACGCAGCGCGCTTGCGGCGAGTCTGCGGAATTGAAGCCAGATCGCGATCGTGATCGGTGCGATGCCCGCGTTTGCCAGCAACATCGCTTCATTGCTGAACCGAAACGTCTTCGCTCGGCCGAACGCCGAAGAGGCGAGCGTCACCCCGAGCAAACCGAGATAGATGCCGCCGATCGTGGTCGCGTTGTGGGCGTCGATGCGAAAGACGTCGGAAAGATCGTGTCCGTTGCGCGCGAGGCCGTGTCGCGAGAGGCGAGAAAGCGCGAGGAAGCCGATCGCAATCGCATACGGAAACCAAATCGCGAGCCGTAGCGGAGATTTCACGATTGCGGCGATCTGATGCCGCGCGTAGCGATACTCGAGAAAGAGCAACGCGCGCATCAGGCGGTCACGTCGAGAAAGATCTCTTCGAGCGACCGACCGTCGGTCTCACTCGATCGCAACGTCGTCACGTTGCCGGTTGCGACCGCGACGCCCGCTTTCATGATGATGAGTCGGTCGCACATCGCTTCGGCCGATTCGATGAGATGCGTGCTCATGAGAATCGACGTTCCCTTCGCACGGAGCGACGAGATGAGGTCGCGCAATTCGCGTTGGCCGCGGGGGTCGAGACCGATCATCGGTTCGTCGAGCAAGAGGATGGGCGCATCGGCGAGCACGGTCGCGGCGATGAGCGTCTTCTGGCGCATGCCTTTTGAGAGCGCCTGACCGAGCGCATCGCGATGTTCGGTCATGCCGAAGCGTTCCAGCAACGCATTGGCGCGCGCTTCCCATCCCGGCTCGAGTCGCACGCTTCGCGCAACGAAGGCGAGATGTTCCCACACGGTAAGCATCGGGTAGACGTCGGGGGATTCGGGGATGAGTGAGATCGTGCTCCCACGATTCCCGCCCAGCGCCTTGCCTTCAAAATTAATCGTCCCTGCATCGGGCCGTAAGAGACCGCACAGGCACAGAAATGTCGTCGTCTTCCCGGCGCCGTTCGGGCCGAGAAGCCCGAGCACTTCGCCGCGTGCGAGCGAAAAACTCAAGCCATCGAGCACGACGGCGCGCGCGAAGCGCTTCGTGAGCCCGCGGACTTCGAGGATCGGCGTTAGAGCGGAAATGTTATCGGCGTGCCGGGAACGCCGGCTGCGAGGTCGACACCGACGACGGCTACGACGAGGTAATTTTTGGTGATCGTGAATGTCGCGAGTGGCCCCGGGGCGCTCGGCGCGAAATCGTAGGCGGTTGTCATGATCGCTTTGACGTTACCATACGCGACGTGGCCACTGTCATCGCCATTTGTCGTTCGGGTGAGTGCGACATGTTTCAGCGTCTCGCCCGCCCGCGAGCCCGTCGCCTGAATTCGAGACGCGATCGAATTCCTCAGAGCTCGACGGGGATCATCACTTCATTGCGCCTCAGGAACCAGAGCGTCCAGGGCGGGTCGTATTGGGAAAGCGACACGGGGCCGATGGCGCGCAAATGATGGGCCTTGGTGGCGGTATCGAGTTCGCTCGTTCTGGCGTCGACGGCGCCTTTGCGTGCCAATCCCGAAAAACGAATGACGGCTACGCGCTCTGCCGGTAGACGTTTCAATTGGACCTTGGGATCGTTCGGCTCGGGCAGGGTGTCGAGCGTGTACGCACTCGGCATGGTGAAACGGACGATCCAAGTGCCTGCGTTCGCGATCTGGGTAACCGGTGCCGTCATCGATATTTTTTCACTGCTCGGTGCCTGCGCGACCGGTGCCGTCATGGCGATGCTCTGTCGTCGTTTGTTACCGCCAAAAATATAACCGGCGAGCAAACGAAAGCCCTTGCCGGCAGCCTCCCTTTGATCGCCAGTTACGGTCACCTCGGCGACAATGAGCGAGGGATAGTCGCGAACTTCAAAATTGCCATCTCGCAGAACGGTTTTGAAAGCGGGTTCTTCAACGGCCATTGCAGGGCTCCCGAAAAGCGTAAAAATGAGAATTGCGCCCAGAAGAATACGACTTCGGATCATGAAAGAATCTCCCGGTCCGACGGTGCTAGCGATAGCCCTCCGGCCCCTCGTTAGGCTTAATGCGCGTCACGGATGAGCGCCTCGTCCGGCATGCGGACGAGGACCGGACGTGCGGGTTTTTCGAACTGGGTCCGGTACAGGCGGGCGTATCGGCCGCTGTTTGCCAGGAGCTCGGCATGCGTGCCCCGTTCGATGATGCGACCGTCTTCAACGACGAAGATGACGTCGGCTGAAAGGATCGTCGAGAGTCGGTGCGCGATCACGAGGCTCGTCCGGCCGCGCATCGCCTTATCGAACGCCGCCTGGATCAGCGCTTCGTTCTCGCTATCGAGTGCGCTCGTCGCTTCATCGAGGATGAGGATGCGCGGATCTTTGAGGAGCACGCGGGCGATCGCGAGGCGCTGTCGCTCGCCGCCAGAGAGCTTGTGGCCGCGCTCGCCCGCAACCGTATCGTATCCTTCGGGCAGCGATACGATGAAGTCATGGATGTTCGCAGCTCGGGCGGCGGTTTCGATATCGGCTTGCGTCGCGTTCTCGCGGCCGTAGCGCAGATTGTTGCCGATCGTGTCGTGAAAGAGGTACGTCTCTTGCGTCACGATGCCGATATGCGACCGCAACGCGTCGAGGGCGATGTCGCGCACGTCGATGTCATCGATGCTGATCGTGCCCGATTGCGGCTCGTAGAAACGCGGAACGAGTTGCGTGATCGTCGTTTTCCCTGCGCCCGACGGGCCAACGAAAGCCGCGACCTGGCCCGGAGCGATGTGCAAATCGATTCCGTTGAGTGCCGTTCGATCGGCGCTGTAGGCGAAGCGCACGTCGTGAAATTTGATATCGCCGCGAACGGTTGGGAGCGTGAGGCCCGCGGTCGATTCCGCCTCCATATCGAGGTATTCGAAGATTCGTTCGAAGACCGCGAGAGCGCTCACGATTTGGACTTGGATGCCGGCGAGAGCGGATGCGGGGCCGTAGAGTCGCCCGAGCAGCGCGACGAATGCGACGATCGTTCCGATGGTAAGGCCCGCAAAGACGACGAGATATCCACCGCCGAGCCAGACGATCGCAGGACCCACGATCACCATCGCTGCGATCGCGGCGATGAACCATCGACCGACCATCGCAAGCTTGATCTCCAAGCCCATCAGGTCGTTCGAGACGCCGGTAAAACGTTTGGATTCGAATGCTTCACGAACGAATGATTTGATGAGCGTGATGCCGGAGATCGAGAGCGTCTCTTGCGTAATGCTTTCGATCGCATCGCGTTTCTCGCGCGTGTCTTTGCGCACGAGATACATTCGGCGTCCGACGGGCGCGAGCGGAAGGATCATAATCGGCACGACCGCGAGGGCGAGCAGCGAGAGCTTCCAGTCCAAAATCAGCATCGTTACGACCGTCGTGAGGATCATCGCGACGTTGGTTACGATCGTGACGAGGGTTCCCGTGACGACGCTATCGACGTTGTCGACGTCGCTCGAGACGCGATTCATGATCTCGCCCGTCTTCGTGTTGGTGAAGAACGAGATCGGCATACGATGCAGATGCGAGACCAAGCTCGTGCGAATATCGCGCATGATGCCCTCGCCCACGAGCGAGTTGAGGTAGCCCTGATAGACGGAGAGAAGCGCTGCAAAGACCGCTGCGACGACCATCGCGCAGACGTCGAACCACAGGCCGTGCAAGTCTTTATGCGCGAGCGACGTGTCGATGAGGTGGCGCGTGAAGAGTGCTGGAGCGAGCCCGAGACCCGACGTGATGAGGATACAGACGAAGACGAGTGCCTCTTGTCGCCAGTACGGCAAAAAGAGACGACCAAGACGACGCCAGTTGACGGCACGCTTGATACTCGGCTTATCTGGGTCGAAAATCGCCGCGTACATCCTGTGGTTTGGGGGTCCGCCTGACATCAGAGCCTTTAGACTCGTTCGCGCGGAGGGAAGTTGCCGACCGTCAGCTTTCCGGGAGGGCTTCGAGCGATTCGCGCGTGCGACGCGCGATCATCGCGAATGCGTGCTGCGCGGCATTGGCGTCCCCGAGTGCCCCGGCTTGAGCGATCCGGGAGATGCGTTCGAGCGACTCGCGCAGGTCATCGGTCGGCGATTTCACGGGTGTGGGCACGGGAAAAGCGCGTGAACCCAGCGCCTGCGCGGCTGTGGCGATCGAGAAGATCGCGGCGGCAAAGGCGAGGCCCCCGTTGATTGCCGCGAGCCCGGGCGCGCGTTCCTGGCGCGTGGCGAGCGCGGCAGAAGTCATGACGGCACCCGACGCGCAGACGAGCGCGGCGAAACTCGAACGAACCAAATTTTGCGACGTCACCCGATCCACGCAGACTGACGTACGCGCTCTGCGCGCGACGTCCCGCTCACGCTCGCCGAAGTTGCGCGAGTTCGGTATAGAGTTCGCGTTCGCGATCCGTGAGATTTGTCGGGAGCATTCCGATGAGGCGAACGTATTGATCGCCCGCGCCGCCACCCTTCACGCGCGGCATGCCTTTGCCGCCGAGTTTTAGCATCTTGTTGCTCTGCGTGCCCGGGGGCACGGTGACGTCGACATCGCCCGTCATCGTCGGAACGCGCACCGTCGCGCCGAGCACGAGATCGTAGATTCCGACGGGAAGATTGACGTAGAGATCGTCGCCTTTACGTTCGTATGCGGCGTCGGCCTTGACGGCGACGTCGAGAAAGAGGTCGCCGTTCGGGCCGCCGCCCGTGCCGCGACCGCCTTGGCCTGCGAGTCGGATGCGCATCCCGTCGCGCACGCCTTTGGGCACGGTAACATCGAATTTTTTCGCGACGATTACGCGACCCGTGCCGTGACATTGCGGGCAGATACTGTTGTTGAGGACGCCCGTACCGTTGCAACGTGGACACGCATCTTCGATCGAGAGCGAGACCGTTTTCGGACCGCCCGCATACGCTTCGGCGAGCGAGATGTCGAGAGAGGCATCGAGATCGGTGCCGCGTTGCGCGAATTGCCCGCCGCGACGCCCCGGTTGCCCCGCTCCCGAGAAGAACGAGTCGAAGAAATCGGAGAAACCGCTCGCGCCGCCCGCACCAGCGAACGGATCGCCGCTCGCCGAACGAAATCCACCGGCTTGTTGCTGTTGCGTTTCGCGATAGCGACGCTGCGCCTCGGCCTGTTGCTGCGCCTGTTCCCAATTGCTGCCGAGCGCGTCATATTTCTTGCGCTTCTCGGAATCCCCGACGACCTCGTAGGCTTCGGATATTTCCTTGAAGCGCTCTTCGGCTTTTTTCGGATCGTTCGGATTCGCGTCGGGATGCATTTTCTTCGCAAGCCGACGGTAGGCCGATTTGATCTCTTTCTCGGGCGCGTTTTTCGCGACGCCGAGAACGTCGTAGTAGTCCTTGTATTTCACCGCATTACGCGTCGATGCGTTTGGCGACGATCACCATCGCGGGGCGCAATAAATCTTCTCCCAAACGATAGCCGCGTTGCACGTCTTCGACGACGATGTCGTCTTCGTGCTCGGTCGTCTCGCGGGTTGCGATCGCTTCGGCGATGTGCGGATCGAATGGCTTGCCGAGTGTCTCGACTGCGACGACGTTCTCGCCGACGAGCAGATTTTCGAAACTGCGTAACGTCGCCCCGAGCCCGCCTCGCAAGCCCTCGCTATCGTCGAAGGCGAGCGCCCGCTGGAGATTATCGAGCACGGGTAAGAATTTCGCGAGCAACGCTTTGCGATGGGAGACGAGGCGCTCGTCGGCCGAGCGTATCGCGCGTTTGCGGACATTATCGATCTCGGCACGCGCGTAGGCGAGTTCGTTCAAGCGCTCGCTCGCGAGCGTTCGTGCCGCGCTTAATTCCGCGAGAAGATCGACGTCTTCGCCCGTAGGCGTGGGTGCGGTCGCGGCTTCGTCGAGAGACGCCGCGGCCGACGGATCGGGCAGCGCGCTCGCGCGCGCCGTGGCCGTTGCTTCGGTTTCCATGAACACTCCACAGAGGCGCGCGGTCATCCCCTAAAGGACGAGCGCGCGCGACACTACAAGATTATTTCGCTTCTTTGAATTCCGCGTCGATGACGTCGTCGGCATGCGGTGCCGTCGACTCTTCGTGCGGTGCGCCCGCGCCGTTGGTCGAGCCGTTCGCCCCAGCTGCAGCGCCTGTCTTTTGATACAGGGCCTCAGCGAGTTTGAACGATGCGGCTTCGAGGGCATCGGTTGCGGTCTTCACGTCCGCGACGGTTCCGTTCTCGCTGACGCGATGCAGTTCCGCAAGCGCTTTCTCGACATCGGCCTTGGCCGTCTCGTCGAGTTTGTCGCCGATCTCTTTGAGCGATTTTTCCGTGGAGTAGATCAGGCTCGAGGCTTTGTTGCGCGCCTCGGCCTCTTCTTTTTTGCGCGTGTCTTCGGCCGCACTCGATTCGGCGTCGCGAACCATGCGATCGACTTCATCTTTCGAGAGATTCGTCGTTGCGGTGATCGTGATCGTCTGTTCTTTGCCCGTGCCGAGGTCTTTTGCCGAGACCGCCACTATGCCGTTGGCATCGATATTGAACGCGACTTCGATTTGTGGGATACCGCGCGGCGCGGCAGGGATGCCTTCGAGGCGGAATTGGCCGAGCGCCTTATTATCGCGCGCCATCTCGCGTTCGCCCTGGAAGATCGCGATGTCGACTGAAGTCTGGCCGTCTTCGGCGGTAGTGAAGATCTGCGATTTTTTGGTCGGAATCGTCGTGTTGCGATCGATGAGCTTCGTGAAAACGCCGCCGAGGGTTTCGAGGCCGAGCGAGAGCGGGGTGACGTCGAGCAAGACGACGTCGCGTACTTCGCCCGCGAGAACGCCCGCTTGAATTGCGGCGCCGATGGCGACGACTTCGTCGGGGTTGACGGACTGATTGAGCGTCTCTTTGCCCGTCAGTTTTTTCACGAGTTCCGCGACGAGCGGCATACGTGTCGATCCGCCGACCATCACGATTTCGTCGATTTGTTTGACGTCGATCTTCGCATCGCTCAGCGCGTCTTTGAACGGCTTGATCATGCGGTCGGTGAGGTCGCTGACGAGGCGCTCGAAATCGGCGCGCGTGAGCGTGATGTCGAGATGCTTCGGTCCCGAAGCGTCTGCCGTGATGAAAGGCAGATTGATATTCGTTTGCGGGAGCGAGGAGAGTTCGATCTTCGCTTTTTCGGCCGCTTCGGTGAGACGCTGAAGCGCCTGCTTATCGCCGGAGAGATCGATGCCTTGATCCTTGCGGAACTCAGCGACGAGCCAGTCGACGACCTTTTGGTCGTAGTCGTCGCCGCCGAGGAGCGTGTCGCCCTTGGTCGATTTGACTTCGAAGACGCCGTCGCCGACTTCGAGGATCGAGATATCGAACGTGCCGCCGCCCAGATCCCACACGAGGATCGTCTCGGAACCCTTTTTGTCGATACCGTACGCGAGTGCGGCTGCGGTCGGCTCGTTGATGATGCGTAAGACTTCGAGGCCCGCGATGCGGCCCGCGTCTTTGGTCGCCTGACGCTGCGCATCGTCGAAGTAAGCGGGTACCGTGATGACCGCTTTGGTCACGCGCTCGCCGAGATAGGTCGATGCATCGTTGACGAGCTTTTGGAGCACCATCGCCGAGATCTCTTGCGGCGTGTAATCCTTGCCATCGATTTTGGTCGGATGGCTCGTGCCCATGTGACGCTTGATCGACTTGATCGTGCGCTCGGGGTTGGTAACGGCCTGGCGCTTCGCGAGCTGGCCGACGAGTCGTTCACCCGTCTTCGTAAATGCGACGACCGAGGGCGTCGTGCGCGCGCCTTCGGAATTCGCGATGACGACGGGCGTTTGCCCCTCCATTACGGCGACGACGGAGTTGGTCGTGCCGAGGTCGATTCCGACCACTTTAGCCATGTAGTAAAATCTCTTTCCGATCCGTCGCGGACCATCTGCACGGTCGATCCTTTTGTTCGGAACGCCCGACGGTGAGTCGCCTCACCCTTCGCCTTGCCACTTATCGACGATCAAGGATGCGCCAGAAGATAATCCCTGGCGCGTGTGTTTCTCGTGTGTAAGATATGCGAATACCATCAGAAGGTTTCATGAAGGCGCGGCCGTTCGCGTCTTCCGTGAGGCGCACGCCATGCGCGAGAAAAAGCCCCGTCAGCGCGCGATCACGCGGTAACGGGGCGCCTTTTCAACTCGCATTCTTCACACTCGGGTCCAAGCGAGATGCGAGTCCGAGCCTATGGCGAGGTCGGGTCCGCGCCTTGCTGCTGCTGCGGGAGAACCGCGGCTTCGGCCGGGCGTTCGGCAACCTTGACGTTGACGAGCTTTTTGACGCCCGAACTCCAGATCTGCATCGCGACCGATCCGCCTGGTTTCGTCCCACGGATTGCTTTGACAACTTCGTCGTTCGTGGTCACGTCGGTACCGTTGATCTTCGTGATCACATCGCCCGGCTGAAGTCCGGCTTGGTCGGCGGGTCCGCCTTGCACGACTTGTGCGATGGCGACGCCCTTGCCCTTGTAGCTCAGCTGCACACCGACGTCGGGCGTCACCGTTTGAAGAGCGGCACCGATGAACCCAGCGTTCGTGCCCTGACGAGTTCCTGGCGTCTTTTCGAGGAGAGCGACCTGCTCTTTGACGGTATTCGCGGGAATCGCGAAGCCGATGCCCTGGGCGCCCGCCTGCGGATTCGCGGTCGACTGATTGACGCCGATAAGGCGGCCTTCCACGTCGATCAGCGGCCCGCCGGAGTTGCCGGGATTGATCGGTGCGGAGGTTTGGAGGAGGCCCTTGAACTGGATCTCGCCTCCGCCCGATTCCGTGCCGATCGTCTCGTCGCGGTTGAAGCCCGAGACGACGCCGAGCGAGACCGACTGCTTGAGTTCGAACGGTTCCCCGATCGCGATCGCCCACTGGCCCGCCTGAAGCTTGGTCGAATCCGCGATCTCGATTGGCGGGGGGACGTCCTTGACGCCTGTGACCTTGATGAGCGCGAGATCGGCGCCAATGTTCTCGGAGAAGACGGTTCCCGCGGCGTGTGTGCCGTTTTGGAAGACGACTTGGATGCTGCTGATCGCGCCGCCGTTGGGCGGACGGACGACGTGGGCATTGGTGACCACGTAGCCGGCCGGGTCGACCTCCACGTCGTCCGGGCGCGCGATGACACCGCGCAGCCGGTTGAGCGCGCGGTGCTGCGTGACGCGGACCGCACCCGGGGTGGACCCGACCATCTTCGCCGTCTCCTCCGCCGAGAGACCCACCGCGATGCGCAGCACGAGGACGTCCCGCTGGCGGGGGGTCAGGCAGCGCAGCAGACCGCCGAGACGCTCGACCAGCTCGGCGGCGAGCACGCGTTGCTCCGGCCCGTCGAGCACGAGCTGGGTGTCGGGCAGA
>ENA-OFCI01000830-OFCI01000830.1-metagenomes-genome-assembly--contig:-NODE-830-length-16393-cov-4.108275_pt1 | contig 16393 bp, 14 predicted proteins | sample MGYA00153391_OFCI01 | MGnify analysis MGYA00153391
ACCTTGACCGTGATTGCCAAGATCCCGAGCAAAACCGCAAGCAGCGAGGGGTACGCGCCTGCGATGCCCCAGGGCAGGAACAGGTTCGCGATCAGCGCCAGCATGACGGTGAGGCGCATGGCGCTGGCCCACTCGACCAGTGCCAGCTTGGGGCCGGCGTACTCCAGGACCATTGCCTCATGAATCATGGTCAGCTCGAGGTGCGTGGTGGGGTTGTCCACCGGCAGCCGTCCGGCCTCGGCGATGATCACGATGACCAGCGCAACCAGGGCCAGCAGGCTCCCGGGCGTGAGCACCTGTGCGGGGTTGCGCGTGGTCCCGGAGACGATGGCAGCCAGGTTGGCCGAATGACCCGGCACGGACAGGGCGAAGACGGCCAGCAGGATGGTTGGCTCGACGAGGGCAGCGATGGTGATCTCGCGGCTGGATCCCATGCCCCCGAACGCCGTGCCCGTGTCCAGGCCGGCCAAGGTCAGGGCGACCGTTCCGAGGAACAGCAGACCGACGACCCCGAATAGGTCCGCGACCGGGTCGAGCGGGGACCCCAGGGCAATGATCGGCACAATGGCGGCGATCAGCAGCGTGCTTCCGGCGACCACCGCTGGTGCCAGCGCGAACACCAGAGTGGTTCCTGTGGGCGTGACCTGCTGCTTGCGTAGCTGTTTGCGAAGGTCCCGCCAGGGCTGACCGATGCCGCCTCCGGCCCGGCCCTCCAGCCGGGCCCGTACCTGACGCATCCCGCCCACGACCAGGGGCGCTCCGGCGAGAACACCCACCACCTGGAGGGCGGCGGCAACGACTGACAGGGCGCTCATCGGGCGACCAGGAGCACGATCAGCATCCACAGGGCGCCGTAGGAAAGGTAGAGGTGGATGCTGCCGTTGTGTGCGCGGCGCACCCACTGCGCCCAGGTTGTCACGGCATGGACCACCGGGATGTAGAAGCGTTGTTCCACCGGGTCGTCCAGCCGGGCTCGGTAGGTGACCTTCTCAATGAGGTATTGCGACTCCGCGAAGTGCGTGACCTCCACGTCGGTGTCGGGCCGCAGCACGTCATCGAAGACCCGCTGGAGGGGTTCTGCGAAGGACGTCGCGGTGTACTGCATCCGTTGGGTGAGCGCATCTGCGCCACATGCCCAGAGTGGGGTCACCATGGCTGGAGGGCGATGACGCGCACCCCAGTGGGCAACGCCGAGAGAGATCAGTACGGCGATGACCAGGGCCGCTGCGAGGACTCCGGGTGAGATCGAGCCGGCGAAACCGGGTAGGCGCAGGATCGTTCCGAGTCGCAGCCCCTCCGTGCTGCCACCGAGTGTGGGCAGCACGGCAAGGACTCGTTGAAGGGTGGGGCCGAGCAGCACTGGCGCGACCGCGAATACCATGCAGGCCGCCGCGGCCAGCGTCATGCCGGCCACCATGCTGGGCGGTGCTTCACGAGCGGCCTCGGCTGCGGCCGAACGCGGTCGGGCCAGGAACCCGACGCCGAACGCCTTGACCATCGCCAATATCCCGAGCCCGCTGGTCAGCGCAACGGCGCCCACCGACAACGGCATGGCCAGGGCGAGCATGGTGTTGGTCCCATGGGGGGAGTGGATCAGGCTCTGGAACAGGAGCCATTCGCTGGCGAAGCCGGCACCCAGCGGCAGGCCGGAAGCCCCGAGCGCGCCGATCCCGAACAGCACAGTGGTGGCCGGCATCCGCCGGGCCAGGCCCCCGAGCTTGTCAAGGTCGCGTAGTCCGGTCGCGGAGAGCACGGACCCGGCGCCGAGGAAGGCGAGGGTCTTGAAGGCGGCGTGGCTCAGGAGATGCAGAAGGGCGGCGGTCATGGCGATAGTGGCGACCGTCGCGGCGCCGGAGGAGCGCAGGAGCGCGGCGGTACCGAGGGCGAGGGTGACCAGTCCCATGTTCTCGGTGGTCGAGTAGGCCAGCAGCTGTTTCAGGTCCGTCGCCACGGAAGCCTGCAGCACCCCGAACACTGCTGAGACGGCCCCGAAGATCATCAGGGTCAGGCCCCACCAGTGCGGGCCGGGGCCGAGCAGCTGAAGGTCGATCCGGATGATGCCATAGATACCCATGTTGACCATGGCTGCGCTCATCAGCGCCGAGACCGGGCTGGGTGCTTCGGGGTGTGCCCGTGGCAACCAGGCATGCAGCGGAAGCAGCCCGGCCTTCGACCCGAATCCCATGAGCGTCAGGAGGAAGACCGTTGTGCGGGTGCCCGGGGGGAGATCAGCCGCGTGCCGGGCGATGGCTGCGAAGGTCTCGCCTCCAGATGCGGCCAGAACCACCAGGGCGATCAGGATCGCAGCGAAACCCAGCTGGGTCATGATCGCGTAGAAGGCGCCGGCGGACCTGACGGCGTCCCGGCGGTGCTCGCTGAGCACGAGGAAGAGCGACGTCGCGGCCATCAGCTCCCAGGCCAGCAGAAACGTGGTCACCGAGCCGGCTGCCGGTACAAGGAGCATGGCGCTCACGAACAGGGGGAGCGTGACCATGGGGAAACGGGCCCAGTGCTCCCGCTTCGCGTACCCGATCGCATAGATTCCCACCGCGATCGAGACCGCCCCGGTCGCAGCGATGAACACTCCACCAAGCGGATCGAGATCGAAGCTGACACCGACGAGGGGGAGCAGCCAGCCGATCCGCAGATGCCGCGGTTGGCCAAAGACCACGCTCAGGCCCAGCGCCAGGCCGAGCGTTCCGATGACGGCCGTGAGACCTCCGGATAGCGCGGACTCAACCGCAGGCCACCCCCGCGTGCTGGGACTCGCACCCGAAACCGGAAGGGCGGGGGAGGTGTGAACGGCAGTGGTCACCGGCCGGTCACCATGCGCAGCGCGGTGATGATCTGCTGGGGTGTGGGCGGACAGCCCGGCACTTGCACATCCACTGGTACCACGTCGGCTACCGAACCGACCACGCCGTAGCCCTTGGCGAACACGCCACCGTTGCAGGCGCAGTCGCCAACGGCGATCACGAGCCGAGGTTCCGGCAGGGCGTGCAGGGTGTTGAGCAACGGCTGCTGCATGTTGTGCGTGACAACGCCCGTCGTGAGCAGTGCATCGGCGTGGCGAGGCGAGGCGACCAGGCGCGCCCCGAACCGCTCCGCGTCATACACCGGGGAGAACGCGCCGGAGATCTCGAGCTCACAACCGTTGCAGGAGCCGGCATCCACATGTCTGAGCTGAAGGGAGCCGGACACCCCCGTGGGAGGCGGGATGGTCTTTTCAGGGGCCTCTTGCGCGGGCTCTACCATCCGCCCGACCCGGCGGATCTTGCCGAGCCAGCTCACCGGCGACTGTCCTGGCATGATGATCTGGCAGGGTTCATCAGTGCTTGCCTTGTCATGCGTCCCTGCTGCTGACTTGAAGATCCTTGAGCAGACCCACCTGGTCGGTGAGCAGCCCGGTCAGCACCTTCCGGGCGACCTGGAGCAGCTCAGCCATGTCCTGCGAGGTCATCGAGTAGATGACGGTGTTCCCCTGCTTGCGGGCCGCGACCAGTCCAGCCCTGCGCAGCACAGCGAGCTGCTGAGAAAGGTGGGACGACTCCAGCCCGACCACGGGCATCAGCTCGGTGACCGAGTGCTCACCCTCGGCGAGCAGCTCGAGAATCCGGATCCGTGCGGGGTGCCCGAGGGTCTTGAAGAACTCGGCCTTCAACGTATAAATGGGTTCGGACATCATGTGATGCTCCTGTTCTCAGATATGCACTTGATAAAAGTATCATATTGTTATCAGTGCTGAGAGAGGCAAAGGTGACGAGGCGCTGCTGGGTGGGGCTGGGTCTATCGACCGGCAGGGGTCAGCCCGAGCGAGCGACCGGCGAGGCCGCGGGCACGGGATGAGAGGCCGCGGGCGATGTCACACAGGACCACCGCCGCGGGGCTGGTGGGATCGCCGAGCACGACCGGCATGCCGACATCGGCGCCTTCGCGCAGCTGGGTGTCCATCGGGATCTGACCCAGCAACGGCACCGGTGCGCCCACCGACCGCGTCAACGAGTCGGCGACGGCCTGGCCGCCTCCTGCCCCGAATATCTCGTGGCGGGTGCCGTCCGGAAGCTCCAGCCACGACATATTCTCGATCACTCCGACGATCTGCTGATGGGTCTGCAGCGCAATGGAACCGGCGCGTTCGGCCACTTCGGACGCAGCCTTCTGGGGCGTGGTGACGACCAGGATCTCGGCGTTCGGTACGAGCTGGGCCACCGAGATCGCGATGTCCCCGGTCCCCGGTGGCAGGTCGAGCAGCAACACGTCCAGGTCGCCCCAGAACACATCACCCAGGAACTGTTGCAGTGCGCGATGCAGCATGGGTCCGCGCCACACGACAGGCTGGTTGCCCGGGACGAACATGCCGATCGAGATGACCTTCACGCCATGGGCCAGCGGCGGCAGGATCATATCGTCGACCTGGGTCGGGTGGCGTTCGACGCCGAGCATTCGGGGCACCGAGAAGCCGTACACGTCGGCATCCACGACGCCGACCCGCAGGCCGTCCCGGGCCATGGCAGCAGCCAGGTTGACCGTCACGGAGGACTTGCCCACGCCGCCCTTGCCCGATGCCACGCAGTAGACCCGGGTCAGGCTGTTCGGCTTGGCGAAGGGGATCTCACGCTCCGGATTGTCGCCGCGAAGGGTGGTCCGAAGCTCCGTGCGCTGCTCGTCGCTCATGACCCCGAGGGTCACGTCGACACTGGTGACCCCCTCGACGCCCAGGAGTGCGGCGGTGGTGTCGTTGGTGAGGGTGTCCTTGAGCGGGCACCCCGAGATCGTCAGCAGAATGGTGACCGCAGCACGCCCGGACTCGTCAACGGCCACCGACTCAACCATGCCGAGCTCGGTGATGGGCTTGCGGATCTCGGGGTCGATGACCTTGGAGAGGGCGGCAAAAAGGGCGTCCTGCGACGGAACTGGCATAACCCAATGCTAGGTCAGTCGCGGGCCCTCGAATGCCGTGGGCGGCGTATCACCGGACAGGAACGTCCGGCTCTCAGGCGCGCGCTGTATGCCGCCTTCCTGCATCTCGTCCAGCAGTGACCGTAGCTCGGAGCGGAGGAAGTCGCGGGTTGCCATGTCCCGCAGGGCAATGCGCAGGGAGGCCACCTCGCGCGCAAGGAACTCAGTGTCGGCCAGGTTGCGCTCATTTGCTGCCCGGTCCTGCTCGAGGGAGACCCGGTCCCGGTCCGTCTGACGGTTCTGGGCCAACAGGATGAGCGGCGCGGCATACGACGCCTGCAGGCTGAGAATGAGCGTGAGGAAGATGAACGGGTAGATGTCCCACCTGTAATGGCGGAACGCGATGACGTTGGCCGTGATCCAGACGAAGACGAAGACGGTCATGCAGACGAGGAACTTGGCCGTCCCCATGTACCGCGCAAACTTCTCGGCAAACCTTCCGAAGGTGTCGGGGTCGACCCGTGGCCGGCTGAACAGGCCGCGCCTGGTCTCTCGCGGCTGGTCCAGGCGGGCTGCACGGTTGGTGCGCTCATTCGCCATGGATCACCTCGGGCTGCTCCTCATGGCGCTCCCCGTGTCGTTCCTCGCGCCAGTCCTCCGGGAGGATGTGGTCGAGCACGTCATCGACGGTCACCGCGCCCACGAGCCGGCCATCGTCGTCGACCAACGGCACACCGACGAGGTTGTAGGTCGCGAGCATGCGCGTGACCGGCCCAGCGGCGCAAGGGGGGATAACGGCTCCAGATCGGTGTCGAGGATGCTGCCGATCGAGGCGTGCGGCGGTTCACGCAGGAGACGCTGTATGTGGACCACCCCGAGGAACTTGCCCGTGGGCGTCTCGAGGGGCGAACCGCAGACGTACACCGTCGCGGCGAGAGCCGACGAGAGCTCGACCCGCCGCACCACCGCGAGCGCCTCGGCGATCGTGGCCTCGGGGCCGAGGATCACGGGTTCGGTCGTCATCAGACCACCGGCGGTGTCCTCGTCGTAGGTGAGCAACCGGCGCAGGTCGGCCGCCTCGTCGGGCTCCATCAGCAGCAGCAGCTCCTCGGCGTTCTCCGGTGAGAGCTCGGACAGGAGGTCGGCGGCGTCATCGGGTTGCATGGTCTCAAGGACGTCGGCTGCTCGTTCGCCCCCCAGCCCGCGCAGGATCTCGACCTGGTCGTCCTCGGGCAGCTCCTCGAGAAGGTCTGCGAGCCTCTCGTTGTCGAGCTCGGCGGCCACCTCGGCCCGGCGCTTGGGGCTGAGGTCGTGGATGAGCTCAGCGAGGTCCGCGGGCTTGAGTCCCTCATAGCTCTCGAGCAGCTTGGCCGCGCTCTGCCCCTCGGCCTCGAGGTGAAGCCCGGTCACCTCGTCGATGTCGACCAGGACTGTCTCGCCGCGACGGCTTCCGAGGTGGGAGATGCTGCGCGTGCCGCCGGATTCCCTGCGAGCGAACACCTTGACGATGAACCAGTCGCGGTTGCGTTCCTGCTCGATGGCCAGATCCTCGACCGCAGCGTCGAACGTCTCCTCCGGCGTTTTGACGACGATGTTGCGCTCGAACAGCTCGGCGATCACCATCGTCTCGCTGGCCCGCCGCTCGAACCGGCGCATGTTGACCAGGCCGGTCGTGATGATCGTCTTGTCGGCGCCGTTGCCGTTGGTCATCGACTGAGCGAGCGCGATCGCCTCCCCGGCGCTCGCGACGGCGTGCGTCGCCCCGAGCTCCATCGCCTTCTCGCGCTTGTTCTCCAGCGGGTCGACCGCGATCAGGTTCTTCGCGCCGGCGAACCGCGCGCCCTGCACCGCGTTGATGCCGATCCCGCCGACGCCCACCACGATGACGGTCTCGCCGGGCCGCACGTTCGCGGCGTTCACGGCCGAGCCCCAGCCGGTGGGCACCCCGCAGCCGACCAGCACCGCCTTGTCCAGCGGCAGGTCGTCATCGACCTTGACGACCGAGCCCTGGTGGATCGTGGCGTACTGGCTGAAGGTGCCGAGCATGCACATCGCGCCGTAGTTCTTCTCCGGCCCCGGCCCGGTGAACGGGAAGCGGCCGCCCGGCAGATATCCCTCCAGGATGGTGGCGCCCATGTCGCAGATCGCCTGCTGACCCGTCGAGCACCACCGGCAGATGCCACAGCTCGGGATGAACGAGCAGACGACGTGGTCGCCGACCTTGACACGCGTGACGCCCGGCCCGACCTCCTCGATGATCCCGGCGCCCTCGTGGCCGAGCACCATCGGCAGCCGGGCCTCGAGATCACCGTGCGAGATGTGCACGTCGGAGTGGCACAGCCCAGCGTGGGTGTAGCGGATCAGCACCTCGCCCTCACGCGGGCCGTCGAGGTCGAGCTCGACGAGCTCGATGGGCTTGCCGGTCTCGTACACCACCGCTGCCTTGGTCTTCACAGAGACTCCGTCTCGTCGCGAGGGGGCGCCCCCCTGTGCCCCCGGTCTTACCACCGCGAGCCTGTGCTGTTCCACACAGGCCCCGGCTAGGTTCCTGTCCGTGCCCCGGGTCTGTTCGTGACGGTTCCGGACCGGCGGCCGGGCCGGCCGGCCCGCTACTCCCTGGACGAGCTGCTCGAGGTCGTGGTCGGGGAGTTCAACGCGCGCGGCTACGACGCCACCAGCATGGCCGACCTCGCCAGGGCGACCGGGCTGACGAAGTCCTCCATCTACCACCACGTCGCGGGCAAGGAGGAGCTGCTCCGGCTGGCCGTCGCCCGCGCCGTCGACGCGCTGTTCGCGGTGCTCGCGGAGCCCGGCGCGACGACCGGCCCGGCCGTCGGGCGGCTCGAGCACGTCGTACGGCGCAGCGTCGAGGTGCTGGCCGACCGGCTGCCGGATGTCACCCTGCTGCTGCGGGTGCGCGGCAACACCGGCGCGGAGCGGTGGGCGCTCGAGCGGCGCCGCGAGTTCGACAAGCGGCTGTCGGCCCTGGTGCAGGCCGCGATCGACGAGGGCGACGTACGCGCCGACGTCGACCCCCGGCTGGTCACCCGGCTGCTGTTCGGGACCGTCAACAGCGTCGTGGAGTGGTACCGGCGCGATGGGGCACACAGCGCCCAGGAGATCGCCGACGCGGTGGTGGCGACCGCGTTCGGCGGGTTGACCCGGCGCGGTTGAGGGCCGACCCCTGGGTCGCGCCGCACGCCGGTTCGACGCAAGATGACGGTATGAAGGTACTGGTGGCCGGGGCGTCCGGCTTCGTCGGGCGACGGTTGTGTCCTGCCCTTGTCAAGGCCGGTCATGAGGTGCGGGCGATGACCCGTCAACCGGAGCGCTATCGGGGCGCCGGCCAAGCCGTCGGCGCAGACGTCCACGATCGCGCGTCCCTGAAGGCAGCGCTCGAGGGGTGCGAGGCGGCGTACTACCTCGTCCACAGCCTGGACGACCCGGACTTCATGGCGCGCGACGCCGCTGCGGCGCGCACCTTCGCCGAGGTCGCGGGGTCGGTCGGGCTGTCGCGGATCGTCTACCTGGGCGGGCTCGGTGACGACGCCGACGACCTGTCTGCCCACCTGCGCAGCCGGCGTGACGTCGAGCAGCTGCTGGGCACCGGCGGCGTGCCCGTGACGACCCTTCGGGCGGGCATCATCGTCGGCCACGGCGGCATCTCCTGGGAGATGACCCGCCAGCTCGTCGAGCACCTGCCGGCCATGATCACGCCGCGCTGGGTACGCACCAGGACCCAGCCGATCGGCATCGCCGATGTCGTGCGGTACCTCGTCGGGGTGCTCGAGGCACCGGTCGACGGCTCGCGGGCCTACGACATCGGCGGCACGGAGGTACTGGAGTACGTCGACATGATGCGCCGGGTCGCGAGGATCGAGGGCCGGACGATGATCGTCGTCCCGGTGCCGCTGCTGACCCCCCGGTTGTCCTCGCGCTGGCTGTCGCTGGTGACCAACGTCGACGTGCAGACCGGCCGCTCGCTGATCGACTCCATGAGCAACGAGGTGGTCGTCCGAGACGACAGCATCCGCGAGCTGGTGCCGTTCGAGCCGATGGACTACGACGAGGCGGTGCTGCAGGCGCTCGGCGAGCGCGCCAAGGCGGGTCGCGCGTGAGGCTGCCCGACCGTCGGGCTGTGGTGAAGGCGTTGCCGGCCTGGCTCGTGGACAAGGTGCCGCGCGACCATCGCGAGCCCGACGAGGCATTCCTGCGCCGCCGCAAGGTCGTCTCCGGGGTGTCCCTGGCGGGCGCCAGCCTGCTCGGCATCTCGCTGTCGACCCGGCCGGACTCCTGGGAGTTCTACGCGCTCACGCTCGGCGTCGCCGGCACCTGGGTGGCCGGCGGGTTCGCCTCGGGCCCCCTGCACCTCGGGTGGATGCAGGCCCGCAACGACACGCTCCGCCGGCCGGTGCTGACGCCAGTGCTGACCGGTGTCGCAGCCTTCGGCGTCTTCTACGGCCTCGCCTACGTCGTCCGCACCATCCCGGTGCTGGAGCAGGCGATCTCCAGCGTGCTGTCGTATGCCAACCAGGGCAGCAACGGCCTGGTGCTGCTGACGACGCTGGCGAACGCCGCCGCCGAGGAGGTCTTCTTCCGGGGGGCGCTGTACGCGGCGATCGGCGAGGGCCACCCGGTCGTCCTGTCCACAGCGGTGTACACGCTGGCAACTGTCACGACGCGCAACCCGGCGCTGGTACTGGCAGCCGGTGCGATGGGCGCGCTGCTCGGCGCCCAGCGGCGGGCGTCCGGTGGCATCCAGGCGCCGGTGCTGACCCATCTCACCTGGTCGACGCTGATGCTGCGGTACTTGCCGCCACTGTTCCGGGACCGTCACGCAGCGCTGACCGGCTGAGAGCCCGCGGGCCGGCTGGGTCTCAGCGGGCGGATGGCAGCTCTGGGAAGTCCTCGTCGCGCCACTGGACGCCGTGCTGCGCGTTCTGCTCGGCCTGCCGCAGCTCGACCCGCCGGATCTTCCCGCTGATGGTCTTGGGCAGTTCGGTGACGAACTCCAGCCGGCGCACCCGCAGGTACGGCGCCAGCGCGGTGCGGGTGTGCTCGAACAACGCCAGGGCGGTGGCGCGGTCCGGCGCCCAGCCTTCCGCCAGCGTGACGTACGCCTTGGGCAGCGCCTGGCGTACCGGATCAGGGACGGGCACCACCGCGGCCTCGACGACAGCCGGGTGCTCGACCAGGACGCTCTCGAGCTCGAACGGCGAGATCTTGAAGTCCGAGGACTTGAAGACATCGTCGGTGCGCCCGACGTAGGTGATGTAGCCGTCGGCGTCGCGCTGAGCGACATCGCCGGTGTGGTAGACGCCGTCGGCCATCGCCTCGGCAGCCCGCTGCGGGTCGCCCAGGTAGCCGGTCATCAGCGCGAGCGGGCGGTCGGCGAGGTCGAGGCACAGCTCGCCCTCGCTGCCAGTTTGCTGACCGGTCAGCGGGTCGACGAGCACGACCGGGATGCCCGGTAACGGCCGGCCCATCGAGCCGGGCTTGAGCAGCTGGCCGGGCGGGTTGCCGACCTGGGCGGTGGTCTCGGTCTGGCCGAACCCGTCGCGCACGGTCAACCCCCAGTGCCGCTCGACCTGGGTGATGACCTCGGGGTTGAGGGGCTCACCGGCGGCGACCACCTCGCGCAGCGCCCCCGGCCCGGCGGAGAGGTCGCTCTGCACCAGCATCCGCCAGACCGTCGGCGGGGCACACAGCGTCGTGACTCCCCGGTCGCGCAGCTGGCCGAGCAGGGCTTGCGCGTCGAACCGGCTGTAGTTGTAGACGAAGACCGCGGCCTGCGCCAGGAACGGCGCGAACAGACAGCTCCAGGCGTGCTTGGCCCAGCCCGGCGAGCTGACGTTGAGGTGCAGGTCGCCGGGCCGCAGCCCGATCCAGTACATCGTCGACAGGTGCCCCACCGGATAGCTGACCTGGGTGTGCTCGACGAGCTTGGGGCGGCTGGTGGTCCCGGACGTGAAGTACAGCAGCAGCGGATCGCCGGGCTCGGTGACGGCCTCGAAGGTCCGGGGGGTCATCAGGCGGGCCTGCCGGTAGTCGCCCCAGCCCTGCGGCGAGCCGTCGACGCAGTAGCCGGCGACGTCCAGTCCGGCGAACTTGCCGGTGTCGGCGTCGTTCGCGATCACGTGCTGCACGCCGCCGCGGGCCACCCGGTCGGCGAGGTCGTCCGGGCCGAGCGCAGTGGTCGTCGGCAGGACGACCGCGCCGAGCTTCATCACCGCGAGCGCCGACTCCCACAGCTCGACCTGGTTGCCGAGCATCAGGATCACCCGGTCGCCGCGCCCGACGCCCTGCGCCGCCAGCCAGCTGGCGACCTGGTCAGAGCGCCGGACCAGGTCGTCGTAGCTCAGCCTCAGCTCGCTGCCGTCCTGCTCCACGATCCACAGCGCCAGCGCGTCGTTGCCACGCCCCACGGCGTCGAACCAGTCGGTCGCCCAGCAGAACGCCCCCGTCAGCTCCGGCCAGCTGAAGGTGGCCATTGCCTGCTGCCAGTCGGTACGGGTGGCGAGCAGCAGGTCGCGGGCCGCGGTCAGTGCCGAGGTGTTGGCGGTACAGCTCACAGATGGCTCCTGGCTCGGGGCTCCTGTCCTACACCCGGTGTCAGCGCGCCGCGGCGAGCTGCCGGCTGATCACCAGTCGCTGGATCTGGTTGGTCCCCTCGAAGATCTGCATGATCTTGGCCTCGCGCATGTACCGCTCGAGCGGGAAGTCGCGGGTGTAGCCGTAGCCGCCGAGCACCTGCACCGCGTCGGTGGTGACCTTCATCGCCGCGTCGGTGGCAACCAGCTTGGCGACCGACGCCTGCCGCGAGTACGGCCGGCCGGCGTCGCGGCGGCGGGCCGCGTCGAGGTAGGTCGCCCGGGAGCTGTCGACCGCCGCCGCCATGTCGGCGAGCAGGAACGCCAGCCCCTGGTGCTCGATGACCGGCTTGCCGAACGCCTCGCGCTGCTTCGCGTACGCCACGGCGTCGTCCAACGCGCCCTGCGCGAGGCCGACCGCGATCGCCGCGATCCCCAACCGGCCGCTGTCGAGTGCCGCGAACGCGATCGAGAGCCCCTGCCCCTGGTTGCCGACGAGCCGGTCGGCCGCGAGGGTCACCCCCTCGTAGTACGCGTTGGTCGTCGGGACGGCGCGCAGCCCCATCTTGTCCTCGGGCTTGCCGAACGACAGGCCTGGCGCCTGCCCGGGTACCAGGAAGCACGACACCCCACGCGGGCCGTCATCGGAGGTCCTGGCGAACAGCGTGTAGAAGTCGGCGATCCCGCCGCTGGTGATCCAGCTCTTCGTACCGTCGACCTGCCAGCCGTCCCCGACCCAGGTAGCCCGGCAGACCAGCGCGGCGGCGTCGGAGCCGCAGTGCGGCTCGGACAGGCTGTAGGCCCCGAGCAGGGTGCCGCCGAGCATCTCCGGCAGCCAGCGCTCCCGCTGCTCGGCCGTACCGAACTCCGCGAGCGCGAAGCACGAGAGCCCGTGCACGCTGGTGGCGACGGCGACAGCCGCCCACCGCGCCGCCAGCTCCTCCAGCACCTGCAGGTACACCTCGTACGGCTGACCGCCGCCACCCTGCTCCTCCGGGTAGGGCAGGCCAAGCAGGCCGGCCGCGCCCAGGGTGCGGAACAGGCCGTCCGGCAGCGTTTCGGTGGCTTCGGCGGCGGCGGCCCGCGGAGCGAGCTCCTTGTCGGCGATCTCGCGGACGAGCTCGATCAGCTCCGCCGACTCCGGGGTCGGGAGCATCCGGTCGACGGGCACGGTCGTACCTCCGGATCGTGGGCACAGCGGGTAGCTGCACGGTACGTCCGGACCCGGCGTCTGCGCCCGGCCATCACCAGGCGTTGATGGCGAGCCGTACCGCGACCGTGAGCGCGACCGCTGCGATGCCGATGCGCAGCGGACCAGGTGGGATGCGCTTGGCGAGCAGTGCGCCGATGGGGCCACCGCAGGCGCTGCCGAGCGCCAGCAGCAGGACGGCCAGCCAGTCGACCGGGGCCACGAGCGCATACACGGCCCCGGCAACGCCGTTGGCGGTGACCGCGATGACGTTCTTGAGCGCATTCACGCGGCGCAGTGGGGCGGGGGCGAGCATCCCGAGCGCACCGATCAGCATGACGCCCTGGGCCGCGCCGAAGTAGCCGGAGTAGATGCCCACGGCACCGATCGCCGGCCCGGTGCCCGGGGACGGCGGGTGGCTCTCGTCGCGGCGGGTACGGGCGATGACCAGGGGCTGTGCCAGCACCAGCAGCCCGGCCGCGCCGACCAGCACCGGGACGACCCGGTCGAACGCCCCGCCGGGCAGCGCGAGCAGAAGCACAGCGCCGACGAGCGACCCGGCGCCGACCCAGACCGACAGCCGCACCAGCAACGGGCGCTGCCCGCGCAGCTCCTGGCGCATCCCGTACGCGCCGCTGGCACTGCCCGGGATCACCCCGAGACAGTTGGTGACGTTGGCGGCCAGCGGTGACAGGCCGATGCCCAGCAGCGCGGGGAAGGTGAGCAGCGAGCCGGCGCCGGCGATCGTGTTGACCGCGCCGGCTACCAGCCCCGCGCCGGCCAGCAGCGTCGCCTGCAACGGGTCCATCTAGCGAGTCCAGCCGGCTGTCACCGGTCCACCCTGCCCGACGTCGAAGCCGGCGAGTGGTGGATACCCTACGGGGGTACAGTGTGAGGCATGCAGATCGACAGCTCAGTGGGGTACGGCGACAACAAGGACGACCACCTCCGGCGGTTGCGCCGCATCGAGGGTCAGGTGCGCGGAATCGCCAAGATGGTCGAGGACGACAAGTACTGCATCGACGTCCTCACCCAGGTGTCGGCGGCAACCAAGGCCTTGCAGTCGATGGCGCTCGGCTTGCTCGACGACCATCTGGGGCACTGCCTGGTCAAGGCCGCGCGGGCCGGTGGTGCGGAGCAGGACGCCAAGCTCAAGGAGGCGTCCGATGCCATCGCCCGTCTTGTTCGCAGCTGACTGACTGCATCTATACGAGCGGAGGGATCCATGAGCACCACCAGCACGTACACCGTCACCGGCATGACCTGCGGTCACTGCGTCTCCTCGGTCACCGAGGAGGTCGCCGAGGTGCCCGGCGTGACCGACGTGCAGGTCGACCTCGCCAGCGGCCGGGTCACCGTCACCGGCGACGCCCCCGTGGACCCGGCGCTCGTGCGCGCAGCGGTCGAGGAGGCCGGCTACCAGCTCGCGCCATGACGTCGTACGCACCACAGCCCGCACACATCTCAGAAGCCGTGAGGGAGAACAGTGAGCTCCAACAGGACCAGCCCGACCGGAACGACGACAGCGGCCCCGTCCGACGACTCGGTTGAGCTGTCCATCACCGGCATGACCTGCGCGTCGTGTGCCAACCGGATCGAGCGCAAGCTCAACAAGCTCGACGGCGTGACGGCCACCGTCAACTACGCCACCGAGAAGGCGAAGGTCAGGTACGGACCGGGCGTCGAGACGGAGCAGCTGCTCGCAGCGGTCGAAGCGGCCGGATACCTGGCAGCGCTACCGGCCGCCCTCGTCACTCCCGCCGGTCCCGTGGTCACCGAGGCACCCGACAGCACCCGGCCGCTGCGCGAGCGGTTGCTGGTCAGCCTGGTTCTGTCCGTCCCGGTGGTCGCGATGTCGATGATCCCGGCGCTGCAGTTCGACGCGTGGCAGTGGCTGTCGCTGACCCTCGCGGCCCCCGTCGTCGTCTGGGGGGCCCTGCCGTTCCATCGGGCAGCCTGGACCAACCTGCGGCACGGCGCCGCCACCATGGACACCCTCATCAGCGTCGGTACGTTGGCGGCGTTCGGCTGGTCGCTGTACGCCCTGTTCTTCGGCACCGCCGGGATGATCGGGATGCGGCACCCGTTCGAGCTGGTGGTCAGCCGCAGTGATGGCAGCGGCAACATCTACCTGGAGGCCGCGACCGGCGTCACGACCTTCCTGCTCGCCGGCCGCTACGCAGAGGCGCGCGCGAAGCGGCAGTCGGGCGCAGCGCTGCGGGCGCTGCTCGAGCTCGGGGCGAAGGACGTCGCAGTACTGCGCGGCGGTGTGGAGACCCGCGTGCCGGTCGAGCAGCTCGCGGTCGGCGACCTGTTCGTGGTCAGACCCGGCGAGAAGCTGGCCACCGACGGCACGGTCACCGAAGGCACGTCCGCAGTGGACGCGAGCATGCTCACCGGCGAGTCGGTACCTGTCGAGGTCGGGCCAGGCAGCCCGGTTGTCGGCGCCACCGTCAATGCCGGTGGCCGGCTGGTCGTCCAGGCCACCCGCATCGGTACCGACACCCAGCTGGCCCAGATGGCCCGACTGGTCGAGGACGCCCAGAACGGCAAGGCCGAGGTGCAGCGCCTGGCGGACCGGATCAGTGGAATCTTCGTACCGGTCGTGCTCGTCCTGGCACTGGGCACCCTGCTCGCCTGGCTGGCCATCGGCGGCGGTGCCGGCGCCGCGTTCACCGCTGCCGTGTCAGTCCTGATCATCGCCTGCCCCTGCGCCCTGGGACTGGCGACACCGACCGCGCTGATGGTCGGCACCGGCCGAGGCGCGCAGCTCGGAATTCTCATCAAGGGTCCCGAAGTCCTCGAGTCGACTCGGCGCGTCGATACCGTCGTGCTCGACAAGACCGGCACCGTCACCACCGGGCAGATGAGCCTGGTCGACGTCAGGGCCGCAACCGCTACCGACGCGGTGGAGCTCCTGCGACTCGCCGGCGCCCTGGAGTCGGGCAGCGAGCACCCGATCGCGCGAGCCGTCGCCGCGGGCGCCCTCGAACGCCTCGGCAGCCTGCCGGCCGTGGAGGGGTTCACCAACCTCGAGGGCCTCGGCGTGCAGGGACAGGTCGAGGGCCACGCCGTCCTGATCGGCCGCCCGAGCCTGCTGCAGCAGTGGAGCTCACCGCTGCCGGCCGAGCTCCAGACCGCTGTCGTTGAGGCCCAGCAGGCCGGCCGCACCGCCATCGCGGTCAGCTGGGACGGCCGGGCCCGCGGGGGCCTTTCGGTCGCCGACACCGGTGTCGGGATGGATCAGACAACGCTTGCGCGTGCTGTCGAACCTTTCTTTTCGACAAAAGGCATTGGAAAAGGCACAGGTTTAGGTCTTTCGTCCGTGCATGGGCTGGTGTCGCAGCTCGGCGGCGGAATGACCATTCAGAGCCGGCAAGGCATAGGCACCCACATCGAGATGTGGCTGCCGGCAAGTACGGTGTCGGCAGCGAAGGGCGGCACAGTATTCGAAAGCCCTACTACCACATCGGCCTGCGCGGGCATCGCATTACTGGTCGACGATGAAGAATTCGGTCGAATGAGCACGGCGGACATGCTAGGTGAGCAGGGCTATCAAGTGGTCGAAGCGCCGTCGGCCGAAGAGGCGCTGCGCTTGGTCCGGGGTGGGCTGAGGCCCCAACTTCTCATTACCGACCACTTGATGCCAGGGATGAACGGCACGGATCTCGCGCGCATCGTTCAGTTGGAAGTGCCAGGCATCCACATTCTGCTC
>ENA-OFCI01000831-OFCI01000831.1-metagenomes-genome-assembly--contig:-NODE-831-length-16367-cov-4.730873_pt1 | contig 16367 bp, 15 predicted proteins | sample MGYA00153391_OFCI01 | MGnify analysis MGYA00153391
ATGTGTTATTAAGTTTTGTTAATTTGTTTAAATAGTGTCATCAAGAAAAATCCAATCCAACTGCACCTGCTCGCACAATTAGCCACTGACAAATTACCGTGTTAAACTCGCGTTAAAAATGGTCATTTGCGACACTTCGACAGCCCTCAGTGCCAGTAAGCAAACTCCCATTATTTATAATGATGGAAAGGTATCGCAAGCGTTGAACTTGTAGATATCTCATCAGACACTGCGTTTTGTTGCAGGCACTAATTAGCTAATCAATATCAAATAATCTCAATTTATTTTGAGTAGCAATTAATTCTTTTTGTAAATTATCTATTTGCTTTAATAAATTAGATATCGCATCTATCCCTTCCATATTAATATCTAATTCATAATGCAGGCGTATCATTTTTTCGACATCTCTTAATTGCTCATTAGCAAGGTATTTGGCATCATTTAATTCAACAACTTCTATTAATCCAAAATCATGTAAGGAGTTTATAAACGAAAACTCAATGTCATGATGTGTACAAAATTGTTCTATCAATATTAAATCTTTAGTTTCCATTTGTTTTCAATTTAGATAATTCGGTAAATAATTCTTTTTCTTTTTCGGTAAGATTTGTTGGTAGTTTTATAGCATAAGTAATGTACAAGTCTCCAAACTCTTTATCTTTTTTATAGATAGGGAAGCCTTTACCTTTTAACCGAAATATTTTGCCACTCTGTGTACCTGGTGGAATTTTTATTTTAGCTTTTCCGTCAATGGTTGGTACTTCTATGTTAGTACCAAAAACAGCTTCCGGAAACGAGATATGTAAATCAAAAGCAACATTCAAACCATCTCTGTGTAACTGAGCATGTGCTTCTTCTTCAATTAAAATTATAAGATCACCATTTGCTCCGCCACGTTTATCGCTTCCACGAAAAGTAGATGCAGATGCCCAAGCCGTAGATACCAATTGAGATATTGGTAAGCCTGTAGAAAGTATGTTTGCCTTTAAAGCTGCTATATCGTTGTCCTCTACTAATTCATGTGCAACTGCAGGAATCGGATCTTGCCAAATCAATATTTCAGCAGGTACTTCCGGGCCTAAATAGCGAACTCTTGGTCCCATATCTCGGTGCGTTAATTTAAACCATGCTCTTGCAAATGCATCATTCAATGCTTCATGGTTTTCAAGAAAGTTTCTCGAAATTTTTTCGTAGATCGGATCTACTCTTAAAGAAAGATCGGTAGTCAACATAAATGGCTGATGACTTTTTGATGGGTCGTGTGCATCTGGCACTAAGCCTGCACCGCCGCCATTTATTGGCCTCCATTGGTGTACACCACCCGTGCCTTTATAAACTTCCCACTCGTAACCGAAAAGGTTTTCGAAATAATTATTGCTCCACTTTGCGGGGGTGGTTGTCCAAGCCCCTTCCAAGCCGCTGGTTATGGTATCAACACCTTTACCGGTGTTAAAAGTATTGTGCCAGCCCTGGCTTTGATGCTCGATACCTGCTGCAGAAGGCTCTACGCCTACATAATCATTAGCATCGGCAGCTCCATGAGTTTTACCCAATGTGTGTCCTCCTGCAATAAGCGCTACAGTTTCTTCATCATTCATAGCCATACGAGCAAAAGTTTCTCTTATATCACGTGCTGCTAAAAGCGGGTCAGGATTGCCATTAGGACCTTCAGGATTTACATAAATTAATCCCATTTGAACTGCAGCAAGAGGTTGCTCCAATTCACGGTCACCTGTATAACGGTTGTCGCCCAACCATTCTTTTTCAGATCCCCAATAAATATCTTCCTGAGGCTCCCAAACATCTACACGACCACCTGCAAAACCGAAAGTAGGGAAGCCGGAAGCTTCCAATGCGCAATTACCGGCCAAGACTAACAAATCAGCCCATGAAATTTTGTTACCGTATTTCTGCTTAAGTGGCCATAAAAGCAGACGTGCTTTATCGAGGTTAGCATTATCCGGCCAGCTGTTTAGCGGAGCAAAACGTTGTGTACCGAAACCTGAACCTCCACGTCCATCAGCAATTCGGTAAGTACCGGCACTGTGCCATGCCATTCTTATAAAAAGCCCGCCATAAGTACCATAATCTGCCGGCCACCATTCTTGATTGGTAGTCATTAATTGGTAAATATCATTTTTTAATGCACTTAGATCAAGTTTATTAAATTCTTCTGCATAATTAAATGCCTCGCTCATCGGGCTAGATTCCAGCGCATTTTGACGGAGAATGTTTAACTTAAGCTGGTTAGGCCACCAGTCACGATTTGTAAAACCATTACCTGCTGCGGTTTTTTTAACAGGAGCTGCACCTGAAAACGGACATTTACTTTCGCCATTTACACTATAAGGTGCAGTGCCTGCGGTAGTATTATTTTCCATAGTTGGGAATTTATCTATTGTTTAATTTACAAACATACGAGCATCCTAACGATAATGTTTATTAATAGATATTATAGAGTAATAGTTTAAAACTATAAAGATGAATGAAAACTCCTGAAAGATTTATTAGAATTTGCTTTTGTCTGCAAAAATGGAACAAAGCGTAATGATTTAATAAGATGCATCACAAGGATTAAAGAGCATTGATTATAAAAGTGATTTTTGTAAAATTATAATTGAAGATTTTATGTTACTATTTTTAGCAATTGTTATTATTATTTTTTCTGCTTATCAAACTCTTTAATGAGCAAATGCTGTGCTAAAAGAACTTTACTATTATTTAGGTACATATGTAGTTTTTAGCAAATTATTTTACAAAAAAAACTTTTCAACAGCTCTGTTGCAAAATCTAAGAAGATAGATAAAATTTAGTTTAAAAAACATTACCAGCTGCCACTAGCTCCACCACCGCCGCCGCTGCCACCACCAAAACCGCCAAAGCCACCACCGCCTCCGCCACCTCCCCAATCTCCACCGCCACCACGACCGCCACCACCGAAAAGTGCACCGAGCAATAACGCCTGACCGATACCGCTTTGCCCCCTGCGACTCATAAAGGTGCCACCTCCACCCCCACCACCTCTTGAAATAAGAGAGATAATAATTATGATAATTATAATAAATATAAAGCCATAGCCCCCTTTGCCTGAGGCTGTGCTTTTTACTCTTGGCGAATTATACTTGCCTTTAACTGCCTGTACGATAGCATCAGTTCCAAGATCTATACCCCGGTAATAATCAGACCCTTTAAAATTAGGAACAATAATATCGTCGATAATACTTTTTGATGTAGCATCAGTAAGAGAACCTTCCAAACCGTAACCAACAGTAATATCAAGTGTTCGATCATTTTTTGCAATTAATAAAATAACGCCATTGTTGTTCTTGGTACCTACACCCCACTTTCTTAAAAGCCCCACGTTGTAATCAGCAATGGTTGCTCCATTTACAGAAGGTACAATTACAACAGCAATCTGTGTAGAAGTGCTGTCATCGAGCACCACTAATTTTGCTTCAAGGGCCTGCACCTGTTCAGCAGTTAAGGTATTTGTAAAGTCATTTACAAGTCTAGGCGGATTCGGCCTTTCAGGATATGTTTGCCCCAATACTATTAAAGAAAAAAACAGTATTAAAACGGTAAAAGAGATTTTTTTAAAACGGATCATTTGGTAAAAGTTGTAAAAGCATTTATTTGCCAAAAACTATTTCGTCGGGCAATTCATTCTTGTCATTCAGTTTATTGTAAGGAAATTTATCGTGGAGTGTTTCGCCAATGCTCGTTATACAATGTACCATGCCACCAATAATATCCTCGGCAGTAATTTTTTTCAACATACTTTTTACCGAACTGTTCCAATATTCTGCACCGGTAGTTTTGTAGATTCCTTCGTCTCCAAAAAGCGCCAGCTGTTTGTCTTTGACGGCAATATAAAGCAACACTGCATTTCTTTCATCTGTTTTATCCATCTTCAAATTATAGAAAATTTCTGCTGCTCTGTCCATAGGATCCATGTAGGTATTTCTGCTTTCTACATATACACGTATTTCGCCACTGGTGCGATGTTCAGCATTACGAATGGCTTCTACCACACGTTGCTTTTCTGCATCAGTAAAAAAAGTTTTCTTTTTAAAAAAGGGAAAAAGCATTATTTAAATTTTATTTCTGTTGATTTTTCTGCACCTGCATCTGACTGAAATCCATTTTTTGGAGCAAAGCCAAATATGCCGCCTATCATTTTGGTTGGAAAACCTCTAACGCTACTGTTATAATATTGAATAGCTTCATTAAAATCTTTGCGTGCAACTTTTATACGAAGTTCCGTTCTTTCGAGTTGGGTCTGTAAAGTTGTAAAAGCTTTTGTACCCTGCAGTTCAGGATATTTTTCTACAGTAATAAGCAGTCTGTTGGCAGAAGCTGCAAGTTCATCCTGAGCCTGAGTTTGGGCATTGTAGGCGTTAGCAGAAACATTATTTGCACTTACGTTTACAAAATTGGCTTTGGCACGGGCTTCAGTGATTTCCTGTAAAGTATTCTGCTCAAAACCTGCATTACCTTTTACAGTATTTACAAGGTTAGGAATAAGATCGAGCCTTCGTTGGTATGCATTCTGAACCTCACTCCACTGCACTTTTACTTTCTCATCTTTTTTTACCAAACCGTTATAAGTTGTAATGAGATACAATCCCATTACAACTATCACAGCTCCTATTATGTAAGGAATATACTTTTTGTTGTTCATCTGTAATTAATCAGAAATAATAGTGTCTATTTTTTTTTGTTCAAATCATCAAAATTTACATCTACTTTTTTCTCTGCGCCTGCATCTGCTTTAAAACCATCTTTTGCTCTAAAGCCAAAAATACCACCTAAAATATTCATTGGAAAAGAACGCACTTTTGTATTGTAAACATTTATTTCTTCATTAAATACCTTGCGGGAATTTTTGATGTTGTTCTCAATACCTTCCAGCTGACTTTGTAATCTCATAAAACCTTCTGTTGCTTTTAAAGTAGGATAAGCTTCAACAGTAGCAAGTAACCTGCTTAAAGAACCGGATAACTGGCCCTGTGCTGCCTGAAACTCTGCTATCTTTTCCGGGGTAAGGTTATCGGCATTTATATTTACGCTTGTAGCTTTTGCTCTAGCTTCTACAACTGCGGTAAGCGTATTTTGTTCAAAATTTGCAGCTCCTTTTACCGTATTAACTAGATTACCAACAAGGTCGGATCTGTTCTGGTACTCAGTCTGTACATTATTAAAAGCTTTTTTTACACTTTCATCTTGCTTTACAAGACCATTGTAGCCATTGCAGCCTAAGAAGCCTATTACAACAACTACCGCCAATAGAATTAATAAACCTGTACTTTTCATTTGAGTTTGTTTTAATATAAAGAGCATAAAAGTAGGTAATTATCATTTCTGTAGTGTTTTCTTTTACAGCAGTGGCATTAATCAAAAATATGTGGCAACAATTCAATTTAATTGTTGGATATAACTATCAGTAAATTTTTTAATAAAATAAACACAACAACATGTAATTTTGCACTTCAAAAATAATTATTATCATTTCAAATAAACAGTTATGAGTTCAATTAAAGTAGCCATTAATGGTTTTGGAAGAATTGGCCGTTTGGTTTTTCGCCAAATACACGATATGGAGGGAATAGAAATTGTTGCCATCAACGATCTTACAAGCCCGGCAACATTGGCGCATTTATTAAAATATGACAGTGCACAAGGGAGATTTGATGAGAAAGTAACTTCAACTGAAAATGCTATAGTGGTTAATGGCCATGAGGTAAAAGTATATGCACAAAAAGATCCTTCTCAAATTCCTTGGGGAAGCCACGATGTAGATGTTGTAATTGAGAGTACTGGTTTTTTTACAGATGCTGATAAAGCAAAAGCACATATTACCGCAGGGGCAAAAAGAGTGGTAATTTCTGCGCCGGCAACAGGCGATTTAAAAACAGTTGTTTTTAATGTAAACCATGCAATATTAGATGGTTCAGAAACCATTATCAGCTGTGCAAGCTGCACAACTAATTGCCTTGCACCAATGGCAAAAGTGTTGAATGACAATTTTACCATTGTAACAGGAATGATGAGTACTATTCACGCATATACCAACGATCAAAATACATTGGATGCACCTCATCCCAAAAATGATTTAAGAAGAGGAAGAGCGGCAGCCGCCAATATTGTACCAAACAGTACAGGTGCAGCAAAAGCTATAGGTCTTGTATTACCTGAGCTTAAAGGTAAACTTGATGGTGGAGCGCAACGAGTACCCGTAATTACAGGATCTTTAACTGAACTATATTCTATTTTAGAAAAAACAGTTACGGTTGACGAAGTAAATGCAGCTATGAAAGCAGCAAGCAACGAAAGCTTTGGCTACAACGAAGATGAAATTGTAAGTACCGATGTAATCGGAATCAACTTCGGTTCATTGTTTGATTCTACCCAAACTAAAGTACAAACAATTGGCGATAAGCAACTGGTAAAAACGGTAAGCTGGTACGATAATGAAATGAGTTATGTATCGCAGTTAGTAAGAACAGTAAGCTATTTTGCTGGGCTAATAAACAAATAAGAAATTACATGTACTGATAGAAAGCCTCCCTGATAATGGGAGGCTTTTTTGTTTTTTACAAGTACAGCTTAAATAGTAACTTTACTGAAATGATAATTTATGGAACAGGAATTATTAAAACGAATTACCATTATACCTGGTTTGATGGGTGGGAAACCGACTATTAGGGGGATGCGTTTTAAAGTATCTGATGTTTTAGGGTACCTATCTGCAGGTATGACAGAAGCTGAGATTTTAGAAGATTTTTCTTACTTAGAAAAGGAAGACATCACTGCTGCACTTGCTTATACTGCGAAAAAATTAGGTCATACTGTAATACTTGTAGTTAATGACGCAGCTTGATGAAATAGAGTTTTGGATTGACTTGAACTTACCTCCCCAAATGGCAATTTGGTTGGAGGAAGAATTTATGGTAAAAGCAAAATCTTTTAAAGAATTATTATTTACAAATGAGCCTGATGTAGAAATATATTAGATAGGAGCAAAACATGATAATAAAATTATTATCACAACAAAAGATATAGATTTTTCAAATTATCAGAAAGTAGCCGGAGCGCCACCAAGAATACTATATCTTAACATTGGAAACATATCCAATAAAAATTTAAAAGCACTGATTCATGAAAGGTTTGCTCAAATACTAAATTTATTTTTAACCACAAATGATTCTTTAATAGAAATTTCAACATTATAATATTATGAGCAAATTTTCAGACTTTAATTTTAAAGGACATAAAGCCCTTGTAAGGGTAGATTTTAATGTGCCGCTTGATGAAGCATTTAATATCACAGACGATACAAGAATGGCTGCAACAATTCCTACCTTAAAAAAGATATTGGCAGATGGTGGCAGTGTAATTTTAATGAGCCATTTGGGAAGACCAAAAGATGGTCCGACAGATAAATATTCTTTAAAGCATTTGGTAAATCATTTGCACGAATTGTTAGGAGGCGATACAAAAGTTTTTTTTGCAGATGATTGTATTGGCTCGCAGGCAGCTCTTACGGCAAGTATGCTTACAGGTGGCGAAGTATTGTTGCTGGAAAATCTACGTTTTCACAAAGAAGAAGAAAAGGGCGATGAAACTTTTGCAAAAAAATTAAGCGCCCTTGGTGATGTATATGTTAACGATGCCTTTGGTACAGCACACCGTGCGCATGCATCTACAGCAGTTATTGCAAAGTTTTATGAACCTGCCAATAAAATGTTTGGTCTGTTAATGGAGGCCGAAGTAAAAAGTGCAGATAAGGTAATGCACAACAATGAAAAACCTTTTACTGCAATTATTGGGGGTGCAAAGGTTTCGGATAAAATATTAATTATAGAAAATTTATTGGAGCGGGCTACAGATATAATTATTGGTGGCGGTATGGCTTATACTTTTTTAAAAGCTCGTGGCGGCAAGATTGGTGCTTCGCTTTGCGAAGATGACAGACTGCAAACAGCACTGGATATTTTAGAAAAAGCAAAACAAAAAAACGTTAGCATTCACCTGCCTGAAACCTCTGTTATTGCAGATAAATTTGCTGCTGATGCAAATACAAAAGACTGTCCCAGTGACCAGATACCTGATGGATGGATGGGATTGGATATCGGACCAAAAGCGGTAGGAATATTTAGTGAGATAATAAACAAATCAAAAACCATTTTGTGGAACGGACCGATGGGTGTTTTTGAAATGGAAAAATTCCAAAACGGCACTAAAGCCATTGCACTTGCAGTTTCAGAAGCCACAAGCCATGGCGCATTTTCCTTAGTAGGCGGTGGCGATAGTGTAGCTGCAGTAAATAAATTTAATCTCGCAGATAAAGTGAGTTATGTGAGTACAGGCGGTGGTGCCTTGTTGGAATATTTTGAAGGAAAAGTGTTACCCGGTATTGAGGCGATGGAAGAATAAATTAGGGCAAAAATTTGGTTGTATATTTTGTATGGTATTTGGGGTAGACTTAAAGCATAATGTTTATACTTGCAGAGTAATAATTTAGGTAATGTAAAGTAAGGGTCCACATTGCTTAGAAGTACATTTGCTAAAAGCCTCCCCATTTAATCAGGATTAAACTATCCCCTGGAATCCGATGCATAGTAGAAGGGGAGACTAAACCGTAGTAGTGTTGAAGTTTCTGTAATAGAAATTAAGCGTACGGTTCCGTTCATTTATTTGTGTTAAGACGGATGACACAAGGCACTTTTCGAAATGATTGAGTTTAGCCCAATAATGTTGTTCATTCTTCAACAACAAGGTGACAATGGCCGTGATAGATGGTAAACCCAAGCACGGTTCACTCGGATGCCCGGAATGAAATGCCTTGCCTAATCGAGCATAACGCTATTTGGCAAAAGTAATTAGTGTTAATTTCAGTTTTTCAATTCAGGATTTTTACTCTCAGGCAGTCCGATATCACCAACAAGATGTAAAGTTTATGCTATACTTTTGAATTCTGGGCAGATCATGTAGATTGGCATAAATTCTAAATTTCTATAAGTTTGCATATCATCTGACACATGGAATTAATGTAAAATATGCCGTTGTGTTTAAAAACTCAAAAGAACGCTCAAAAAGAAATATCTAGCGATACTTTGATAATTTGTTTCCTCTATTACATTGGTATTTATATATCTTGAATAACCGATATTTTGGTTAAGTATATCGTGAGCAATAATTTTAATAATTCCTTTATCATTCTTCAAAAACTTTTTACCAAAATAAGTATTCCATAACAATACATTATTGTTACCATTAAATAATGCAGTTCTTTGTTGAAGACTTCCTTGCAGTTCATTATTTAATTCAAACTTCCGCGGTAACATAACGGTAAGTCCAAAGCTGTGCTCCTGTGTCCAGTATTTTGTTTGAAGAGATTTGGTTAAAGAAGATGATGAAATTTTATAACGGATAATTCCGTTATAATAGAAATTATATCTATTCTCTTTATCTTGATTTATGCCAATATTTATTGCGATTGAACTATTATCAGTTACACTTTTTTTATCGTTAACAACATTACTGAAATTTGATTTGTAGAAATCTAAACCGGCATTTAGATTCATACCAAGTTTTTCAAAATTTATAAAATAATTGAACCCCGATGTATAGTTATAATTTCCATTGGCATTTACAAATTTATAGACTGTACGGCCAACTGTATCAGTAAAATTATTGGTTACAATAGCATTAGTTTGTAGTAAAAAGGATCCAAAAAAGGATATGCCCCTCTGGCTTAATAAGTTGAAATAATTTAAATTAAAATTAATGCTGTGGTCAAACTCCTGCTTTAATAAAGGATTTCCGATAATAATACTTAGGGGATTAGAATTATCAGAAGCGGGTTGTATTTGCTTTATAGACGGCTGTTTAGTATTACCATTATATATAATAGATAGATATCCGCTTTTATTGAACTTATAAACAAAGTTCGTCTTGGGAAAAAAATTTGTAAAGTTACGCTTTAATATAGTATCTGCAAGCAAATCTTTTTGAGTAAAGTTTAATTTTGCAATATCGCTGCCAAAAGAAAACGTCATTTTTTTTCCATTATATTTTAAGGCAACACCTGCTAAATTTGAAAACACATTAAAATTATAGTGGTTGCTAAATAAGTTGTTTATAAATTTATACTTGCCGTTTACATCTTTATTAAATGATAAACGCAGGGCATCACTTTTGTTGTTGAGAAAAGCATACGCCAATTCTACAAAAAGTTTTTTTGATAATGGTTCAGTAAAAATTATTTTTCCATTAAACGTGTTGATAACAACCTCATTCATTTTTTTCTGATCAGTGGTATCTCTTAAAACTATATTTACATTTTTATTAAAAAAAGAATTTAATGAATAAAGAAAACCATCACTTTTATTTTCATAATAGTTTTGTGCCAGGTTAAAAGAAATAGTTCTACCTCGTTTCTTAAATTTTTTTCTAATCAAAAAAGAAGATTGCAGGCTCTGATCATTACCATTTGATTTAGTGTTTCGCATACTATTGTTTACAACGCTTCCAAATTCATTGTGTGATTCGCCGGTAAAATTATTAATATTATTACTTACGTTTTTATAACCAACGGTCTTTATTTTTAGTGATGTTGTACTATCAACCTGCCATTCATAAGTACCATTATAACAATGTTTCCGCCTGTTGTTGAAATTCATACCTGATTCTCTTTTAAAAAAAATAGTATCGGGTAAAACAACTTGAGAAAATGTATTCCCGTACCCTTCACTACTAAATTTATTGTATTGATAGCTGCCATTAATACTTTGTTGATCATCATAAAATTTATTAGAATAATTTAAACCACCGGACAAGCTTTTAGGTACACCATCTCTAAAGGAAAAAGAGTTATTGAATCCATTATCGTTACTAGACAACGAAGTAAAAACTCCCAAATTACTATTTAACAAGGGATCATTATCTGAAGTAAAATAATTGCTTTGCTGCAAGTCAATTCCTGTTCTATCAAAACTATTCATATTTCCATATGCAGAAACTTGTATTTTTTTTCTAAAGCTATTGATAGTTGCTTTGTTATTCCATTTATCATTTAAACCGGCGCCCAAATCGAGCTTGCCAAAAGAACCTTTTTTCCTATCTTCTTTCAATTGCAGGTTAATTGTTTTAGATTGATTACCATCATCGATGCCTGTAAAAGTTGCCTGGTCGCTTTTCTTGTAGAAAACTTGTATTTTATAAATGGCATTTGCCTGTAAATTTTTTGTAGCAATTGTAGAATTATCTCCAAAAAATTCTTGCCCATCAACAAAAACTTTATTCACTTTTTCTCCCATCGCTGTTATTATACCATTGTTATCAACCTGAATACCGGGCAATTTTTTAAGTAGCTCTTCAACTGAAGCACCTTCATGAACTTTAAAATTATCGGCATTAAACTCAGTTGTATCTCCTTTTATTTTGATTGCACTCACCTTTTTCTGCACTTGTATTTCTTTTAAAACAATTGGTTTTAAAGTCATTATAATAGTTCCTATTTTAATTTGAGAAGTACTGTTCAATTGCAGGTGTTCAATATAATTTTCATAATTAACATGTGTAATTAATAAAAGGTAATTACCTGATAATAGATTATTTAATGCAAAAATTCCTTTTGTATCGCTTTGAGTAAACTTATAAACAATTGAATCTTTTTGCCGTAACAGTGAAGCAGATGCATTGACAAGAATTTGTTGATTAATAGTATCAATAATTGCCCCTGTAATCGATGCATTTTGCGCAAAGGAAAAATAATAACACGCAAGTAAATTGATTAAAAGAATAATTTTCTTCATAACTCAATTACAGATTTATAACTACTGCTCTTCAATAAAAATTCTTAAATAAATACCCGGTATTTTTTTATCAGTTATAACTTTTTATAAAAAAATTATATTTAAAGCTTACTTATTTTGTGAGAGAAATTAAAAGAAGGAAGGAAAGCTTGTGCAGCCTTCCTTCAATAAAATTTTTATAAGAGTACAATAACTGTGATCTTATACATTTTTTTTAGTAAATAACTCCGGTCATCGCTTCCCCCATCAATCCATTAACACCCATTGGCATTGTAAGCGGGCCGTTTCCTTTAAGATTTGTATAAGCGCCTGTGCCACTTACTATCTGCCATCTTCCCTGAGGCATAGATGTTTTGTATACACATTCCTGGTGAATAGTAATAGTTCCGCTACCATCCGAAGGGGTCAGAACCACTTCACAATGGGCCCTGATTAAAACTCCATTCGCCATTACAGGATTTACAAGCATAGTAGATGAACCTGAAATATTTAATGCCCCTGTCGTACTAAATGTTCCTGTTGTATTAGGAAATGTTGAAAAATCGTAAAACCCAGTTATTGTAACTGCCTCCGGCGAACTTAATGCAGGCCTTGGGGACACCCAACTTGTTGTGCAAAATACAATTAGCAGGAATGCTATTGCAGATGGAAAATTTTTGTTTTGTTTCATAATTAGAATCTCCTTTTTTTTTATTGTGAATTAATATTAAGACTTTATTAAATTACCTGTATTGATTTTAAGAATAGATTAATCTCAAGTTGTATTTAGAAGAAAGAAACACAATATTTCGAATTAAAATTTTCATACTCGAAAATAATTATAGTTAAGAAATTATTTTTACTATTTCCACCAATGACTAATTTATGAATACACTTTATATATGTCAACTATATATTATACATTTTGGAGGATAAACGTCATCTGTCCCAAATGCAGCAACCTTTTTAAAAAATATTATTGGTCTTAAATAATTTTATATTTTTCAATAATGTCCAATAACGTGTAAAAAGGTAAATATTATTTTGGGTATGTTTTCAAATGCTGTTTAAATATGCAGATTTAAAGTCTCCTTAATTTTCTCATTTTCCTGACTTATTTACTGTCCTTTTTTTCCACGTTTGCACTTGGATATCATAATAAAACAAATATCTGATACCTATTTTATTATATGTGCGAACTGCAATATTGCATCAACACTTTTAATTTGGAAATGGCATGAAACACATTTAAATGAATAGTAAAATTTGAATTCCAAAAGTTTAATTCAGTAAAAAAAATTTATATGTATATATATTTAGGTAACTAACTTTATACAAAAAATTACTTCATGACTGGATTTGAATTTATATTCTCTGATAAGCCAGTAAATCGTTTATATCGTCACGTCTTGTTTTGGGCAGTATTAGCCTTACATTTTGTTATTCAAAATTTGCTAATAGGTGGGTTTAATGAAAGCCTGAAACAACGAAGTTTTTCAGAAAGTGTTTATTATTTACTTTTTTTTCTACCAACATACATTTTAGATGCTTACATTTTGCTTTATATATTAATTCCCCTTTATTTTATTCCGAGAAAGTATGCTCTTTTCATAGTATGGATAGTTGTTCTTATTATAATTGGTTGTGTCGCCTCTACCTTATTGGGTGCTTTATATATGCATTTAGCCTGGCACATGCCCTTTTATACCATCACATTCAACAGCAACAAGTACAATTTGGTAGTGAATGGCTTATTTTTACCAGTAACTATTTTGGTAATTTCCGGCGGTATAAAAATCACAAAAAGTTGGTATTTTGAACAAAAGGAAAATGAACGCCTTGCCAAAGAAAAAATTAACGGGGAATTACAGCTTCTTAAAAATCAACTTCACCCGCGCTTTCTTTTTTATTCTCTTAATACCATAAAACGAAATATTCTTCTTCACCCGGGACTTGCAGCAAATCTTATTTTGAAGTTATCGGATTTGCTGAGCTACCTTTTATATGAGAGTGACAGGCAGTGGATAGCGCTGGAGAAAGAACTTGAAATAATAAAAAGCTATGCTGAGTTTCAAAAAAGAAGCAGAAGGAGCAAGTTCGATACCGATATTTGTGTTTCAGGTATTACTTCAGGAAAGTATACTGTACCCCTTTTACTGTTATCATTTATTGAGAGCTCATTTGATTTTATTTTAAAAGAAAATCAAAAACATCTTGCACTCAAATTATTTATAACAGTTGGAGATGATTACTTAGATTATAATATGGTTTTTAATCGTTTTCTAAATAAGTTAAATGGCGTTTCGAAAGCAAAAGTGCACTTTTTTACTATTGAAAAACAATTGCGTCTTACCTATCCTAATACATATAAATTTACGATAAACATCAATGATCAAGATATGGCTATCAATATAAACCTACCATTGCACTTAGCAAACCTTGAAGAAGATAACATTGTAAAAGAAAAATTATATGAACTTTTATAGATTCATATTTTCTAAAAAGGCTGCCTTTCGTCTCAAAAGACACTTGGTATTTTGCTTGGGCATCTTTTTGTATCACTTTATTCGTATCGGTATTATATACCCTCCAGAGCATTTTTTTGAAGATATACTATCCATTCTACTTGCTGCATTAATATGGGGCGTACTTTTTAATATTATAATTTCGTACACGATGATGTATTATTTGATTCCATTTTTTTTTGTAAAAAAGAAATATTTACTTTTTGTTGTTAATACATTGGCTTTATTTATTGCAATGATCGGATTAGCTTTATTAAATAGTGCAATAAACAAAGGAATGACCAATGCTATAGGCTTTTCAGTATTTACGTTTAAGTTTTTCAAGGCTACTGGTATAAGGCTTTTGGGTAATCCGCCGCTTATCTGCTTATCATTATTATTCCTGAAAAAAATAAAAGATTGGTATCTGCAGCAAAACGAAAACAAAATACTTGCTAGGGAAAACAGCAATGCTGAATTGCAATTATTAAAAGCGCAAATACATCCGCATTTCCTGTTTAATACTTTAAACAATATTTATTTTTTTATTCTTACAGAACCTCAAAAAGCGAAAAATCTTGTGGGTAAGATGGAAAATTTACTATCCTATATGATTAATGAATGCAGTGTTCCTTATGTGCTTTTGAGCAAGGAAATAAATATGATGAATGATTATTTTGAACTGGAAAAAATACGATATTATAATCTTGATATTGACTTGAAAATAACCGGAGATTACGCAAACAAGAAAATTGCTCCTTTATTAATGATACCCTTTATTGAAAACAGTTTTAAACATGGCGCCAGTAAAATACTGAAAAATCCATGGATAAAATTAACGATACATTCAGAAGATCATATACTGAATTTCGTATTGGTTAATAACAAGCCCGTTGAAGCTAAAACAAACCGATTATATGGTATAGGACTAAATAATGTAAAAAAAAGATTGAGCCTTTTATATCCCCAAAAACATTATTTAATTATTGAGCCAACGGTAAATACTTTTACGGTCAATATGCAAATACCAATTGGATAACAATCAAGTAATTTAATTTGATGAATCTTATAAAATAAAAAAGTGCAGACTATAAAAAGAATAAACTGCCTTGCAGTGGACGATGAGCCGCCCGCATTAAAGCTCATACAAAAATACATCACAGCTGTTCCGATACTCCAGCTTACAGGAAGTTGCAGCAATGGTGTGGAAGCTCTTTCTTTGCTTCAAAATAATATTATTGATCTATTGTTTCTCGATATACAAATGCCTTACATATTGGGTACAGATTTCTTAAGAAGCTTATCTAATCCTCCAAAAGTCATATTCACCACGGCCTTCAGACAATTTGCGGTTGAAGGTTTTGACCTCGATGCTGTAGATTATCTTCTAAAGCCGATTTCGTTTGAAAGATTTCTTAAAGGAGTAAATAAGATAATGAAACTCAATGTTACTAAAATTGATAAAGGGCTATTTAATAGCAAGCAGATTAAAGAAGATGAATCAGGTTTTTTCTACCTGCGTTCTGATAGGAAAAATATTAAATTAAATTATGATGACGTGTTATTTATTGAAAGTCTGAAAAATTACATAAAAGTTGTTACTAAGGATAAAACTATTGTAACAAAATATACTATTTCTCTTCTTGAAGATGATCTTCCCCCATCATTCATACGCATTCATCGATCATTTATAATATCCAAAGAAAAGGTTGATTCTTTCAACCATGAATTTGTACAAATTGGCAAATATGAATTACCTGTCAGTAGAAGTTACCGCTATGAAGTTGAAAAACAATTAAAAATGTAAACATAAACATATAATTGTTTATGCATATTAAAAATTTAAAGTCATATTTTCATTCACCTGCCTGAAACCTCAGTTATCGCAGATAAATTTGCTGCTGAAGCAAACACAAAAGATTGCCCTAGCGATCATATTCCTGATGGCTGGATGGGACTTGATATTGGACCAAAAGCGGTAGGGATATTTAGTGAAATAATAAACAAATTAAAAACCATTTTGTGGAACGGACCGATGGGTGTTTTTGAAATGGAAAAATTCCAA
>ENA-OFCI01000833-OFCI01000833.1-metagenomes-genome-assembly--contig:-NODE-833-length-16294-cov-3.674118_pt1 | contig 16294 bp, 14 predicted proteins | sample MGYA00153391_OFCI01 | MGnify analysis MGYA00153391
CCAGCACCGGCACCGCCCAGCTGTTCGGCGGCGACCCGCGCGCGGCGATCGTCGACGGCCGGGTCGGCGCAATGCTTCAGGGCGGCGCCCTGTTGCCCGACCTCACGGTTGCCCAGACCGTCGCCCTCGTCGCGAGCGCCCATCGTGCGCCGCTCCCGGTCGACGAGGCGCTCGACCGAGCGGGCATCTGCGACCTCGCCGCCCGGCGAGTCAGCAAACTCTCCGGCGGCCAGCTGCAACGGGCACGGTTCGCCGTGGCCGTGGTGTCCGACCCCGAACTGCTGATCCTCGACGAACCGACCGCGGCGATGGACGTCGAATCCCGCCGGGACTTCTGGCTGTCGATGCGGCAGTTCACCGCGGAGGGACGCACAGTCGTGTTCGCCACGCACTATCTCGACGAGGCCGACTTCTTCGCCGACCGTATTGTGATCCTTGGCGCCGGGCGCGTCGTCGCAGACGGCACGCCAGCCGAGGTCAAGTCGGTCGTCTCCGGCCGCACGATCCGGTTCGAGGTCGACAGTGGCGAGACGGATGCCGCCGCCGCGGTGATCCCCCACCTTCCGGGCATCCGCTCCCTCGACCGGCGCGCTGACCGTTTCACGCTGGTGACGGATGATTCGGACCTCACCCTGCGCGCCCTGCTCGCCGCCGTGCCGACCGCCCGGGATATCGAGATCACCGCGCACACGATGGATGACGCGTTCCTGGCCCTCACCGCCGAAGCTCCCTCGGCGCACCTCGCAAAAGCGGCGCAGCTTACACAAGCGGCGCACCTCACGAAAGCAGTCTGACCATGCCTTACCGCTACATTCTCCTCGAGTCGCTTCGCCAGCTGCGCAACGTGCGCGCCCTCGCATTCACCTTCGTGATCCCGCTCGTGATGCTGCTCATCTTCGGCTCGCTGTACGGGTCGAGCGGGCAGCAGGAGCAGAGATCCGGCCTGCCCTGGCTGATCGTCACAACGGTGCAAATGGCCTCGTACGGCGGTATGTTAGCCGCTCTCTCTCAGGCCTTCGCCATCACGACCGAGCGCTCGATCGGCTGGAATCGTCAGCTGCGGATCACGCCACTTTCGGGCGTCGGATACCTCGTCTCGAAGGTCGCAGCAGCGCTGCTGGTCGCGCTCTGCACGATCATCGTGCTGTGTGCGGTTTCGATCGTCGTGCTCGGTGCGCGAATGGATGCGCTCCATTGGTTCACCGCCATCCTGGGCATCTGGATCGGCGTCATCCCCTTCGCTCTCATAGCGGTGGCCCTCGGCCAGTACGCACGACCGTCTTTCGCCCAACCTCTTTTCACGGTGGTCTTCCTGGGCATGGCGATCCTCGGCGGACTGTGGATCCCGCTCGAGGTGATGCCGACCTGGGTGATCTCGATCGCGCAGACGGTGCCGTCGTACTGGCTCAACAAGCTCGGCCAGATCGGAGCGAATGGCGCGGGCAATGCCCTGCTGCCGATCGTCATCCTCGCGGCCTGGACCGTCGCGCTCGCAGCCCTCATCGCCTGGCGCTACCGACGCGATGCCGCCAGGGCCTGAGCCGCTCGCAATAGGGTGACTACCGTGGACACAGAGATCGATCGACGGATGCCCGTGCGCGATCGTTTGCGCGCCCACGGTGCCCGTTCCTGGTACATCGGGGCCGCATCTGGCCTGCTCTGGCAGGCCATCCTCGTGGCCAGCGTGCTGTTCCTCGACCTCCCCGTTGTCTCGAAAGTACTCGGCCTTGTGCTGCTCGCGGTGCTCTACGCACTCTTCATGGTGCTCGGTCCGGTCATTTGGAACGAGAGCATCCGCACCCGGCTGGTCGCGATCCTCGTCTATTGGGCGGTGTCCTTCCTGCTCTTTCCCCTGATCGGACCGATCGCGATCTGGATGTGGCTGCTTGTCGTTTCTCTCGCGGCCTTCACCAACCTGCCGCCGCGACTGGCAGTCGGCATCTCCGTGCTCGTGATTCTTACGCAGCTCGGCATCGGGGCCTCCGTGGCATTCACCATTGGTCTGCTGTTCGCCCCGATCGTGACGACGGTGTCCGCGGCTACTCTCATCGGGCTCGGACTGATCTCCCGCTCCACCTCAAATCTGCGGGAGGCGAACGACGAGATCGCGCGGCTGGCCGTTGTGGAGGAGCGCGCGCGATTCGGTCGCGACCTGCACGATGTGCTCGGTCACACCCTGACGGTCGTCACGGTGAAGTCGGAACTGGCGCGTCGCCTCGTCACCATCGACCCGGCGAAGGCCGAAGCGGAGATCGCGGATATCGAACGCCTCACCCGCAGCGCGCTGGCCGACCTCCGCCTGGCGGTGTCGAACTATCGCGAGACCAGCCTTGATGCCGAACTCGCTGCCGCGCGCACCGCCCTCGAGGCGGCCGGCATCGACCCTCACCTGCCGGATTCGTTTCCCAAGCTGGATTCTCGGCTCGAGGGCGTGTTCGCCTGGGTACTGCGCGAGGGCGTCACCAACGTCATCCGCCATTCGGGGGCGGCGGAGTGTTGGGTGACCATCGAGACACACTCCCTCCGGGTGGCGGATGATGGGCGCGGCCCGGAGACAACGGTTCAGGGCCCGACGGGCCTGGGCGCGACCGGCACGGTCCCAACAGTCACGGTCCCGACAGTCACGGTCCCGACAGTCACGGTCCCGACAGTCACGGGCAACGGACTACGCGGCCTCCGCGAACGCAGCGCCGAAGCGTCAGCAGAGCTGCTCGTGGGACGCAGTCCGCAGGGTGGATTCGAGCTCGTCGTGCGTGGTGCCCCGTGAGTAACCCGATTCGCATCGTGATCGCCGACGACCAGGCCCTGGTGCGCGGCGCTCTCGCCTCGCTGCTGTCGCTCGAACCCGACATCGAGGTCGTCGGGCAGGTCGGCCGCGGCGACGAGGTGCTCGGCCTCGTGACCAGCACCGGAGCATCCGTCGCCCTGCTCGATGTGGAGATGCCGGGACTCGACGGTCTCGCCGTCGCCCGCCAACTGCGCGACGCCGGTCTCGCCTGCCGATCGCTCATCGTCACGACCTTCGGACGACCCGGATACCTCCGCCGCGCACTCGAATCCGGGGCATTCGGCTTCGTCGTGAAAGACACTCCTGCGCACCAGCTCGCGGACGCCGTGCGCCGGGTGCACGCGGGGTTGCGGGTCATCGACCCTTTGCTTGCCACCGAGTCGCTGATCACCGGCAGCTCCCCGCTCAGCGCCCGCGAGACGGACGTGCTGCTCGCCCTGCGATCCGAGGGAAGCATTGCGGATGTCGCGAAGCTACTGCACCTCTCGGAGGGCACCGTTCGCAACCATCTCTCCTCCGCCATCGGCAAGACACGGGCGCGCAACGGTGGCGAGGCCGTGCGGATCGCCGCCGACAACGGCTGGTTGCTCGCCTAACGCTTCGGTATCGATCGGCGCCGCCGACTCGAACCCGGATGTATCCTGAGCGGCTGTCCCTCCCCGAGATGGCAGAAAAGGGACACCCACGTGACCGATTTCACGCTCGAGCGAATCGCCATCCCCGCTCATCTCGATGATCCGGACGGGGCTGACTTCATCGGGGCTGACTTCATCGGGGCTGACTTCATCGCCACGGTCGAGGTACGCAACGCCACCGAGGCCGACGGCTACGGCACCGAGGAGCTCTCGGCCACCGCCGCCGAACTGCTGCCGGTCTGGCTCGACCAGGAGTACGAACCGAAGCAGCTGTTTGCGGCTCGAGTAAACGGCCGCATCGTCGCGCGGGCGATCTTCGAGACTCGGCCTGCAGCCGAGGGGAATACGGCATGGGTCGATGTGCAGGTGCACCCGCAGTTTCGTCGTCGTGGTATCGGCACCGCACTCGCCGACCAGCTGGAGACGCTCGCCACCGAAGATCATCGAACGAGTCTGGTGGTGTACGCGGTGTCGAAGGCGGCTGCGGGTGAACGACTCCGGTCGCCCACCGGCTTCGGATCCGTTCCAGCCGGAAACGCCGAGGTGCGGTTTCTGCTCGACCGTGGCTTCCGGCTCGAACAGGTCAACCGTGCCAGCCGCCTCGCCCTCCCGCTGGCAGCGGACATCGTCGACGGGCTTGTCGAGCAGTCCCAGCAGAGGGCGGGTCCCGACTATCGCCTGCATCAGTGGAGTGGCCGCACTCCTGACCGCTGGCTCGATGACATGGCGTTGTTGTTTACCCGCATGAGCACGGATGCCCCGAAGGCCGACCTCGATGTGCCGGAGGATGTCTGGACCCGCCAGCGCCTCATCGAGTACGAAGACCGCGCCGAGACTGGCCCGAAGACCTCCGTCGTTTCCGTGGTCGAGCATCGGCCGACCGCGCGCCTCGCCGGCATGACCGAACTCGGGGTACCCGCCGAGCCGGATCGACCGGTGTCCCAGAACGACACAATCGTGCTGAAGGAGCATCGCGGGCACCGGCTCGGGATGCTGCTGAAGGCAGCGAACATCCGCTCCCTGCAGTCAACGGCTCCCGGGCATCCCTCGATCATTACGTTCAACGCCGAGGAGAATCAGCACATGCTCGAGGTGAATGAGGCGGTGGGATTCTCGGCCATTGGCTACGAGGGCGCTTGGAAGAAGGTACTGGCGCCCTCGTGAGTCTCAGCTCCCCGACGGCGCGCAGGCCTGCCAGGCGGTGCTGGCTTTCACCGCCTTGGCGAAGGATTCGATGGTGACCCCGTAGCCTCCGGAGACTGCAGTGTCGGCGATCTTCTCCTCTACCGCGGCCTTTCCGGACTTCGGCGTCGAGTGAAGGGTCTTGAGATCGGCCTTCAGGCTGTCGGGCGCGGGACGGAGCTTCTCACCGTGGTGATCCTTCCGCCACTCGGCCCGAGCTTCGACGCCGGCCCCGTAGCCGCCATCGAGAGACTTCGCCTGGATTTTCTTCAGCGCCTCGCGACGTTCGGTGCCTGGCTTCAGTTGCTTGGCCGACTTCAGGTCGGCGCGAAGATTGGTCGGCACGACCCTCAGGGCCGAGACAAAATGCTGTCCGAAGGAGCAGCTTGACGAACTGATGCTGACCGGCACCGAGGCAGGGGCAGCGCTTGCGGCGAGCCCACCTGTGCCGAGCGCGAGGGCGAGCCCTGCTCCAACGGCTAGTCCCGTGGCCCAGCGTGTGGTGATCTTCATGATGTTCCTCCCGTGTTGGCCGCCTTTGTGGCACCTGGTTCAGGGTGCTCCTGCAATGTCCGGCCAGCGTTCGGCGAATGTTCGGGCAACGTAAGACCGTCGCAAATGCGCGGCCCGTCCCTCTCCGATACCGTCAGAATGGTGCGATGGGCGAGTCGAAGGGTCTCATCGTGATCGTCGAAGACGAGCGCGCCATCGCCGATCTGCAGCGCCTCTACCTCAGCGAAGCGGGATTCGGCGTGCATGTGGAGAGTGACGGGTTGACCGGGCTCGCGAGCATCCGTCGCCTGCATCCCGTTGCGGTCGTGCTCGACGTGGGGCTTCCGAGCCTCGACGGCATCGAGATCTGCCGCCGGATGCGAGCCGCGGATGACTGGACGCCGGTGATCTTCGTGACCGCCCGCGACGACGAGATCGACCGCATCCTCGGCCTCGAACTCGGCGCCGACGACTATCTCACCAAGCCATTTTCACCGCGGGAGCTCGTGGCCCGGATCCGGACGATCCTGCGTCGGCATGCCGGCACCCCCCTCGCGACTCCGGTAGCGGCAGGCTCGGTAACGCTCGATGCCGCGCGGCGTCGGGTGGAGGCATCCGGTCGCCTCATCGAGCTCACCAGCACCGAATTCGACCTGCTCGCCAAACTGATGAGTTCACCGGGGCAGGTTTTCACCCGGGAGCAGTTGCTGTCGAGCGTGTGGGGCCAGGCCGACTACGGGCTCGGTCGCACCGTGGATGTGCACATCGCCCAGCTGCGCGCGAAGCTCGGTGCCGACAGCCCCATTCGCACCTCGCGCGGGGTCGGATACTCGGTGTTGGAGTGAGCGCCTGGTTCCGTTCGCTGCGGGGCCGGATCACCCTCGTCACGGTGAGTGTCGCGGTGCTCGCGGTGCTCATCACCGGTCTGGTTTCCGTACAGCTCGTCCGGCAGTCCACCATCAGCCAGGGCCGGGCGCAGCTCGCGTCGCAGGCGCAACTGCTGAGTCGGCTGCCGGCCGCCACTAATCTCGCATCGCTCCGCGAGCGGGTGAGGCTCGCTCTCGGCGACACTCGGGTGGCCGTCGTCGCCGCCGACGGCCAGCTCTCCGGACCGGGATCGGGATTCGTCACTGCCGCCGACGTCAGGACGCTGCGTGCCGGAAATCGGGTATCGCAGACCGAAGTCCGCCGCAACAAGACCATGATCGTTGAGGGGCGCCCCACCCGCACCGGCACGGCGATCGTGCTGGTGCGCTCGCTCGGCAACCTCGAGACGACCACCCAGGAAACGGTTCGGCGGGTGCTGCTGTCCCTGGTGATCGGAGTAGTCGTCGCGATCGTCGCCGGCACACTGCTCGCGCGCTGGCTCACCCGGCCCCTCGTCGCGACGGCGGAGACGGCGAAGCGGATGGCGGCCGGCGAGCGCGGACTGCGGGTGGAGGCACACCAGCCAACCGAAATCGCTGCCGTTGCCGATGCGCTCGCCACGCTTGACCGTGCCCTCAGCACGAGTGAGGGCCGCCAGCGCGAGTTTCTGCTCTCGATCTCGCACGAGCTGCGAACCCCCCTCACCGCGGTGCGTGGCTATGGCGAGGCGATGGTCGACGGACTCATCCACGAGCGGGACATCGCCGGCGTCGGGGCCATCCTTGTCACCGAGACCGAACGTCTCGACCACTTCGTCGCCGACCTCCTCGAGCTCGCCCGTCTCGAGGCCGACGACTTCGCCATCGACCGACAGCGTGTGGAGGCGGATCGGCTGCTCGAGCAGGCGGCCGACGCGTGGCGCGGCCGTGCCGCGATGCTCGATGTGGTGGTTCGGGCGCTGCCGGGCATCGGCGACCTCGCGGTGTCAAGCGATGCCCAGCGCGTGCGCCAGCTGATCGACGGGCTGGTCGAGAACGCCCTGCGCGTGACCCCGGCGGGATCAACGGTATCCATCGCCGCACGACGCTTCGGCTCTAGCGTGGTCATCGAGGTGCGGGATGGTGGCCCTGGCCTCTCGCGCGACGACCTTGCGGTGGCTTTCGAACGCGGAGTGCTCCAGTCGCGCTACCGGGACATCCGTCCGGTCGGTACGGGTCTCGGCCTCTCGATCGCCGCACGGCTGGTCTCTCGCTTGGGCGGCAGCATCGCGGCAGGAAATGCTCCCGGCGGCGGAGCGGTGTTTGCGGTGTCGCTGCCCGCCGCCTGAGCGACGGTAGTCTGACGGCGGAGACGGAGGATGCAATGCGGTCAGGAACGAACCTCCCGGCCGTCGGAAACTACAACCAGGTCGTCATCCTGGAAGCGATCCGGCGGGCGGCGGACGGCATCAGCCGGGTCGAGGTAGCGGAACGAACCGGCCTCTCAGCGCAGACCGCGACGAACGTGTGTCGGCGCCTGATCATGGATGGCCTCATCCATGAGACCGGAACCCGGATCTCCGGTGTTGGCAAGCCCCGGCGGATCCTCGAGCTCCGAGCCGATGGTCGCTTCGCCGTCGGCATCCATCTCGACCCCTCCGTGCTCACCGTCGTGCTACTCGACCTGTCTGGCACCGTGGTGGCAGGCCGCAGCGTCCCCACGGCAGCGGATGATCCCGTCAGTGAGATCGTCGATCGGATTGTCTCAGCCGTCGAGGGCATCATTGAGGAGTCGGGGGTCGCCCGCGAGCGGATTCTTGGTGCCGGAACGGCGGCTCCCGGCCCGATCGATCTGGCGAACGGTACGATGCTCAACCCCCCGCTGCTGGTCGAGTGGCATCGCGTTCCGGTGCGGGACATGCTCGCCGCACGGCTTAACCTGCCAGTGCTCCTCGAGAAGGATGTGACGGCTGCCGCTGTGGCAGAGACCTGGGCCGGTGTCGCGAGCGACAACTTCGCATTCTTTTACTACGGTACCGGCGTCGGTGTCGGATTCGCCCTGCAGAACGACGTCGTGCGCGGTTCGAGCGGCAACGCGGGCGAGGTGGGAGATCTCGTGATCGGCGGTACCGGTCCGGGACATCCCGTCGCGGGACGACGTCGACTCGGCGAGGCGATCATGCCACGCAACGTTGTCGATCGTGCGATCGCCCACGGTGCTCTCGAAGCCGTGGAAACTCCGCTCGACACCGCGGCTGTGCAGCGAGCGTTCGTCGCCCTGGCCGGGCGTGCGGACGACGGACTCACCGCGGCCCTCGCCATCGTCGACGAAATCGCTGCCGATATCGCCGAAGGGCTCGTCGCCATAGTCGACCTTCTCGACGTCGATCGGGTCGTTTTCGGAGGCCCGTTCTGGCACCCACTCTCCACCTTGCTGCTCGAACGGATACCCCCGCTCGTCTCGCAGTCCCGCTTCCTGGTGCTCCCGCACCCGATCACTTTCCAGGAGGCGACGGTCGGGCAGGATGTCGCGGCGACCGGCGCCGCCTGCCTGGTGCTCGATCACGCTCTCTCGCCTCGCCCGTCGACGATGCTGATCTCGCACCGCGCTTCCTGACCCGCGCCACGGTACTGCTCGAGCCGTTGCGCTCTAATTACTAAAAACTATAGAGTAATACCGTGTGCGGGGATCCACGGAAGATCCTGGCTGGCCATGGAGCAAGGGAGCATCATGAAACGACTACTGGCAACCGTGATCGTTGGAGCCCTTGCGGCCACCGCGCTGGCGGGATGTTCGAGTGCCGCATCCGGCGACAAGGTGGTGAAGGTCGCGTACCAGACCTTCGGAGCCTTTACCCAGATGGACACCAACATGAAGGCGGTGAAGAAGGAATACGAGGCCGCCAACACAGGCGTCACCGTGAAGCTTGTTCCGATCGCCGCCTCTGAGAACGACTACTACACCAGGCTTGCCCTGATGAACCGCTCGGCATCGACCGCTCCGGATGTGCTCTATGAAGACACCTTCCTGATCAAGTCCGACGCCGAGGCCGGTTACCTCGCACCCCTCGACTCGTAGGTGGCGAAGTGGAAGGACTGGGGCCAGTTCCCCGACAACGCCAAGAAGGTCAAGGCCGCCGAGCCGGGCGTCGTGCCGTTCAACGTCTACTCCGGAAAGCCCCAGGGCGAGGCCGCGGTGATGCAGGGCTTCGAGATGCTGCTGTCGCCCGAGCTGCAACCGGCGGCGGTCAGCATCTTCGCCTTTTTCGGGCAATACGGCGCGGTGGTCTACGGCCAGCTCGCCGCGTTTTCGCTCGTCTATTCGGTACCGGTGCTCGCCCTCTACGTGTTCACCTCACGAGTGCTCGGTGGAGGATCGGCTCTCGCCGGAGCAGTCAAAGGCTGATCACCGGGCGCTCTACTTCTCATCGGCACTACCTGCCCTCAATGTAACTAGGAGTCTTAATGCACGACAATTCCATTTTGGTCCGGGCACGGATCGCCCGCTTCGTCAGCGAGCGGATCGAGCCGGCGATCTACCGCGATCGCCGCCCGCTCACGATCGAGGCCTGGGAGGTGCCCGGCGAGCCGGTACCGTTCTCGGAGGCGCGCGCCGCGACATACCGGCCGTTTGCCGTCGGCCAGCCGTGGGGCAAACCGTGGGGCACGACCTGGTTCCATGTGACCGGCCAGGCCCCTGTCGAATGGCAGCCAGATGGCACGCGAATCGAGCTCCTGGTCGACCTCGGATTCACCTCCGGACAGTCCGGCTTCCAGGCGGAGGCCCTGGTCTTCCGCGCCGACGGCTCGGTGATCAAAGCGATCGAGCCGTTCAACGCGTACGTGCCCATCGACCCCGGCGGAGCGGTTGACCTCTACATCGAGGCCGCGTCGAATCCGGATGTCGCGGCCGGCGGGTTCACCCGGCCGACCCGGATGGGCGACACGCTGACCTCCGGCATCGAGCCGATCTACTCGCTGCGACACATCGACATCGCGCTGCTCGACCGGGAGGTGTGGCAACTCGATCGCGAGTTTGTCGCGCTCGGTGGCCTGATGGCGCAGCTCCCGCACAGCACGATGCGACCGGCAGAAATTCAACGTGCCCTCGAACGGGCGATGGACGTCATGGATCCGCATGACATCGCGCAGACCGCGAAGGCCGGTCGCGCGGAACTTGCCGGTGTACTCGCGAAGCCGGCATCCGCGAGTGCCCATCGCATCACCGCTGTTGGACATGCGCATATCGACTCGGCCTGGCTGTGGCCGGTGCGAGAGACGATCCGCAAGTGCGCGCGAACCTTCTCCAATGTGCTTCAACTGATGGACGAGGATCCCGAGTTCGTTTTCGCCTGCTCCTCGGCGCAGCAGTACGCCTGGATCAAGGAGTTTTACCCCGAGCTGTTCGAGCGGATCCGAGCGCGCGTGGCGGAGGGGCGGTTCGTCCCGGTGGGCGGGATGTGGGTGGAATCCGATACAAACCTGATCTCCGGGGAGTCGATGGCTCGCCAGCTGATCGCAGGAAAGACCTTCTTCCAGCGCGAGTTCGGCGTCGAGCCCCAGGAGGTCTGGCTGCCCGACTCCTTCGGATACTCCGGCGCGCTCCCCCAGATCGTCGCTGCGGCCGGTTCGAGATACTTCCTCACCCAGAAGATCTCGTGGAACGAGACGAATGTCTTCCCCCACAGCACCTTCGACTGGGAGGGGATCGACGGCACCCGCATCCTCACCCATTTCCCTCCCGTGAACACCTACAACTCAGACCTCTCCGCCGCAGAGCTCGCGCTCTCCGAGCACAACTACGCCGAGAAGGGCGATGCGAACTCGTCGCTCGTGCCCTTCGGATACGGCGACGGTGGGGGTGGGCCGACCCGCGAGATGCTCGCCGCGGCGAAGCTCACCCGGTCGCTCGAGGGCTCCCCCACCGTCGAGATCAGCTCCCCCCAGAGCTTCTTCGAGCGGGCCGAAGCCGAATATGCGACTCCTCCGGTGTGGACGGGCGAGCTCTACCTCGAGTTCCACCGTGGCACCTACACCTCCCAGGCGCGCACGAAACGTGGCAATCGACGCAGCGAGCGGCTGCTGCGTGAGGCCGAGCTCTGGGCCGCGACCGCAGCCATCCGTTCGGGGTTCGTCTATCCGTATGGGGAGCTGGAGGGCCTCTGGCACACGGTTCTGCTGCAGCAGTTCCACGACATCCTGCCCGGCACCTCGATCGCCTGGGTCTATCGGGTGGCCGAGCAGGAATACGCCAGGGTCGCAACAGAGCTCGAGGCCATCATCTCTGGCGCCCTCGGGTCACTCTCGGCGGCAGACGGTGACAGCGGACCGGTCACGTCGTTCAACGCGTCACCGTTCGAGGTCGACGGAATCGCCCCGCTCTCGTCCGGGGTGGCGGTGGCGGACGGATCCGTTCGGCTCGAGCGCCTCGGAGACGGATTCGTGCTGGAGAGCGACCGCGCGCGCTTCGAGCTGGACGACTCGGGGCGCATCCGCTCGGCTATCGACCTGCGCACCGGGCGCGAGACGATCCCGCCCGGCGCCCTGGCGGCTGAATTGCAGCTCTTCCGTGACACACCCACCCAGTGGGAGGCCTGGGACATCGACGTGCACTACCAGAGGCATGGTGAAGTGATCGACGCCGTCGACGGGGTGGCCGTGACCGAGGAATCCGGCCGGGTCACCGTGACCTTCACGCGTTCGTTCGGGGCTTCGCGCCTGAGCCAGCAGTTCTCTCTCGAGGCCGGGAGCGCGAGTATCGAGATCGCCACCCACGTGGACTGGCACGAACGCCAGAAACTGCTCAAGCTCGCGTTCCCGCTCGATCTGCGTGCCGAACGCGCCGCATCCGAAGTGCAGTTCGGGCACATCTACCGCCCGACCCACGACAACACCTCCTGGGATTCCGCGCGGTTCGAGACAAGCGCCCACCGCTGGATGCAGGTGGGGGAACCGGGCTTCGGGGTCGCCATCGCCAACGATTCGACCTACGGGCACGACGTGACCCGGCAGCCGAGGCCGGGCGGTGGCACGATCACGGTGCTCCGCCAGTCGCTGCTGCGGGCACCGCTGTTCCCCGATCCGGATGCCGACCAGGGCGAGCACGACTTCCGGGCGTCGTTCACCATCGGAGCGGAGATCGCCGACGCCGTGCGCGAGGGCTACCGGCTGGGCATCCCGCTCCGGAGCGGCCCTCTCGGCCAGGGCGGCGCGGTCGTGCCACTGCTCTCCATCGACAACCCGGCGGTCGTGATCGAGACCGTCAAACTCGCGGAGGACCGCTCCGGCGACCTGGTCGTGCGGTTCTACGAGTCACTCGGTGCCCGGGCGACGGCCCATGTCACCTTCGACGTGCCCGCCACCGGGATCGTGGAGACCGACCTTCTCGAACGGGAGCTGGGGGAACCGACCGCCCTGGTCTCGACGACCGAGGGCTCGGCGCAGCTCTCTCTGCGCCCGTTCCAGCTCGTGACGCTGCGTATCGCCCGAGCCTAGGCAAGGTCTGCCGCCCGCCTCCCCCTCGAGATGCCACTATCTGTCCCAAGATCCGCGGGGAGGGACAGAAAGTGGCATCTCGATGCGGTGGGCGGAGGGCGGTCCCGCACACCAGGAAGGCCCGCTCCCGGACTGCGGGGCTGGCCTTCTTCGTGCGGGCGGCTCAGTGACCGCGTCGGGTCGGAATCACGGCGATCAGCGCGCTCAGGGCACTCGCCTGCGTGCGCCAGTCGCGCGCGTTCGGGAAGGCGGCGTTGTCCGCGCCGGACCACCGCTCACCCAGGCTGTAGTCAGCACAGGTTCGATCGAGGGTGTCGCACGACTCGGTGAGCACCCCGTTCGAGACCAGCCCCCACTGCGAGGCCCTGGTTGAAGCTGCACACGGTCTGTCCGTTGTTCTGGCCGTTATCGGCCAGTCCGTCGTTCACGAGGCCGGCGGAGTTAATAAGTCCGCTCCCGGTGAACCAGGTCCACACGGTCTGCGATCGGTCGAGCCAGGTGGTGTCGCCATGGATGCGGTTGTGCAGCTCGGCGGCCGGCCGGATGTAAAGCCCGTTGGCGATGGAGTTCTTGTAGGTGCGCTCGGCATTCCACCAGACTCCCCCACCGCAGGTGCTGGTGTCCCGGTGCGCAGCAGGTAATCCTCACTGGTCTGCAGTGCCACAGCCGAATTCCACCAGCGGGATGGCCACCACGCCTTCTCGGGATCGTACGAGGCCATCAGCACCCCGCCGCCGACTTCGCGTTCGCCGTCGCGACGCTCGCGGGTGGCGCCGCAGGAGTCGAGTGAGAGGGGTCGGCGAGGCGGATGCTGCCGCAGGGGTGGCGAGTGCTGCAACGGCGATCACCGCGATGGTCGTTGCGATGATCCACGCACCGTGTTGTCTCAGCGTCATGATTTCTTCTCCGTGGCTCGAATCTCGAGCGCTTCTCGCACGGTGACAGTGCTCAATGCAGTGAACGCCGCCGCGGTGGGGCCCGTACCAGAACGGCGTAGATCTGCACAATCGCGGCCTGGTCGATGACCGGGGTGTGATCGCCGCCGAAGTGGAACAGCCCGGTCGCGGCATCCCGGTTCACAGCCCAGACGCTGTCGGCGTAGGACTGCATCGCCGGGCGATAGGTCGAGCCACCGGTGGCCGATTCGAGCAGCATGAGATTCTTGAAATAGATCGAATTGAAGGAGACCGGCTGGGTGGAGATTCCCCCCTTGGTGTCGTAGTGGGCCGTGGCGGCAGAGGCGATGCGCTGGGCCTCCACCAGGTATTTCCGATCGCGCGTTGCCTGGCAGAGCAGAAACGTTCACATCGATGGGCACCCCCTGGTTGTACGACCAGACCGCCGGCTCGATCGTGCCGGCGCGGTCGAGATGGTCGGAGTACAGGCCATCCGGGCGCCGCAGGTTGTGGTTGGTCCAGTGGTACATCCGCAACGCCCAGTCGAGGTAGCTCGTGGTTCCGGTGATCTGGTACAGCCGCACCCCGAGCTCCGCCGCTGGCATGTTCGACACGGTGTTCCGATCGGTGCTCCACGAGGCCTGGATCCAGAAGATTCCTCCCGGCGAGGCGTGTTTTGGATCGCTGTCCCAGCCGGAGACGACGAGGTCGAAGATCTGCTTCGCCGTTCCGAGGGCCACGGGATCCCGATCGGTCAGATAGCGCTGCACGTCGAGCAGCCTCACCCATTCGTTGTCGTCGTAGAAGAAGTCTGCGCCGCCGCCGTAGGGGCTGAGCGCTTAGGAGGCATAGCCCGGCAGTCCGGTCGTGCCCCCGGATGCGTTCCAATAGTGCTCCTGCGCCCGAGTAGCCGAGGCAAGATCCTTGTCGGACCGATGGCCGGTGACTCCGGGTTGGTTAGCGAGGTCGGCGATCGCGATGTGCACCTGGGAAAACGGCCACTCGTAGGAGTACGCGTTGTCCCCGGCCTCGACCGGATACCGCTCACGATAGAGCCCTGAGCCATCGGCCGTGCCCAGGTTGGCCTGCAATGCGTGGAAGGATGCCGCGGCCCTTGCGTGTCGAAAGTGACGACCACGGGTGGAGTGCATCCCCGAAACAATTACTACAATGAATTTAGTAATACTGATGTGTGAGCTCAAGACCCGTCACGATCGGGTGTCGATACTCCGGGCTCAGGCGGCTCGAATCCTCTGGCAAAACGGGCAGAAGTGCGAGCCGCGGTTCATGAACGACTCGCGGATGATCGGCCTCCCACATCTCGGGCAGCTCTTGCCGTGCTGTCCGTACGCGTTGAGCGATCGCGAGAAGTAGCCGGATGCCCCGTTCACGTTCACATACTGGGCATCGAAGCTCGTGCCGCCTTCCGCAAGCGCCCGGCCGAGCACGAGCCGCACCTCGGCGAGCAGCGTGCGGGCCCGCGTCCGGGTGAGTGTGGCCGTCGGCTGGTCGTAGTGGATACGGGCGGCCCACAGCGCCTCGTCTGCGTAGATGTTGCCGATGCCGCTGATCAGGCCCTGGTCGAGGAGCGCGCGCTTGATGCCGGTTCGGCGCCTGGCCAGCGCGTCGAAAAAGCGCCGATCACTGAACGCAGGGTCGAGGGGATCGCGCGCGATATGCGACACCTGGCTGGGAATGAGGGCGGCATCCGAGCCGAATCCCGCAGCATGCCCATCGGGGGTCGGCACGAGCAGGTCAATGGCCATCGACCCGAAGATTCGCTGGTCGACGAAATCCACACGCAGGGGGCCATGAGCCGGAGAGGCGATGTCCAGTCGGATGCGCAGGAGCGCGTCATCCGCCTGCGCTACGTCGCGCAGTAACACCTGCCCGCTCATGCCCAGGTGCACGACGAGCGCCTCCCCCGGTTCTGAAAACGCAGGAGATTCGCCATCGAGGGTGTCTTGTGTCGTCAATCCGTCGATTTCGTGGCGAATCTCCTGCGTTTTGGGGGCACGCGACGAAGACAGCGGCAGCCAGAGGAACTTGCCCCGGCGCACGGCGGCGAGGATGGTGCGTCCCGCCAGTCGCTCGACGAAATCCTCGCTCGGGCCGCCGTGGCGGCGCAACGATCGCTCCTCGAACACGGTGACGGCATCGACAGTCGCACCGGTGACCGCCGGCTCAAGGCCGGCGCGCACCACCTCGACCTCGGGGAGCTCCGGCACCGTTACCGTTGGGGCGAGGAAGTGGTCGAAAGTATGGTCCAGGCCTCGAGCGCGGCAGCCATCTCGGCCTGCTTCTTACTCGTGCCGTCGCCCTCGGCGATATCGGTACCCTCGAGGGAGACCGTCGCGTGGAATCGCTTGGAATGGTCGGGGCCACTGTCGGTCACGGCATAGCGGGGCAGCCCCCGACCGGCTCTGGCCGAAAGTTCCTGCAGGCTGGTTTTTGGATCCATCGCCGCGCCGAAGCGATCCGGATCGAGCATCAGCGGCGCGATCAGCCGCAGCACAAGCGCAGTGGCCGCTTCGCCGCCAGCATCGAGGTAAGTCGCTCCGATCACCGCTTCGACAGTGTCGGCGAGAATGGACGACTTGTCGCGCCCCCCGGTGAGTTCCTCACCGCGACCGAGGCGGATGTGGCGGCCTAGCCCGATCATCCGGGCGACCTCTGCCAACGCCACCGAACTGACGAGGCTCGCGCGCCGCTTGGCAAGCTCACCCTCGTCGAGCTTCGGGTTGTCGCGATAGAGCATCACGGTCACGGCCTGGCCCAAAATCGAGTCGCCGAGAAATTCGAGGCGCTCATTATGAGCGAGGCCCCCATGCTCGTAGGCATAGGACCGATGGGTCAACGCGAGCTCAAGCAACGCGGGGCTCACATCAACCGCAAGAAGCTGCTCGAGCTCCACTCGAGCGGCCTCAGTTCCTGGCATCACCGGAGACGGGTTCGTCGGGA
>ENA-OFCI01000834-OFCI01000834.1-metagenomes-genome-assembly--contig:-NODE-834-length-16278-cov-7.717253_pt1 | contig 16278 bp, 11 predicted proteins | sample MGYA00153391_OFCI01 | MGnify analysis MGYA00153391
AATCGTGCCCACGTTGACGTGCGGCTTGGTACGCTCAAATTTGCCTTTTGCCATTTTATAACCTCTTCAAATACGATTAGATTGTTTACTTGGTAAATAATTATTTCTTAGCGTTAATGATAGCTTCAGCCACATTTTTCGGCGCTTCAGAATAATGCTTAAATTCCATGGTGTATGTTGCACGGCCTTGAGTAGCTGAACGCAACGACGTGGAGTAGCCAAACATTTCAGACAAAGGAACTTCTGCCTTGATGATTTTGCCGCCGCCGCCAGAGATGTCATCCATCCCTTGAACCATGCCTCGACGCGATGATAAGTCACCCATCACATTACCGGCATAATCTTCAGGCGTTTCAACTTCAACTGCCATCATTGGCTCGAGCAGAACCGGCTGCGCTTTTCGCATACCGTCTTTGAACCCCATTGAAGCAGCCATCTTGAATGCGTTCTCATTCGAGTCAACATCGTGATACGAACCAAAATGCAGCGTGACTTTCACGTCGACCACCGGATAACCAGCCAATACGCCGCTTGGCAATGTTTCGCGGAGCCCCTTTTCAACAGCCGGGATGTATTCGCGTGGAACCGTACCGCCCTTAATGGCGTCAACAAACTCAAAGCCCTTGCCAGTTTCAGATGGCTCAACTTTCAGTACAACGTGACCATACTGACCACGACCACCTGACTGTTTGACGAACTTACCTTCAGCATTTTCCACTGTGCCGCGAATCGTTTCGCGATACGCAACTTGTGGCTTACCCACGGTCGCTTCAACGCCAAATTCACGCTTCATGCGGTCAACAATAATTTCCAGATGCAACTCGCCCATGCCAGAAATGATAGTCTGACCCGACTCTTCATCCGAACGAACGCGGAAAGAGGGATCTTCTTGTGCCAGACGGCCCAACGCGATACCCATTTTTTCTTGGTCAACTTTTGTTTTCGGCTCAACCGCTTGCGAAATCACCGGCTCCGGAAACACCATGCGCTCAAGCGTCAGGATCGCATCAGGGTCACATAAAGTCTCCCCTGTCGTCACATCCTTCATGCCAATACAGGCAGCAATATCGCCCGCGCGAATTTCGTCAACTTCAACGCGATTGTTCGCATGCATTTGTACAATACGGCCAATACGCTCTTTCTTGCCACGCACTGGGTTATAAACAGAGTCACCCTTGGCAAGCACGCCAGAATATACGCGCACAAACGTCAGTTGGCCTACGAATGGATCTGTCATCAGCTTAAATGCCAGTGCGGAAAACTTTTCGCTATCGTCCGCTCTGCGGGTAACGGGCTGTTCCGACTCATCCATACCCTTAACCGGCGGAATATCCGTTGGCGCAGGCATATAGTCGATCACCGCATCCAACATCGCTTGCACTCCCTTGTTCTTGAATGCGGAGCCACATAACATCGGCACGATTTCGCCCTTGATGGTGCGCTCGCGCAAACCAAGTTTGATTTCGGCTTCAGTCAATACGCCGCCCTCGAGGTACTTGTTCATCAAGTCCTCATTAGCTTCAGCAGCGGTTTCCACCATTTTGTTGTGCCACTCGTCGCACTCGTCTTTGAGCTCAGCTGGAATTTCGCCATAGGTAAAGGTCACACCTTTATCTTCTTCGTTCCAGATGATGGCCTTCATTTTCACCAGATCAACCAGACCTTTGAAATTCTCTTCAGCACCAATGGGCACCTGCAAAGGAATAGGATTCGCCTTCAAACGCGCGCGCATCTGCTCATAAACTTTGAAAAAATTGGCGCCAGTGCGGTCCATCTTGTTCACAAACGCCAAACGTGGCACTTTATATTTATTAGCCTGACGCCATACAGTCTCAGATTGCGGCTGTACGCCGCCCACAGCGCAATAAACCATACACGCACCGTCAAGCACACGCATCGAGCGCTCAACTTCGATTGTAAAGTCGACGTGACCCGGGGTATCAATAATATTTATGCGGTGTTCTTGATGATTGCCCGCCATGCCCTTCCAGAAACAGGTCGTAGCAGCAGAGGTAATCGTGATGCCGCGCTCTTGCTCCTGCTCCATCCAGTCCATCGTGGCTGCGCCATCATGAACTTCACCAATTTTGTGATTAACGCCGGTGTAAAAAAGCACACGTTCAGTGGTCGTAGTTTTACCCGCGTCAATATGCGCGGAAATACCGATATTGCGATAACGTTCAATAGGAGTCTTGCGTGCCACGATGGTAGCCTTTCTGGGTTTACCCTACAGACCCGCATACCTCATGGGCCGGCGGGACAACTTTTCCTGCTTAGAAGCGATAGTGAGCAAACGCTTTGTTTGCTTCAGCCATGCGATGGACTTCTTCGCGCTTCTTAATCGCAGAACCACGACCTTCGGAAGCGTCAAGCAATTCACCCGCCAAACGTGCGCCCATTGACTTCTCACCACGCTTGCGCGCAGCCTCTTTTAACCAGCGCATTGACAGCGCAGTGCGGCGCACTGGACGCACTTCAACCGGCACTTGGTAGTTTGCACCACCCACACGGCGCGACTTGACTTCAACCATTGGCTTTACTGAGTTGATGGCGGCATTGAAAACTTCCACAGGATCTTTTCCAGACTTCTTCTGGATTTGTTCCAAGGCGCCGTAAATAATGCGTTCTGCAACCGCTTTTTTACCAGCCGTCATCAGAACATTTACAAACTTGGAGATTTCGGTGCTTTTAAACTTTGGATCCGGCAGGATCTCGCGTTTGGGGACTTCGCGACGACGAGGCATGATTGTTTCCTCTAAAACTTCTAAAAATAGGTTGTGACTGAACGGAAGGCGAAACTACTTCGCGCCGCCAGCCTTTGGCTTTTTGGTACCGTACTTGGAACGTGATTGTTTGCGATCTTTTACGCCGGCCGTATCAAGCGAACCGCGAACGGTGTGATAGCGCACGCCCGGCAAGTCTTTAACGCGACCGCCACGAATAAGAACCACCGAGTGCTCTTGAAGATTATGACCTTCACCACCGATGTAGGAGATGACTTCAAAGCCATTCGTGAGGCGGACTTTACAAACTTTACGAAGCGCTGAATTTGGCTTCTTTGGGGTAGTGGTGTACACACGGGTGCAAACGCCTCGCTTTTGCGGGCAGTTTTGCATGGCCGGGACTTTACTCTTGACCTTGATTTTTGTGCGTGGTTTACGCAACAACTGATTAATGGTTGGCATGTTTAAATCCGCTCACTGAATTGTTTCCTGCTTGAAGACGCATCGTTGAAGACGGCTTCAGGTTCATTTACAGGGCTTTGGTTTACGTCCAGTACCGCGGAGTTTTATCCGGAATACTGGAAAGCCCAACATTATACAAATTGAATCGGCCTGCAGTCAATAGCAGGATGATCCTTAATCACAAACTAAAACTGAAACACGGATCGACATCAGCCCAAACTATCGATCCGCGTTTTTTAAGCGCGCTAACTAAATTTACTACGCCACTTGCTCGACTTCATCCTTGGCTTCTGATGCGTCATCGAAACCAAAGCTAATTCCGCTGGAAGCCGCCGGAACGCGGGCAGTCTTGCGACGCGCACGGTGGAAGGCCAGACCCGTACCCGCCGGAATTAGACGTCCCACAATAACGTTTTCTTTCAATCCGCGCAGCTCATCACGTTTGCCCATGATTGCGGCTTCGGTGAGTACCCGAGTGGTTTCCTGAAACGATGCTGCCGAGATAAACGAATCGGTCGATAAGCTGGCCTTGGTAATACCGAGAAGCATATGGTTATACATGGCCGGTTTCTTGCCCTCCTTGACGACCCGATCATTTTCATGCAGCACATCCGCACGCTCCAACTGCTCACCCAGAATGAATCGGGTGTCACCGTTGTCAACAATAATCACACGGCGTAACATCTGGCGCACAATCACTTCAATATGCTTGTCGTTGATCTTCACACCCTGCAAGCGATACACGTCCTGCACTTCGTCAGTGATGTAACGTGCTAACGCTTCTACACCCTGCAGCTTCAGAATGTCATGCGGATCAGCCGGTCCATCAACAATTGATTCCCCTTTATTCACCACTTGGCCATCATGCGCCGTGACGTGCTTATCTTTCGGTATCAAATACTCGTGAGCAATACCGTCAAAGTCTGTAATCACCAGACGCTGCTTGCCCTTGGTATCTTTACCGAACGAAACGGTTCCCGTCACTTCAGCCAACAAGCCAGCATCTTTGGGTGAGCGGGCCTCGAACAACTCGGCCACGCGCGGCAAACCACCGGTAATGTCACGCGTTTTCGATGACTCTTGGGGAATGCGCGCCATTACTTCGCCCACTCGTACCTGCTGACCATTCTTGACCGTGATAATCGAACCAATCTGGAAAGTGTAGTTCACTGGCGTATCTGAATTCGCCTGCTTGATATCCTTACCGTTTGCGTCAATCAATTTCACTGCTGGGCGCAAACCTTTGCTCGTCACTGAACCGCGTCGCTTAGGGTCAATGACCACCAAGCTTGAAAGGCCGGTCGTATCATCAATCTGCTTGGCAACGGTAATGCCTTCTTCAACGTTTTCAAAACGGACTTCACCCGCATATTCCGAAATGATCGGACGGGTGTGCGGATCCCAACCAGCCAGCGTCAAACCTGCTTTTATCTTCGCGCCTTCTTTCACCATCAACGTTGCGCCATACGGTACTTTATGCCGCTCACGCTCACGACCATTTTCTTCAGTGATGATGAGTTCACCGTTACGGGCAATCACAATGACTTCGTTGCGAGCGTTGATAACATGACGCATACCCGGCGAGAAGCGAATCACGCCCGATGATTTTGCTTCAACGCTTGATGCCACCGCGTTACGCGAAGCAGCACCACCGATATGGAACGTGCGCATTGTTAGCTGAGTTCCCGGCTCACCGATCGACTGCGCGGCAATGATGCCAACCGCTTCACCCACGTTTACCATTGAGCCACGGCCCAAATCGCGACCGTAACACATGGTACATAAACCAAAACGCGTATCGCAGGTCAGCGGCGTGCGGACTTTCACTTCGTCGACGCCAGCGGCTTCAATCAAGTCCATGACATCTTCGTCTAACATTGCGCCCGCTTTAGCGACCACCGCTTGTGTATCCGGATGAAGCACATCGTCAGTCGCGACGCGGCCCAGAATACGTTCGCGCAAGGCTTCAACCACTTCTCCACCCTCAATCAGCGCCTTAAACACGAGACCGTTAGTGGTGTGGCAATCATCCTCAGTTACCACTAAATCTTGTACTACATCACACAATCGTCGGGTGAGATAGCCAGAATTCGCGGTCTTCAGCGCAGTGTCGGCCAAACCCTTACGTGCCCCGTGGGTTGAGATGAAGTACTGCAAGACGTTTAAACCTTCACGGAAATTGGCCGTAATCGGAGTCTCGATAATGGAGCCATCCGGTTTCGCCATCAAACCGCGCATCCCCGCCAATTGTCGGATCTGGGCCACTGATCCGCGTGCGCCAGAATCAGCCATCATGTAAATCGCGTTAAATGATTCTTGCGTGGTTTCAACACCGTCGCGGGTAGTGACCGGCTCTTTCGCCAATTGATCCATCATAGCCTTCGCCACCTGGTCACCGGCACGGCCCCAGATGTCCACCACTTTGTTGTAGCGCTCGCCTTGCGTGACCAGACCCGAAGTGTATTGTGCCTCGATTTCTTTCACTTCCTTTTCCGATGCCGCAATGATGTCTTTCTTTTGCGGCGGAATTAACATGTCATCAATCGAGATCGACAAACCAGCGCGGGTAGCGTAATTAAAGCCGGTATACATCATTTGGTCGGCGAAAATGACCGTCTCGCGAATTCCGCAACGACGGAATGCAGCATTGATAATTTTCGAGATTTCCTTTTTCTTCAAAGATTTATTAATGTAAGTAAACGGAAGCCCTTGCGGCAAAATTTCCGATAAAATCGCTCGGCCCACGGTGGTCTCATAGCGCGTGACACGCGAGATGATTTCGCCTTTTTCGTCTTTGTCCGTTTCCTTGATGCGAACCGTCACCTTCGCGTTCAAGGCCACGTTTCCCGACTGATAAGCGCGCAATGCTTCTGACACGTTGATAAACATCGTACCCTCGCCCATCGCGTTCACACGCTCGCGGGTCATGTAGTACAGCCCCAACACGATATCTTGGGACGGCACAATCGATGGCTCGCCAGAAGCTGGGAACAAAATATTGTTCGACGCCAACATCAAGGTACGACATTCCATCTGCGCTTCTAACGAGATCGGCACATGTACCGCCATTTGATCACCGTCAAAGTCGGCGTTAAACGCTGCGCAAACCAGCGGATGCAGCTGAATCGCTTTGCCTTCAATCAAAACTGGCTCAAATGCCTGCACTCCCAATCGATGCAGCGTGGGCGCACGGTTCAGCATGATTGGATGCTCGCGGATCACGTCTTCCAAAATATCCCAGACTACCGGATTTTCATTTTCCACTTCGCGCTTGGCCGCTTTAATAGTGCCAGCAATGCCCAATACTTCAAGCTTGTGGAACACAAACGGCTTGAACAATTCCAGCGCCATTTTCTTTGGCAGGCCACACTGATGCAGTTTCAGTGTCGGGCCGACCACGATCACGGAACGACCAGAATAATCGACGCGTTTACCGAGCAAATTCTGGCGGAAACGACCCGACTTACCTTTAATCATATCGGCAAGTGATTTCAATGCACGCTTGTTGGCGCCCGTCATGGCCTTGCCGCGACGACCGTTATCCAGCAGCGAATCGACGGCTTCTTGCAACATGCGCTTCTCGTTGCGGACGATAATTTCTGGCGCCTTCAATTCTAGCAACCGCTTCAACCGATTGTTACGGTTAATCACACGGCGATAAAGATCATTTAAATCGGAGGTAGCGAAACGACCACCATCCAGCGGCACCAACGGACGCAAATCCGGGGGCAGCACAGGCAGTACTTCCATTACCATCCAGTCGGGCTTGATGCCTGACTTGGAGAATGCCTCAAGCACTTTCAAACGCTTGGCGATTTTCTTGATTTTGGCTTCAGACCCGGTGTTACCCAAGTCTTTGTGCAGCTGTTCCATCTCGTGCGGCAAATCAAGTTTGCGCAGCAGATCGCGAATACCTTCAGCGCCCATCAAGGCGGTGAATTCGTCGCCGTATTCTTCAACCTTGGCAAGGTAATCGTCTTCAGTCAACAACTGACGGCGCTGCAGTGGCGTCATGCCACCATCCGTCACCACGAACGCTTCAAAATACAAAACGCGTTCGATATCGCGCAAGGTCATATCCAGCACCATGCCCAAGCGTGACGGTAGCGATTTCAGAAACCAGATGTGCGCTGTTGGCGATGCCAATTCAATGTGACCCATACGTTCGCGACGTACACGCGATAAGGTGACTTCAACGCCGCACTTTTCGCAGATCACGCCGCGGTGCTTGAGACGCTTGTACTTACCGCACAGACACTCGTAATCTTTGATCGGGCCAAAAATTTTGGCGCAAAACAAACCATCGCGCTCGGGCTTGAATGTACGATAGTTAATCGTTTCGGGTTTCTTTACTTCACCGTAAGACCACGAACGAATCTTCTCCGGGCTAGCAAGCCCGATCTTGATCGCATCGAATTCTTCTTCTACGGTAACTTGCTTGAATAAATCTAATAGCGCTTTCATGATTTCTCCAGATGTCTGACTGATTGGGGTTTCATCGTTTTCGATTTACGGAAGCCACCGTAATAAGTGGCCTCTCCTATCAACACGCTTAATTCCGAACCAGATCAATATCAATCGCTAACGAACGGATTTCCTTGACCAACACGTTGAATGACTCCGGCATACCGGCCTCTATCTTGTGCTCGCCCTTGACAATGTTTTCGTAAACTTTGGTGCGGCCCAACGTGTCGTCGGACTTCACGGTCAGCATTTCCTGCAGCGTGTACGACGCGCCATAAGCTTCCAGCGCCCAAACTTCCATCTCGCCGAAGCGCTGACCACCGAATTGCGCTTTACCACCCAACGGCTGCTGGGTTACTAGCGAGTACGGACCGGTAGAGCGGGCATGCATTTTGTCATCGACCAAGTGATGCAGTTTCAGAATGTGCATATAACCCACCGTCACGTTGCGCTCAAACGCTTCACCGGTACGGCCATCAAACAACACCGCCTGAGTTTTGGTCGGCGTTAATTGCAGACGCTTGGTGGTTTCATCGTCGTAGGCTAAATCCAGCATGGCGCGGATTTCCACTTCGGTGGCACCGTCAAAAACAGGAGTTGCAAACGGCACGCCGTTGGTAAGGTTCTGCGCCATTTCCATGACTTCGGTCTCCGACATCAGCGACAAATCTTCTTTCTTGCCGCTGTTGTTATAAACCTTGTCGAGGAACTTGCGAATCTTCTGCTCACCTTCGTGCGCCTTCAGCATAGCGCCAATTTTATGACCCAAGCCTTTTGCCGCCCAACCCAAATGCGTTTCGAGAATCTGGCCCACGTTCATGCGTGATGGCACGCCCAGCGGGTTCAGAACGATATCCATTTGCGTACCGTCGGCCATGAATGGCATGTCTTCAATGGGCACGATTTTCGAGATCACACCTTTATTACCGTGGCGACCGGCCATCTTGTCACCAGGTTGCAGGCGGCGCTTGACGGCCACATAGACCTTGACCATTTTTTGCACACCAGGTGGCAACTCGTCGCCTTGCGTCAGCTTGCGCTTTTTCTCTTCAAACGCTTTATCAAACTCTTTACGCGTCAACTCGAGCGCTTCCTTCTGCGATTCAAGCGCACGCGCATCATCGTCTTCAGTCAGGCGAATATCGAACCAGTCGTGATGCGGCAGGTCTTCCAAATACGCTTTGGTAATCTTCGCACCTTTGACGATTTTCTTTGGCCCGCCTTTGGCGATTTTGCCAATGAGCGTCTTTTCGATACGCTGGAACAAATCCTGCTCAACAATTCGCAACTGATCGGCCAAATCTTTCTTGTAGTCTTTCAGTTGATCGTCAATGATTTGTTGCGCACGTTTATCGCGCACGATACCTTCGCGCGTGAACACTTGCACGTCAATCACGGTGCCGGAAATACCCGACTGCACGCGGAGCGATGTATCTTTGACGTCGGATGCTTTTTCGCCGAAAATTGCCCGCAGCAATTTTTCTTCCGGCGTTAATTGCGTCTCGCCTTTTGGTGTGACCTTACCGACCAGCACGTCACCGGCTTCCACTTCGGCACCGATATAGATAATGCCGGATTCGTCCAAGCGGCCCAGCATGCGCTCGGACAAGTTTGAAATATCGCGGGTAATTTCTTCCGGGCCCAATTTCGTGTCACGCGCCACAATCGATAGCTCTTCGATGTGGATTGAGGTGTAACGATCTTCGGCTACGATACGCTCGGAGATCAAGATCGAATCTTCGAAGTTGTAGCCGTTCCACGGCATGAACGCGACCAGCAAATTCTGCCCAAGGGCCAATTCACCCATGTCAGTCGATGCGCCGTCCGCAATCACGTCACGCTTGGCAATGATGTCACCCACGCGCACGAGTGGTCGTTGGTTGATATTGGTGTTTTGATTCGAACGCACGTATTTCACGAGGTTGTAAATATCAACACCCGCTTCACCGGCTTGTGTTTCGTTATCATTCACGCGCACCACGACACGACCTGCATCGACAAAATCAACCCGTCCACCGCGGCGTGCCATGACGGCCGTGCCAGAATCCAGCGCTACCGTGCGCTCAATACCGGTTCCGACCAGTGACTTCTCAGCACGCAGGCAAGGCACGGCCTGGCGCTGCATGTTCGAGCCCATTAATGCGCGGTTCGCATCATCGTGTTCAAGGAACGGAATAAGCGAAGCCGCAACCGAGACAATTTGTGCAGGCGCCACGTCAATGTATTCAATCTTATCCGGCGCGGCCAAGGTGAATTCGTTGTGATGACGGCAGCTCACCAATTCATCCGTGAATTTACCGGATTTGTCGATTTCTGCATTGGCCTGCGCAATCACATATTTGCCCTCTTCAATCGCGGACAAATAATCAATCGCAGCGGCCATTTTGCCGTTTTCAACTTTACGATAGGGCGTTTCAATAAAGCCGTATTCATTGACGCGCGCGTACAACGCAAGTGAGTTAATCAGACCAATGTTCGGGCCTTCCGGTGTTTCGATTGGACACACGCGACCGTAGTGAGTCGGATGCACGTCACGCACTTCAAAGCCGGCACGCTCACGGGTCAGACCACCAGGGCCGAGCGCAGACACACGGCGCTTGTGGGTGATCTCGGACAGCGGGTTGGTCTGATCCATAAACTGTGAAAGCTGGCTGGAGCCGAAGAATTCCTTGATCGCGGCCGAGACAGGCTTGGCGTTAATCAAATCATGTGGCATCAGGTTTTCGCTTTCTGCCTGCGAAAGGCGCTCGCGCACCGCGCGCTCAACGCGCACGAGGCCTGAACGGAATTGGTTTTCAGCCAATTCACCGACCGAGCGAATACGGCGATTGCCGAGGTGGTCAATATCATCAATCTCGCCGCGACCGTTGCGAAGTTCAACCAGAATCTTGATCACCGCCACGATGTCTTCAGTCGACAGCGTCATCGAGCCTGTCAAGCCCTCGCGTGCAATGCGGCGGTTGAACTTCATACGACCGACATCCGACAAATCGTAGCGATCTTCGGAGAAGAACAAGCCCTGGAACAGCGCATTCACAGAGTCTTCTGTTGGCGGCTCGCCTGGACGCATCATGCGATAAATCGCCACTTTTGCGTTCAGGGCGTCCACGGTTTCATCTACCCGCAAGGTTGAGGAAATATACGCGCCCTGATCGAGGTCGTTGGTGTAAATCGTGTAAAGCGTTTCAACGCCCGCATCGATCAGCTTGCGTAAAGAAACTTCGGTCAATTCTTCATTTGCGTTCGCAACTATCTCACCGGTTTCGGTGTTCACGATATTGGTCGCCAATACGCGGCCAATCATGTAATCGTCGTTCACGGTTAGACGCTTCATTTTCGCGGCTTCCATGTCGCGAATATGCTTGGCGGTAATGCGCTTGTCTTTTTGGACGATGACTTTGCCGTCTTTTGCAGTAATGTCAAAACGCGCGGTTTCTCCTTTAAAGCGCTCCGGTACCAGCTCTAATTCAATCTCACCCTTTTTGGTGATGTGAAATTCATCGAATGCAAAAAATTCGCGCAGGATTTGATCGGGCGAATAGCCTAACGCTTTGAGCAGAATCGTGACCGGCAATTTGCGGCGACGATCCACGCGGAAATACAAATAATCTTTTGGATCAAATTCGAAGTCAAGCCATGAGCCACGATACGGAATCACGCGTGCGGAGAACAACAGCTTGCCAGACGAGTGGGTCTTGCCGCGATCATGCTCAAAAAACACGCCAGGCGAACGATGCAACTGCGAGACGATGACACGCTCGGTACCATTAATTACGAACGAGCCGTTCTGGGTCATGAGCGGAATTTCACCCATATAAACTTCTTGCTCTTTTAATTCTTTGACGGTCGGCTTGGACGCTTCGCGATCCATGATGACCAGCCGCACCTTGGCGCGCAATGGCGAAGCATAGGTCAGGCCGCGTTGCTGGCATTCGAGCACGTCAAACGGCGGCTGGCCGAGCGCGTAACTCACATATTCAAGACGCGCGAATTGATTGTGACTGACAATCGGGAATACCGAGCTAAACGCAGATTGCAAACCTTGCATGGCGCGACTGGTGCCGGCGATTTCGGCCTGCAAAAATTCAGCGTAGGAATTAAGCTGGGTGGCAAGCAAAAATGGCACATCGAGCATGCTGGCGCGTTTCGCGAAGCTTTTGCGAATGCGTTTTTTTTCAGTAAAGGTATAAGACGTGGGCTGGGACATCGTGATCTCCGAACGTTGTGGAATGGCACGCATCTGAGTGGCTTACGCGGCAGATTTTTCGCCGAGGAATTCACTTCGATTCGCAATTTCGCAGCATGCAGATAAATGGTCTGTGGCTGCGCCAATGTTCTTCGACTGGCGCCATCGGTGAGTTGATGGCGTCAATTTGGTGAAGGGCCGCTACCCTTCTATGGCGGACAGCAACCGGGCGGTTGCTCGACCAAATCGTCTTCTGCAGTCGTACAGAAGACAAAGCGAAACATCGTGATCGCATGACAAAAACAATCGATGCTTTGCTTTGGCTTCTGAGCGCTATTGATTCTTAACAAACCAATGTGGTGCTCAAAAATACATTTACAAATCCTAGCGCTAGCGAGGCATTTCAAGCATTTATGCTCTACGAAGCCCGCCGATGCTGGCGTTTATAAATTTATATAATTTTTCTATTCTACGGAAACAAGTTCCCACAGCAAAAAAAGCCGCTGCGGGAACCGTTCTTATTGCCCAGCTTTCTTTGGCAAAAATTCATTTGCCGCAAAAATTACTTCAATTCAGCTTTAGCGCCAGCATCGGTGAGCTTCTTGAGGATCACGTCAGCATCAGCTTTGTTAGCACCTTCTTTAACGGCTTTTGGCGCACCTTCAACCAATGCTTTGGCTTCGGCCAAACCAAGACCAGTGATTTCGCGAACCGCCTTGATGACGTTAATCTTGTTTGCGCCGAAATCAACCAGCATGACGTTGAATTCAGTTTTCTCTTCAACAACAGCAACAGCAGCACCTCCAGCCGGACCGGCCATCGACATGGCTGCAGCCGATACGCCAAACTTCTCTTCGATCGCTTTGACGAGGTCGTTAAGATCCATGACCGACATGGTGTCGAGGGAGGCTAAAAATGCGTCTTTATCAAATGCCATGATGTATTTCCTTTAAAAAATATTGAGTGATGAAATTATCGCGATAGATTTGGGTAGAAATCTTAAGCTGCGGGCGCTGCCGGTGTTACGTCGGCAACTACTTCAGCCACAGGTGCTGCAGCAACAGGCGCTTCAACAGCAGGGCCTGCTTTCTTTTCAGCAATAGCCGCCAACACGCGAGCAAACCCTGAAATGGGCGACTGCATGAGACCCACCAGCTGTGCCAACAACACTTCCTTGCTTGGAATATTGGCAAGCGATTGCACTGCTGCTTTATCCAAAACTTTGCCGTTGAAAACACCTGCTGTGATGACAAATTTTTCATTGCCTTTGGCAAAGTCGCTAACGACTTTTGCTGCCGCCACGGCGTCTTCCGAAAAACTATAAATCAGCGGACCGACCATATGTGACTGCGCAACTTCAAAACTTGTTCCCGCTACTGCACGCTGTGCCAAGGTGTTCTTCAGCACGCGCAAATACACGCCTTTGGCGCGCGCATCTGTACGCAGCTTGGTCAAATTTGCTACCGTTGTCCCGCGATATTCTGCAAGCACCATCGTTTGGGCTTTTGCGACTTTGGCCGCGACTTCCGCAACGACTTCCTTCTTACCATCTAGACTCAAACTCACGCTTGATCTCCTTTACGTTGATGAGCGAACTCCATCTTCATGGACTCGCGATCACAGCGACCTTTGTACGGAGACTCAACCACCACTCGATCCATTGAGCAGCTAACTAAATCTTGACTGGGGACCGCCATCTGCGTAGGTTTGAGCGGCACTTAAACAATGCTTTATTTAATTTCCGCCCGCATTAAGCTTTTCAACACCTACGGTCTTTGACAACCCCACGCGGTCAATTTTTGCCCCGCATGGGCCCAAAGAACTACCTTCGCCAAAATCGGCAAAGGACTTGATTCTTAAAATTACTGTTGCTGTGTGGACTGCGCCGCGAATGCACCCGCGTCTACGCGCACGCCCAGGCCCATTGTGCTGGACAAGGAAACTTTACGAAGGTATACGCCTTTGGACGAGGCAGGCTTTGCTTTGTTTACCGCCTGCACCAGGCTGTTCAAATTCTCGGTCAACGCATCAATCGGGAACGACGCGCGACCAATCGTGCATTGAACAATACCGGCTTTGTCGGCACGATATTGGACTTGACCTGCGCGCGCATTCTTCACGGCAAGCTCAACATTCGGCGTTACTGTGCCGACTTTTGGATTTGGCATCAAACCACGAGGGCCGAGCACCTGGCCCAGCGCACCCACGACGCGCATGGCATCAGGGGTCGCAATCACGATATCAAAATCCATGAAGCCGCCCTTAATTCGCTCTGCCAGGTCTTCAAAACCAACAATGTCAGCGCCTGCATCAAGCGCTTTTTTAGCGTTTTCACCCTGCGCAAACACAGCAACGCGAACGGTCTTACCGGTTCCGCGTGGCAATACCACCGAGCCGCGAACTGCCTGGTCAGATTTCTTGGCATCAATGCCTAAGTTAATTGCGACGTCAACAGATTCATCGAACTTAGCTGTTGCCGTTTTCTTTACAAGTTCCAGTGCGTCGGCGACCGCGTAGGCTTTATTTACATCCACGAGGCCCGCAATTTTTTGCAGGCGTTTAGCAATCTTGGCCATTATCGAACTCCTTCAACATCAATACCCATCGAGCGAGCACTGCCGGCGATCGTGCGAACAGCAGCGTCCATATCCGCTGCGGTCAAATCGGGCATCTTTGTTTTCGCGATTTCTTCAGCTTGCGCCCGCGTCAGTTTGCCGACCTTGTCGGTGTGCGGTGTTTTGCTGCCCTTGTCTACTTTGGCAGCTTTCTTAATCAGAATCGACGCGGGCGGCGTCTTCATGATGAAAGTAAATGATTTATCCGCAAACGCAGTAATCACGACGGGAATTGGCAGGCCCGGCTCCAGCTTCTGTGTTTGCGCATTAAACGCTTTACAGAATTCCATAATGTTCAAACCACGCTGGCCGAGCGCGGGACCGATTGGCGGCGATGGGTTCGCCTTTCCAGCCGGCACTTGCAGCTTGATGTAGCCGATGACTTTCTTTGCCATTTACTTTCTCCGTGGGTACTAGCGGTAACGACTTAAAAAATTAAGCGCTACCTCCCCGATTCAATTAACGACTCATTCACCAGGATGCGCCTGGACGCTCATGCACAAAATTGCAAAACTTATTACTGCTTTTCAATCTGCCCAAAATCCAGTTCAACCGGGGTGGGACGACCAAAAATCAGCACTGACACGCGGATTTTTGATTTGTCGTAATTCACATCCTCGACCGCACCGTTGAAATCGGTAAATGGGCCATCTTTAACTCGCACGTTCTCGCCAATTTCAAACAATATTTTCGGCTTGGGCTTCTCGACACCCTCTTTTACCTGATTCAGAATGGCATCAACTTCCTTTTGCGAAATAGGCGTGGGCTTATTGCCGACACCGCCCACAAATCCGGTTACTTTCGGCGTGGATTTCACCAAATGCCAAGACTCATCCGTCATTTCCATTTGCACTAGAATATAGCCGGGAAAGAAGCGGCGCTCTGACAATGCCTTGGCACCCTTCTTCATCTCCACAACTTCTTCAGTCGGCACCAACACATCGCCAAATTTTTCTGGCATTCCAGAACGGCGGATGCGCTCAATGAGCGCTGCTTGAATGCTTTTCTCTTGGCCAGAGTAGGCGTGAACCACGTACCAACGCATCGTCATTTAACCACCGGTGCCAATAAATTTAGAAATCGCAAATGTGAGGCTCCAATCCACTGCCCACAAGAAAATCGCCATCACAAATACAAACACAAAGATCACGCCGGTCGATTGCAGGGTTTCTTTACGCGAAGGCCACACGACCTTTTTAGCTTCGTCGACCGATTCGCCCGCATAGGTCGCGAATTCACGTCCCGGTGCACTAAACCAACCTACGAGACCCGCGACTACAAACAAGCCAAGCATCGCGCCCACACGCCCTATCATGGGCTTGTCTGCCAATAAATAGAACGCAGCCAACCCTCCAATGAGGATAAGCACCGCTACTACAATCTGTATTTTATCTTTCATCAAAATCCACTTTGGAACGAAACAACTTGAAGCAACGGGTTCGACACGCACACCCTATTCACATCGAACGACATTACAAAAATAAGCGCTTGCTAGCCCCAATGGTGTTACCAAAGGGGAACATCTAAATCTGGCAGGCCAGGAGGGCCTCGAACCCCCAACCTACGGTTTTGGAGACCGTTACTCTGCCAATTGAGCTACTGGCCTATTCGGATTGATTTTTCGCCTGCTGCGCGGGGCGATTTGTCATCTGCGATGCGGGATGAACATGAGTCCATCTGCGCTTCTCAATGCCAATTCTTTCGCTCGCTATGGCGCAAAACCAATCCTCTACAACTCTGCAAACTACAAAAAATTTTACTAAAAGTTACTTTACGATCTTGGACACGACACCGGCCCCGACAGTGCGGCCACCTTCACGAATCGCGA
>ENA-OFCI01000835-OFCI01000835.1-metagenomes-genome-assembly--contig:-NODE-835-length-16274-cov-4.342685_pt1 | contig 16274 bp, 18 predicted proteins | sample MGYA00153391_OFCI01 | MGnify analysis MGYA00153391
AAGGCAACTGCCACGGCGGCGATTGTTAGAAATGCAGGGATGCGATGAATCGCAACGCATATTTTGACAGGTGGAGCGAACTTCACGGTGCAGCCAGAATTACCGGCATGGTCAAGGGTTGGTTGACGATCTCTTATTTTCTTTCGGCGCCGCTGGTACGTTTAAAAGTTTCTCCTAACGTTCTCAGTCTGCTGGGAGTCGCCGCCTCTATATTTACTTACACAGAGGCTCACCGAAATTATGCGGTCGCGCTTTTGGCCCTCGCGTTGGTTAGTGATGGAATAGATGGCACGGTCGCCATTTTGAGTCGCAAGGAGAGCAAACGAGGAGCGATGGTGGATGCCATATGCGACCGCATTGGTGAAACTTTTTGGGCGCTCGCATTTTATAAATTAGGTGCGCCAGCATGGATCGTCGCAACTGCTTGGCTCCTCGCCTTCACCCAAGAGTATGCCCGCGCCCGTATTGCAGGACTTGGTGATTACAGAGTTGATATCGTCACAATTGCTGAACGTCCAGTCCGCGCCTCCTTTTTAGCGATTGCACTCCTCGCCTTTGATTTCAAAATCGCAGCACTCACTTTATTGGCTACGGTGTGGGCAATCCAACAGGGGATTGCGTTAGTGACTGTGATGCGAAGTGGTTACAAGCGGCTGCGCGCTTCCGATGGCATGGGCGACTAACTCCGCACTCATTCCCACGAGCGGCAACCCTCCACCGGGGTGCGCTGACCCTCCGACGCAGAAGAGCCCCTTTACTGGAGAACGATTTTTTGCCCGCAAAAAAGCTGACATTGCTCCATTGCTGGAGGTCCCATAGATAGAGCCACCCGGAGCATTTACACTATTTTGCAGATCGAGTGGGGTTCGAAATTCCATGACCTCCAAACGATCGCTGACGCAGAGTCCAAGTGCATCGAGTTTTGAGATTAACTTTTGGGCGTACTCTTCGCCGCCTTGGCTCCAATCCCAACCATTTTTCGGATCATGGCGCGGGGCGTTCACCAAGACGAACCAACTTTCGGTTCCTTCGCGTTTGACCATGAGTGGGTCATTGGGGGAACAAATATAAATTGTGGGGTCGCGTACAGGGACATTATTGATAAAGATATCGTCAAACTCGGCATCATAATTTTCTGGAAAATAAATGGAGTGGTGATCAAGTTGCGGAACAGGACCCGCGATCTTCGAATTGTCGAGTCCTAGGAGTAAAGAAAACCCAGCAAGAGATTTCTCTGCTCGCTTCAATTTCTTCCTTTCAGGTTTCGCGGAGGTGACAGAAGTATCTAAAAGTTGATTGTAGGTAATTTCGGCATCAGTATTAGTAACTACCAGGTCGGCATTGATGACAACGCCATCAGTCAAAGTGATTCCAGTAACCGCTCCAGAATCTGTGTTGATCGTCGCCACCGGGGAGTTGAGGTTTATTTCCACTTTTAGCAACCTACAACGAGCTTCGAGGGCAACGCTAAGTTGGCCAATTCCCCCAGAAATATGCCAAGCTCCAAAACTTGCCTCGACGAAGGCGATCGTTAAAAGTGCTGCTGGCGCTCTTCGCGGATCAGACCCGGTATAGGTCGCGTATCGATCAATAATCTTCTGGAGATGAGAATCGCTGGTGTATTCCCCAGTTACCTCACGCAAAGATTTCCAAGGCGCGATCTGCCGGATCCCACGAACTAAGTCTCTGCGCTTGAGCAAACTCCAGATAGAGGTGAGTTCTGATTGTACAAATGGAACTCGAGAGATATCCCACATCACCTCAGCGCGCTGCATCAAGGAGTGCCAGGCGCTACCCGCAGCCTCACCGAGGGATTCATCAATAGCATTGCAGGTCCCGGGGAGGTTGAGGTTGGAGAACTTCACTATTTTGCCGTCGGCAAAGTGATAAGCGAATGCGGGGTCGACCGCTTGAGCCGTTAAAACTTTTTCAAAGCGCGGTCCAGTCTTGATAAAAAAATCCTTGTAGATTGCCGGAAGGGTTAAAAGGGAAGGGCCAGTGTCAAAGGCGTAATCACCAATCCACTCTGTGTGGCACTTACCTCCAGTCCGTTCAGAGGACTCGTAGATTGCAACATCATGTCCTTGTTTGGCTAGTCGCGCAGCCGCAGTCATCCCTCCGACTCCTGCACCAATCACAACGATCTTCGACACTTATGTCACACTCCGTCCCCGCCAAAGTAATTCGCCTCTTGATTTGAGATACCAAGATTTTGCGATGAGATAAATCAAGGTCAGAATAGCTAGTGGATGAAGCAAGGCGGTACTTGGGGTTGATCTGGTACGAAGTGCTGCCACGTATCTGGAGAGAACGACGCAGAAATAAGCGATCCAGGCCAACCGAAAGCCAGAGAGCGCAAGTACGAGTGGGAGTACCCCGGAAGCGAAGAGGAATATCACCGCTGCCATGGCCCCGAGAGGAGAACCAAAGGCGCGCCAGAGGGATTTGGTGTATCCGTTAAAGAGATCGGTACGGTTGACATACATCCGACAGTCCACAACCGCGCTTCCATCTGCGACTCCACCTTTGAACCCGTTTTTAACCATCAGGCGAGTAAGTTCAAGGTCGTCGAGGACTTCGTGGCGTATTGTTTTATGTCCACCGACGGCTAGGTAGGCCTGGCGCTTCACAATAAGGAATTGACCATTCGCGATGACCATTGATGCGAAGGTAGTCCTCTCTGCTAAGCGCAAAGGGAGTGAAGACAGCCATGACCATTGCAATAGGGGTTGGATTAAGCGTTCGAAGAAGCTCACCGCTATCTGATGGGGGTAGGGCGAGATGAAATTCCAACCGAATCCTTCCATAGCCGTGATCGCCGCAGAGATTGCACTCGGGGCCACCCGGACATCTGCGTCAAGGAAGACCAAGTAATCACCGGTTGCGTGTGCGACGAGTTGGTGGCATGCGAAGTTTTTACCGAGCCACCCTTCAGGGAGTTCCGTCCCTGATACGGTTTTAACAAGGGGATAGCGTTGGAGAAGTTCCGCGGTCCTATCAGTTGATTGATCGTCAAGAACGATGATCTCGGAATCGTCCAAAAATTTTCCTAGTAATATTGCAGTGATAACACCATCGACGTTCTGCTCTTCATTACGCATCGGAATTAAAATGGAGATTCGCCCGGTGACCGCCTTGGCATCTGAATTTTTTACCACTCTAATTGTGGCGGCGTTGAGCAGGGTGTAAAAGAGTGGAATTGCTGCAAGCGCAAGAAGGATAAGCATTAATTAGGCTGTATCTGGTCGACCAAAGCGAAGCTGAAAGATGTAAGGCAATAAATAAATAAGAAAGATAAACCCAACAAACTCCGCGATTTTTGGGTGGTGGAAGAAGAAAAGATTTCCGACGACCCCACCAAAGAGAGTCCAGAAGAGCAAGGTATCGGGCACCCTTGAGCTGAGGGAATTTTTTCTTCGATCCCGAGGCAAGCTTCGGTGCAACACCGCCATCAAGCCCATGCCCGCAAAGAGCCATCCAGCCGCATTTGAGAGTGGAATCATTGGTTCGTAGGGTACTCGCGGCCCAACTAATTTCCAGCTCCAACGGCCCGCATCAACCATCTGTGGATCTAAGAAGAGATCCCAGATCATTAGACCAATTCCACCATAAAGGAAAACCCAGTGTGATGCGGCACGTCGAGCAGCAATCAGAATGGGATAGGAGAGCATCATCCATGCCAGAGGAACCAGAAGCGGGACCCCAAATATTTGTAAACCTAAAGAATGATCGTAGTGGTAACGACCAAAGGGCCAACCACTTTTAACTCCGAGCGTTTCAATACCCAGGGAGTAGAGAAACGTGATTGCAGTGAAGAGTGTGGCAAAGAGGGGTCCGTACGCTAAATAAGAGTGCAGGACCATGGTCGCTGCGCCGACAAAGACAGTTGCGAGGGTGACCTGACGCAATGCGTTGCCATGAATCAAAGGATATGCGATTTGTAATCCGATGACTAAAAATAACCCTAGATAAAGAAGGAAGGCTTGGTTAGGGGATACGGACCGACTCGCGGTGCGACGCGGACGGTAGTTGCGAATGGTCACCCGATTAGTCTGCCTTACTTGTCCCTGGATACCGAGCCACGAACCTCCAGGAGAGCGAAGCGGGCAAAGAGCTCTTCGGAGTACCAGCGCTGGGAGTGCGTTTGTCGGATCACCGCAGAATGCGCAGCACCTTTATATGCGAAATCGCGAAGTGCATTTCCATCGCTCCAGATGGAGAGAGTTCCCTGTAATCCAATGGGAGCCTCACCGATACCGATGGCGGATTCAACTCCAGGGCAACTGCGCAAGCTTTCAATGACGGGAGGAACTGCGCGCCAAAATTGCAGGTTCTTGCGCCAGTGGATTTTGGCGCGAGTAATCGCTAGAACCTTCCCTTGCCATGATGTGCTTAACTCTGCATCAACCGCGAAAGGCGTTTGCTTTGACCACTCTCCATGCGAGGAGATTGGTCTGGCTAGATACCTCACCTCTGAATCGGCAAAGGCGCGCCAAGAGGTAACGACCGAACCGGAATCAAATTTTGCGAGTGCGGGCTCTGGGATGGTGATGATTAATCCCCAAAGAGTTGGATCAGCATCGCGCGGAGTGAAGGTTTGGCCAGTGCCGGTTCCGATCAATTTAAAGAAAGAGATATCGGGATCGCGTTTTAGTAGTTGGCGGTCGGTTGCCATATGCCAGATCGCTCGCCAGGATTTGAGTGACGAGATTCGCCACAAGTAAATGACAGTGATCATCGAACGAGTGATGCAGTATGAATAATCTCCGCGACGCACTCCTGCGGGCTGTCCCACATTGGGGCGTGTCCAGATTCAGCGAAAGTTACCCAGCGAGCATGAGCTGGGGCCAGTGTGCGCTCCTGCGAAGTCTGGGCCGGTAAGGTGTTATCGCTATCACCAAAGATTACGGTGACAGGAATCTGTGGTGAGACCTCTTTATCAAATCTCCGCTTTAGCATTCCGTCCCATGCGGGAAAATACCCAACAGAGGAGCCATAGGCGATTACCGCGTCAACAATTGTTTCGTGGGGGAGTTCACGCCAGCGAGGAGAAACCTCGAAGAAACCCAACTTGCGCGCCCAATCTTGCTTCATCAACTGGTCGGCATATTTATAAGTTTGCTGCGCCATAAAATGTGAGGAGGATCCAAGGATTGAACGACGCGTCGTTGGTACCAACCAAAGTCCTGCGGGGGCAAGACCGGTAACACTCAAGGTGCGATCGGGAAAGGCTGAGGCGATCTCCAATGCGATCCAGCCACCCAGTGAATTTCCAGCTAAGTGTGCTTTATCAAGGCCTAGTTCATCGAGTTGTTCGACAATCAATGCTGCCAAGGAATGAGGATCCATCGCCTGCATAGGATCGATGGGAGATTTGCCGTGGCCGGGTAGGTCGATTGTGATAACTTGGAACTTTTCTTGCAAGGCCGGGGTGATCATTTTCCATGATGTCGAGCCGGAACCCATGCCATGGATTAGGACGAGGGGTTCCCCCGTCCCTGCGCTTTCGTGGGCAAGTTTCACCCCAGAACTTTACTAGGAGGGACTTTATTGTGGCGACCTTGACTAGGAGTGAAATATCCACGTTCGAACAATCGTGAAGAGCGAGAGGGCGAAGAGAAGGTAGCCAAATGCACGGCGCAGCAGAGCGACCGGAACTCGCTTGGTATTGTGCGATGAAACGAGTGAGACGATGACAGCGACGGCGCCTATCTCGAGCGGGACCCCCCACTTCACCTCGTGCCAGACCGAGTGATGGCCTAAAAATGAGGTAAGAGAGTTAATGGAAATAATGAGTAATGAAGTGCCCGCCGCCTTGTTATGCGGGGTGTGATAAAAAAGAACAAGGACGGGTATGGCAAGAAATCCGCCACCTACCCCGAAAACCCCTGTGATTGCGCCAATGAGGAGGGAGAAGGCAATTAACGCCCCAATTGGCATCCGTTTTTCAGAATCTGCTCTGACTGGAGCTTTGAGCGTGGCAAAACCTGCTACCACCAAGATCAGGGCAAATCCGCTGGTGATCAGTGAGTCGGAGAGATGTTTGGAGAGGGCAGCCCCGCCAATATTGGTAACTAATCCAATGCCCCAGATAGAGAAGGCCTCACGATAAAGCACCTCGTGGGTTCTGGCCTTGGGAATGACGCCAGAGAGAGCTGCAATGAACACTATTGCGAGCGCTGCGGTCGTGGCGTGGTTGGGCGTGAAATGGAATAGGTAGAGCAATATTGGAACTGAGACCAACGCCCCGCCTGCTCCAACAAATCCCAAGACCGATCCGATGAATACACCGCTAAGGAGGGCGAGAAGGGTGTTCACGAGAGAATCCTGCCGTACTCGTTCGAGTAAATAAACTTCTTAAATATTTGAGCGTTTTCATCCTGCATTCATCCAAGTCAGCCAGTAGTTTCCTAGGATGGCACTTCACTCCAGACGAAGCGGTCATAGCAAGAGACATCGCGAATCACTCGGGCATATAAGGATGAACATCAACCAGCTTGATGAGTTGATGGAACGCTGGTCACTCCTGTCCGAATCAATTACGATCAGTGTCGGTGATGGGGTTACCGCCGACTTTGTAGAAGATCTCAATGAGATAAGCAACGAAGAGTTATCCAACCTAGTGATCAGAACCGAGGAGCCAAATATCGCTGTCTCCCTACGAGATTCACGCGCAGAGTTATCATATTCTGACGATCCCAGGGATGAATCCGCTGTAACTAGTGTGAGGCAATCACTTCAGGCCTTTAGAATCAGAACTCCATTCTACCGACTGCGTGTTTTTTGGGCTTGGATTTACAGTTTTGTTATAACGCTGGCGGTATTCATCGACTTTGAAATTCAAGGTTTGCATAAGCCACCTTTCCCACGGGTCTCCACGGCGTACCTGCTTCCTCTGCCCCCACCCCCGCCTCCCTTTTTGGCCGTGATTCCGATCGTGACTCTGGTAACTTTTCTTTCACTGACGGTTTGGTTTATCTATTCCTACAAGAAATTGGCTTCACAATCCTCAACTCGAATTATTCGCAAGAGAAGCCGCCATTAAATAGTTAGTCTAATCTTCCCTCCTTCCTCTTCAAATCTTAAAATTCACAGACTTTCCCTCTAATCTTCAGAGATGATTAAAAGTCCACGAGGTTTCGCTTTAGCGATCATCACCTTTCTCTTCGCCGCAATCTTTCCGGCGATTGCGCTAGCGCCGGCGCGAGCTGCTCTTCCTGACACGGTGCACCTCACCGTGCATTATCAGCGCACCGCGTCAGATTACAAAGATTGGAATGTTTACTTGTGGCGCGACCTTCCCGGTACCACCAACGATAAAGAGGTGAGTGCTGCAGGATTTCCTTTCGCAAGCCAAGATACCTTTGGTGCGATCGCTAAGATTGATGTCACCGGTTTATCCTCTTTTGATGGTCTTGGCCTCATTCTTCGCAAAGGTCTCTGGGTAGAGAAAGAGGGATCGATCGATCGTTTTATAACGGGCTTTGACTCAACCGGAAGCGCAGAAATTTGGATCCGCCAAGGCGACAAGGTTATTTATACATCTGTTCCAACCGGTCCAATTCCAATTAATCCGACGGTTACGCAAGCAAAGATATTTGATTCAGCAGATTTCGGCGCGAAATACACCTACGCTGGCAATGATTTAGGAAATACCTATTCAAAGAGTGAGACCAAATTTCGTGTCTGGGCTCCAACGGCAACAAAGGTTTCACTACTGACCTTTCCATCCTTGAACGTAGGGATTGGGGACGGAATCGAATCACCGATGACCGCTGATGTAAATGGGACATGGGTCGCCAGGATGTCTGGCGATCACAATGGCATGGCCTACATGTACCGCGTCGTGGTCAATGGGGATACTAACGATGCCGTTGATCCGTATGTCCGCGCTACGACCATCAACGGTACGAAGGGCGTAGTCGTCGATCTAGCTCAGACTAATCCAACGGGATGGAAGAGCAACAAGCCAAAATTCACCGGCAATCCAACAGATGCGTCAATTTATGAGTTGCACGTCCGGGATCTATCGATTGATCCAAGTAGTGGTGTGCCCGCTGCTCATCTAGGCAAGTACTTGGCCTTTACCGATACCAAAACTTCTTATAAGGGTGTAGCAACCGGCATCGCCCATATCAAAAGCCTGGGCATTACTCACGTTGAGCTGCTGCCAATCTTTGACTATGCCTCTGTCGATGAATCTTCCCCTTCCTTCAACTGGGGATATGACCCACAGAACTTCAATGTCCCAGAGGGTTCATATTCGAGCGATCCTGCCAACCCAACAAACCGCATTACTGAACTCAAAAGTGCTATTCAGTCAATGCACAACCAGGGACTTCGCGTAATTATGGATGTGGTTTATCACCATGTCTTTAACGCCAACACGTACAGTGAGAGCCTTATCGTTCCCGGCTACTTTTTTCGAACTGATTCCAATGGTGATCCAACAAGTGGTAGCGGTGTAGGCAATGATGTTGCCGACGAGCGTTCGATGGCAGCGAAGTTCATCACGGATTCCTTCAAGTATTGGGCCACCGAGTACCACATTGATGGTTTTCGCATCGATCAGATGGGACAGATGGCGGTCACAACCATCAACCAAGTGCGCAAAGATCTGACAACGATTGATCCAACGATCTTGATCTTGGGCGAGGGTTGGTACGGCGCTAGCTCCTTGCCTCAATCTGAGGCCGCCTACCAAGGCAACATCACCAAAGTCCCTGGAGTTGCCGCCTTTAATGATCAAATCCGCGATGGAGCAAAGGGTGGGGTCTTCAACCAGGGTGATCGGGGATTTGTCTCAGGTTTATTCACCCGAGCTCTCGATGTAAAAGTTGGAATCGTGGGAAATACTGCTTATAACGGCTCTTTGCCCAATACTTGGACAACGGGCGCCCCGGGCCAATCTATTAATTATGTAGAGTCACATGACAACCAGACCCTATTCGATAAATTAACTGCCAGTGCTGTGGGGGCAACGCCCGCATCCATCGTAAAGATGGACCAGATGAGCGCCGCGATCGTCTATTTGTCCGAGGGAGTCCCATTCATTCAAGCGGGGCAAGAATTCCTTCGGACGAAGGGTGGCAACGGCAATAGTTATAACTCGAGTGATGCCGTCAACTCCCTAAAGTGGAGCACCCTTTCGATGAATATCAGCACCAATAATTACTATAAGGGTTTAATCGCTATCCGCGGCGCACACCCGGCTTTCCGCTTGACCTCCACGGCTGCAATTAAGGCCGATCTCTCCTTCCTCCCGACAATTGATGGAGTAATCGCTTATTCACTTAATGGGGCCAAGAGTAAGGACTCCTGGAAGAAGATCGTTGTCGCATTTAATGCAACCACAGCCAGCCAATCGATCTCACTTCCATCCTCTGGCTCATGGAACTTGGTTGTGAGTGGGAGCAAGGCCGGAGCCAAAGTGCTTTCGACGGTCAAGGGTTCCCAGGTCAAAATCCCGGCTCAAAGTTCGATAGTTCTGGAGCGGTAGTTTTTTGGAACTTCCTGCTTAGACTTTACCTATGGAGCAATCTGATCTGGATTTCAATAGCACTGATCTGATTTACCATGTCACAACTAAGGCCGAGTGGACTCACGCCCAGTTAACGGGTCTTTTCGACCGTTCGACCAAAGGCAAGTCCTTCGATGATGTCGGCTTCATCCACGCCTCCACCAGTATTCAGTTAGAGGGCACAAAGAATTACCTGTATGGAGAATCCAACGCGAACTTGGTCGTCCTCGTTCTTAGCCAAGCCAGACTTCAAACTGCTGGCATCGATGTGCTCTTTGAAGATGGGGGAGCGGGCGATTTCTATCCACATATCTACGCCCCTATTCCGGTCCGTTTAATCACCGATACGATTGACCTCTAAGGAAAGCAGGGAAGCCATGGAAATCTTTACCTACCAGATCGAGTACTACATCGATAAGCCTGCTGAGACCGTCAAAGCCGTTGCCTATGAATTGAAAGATGGCTGGTTCGTCTTCTATGGCGGCGCTTCCCAAGCTGAACAGGTGCTTCGAGTACGCGCCACGGATGTGACTAGGGTCGTTCTAGTCACGGAGTAGCTTCACGCTTTAGGCATAGCCTTCCGGAACTGGCCCAAGGACGCGCATCCCGTGTTTCACGGCCATTGTCGCGTGCGAGTCCGAATCGAGTTGAACCTCCGTGGCAACCGCATCTGCCAACTCATCAAAGTAGCCAACCATTGCAGCCGGGCTATAAATATTTAGCTTTCGAATTGAGAAATCCGTCACGCGAAACCCATGGATCACCCCGGCGGGGATGTATATGAATGATCCAGCAGGACAGCGATACTCCTGATCCTCCACAAATATGAGGTATTCACCACTGAGCACGTAGAACGCTTCGCCCGCGTCCTCATGAATATGCATAGGAGGCCCAAAATTAGGTGGTTCCGTTGCTTCCAAAAGGGAGAAGGCGCGGCCCGTGTCATTGGCGTCAACTTTTAGAGTCATGCCAAATCCACCCATATTAATAGGGCGACCTTCACCCGGGAGGTGGACAACCCATCGTTCAGACTTTGAACCCATCTTCAGCCCTCTATTAAGCGATCTCCTTGATAAAAAATCACTTTTTTAAGTTTAGATAGCCTCCCTCGGCCACGCGGCTAGGAATTCAAGAGAAGCTTCAGTCCGTTAGTTTGTGGACAAACTCGAGTATTGCCATGGCGGCGTTATGTCCAGAAATACCACTAACTCCACCTCCACGAATTGCACCAGCACCACAGAGAAAAATGTTGGGGTGATTAGTCTCTACTCCCCATGACTCCGCCGTTCCATCTTCCCGAAAGGGAAATGAGAGATCTTTGTGGAAGATATTTCCACGTGGTAGAGATATGGACTCCTCTAGATCAAGAGGGGATTTAGTCTCGACGCACAATGTTCCATCGGAATTGAGTGCGAGACACTCCTCAATTGGATCAAGAAGATAATTGTTGAGTTGTTTAAAGAGTCTAGAAGTTATCTCCCTTTTCATCCCTTCGTTATCCTTGTCGAAGAGAGATGCTGGAGTGTGAATTCCAAAGAGCGTGAGTGTCTGATATCCAGCGTTAGAGAGTTCCGGTGAAAGAATGGACGAATCAGTCAAGGTGTGGCAGTACATTTCTGCAGGAATGACATCTGGAATATTGCCTGCTGCGCTCTGCTTGTAAGCTCTTTGAAGATCGCTATATCTTTCGTCAAGATGAAAAGTCCCAGTAAAGGCTACTTTGGGATCTAATCCACTTTTTAATCTTGGCAATTTTTTCAAAAGCATGTTGATCTTTATTTGGCTTCCCTCGAGAGAAGTCGGAGGCGCTTCACCTATAAGTTTTGCCAATATTTGAGGTGCGCAGTTTGCAAGGACAAAATTAGCCTGATAGATCTCTCCTGATGCGCACGTTAGGAGAAGATCTTTCGAAATGGAGATTACATCTCTGGATGTTTCGAAACTCACGCCAAGAGACACTGCCACATCCGTCAACTCTCTAACCAACTCTCCCATTCCACCTTTGGGCACTCGCCACTCACCGGTTTGATTTCCTATCAAGTGATAGAGAAAGCAACGATTTGCTGCCAAATCATGGGCATCAGCAAACGTTCCTATTAAACCATCGGTAAGTACTACGCCCCTGATCAGGTCGTTACAAAACCTCTCTTCAATTGCTACTCCGATTGGCCTCTCGATTAACGAACCCCATATCTTATGATTGACCGCATTTTTTAGTTCACTCCGGGTGGGAAGTTTTTCAAGCATTGTTGGAGCAACAACTTGAGCGAAGTGGAGCACCTCAGAGTAAAAAGATTGCCACTCATCAAATTCCTTGGATGAACCAGTGAGCGAAGCGAAACTATCTTCTGTCTCAGAGTTCCAATCGGTCGAAACTAAAAGCCCGCCAGCCATGTCCGGTGTGTAAGAGGCGATTTTTCGACCGAGTGTCTCAAAAGAGAGACCTAGGTCAGCGATAATCCTTTGAGGAAGGAGCGAGACTAGATATGAATAACGGGAAAGTTGTGCTTCATATTCAGGAAACACCTTTTGTGAGACGGCAGCGCCGCCAAGAGAATCTTCTCGTTCGAGAATATGAACGCTCATTCCCGCTTTGGCTAGATAACAGGCGGCAATTAGACCGTTATGGCCCCCGCCAACGATGACAGCCTCGTAATTTCTATTCACTGTGCAAGTATGACAACTATTCGCGAGCCAAAAAAGTGTGCCTCGTGGGATGGAACTGGGCGCTGAGAGTCATTAGTTCATTTCACCTCAGATTCCAGTGCTTCTGTAATAATTGAGCATGGGATCACTTCTGCTCCGACAGGCAAACGCGGATGATGCCCAAAGAATTGCTCAAGTTCATGTGACTACTTGGCAGAACGCGTATTTAGGAATGATTCCAGATGGCTATCTCGAGAGTCTGAGCGTGGACCGCAGAGCCCAAAATTGGGTCAAAATTCTTGAATCCGCTACCGCAGGGAATCAAACGATCGTTGCTGAAATGGATGGGGTAGTAGTTGGTTTTATAGGGATTGGTCCGAGCCGCGAATCTGAGAAAACTGGATTGGGCGAAGTATTTTCAATTTATGTTGAGCCAAACTTTCAGAGCCATGGAATCGGCTCTAAATTAATGCAAGAAGGTATTCAGCTGCTTAAAGACCAAGGGCTAAATGGAGCGGTACTTTGGGTTCTTGACCAGAATATTCGAACTCGCGCTTGGTATGAATCTCATGGTTGGCAATCCAACGGCAAAAGTAAAACTGAAAAACGAGCTGATTTTGAATTGCTGGAGTATCAATACGCCCTCAACTTCTAGCGTTCAAACTTAAAAGTGCGCCTCGTGGGATCAAACTGGGCACGGGAAGTCAGTCGTTAGACTTGGATAGCCTTCAATTTGAAAATTCTTTAGGCTCTCTAAGGTGCGACGTCAATGCTTAGTATGCACGTGGTCGATTCAACAACAAAAAAAAAGAAAAACCGGTTTAGATAGAGAGAACACCACCCAACTGTTGTACGCAAGTGGTGTTCTCTCGATTTACTACGTTTCGAGTTATTCCACTATTTTGAGACTGCCAATCCATTTGGTTTAGCAAAAGCCAACCAAGTATGCAGGTGACTAGGTGTCATGCCCTGATCTAGAATGACTTCATAGTTTCCCCAGATGGGATATCCGCCATCAACCCAATAGGTACTGTTACTACTCAGGGCACCAACCCAAATGATTTTGACATGATCAGTCCACTGGCTTCCATCAGGGACCATTCCATTCCACTCGTTAGTGTCCCAGGCGCCAGCACAATAGGTTGGGTTGTCATACCCGTTTTTATTGCAGGCATCCCACGCTTCGTTCCATTTCATAACCAAATGGTCGTTTGCAAATGTTGGGTCGTCCCAAACTTTCCCATCAAAATTTTTGTCAACCCCGTCAGCCAAACCAATAAATATTCGTGCTCCGTAGTTGTAACCATATTGATTGAATCCATCGGCCACCGATGCGGATGGAATTATCAATCCAACCATTCCCAGGGCGAGCATCATTCCAATCGTTAGAACTTTAAGGTTAGCGTGCTGCCCTCTTACTGGGCCTCGAGCTAGTTTACCTACCATATCGTGCCTCCCAAATAGAGATCGAGTGGCGCCAGCATTCAGCGCTGATCAGTCAATTCAATATAAGTCAACGAGGCTGACTTGTATACCCTTTTCACTATTCCTTTTTCAGATTTGGAGTAGCCAACGCAATCTGTGGGCCTAAAGGAATGAAACTGGGCACTGGACACTTGGAGCAAAGTTTCACTATCGCATGAATAAAACTGGGGAGTTTGGCCGTTCCCAAAAATTCCCAAAAATCCACTTCGTTTGGCAAAGTGACAAAGCGTGGCGTTGGGTGACCTGCTAAAGCGTTCTGGAATAATGGAACCCATGAGGATACCTGCCTTCCACACTCGACGTACCTGATGCAGGCTTCAGAATTCGTTGATTAGGTGATGTAATGAATTCGACCAAATTGACCCGTGCAATTCTTCGAGATCTACTTGGGCCGGTGGCCCCCTCGGGACCGTTAGATTCGGTGGTGCATGAGGAGGTCATTTGCGACGGTTACGTTCGTCGACTCGTCTCCTACAACGTCCCGTCTGGGAGGGCTTCGGCGTTCGTCTGTGTTCCAGACAACCTCACCGCGCCCGTACCCGTGGTGTTCTGTCATCATCAACATCATGGTCAATTCGACCTCGGCAAAAGCGAGGTCTGTGGACTTCGCGGTGATCCCGACCAGGCGTACGCGGCAGAGTTGGCGCAACGGGGATTCATCACGATCTCCCCAGATGCAATCGGGTTCGAGGAACGCAACTGGGATGATGGGGAAACGTCAGTTGGTTCGAACTTTCATCACGCTTAGTAGTTGGGCGAACCCTATTAGCCGACCTCCTTCAAGAGGTATCTATCGCGATCGACTACGCGTTGACTCTTCCGGGAGTTGACCCTGAACGAGTCGGGTTCATTGGACATTCCTACGGAGGTCGCATCGCGATGTGGGCACCAGCATGGGACGAACGCATTCGTACTAGTGTTTCGAACTGTGGTTGCATCCCATATCGGGACTCTTTCACTCACGATGCTGGTTTTCAAGCCGAACTTGTTGTGCCCGGTTTCGCTTCGAATTTCGACGTGGAAGACGTTCTCGCCCTATCTAAGCAGTGCTCAACACTTGTCATTGCTGCCGAGGACGACGTGTGGAGTCGTGGGGCGCGCGACATTGAGACTCGACTCAAGGCACGAGGAGTAAGCCACGTTCGCGTGAAAATCGTTCCCGGAAAACATGAGTTCCGTTTGGCACAAAGAGAGATGGCGTATGAGTTTTTAGCTAGCCTAAAAGGCCATTAACGGGTAAAACCCACTTTTTATGATCGCAGGTGAGAATTAAGCACTTAAAGTGAATCTTCTATATGACGTTTCGATTGTGCGCCTCGTGGGATCAAACTGGGCAATGGGAGCTAAAAGTACTTTTGAGTCAATAAGAGCAAGTACCAGTAGATTTCGATGGTGAATTCAGGACTCGGAAAAGCTAAGCTTGAGATCGCCACTGATGTCTCATCTGGTGACTGGATCCGAGAATCTCTAACTCCATACATTCCTCTCTCTGGGGATCCGGTGACCATTGGAATTTGTATCCCAAAATGTTTCGAGAGTTACCTTTTGATTCGCCACACTGGTTTAGGCGATGTCGTAGGATCTCTTGGCAATGAATCCCTCGGGAAGCTAACAGAAATCTTCACCAACTTCACAGATACCCCAGATGACTGCCTTCATGCGCTTTGGGACGGGCAGGGGTGGATGCACTCTGGAGGTATCGTCGCGTACAAGGCCATCAAATACCCAGAGCTCCATAGATTTCTTCGACCGTTTTCAAGGAGGTTTAGGAATAGAAAATTTAGAGGCAGGGACCGTACCCCAATTCGATCCCTCGATTACTTAAAGTCCAATACTTTGCCACCAGGCATCATGGAGTCTGTGCGATTTATGTTGCCTCATCGCGAATATTTATTGATGCGAGGCCCACTAACAGAGGCCAAGAAAATCGGTTACAGCCTTTCTGGTCAATTTGATTTTGAATCCCCAAACCTGTTGTGGCCTAGTGATCGACGTTGGTTAATGGAGACAGATATTGAGTTTGATTTCACTCTCGTTGGAGGAAATGAAAAATTGATTCAATTCATTGTAAACACGGATTTATTTACGGTTAAGCGCTTTAGGGTGACTGACGAAATCGATCAGTTGCTAGTGGTCGAATATTGATAGATTTGAAGTCGAGAATGGTTTATGCGAAGGTCTCTGGCGGCTGTTCTCCAAAAAATTCGCCTTGTGGGATGAAACTAGGCACTGTACTTCACTCTTTAGCTCGAGATTGGGGTTCGAACCCGCGCTATCGGATTGGCAAAAACCGATGTGCTGCCAATTACACCACGCCAACCACGCAAGAGAATTTTCTACTTGGCGCTTAGGCTTGGATCACTTGGGAGATAGAACATGTGAGTAAATAAAAGGTGTGGAAACTAAGTAGAAAAGGGACTCAACCGAAGGTTGAATCCCTTTGCCTGCCAATCCGATAGTCCCAAAATTATGGCACAAGTAATACTCATTCGGGACCATTTCAATACGGGAGTTGTAAAAGTGCGCCCTGTGGGATGAAACTGGGCACTGTAAATCGATCTTTTGCACCGATATTAAATAGGGTCTCAGGATTTCTCCCAAGACCCCCGCTCAACTCGCTTTA
>ENA-OFCI01000836-OFCI01000836.1-metagenomes-genome-assembly--contig:-NODE-836-length-16248-cov-3.708948_pt1 | contig 16248 bp, 16 predicted proteins | sample MGYA00153391_OFCI01 | MGnify analysis MGYA00153391
CCGCGCCTGCTGCATCTGCGTCACCGGCCCGGTCCCACGCCAGGCCAGCCGCTTGGGCGGCAGGGGCAGAGTCGGGTCGGAGTGGCCCGTGACGGGCTTGTAGGTGGCCTCGGTCTGCGTGTAGGTGACGCCCTCCCGACCCCGAATCCATGGCTCTCGCAGGGGCTGAAGACCTTGCCGGATGTCAATGCGCGCGTCGGGGTCGGTGTATGGGCCGGAAGTGTCATAGACGCGGAGGGGGGCGTTCGATTCCAGCACGCCGGTCATCTGGTCGCGCGTCGGCGACAGCGAGATCTCCCGGTGCGGGACTTCGACTCCTGCCGCGAGACAAGACCTTCCGTCACGGACTGACCGGTCGCCGCTCCTGTGCTGGCTAGAATGTTGAGCATGTCAGGCCACTCCAAATGGGCAACCACCAAGCACCAGAAGGCGATTAAAGATTCTCGCCGTGCCAAGTCGTTCGCCAAACTCATCAAGAACATCGAAGTCGCCGCCAAGCTCGGGGGTGCAGACCTCTCCGGCAACCCGACGCTCGTTGACGCCATCCAGAAGGCGAAGAAGACCTCGGTGCCGAACTCGAACATCGACTCTGCGGTCAAGCGGGGGTCTGGCCAGCTCGGTGTAGCGGTCGATTATCAGACCATCATGTACGAGGGCTACGCGGCCGGTGGCGTCGCCCTGTTGATCGAGTGCCTCACCGACAACAAGAACCGCGCGGCAGCGGATGTGCGCACCGTGATGACCCGTAATGGCGGCACCATGGGGGACCCGGGCAGCGTCGCCTACAACTTCAGTCGCAAGGGCGTGGTCTCGGTGACCAAGACCGATGGCGTCACAGAGGATGACATCCTCGTGGCCGTGCTCGATGCTGGCGCCGAAGAGGTGAACGACCGCGGGGCCGGGTTTGAGATCATCACCGAGCCGCACGACATGGTGGCCGCGCGCACCGCTCTGCAGGATGCCGGCATCGAATACGACTCGGCCGATGTCGAGTTCGTACCCGGTGTCACTATCGAAGTCGATGCCGAGACCGCGCGCAAGATCTATCGCCTGATCGACGCGCTCGACGATAACGACGACGTGCAGAACGTGTATGGCAACTTCGACGTGCCCGCCGACGTGCAGGCCGAGCTCGACGACGAGGAGTAGCCGCCCGGTGGTTGCACCGCGCGGGGCCACGATCCGAGTGCTCGGTATCGATCCCGGACTTACCCGCTGCGGTGTGGGAATCGTGGATGTCACGGCAACCCGCACGGCGACACTGGTGGATGTCGTGGTGATCAGGAGCGGCGCAGAGCTACCACTCGAGCAGCGCCTGCTGTTGGTGGGCAACGAGATTGAGCGCCTGCTCGACCTGCACCAGCCGCACGCCGTCGCGATTGAACGCGTCTTTGCGCAACAGAACCTCACTACGGTGATGGGTGTTGCCCAGATCAGTGGGGTGGCATTGCACCTCGCAGCCAAACGTGGGCTCGTCGTGGGGCTGCACACCCCGTCGGAGGTGAAGTCCGCGATCACCGGGTACGGGTCGGCCGATAAGAAACAGGTTGCCACCATGGTGGCGAAGGTGCTCGGTCTGGCCGAGGTGCCCAAACCGGCGGATGCCTCGGATGCCCTTGCCATCGCGATCTGCCACGCCTGGAAGCGCGGGGCAGCCGTCGCGAGCCCCAATGGATCCCTGACCAAGGCACAGGAGACATGGCTCGCCGCGGAACGGTCCGCGGCGAAGTCGCCGCCCAAACGTAGGCTGGGGTCATGATCTCCTCGGTGCGCGGAACGGTACTTGGCGTGTCCGGCACCAGCGCAGTGATCGAGGTCGGGGGAGTCGGCCTCGCCGTCACCGTCACGCCCCAGCATGCGCTCTCGTTGCGGGTCGGCGCGGAGACGACGGTTCGCACCGCACTCATTGTGAGAGAAGACGATCTCGCCCTTTTCGGCTTCGTCGAAGCGGACGAGCTCGAGGTATTCGACCTGCTTCGCGGAGTGACCGGCGTTGGCCCGAAATCGGCCATGGGTGTGCTCGCCACGCTGAGCCCCCGGCAGGTGGCATCCGCTGTCGCTGCCGAGGATGACGCGGCTTTTCGCAAGGTCTCTGGCATCGGTCCCAAGACCGCCAAACTCATCATCATCTCGCTGGCAGGAAAGATTCAGGTGTCGTCCGGTGCAGCATCATCCGCACCGACGGTGACCGCGTCTGTCAGCGAAAGCGTGCTCGTTGCACTGGTTGGGCTCGGCTGGTCGGAGCGGATCGCAGCCCAAGCGGTGGAGGATGCCCTCGGTGGCGCGTTCGTACAGGAGTCGACCACGGTCGCTGCACTCTTGCGCCTCGCCCTCAGCCAGCTCGGACCGCAGCAGGTGGGCACACGATGATGAACGATCCCTCGGTCGACATCGTGCGACTGACCCCGGAATCTGAGGCCGAACTCGTTTTCGAGGGAGCGCTGCGCCCCAAGACCCTCGCCGAGTTCGTGGGTCAGGCAAAGGTGCGGGCGCAACTGCAGCTTTTGTTGCAGGCGGCTAAGCTGCAGAACCGTACGCCCGACCACATCCTGCTCGCTGGCCCTCCCGGGCTTGGCAAGACCACGCTGGCGATGATTGTCGCCGAGGAGAGCGGTCGGCCGCTGCGCATGTCAAGCGGTCCCGCCATCCAGCACGCTGGTGATCTCGCGGCCGTATTGTCCTCCCTCGTGCCGGGTGAGATCCTCTTCATCGACGAGATCCATCGCATGGCACGCTCCGCCGAGGAGATGCTCTACCTGGCGATGGAGGACTTTCGAATCGACATTATGGTCGGTAAGGGCGCGGGTGCGACATCCATCCCGCTCGACCTCGCTCCGTTCACGCTGGTGGGCGCGACGACCCGGTCCGGGATGCTTCCCAATCCGCTCCGCGACCGGTTCGGATTCACCGCCCATCTGGAGTTCTACTCCGAACCGGAGTTGGAGCAGGTGCTGACCCGCGCAGCGACATTGCTCGACCTGGCCGTGGATCGTGAGGCCCTCGCCGAGATTGCCGGCCGCTGCCGGGGCACTCCGCGAATCGCGAATCGGCTTCTTCGGCGAGTGCGCGACTATTCGCTCGTGCACGGAGTCGCTGGTCTCGACGCCGTACATGCAGCGCTGGAACTCTACGACGTCGACGCGCTCGGCCTTGACCGGCTGGACCGCGCCGTGATGGACATCATCCTCACCCGATTCGACGGGGGACCCGTGGGGCTCAACACCCTCGCCGTGTCGGTGGGTGAGGAGGGCGAGACAATCGAATCGGTGGTCGAGCCCTTCCTCGTGCGGATCGGACTGATCACCCGCACGCCCCGTGGACGAGTCGCGACGAAACAGGCGTGGGCCCACTTCGGCATCCCCCGCACCGAATCGGCGCTCTTCGCGGATGACCTATAATTCAAGCTGGTCACAGTGCGCAGGGTATGACTCCCCGTGTTCTCTACACGCCCGGAAGGCTTTCATTCCATGAAGTTCGATCCCACCCTTATCCTCATCGCCGTTGCACTCGCGGTGTTCGTCTTCTTCCAGTTCCGCTCCTCGCGGAAGCGCGCCAAAGAGACCGCCGCCCGCCAGGCCGCGATCGAACCGGGTGTGGAGATCATGACGAACTACGGCCTCTACGGCACGATCCTCTCGATCGACGAGGACACCAACATGGCGCTCATCGAGACGACGCCGGGAACGGTGCTGAAAATCCATCGCCAGACAATCCTCAAGGCTGTTGAGGATGAAACTCCTGCCGCTTCGGAGACCGAGGCCGACGCCGTGACCGAGCCGGTCGTTGAGCTCAATAAAGACAGCGCGATCGGAGTCGGAGAACCCGAATTCGGTGAGCGCACCGAGACCGCCGCTCAGAAGCCCGTGCGCAAAGCAGCACCGAAGAAGAGCGACGACTAACCACTAACCTGATGTGTGCTCGCGTATCGTTCTCGCGCGAGCTTCATCCTCCCGTGCGGTCGCGGTCAATCGCGGTTTCGTACTCGTAGAAAGCTGAGTTTCCCCGGTGGCACGTACTACACCCGTCAGGAAGGCGTGGCGCTCACTGACCTGGCTGCTCATTATCATCGCCGGGCTGACCGCGATCAATGGTGGATCGACACTCTTCAGCAACGGATCTTGGGCGCCTAAACTCGCGCTCGACCTCCAGGGCGGAACCGAGATCATCCTCAGCCCACAGGTGGCCAACGGTGCCGCGGCTCCCACCGCGGATCAGCTCCAACAGGCGGTGGCGATAATCCGTCAGCGCATCAACTCGAGCGGTGTCTCCGAGGCAGAGATCAACACGCAGGGCAACCAAAACATCGTCGTCGACATCCCCGGTAAACCCGACAAGGCCACCCTCAGCCGAATCGAGTCTTCCGCCAAACTCGAGTTCCGCGCGGTTCTCGTTGGAGGTGCCGCGGCCACGAGTTCTACGGGGGGCTCGGCTTCTCCCTCACCGAGCGCTTCACCGACCGAGGCACTGCAATCGACCCCGAGTACGAAACCAACGAATGGAAGCGACGCCGCTTGGATTACCCCCGCCCTGCAGCAGAAGTTCACCGACTTCACCTGCTCGACCGCGAACCTGGGGAAGGCGAATGTCGCCGACCCCAAGGTGCCGCTGATCACGTGTGACACTAACAATCAAAACAAGTACATCCTCGGGCCGGTTGAGGTGTCCGGCGAGACGATCGCCGATGCGACGAACAGCCTTGTGTCCAATTCCCAGGGCGCCAGCACGGGACAGTGGGGCGTCAACATCGTGTTCAACGCGAAGGGCAGCGCTGAGTTCGGCGCGGTGACCACACGCCTCTTCAGCGAGACGGGTGTGAAGAACCAGTTCGCCATCGTGCTCGACGGCCGCATCATCTCGGCCCCGACCACGAACACGGTGATCACCAACGGAAAGCCGCAAATCACCGGCTCCTTCACTCAGGTGACTTCAAAGACCCTCGCCGACCAGCTCAAATTCGGCGCGCTGCCGATCGGCTTCAAGGTGCAGAGTCGCGAAGTAATCGCCGCGACACTCGGGGCAAGCCAGCTGCAGAGTGGACTCATCGCCGGAGCCATCGGACTGCTCCTCGTCTTCATCTACTCGCTCTTCCAATACCGTCTTCTCGGCCTGGTAACGGTCGCGTCCCTCATCGTTGCCGCCGCTCTCACCTACCTGGTCATTGCGATAATGTCGTGGCGAAACGGGTTCCGACTATCTCTCGCCGGTGTGGCTGGCTTAATCGTGGCCATCGGATTCACGGCCGACTCCTTCATCGTGTACTTCGAGCGAATACGCGATGAGTTGCGCGAAGGCCGGGCTCTCGAGAGTGCCGTCGAAGCCGGCTGGAAACGTGCGCTTCGCACCGTATTCGCGGCAAAGGGTGTCAACCTCCTTTCGGCGGTCGTGCTCTTCGTGCTCGCGATCGGCAATGTGAAGGGTTTTGCGCTGACCCTCGGAGTCACTACGGTGATCGACGTGCTCGTCGTTGTGCTGTTCACGCACCCGATACTCCAGTTACTCGCGACCACGCGATTCTTCTCAAGCGGAAATCCACTTTCCGGGCTCGATCCGACGGCACTCGGCGCCGTCTATCGCGGACGGGCTCAATTTCGCACCCCTGGAGGCGGGAATAAGGGTCTTGCCTCGAAGGGCGTTGGCGCGTCCCGAGAAGCGGCACTGCGACAGACCATCGCCGAGCGCAAAGCGGCGGAGATAGCGAGCAAGGCCACTCCGAAGAGTGGATCTGCGAAGGAGAAGAAGTCCTGATGGCCAGTCTCGTGAACTTCGGAAATGACCTTTATACCGGAAAGCGTTCGGTCGATTTCATCGGCAAGCGCAACATTTGGTACGCGATAGCAATCGTGCTGATCATCGCGTCGGCGATCGTGCCTCTCGTGAACGGCGGCTTCAACTTCGGCATCGAGTTCCGAGGGGGATCGCAATTCCAGATCATTCGGGCCAGCTCGATCAGCCAACAGCCAGCGGTCGACGCTATCAAAGTGGTAGTTCCGTCCGTGGTCCCGAAAGTGACCACCGTCGGGACGGATGGGCTCCGCATCCAGACAACGCAGTTGACCGACAGGGAGACTTCCACGCTGACCGACGCGCTCGCGAAGGCATATGGAGTTCCCTCGAAAGACGTGACGACCTCGTTCATCGGCCCGAGCTGGGGAGCGGATATCACCGCGCAGGCACTGCGGGCGCTCGTCGTGTTCGTCGTACTCGCAGCGATCGCGATGGCGTTCTATTTTCGTACCTGGAAGATGGCGCTCGCGGCAATAGTGTCGCTTTTGCACGACCTCGTGATCGTTGCGGGAGTCTATGCCGCCACGGGTTTCGAAGTTACACCGGCGGCAGTGATCGGCTTCCTCACGATTCTTGGCTTCTCCCTGTACGACACCGTTGTGGTGTTCGACAAAATCCGGGAGAACACCGCTCAGTTGGGGGGCGAATCCCGCTATACCTTTGGCGAGTCGGTGAACCTCGCAGTCAACCAGACCCTCGTACGGTCGATCAACACCGGTGTCGTCGCGGCGCTCCCAGTCGCATCCATTCTCTTCATCGGTGCGTTCGTGCTCGGTGCGAACACGCTGCAGGACATCTCGCTCGCCCTTCTCGTCGGAATCGTCGTCGGAACATATTCGACGATCTTCATTGCCGCTCCCCTCTACGCCCAGCTGCGCGAGGGCGAGAAAGGTGTACAGGCGAGCAACCGTCGAACTATCGCGGCGCGCGAAAAGAGCCGGACTGTCTCCGTGTGAGCGGGGTAACGGAAGTCACCGCCGAAGAGGCGATAGCACTCACCGAGAGTGGCGCCTGGTTGCTTGACGTGCGTGAGCAGGATGAGTGGGACCGTGGGCACGCGCCACGTGCGCACCTCCTACCACTGCGTGAGCTCGGTTCTCGCATGGCCGAAATTCCTGCGGACCAGCCGGTGCTGGTCGTGTGTCTTTCCGGTAGCCGGTCACTCCGCGCGGCGAGAGCGCTGGTGGGTGCAGGGGTGGATGCGGTGAACGTCTCCGGGGGAATGCTCGCATGGACGGCGGCTAACGGCCCGCTGGTTTCCGATGGTGAGGCTGCGGCTCACGTCGAGTGAGACTTGGGCGCGATGACCATCATCGGTAATGGACACCGGCTTGGCATCGTGCCGTAAGCGAACGAGCGAAGAGCACCCCGTCGCGATGATAGTTTTGAAGCAGGAGGAAACTGATGGTTGATACGACTACGTCAGACACCTCCGCGCCTCCGGTACCGGGCCCTAATGCTCAGAGCACCGGGTCATTGCGTACGCTTCTGCCGCGCATCTTCTCGAAGGCCCAGCCCGTTGGGGCGGTTGACCGCCTGATTAAGACGGCACGGATGCACCATCCGAAGGCCGACGTCGGCATCATCGAGCGCGCTTACGTGAGCGCCGAACGTGCCCATCGCGGGCAGAAACGGCGCAGCGGAGAGCCCTACATTACGCATCCGGTTGCCGTTGCCCAGATTCTGGCCGATCTCGGTATCGGGCCGAAGACCCTGGCCGCGGCTCTGCTGCACGACACGGTCGAGGACACCGAATACTCGCTCGACCTCCTCCGCCGCGACTTCGGTGATGAGATCGCCATGCTCGTCGATGGAGTCACCAAGCTCGACAAGCTCAAGTATGGCGACAGCGCGCAGGCAGAGACCGTGCGCAAGATGGTTGTCGCGATGTCGAAAGACATCCGGGTGCTGGTGATCAAGCTCGCAGACCGGCTGCACAATGCGCGCACCTGGGGATTTGTGCCGGCGGAATCTGCCACTCGCAAGGCGCAGGAAACCCTGGAAATCTATGCGCCTCTCGCTCATCGGCTCGGCATCCAGACCATCAAGTGGGAGCTAGAAGACCTCTCGTTTGCCGTGCTCTACCCCAAGCTCTATGTCGAGATCGAGAACCTCGTCAAGCAGCGCACCCCGCAGCGCGAAGAATTCGTGCAGCAGGTCATCGATTCGGTGAAAGACGACCTCAAGGCCTCGAAAATCAAGGGCAAGGTGGTCGGTCGGCCCAAGCAGTATTACTCGATCTATCAGAAGATGATCGTGCGCGGTCGCGAGTTCGACGAGATCTATGATCTGGTCGGAATTCGTGTGCTTGTGGGGTCCGTACGCGACTGTTACGCCGTGCTCGGGTCGATCCACGCGCGCTGGAATCCGATCCCCGGTCGTTTCAAGGACTACATCGCGACGCCAAAGTTCAACCTCTACCAGTCGCTGCACACCACGGTGATCGGTCCAAAGGGCCGCGCGGTCGAGATCCAGATTCGCACCGACGAGATGCACCAGCGTGCTGAGTTCGGTGTGGCGGCGCACTGGAAGTACAAGGAACGCGTCAACGGCAAGGGCTCATCGAGCGAGCTGAACGACGATGGCGATATGGCGTGGCTGGCGCATATCACCGACTGGCAGGCCGAAACCGCCGACCCCAACGAATTCCTCGATTCGCTTCGCTTCGAGATCGGTGCCAAAGAGGTCTACGTCTTCACCCCGCAGGGCAAGGTGATCGGCCTCCCCGCGGGAGCCACCCCGGTCGACTTCGCCTACGCCGTGCATACCGAAGTTGGCCACCGCACCATGGGCTCAAAGGTCAACGGGCGGTTGGTTCCGCTCGAGAGCGCCCTCAATTCCGGTGACGTTGTCGAGATCTTCACCTCGAAGAACCCGGATGCCGGTCCAAGCCAGGGCTGGCTCACTTTCGTCAAGAGTCCACGGGCGCGCAACAAGATCAAGCAGTGGTTCACGAAAGAACGACGCGACGAGGCGATCGAGCAGGGCAAGGATGCGATCGCGCGTGCCATGCGTAAGCAGAATCTGCCACTGCAGAAGCTGATGAACCAGGATTCCTTCAACGAGGTCGCGGCACAAATGCGATACGAGGACATCTCTGCGCTCTATGCGGCAGTCGGAGAGGGGCATGTCTCCACCCAGTCGGTGATCGAGAAGGTGCTCGGTACCCTGCATTCCGAAGCAGAGACCGAGGATGTTGATATCCCGTTCCCCAGCAAGGGGCGCAGTAAGCAACTTCGCAATAGCGATTCGGGAGTTCTTGTGCGCGGCGCGCCGGATATTCTCGTGAAGCTCGCGAAGTGCTGTACTCCGGTGCCAGGCGACGAAATCGTCGGATTCGTCACTCGCGGCTCAGGCGTTTCTGTGCACAAGGATGACTGCCACAATGTGGCCTCTCTGCTGGCCGAGCCCGAGCGCATGGTCGACGTGGAATGGGCGCCGACCTCGTCGAGCATTTTCCTCGTGCAAATTCAGGTGGAGGCCCTTGACCGGGCAGGATTACTGTCGGACGTGACGCGGGTGCTCTCCGAGAGTCACGTCAATATCCTGTCAGCCTCTGTGTCGACCTCGAGCGATCGTCTGGCCTTGAGCCGTTTCGTCTTCGAGATGGGTGACACGACACACTTGGATGCTGTTCTCAACGCGGTTCGCCGCATTGACGCCGTCTACGACGTGTATCGGGTCAACGGCGGTTGACCCCAGCCTCTGTCTGAGCATTAGGAACAGGGCTAAGCAGTCTCAGCGCCTCATCGATCCGCTCGAGTGCGAGACGTTTGTGGGGCAGATTGCGGCGTCGGTCGAGCACCGCACGACACTCCTCGATTCCAAATCGTCCGATCCGCATCAGATCGCCGACGGCTCGAAGGTCGTCGTTTGTGAAATTCACGCTCGACCGCGCGAGATCCACTACCGTACGCAGCGGCGTGGTGACCAACAGCCCGGCGAAGTGCACCAGTTCACTTGCATCGATCACGACTTCGCGCACGGTGATGGCGACGAGCGCAGGGGGTCGGACCCGCGCGGAGATATCCGCGCAGAATTGATGCTGCCGAGGCGCGCGACTGAAGGCGCCATAGATCCAGGCGGCGGTGCGTTGTTCGGCGATCAGTCGGGCAGGCACCGTGAGGGTCAGGGCCCTCGCTCGATTCCACAGCCAATCGATCTCGTCGACGGGGCTGAAGCATCGGTCGACAGGGTAGAGCTCACCGTCCAGCTTTGCCGCATGAAGTTCCGCCTCCGGAAGATCGGAGTGGAACAAAACGGCGGGGAGACGGGACATACGTTCCATGGTTCTGGACGGTAACGGTCGACATCAGGTGCCCGCGCCAATCTGTGGACAAAGCGCGGTGAGCCGCCGCGCGGAGAAGTGGTGCTAGCCGATGGCCTTTAGCCAAGCCCTTCGGGCATCGAGGGCCTCTTCGGCATCCGTCACCTTCTTGGCATTGCCGCCCACTTTTGCCTTGGCGAGTTCGTCTTCGAGCTTTGCGATCGCATCCTGCAGCTGTCCGGTCAGGCCCTCGGCACGCGCGACACGTTCCGGGTTGCTCTGGTGCCAGTGATCCTCATCGAGCTTGCGCACGGCGGTCTCGACCTTGCGCAAGCGATCCTCGATGAGCTTTACTTTGTCACGCGGCACCTTGCCGATGGCGTCCCAGCGTCGCTGGAGCGAGGCAAGCGCGTCCTTTGCCTTGACGCGGTCCGTCACGGCGACCAGCGGCTCGGCCTCGGCGAGAAGGGCCAACTTGAGTTCGAGGTTGGCGCTGAACTCTTCATTATCCTTGGCATCCACCTCGGACTTGGCCGAGTAAAGAGCGTCTCCGGCGGCTTTGAAGCGAAGCCAAAGCGCGTCATCGAACTTCTTGCCCGCGCGGCCCGCCGCTTTCCAATCGTCGAGCAGGGTGCGGTAGACGGGGATGCCGTCAAGGCCCTGGGCGATGAGGGATTCCGCCTTCTCGGCGAGATCCTGCTTCTTATTGCGGGCATCCTTGTGCACGGAGTCGAGCTCGGCAAAGAAGGCCTTGCGATGTGTCTCGATAATGGTGCGGGCGGCCCGGAATCGTTTCCACAACTCGTTGCTCTCGTTCTTGGGCAGCCGAGGACCATCCGCCTGGTGCTTCTGCCAGCGCGCAAAGATGTCATCCAGCGTGACGCTGACCTGTTTCCACTGCGCCTTGGCCGGGTCTTGGGCGGCAAGCTTCTCGGCTTCGACCACGAGTGTTTCGCGTTCAGCCAGAGCCGCCTCCGTGGCTGCCTTGGTCTCGGCGGTCTGCTTTTCGGTGAGTTCGCCAACCGCTCCTTCGAGGGCGCCGAGTCGCTTGGTGAGGGAGGGGAGGTCGCCGACGGCGTTGGCAGAGCCAACCGTCACCGTCAGGGCGGCGATGGTCTTCGCGACATCCGCTGCCGCCGTGCCGCGCTTGATGCGCTGCTCGAGCAGCGTCACCTGGCCCGCGAGTTCGATGTACTTGCGCTGGAAGTAGGCCATCGCCTCTTCGGGAGTGCCGTCCGGGTACTGACCGACCGCGCGCTCACCGTCTCCGTCACGCACGAAGACGGTGCCGGTCTCGTCAACGCGGCCCCATGGAGCCTGATCGTCTGTCGCCAAAAGTCTCACCTTTGCTTGTCGGCCATGCTGTGGAATAGCCGATCTCCAGCCTATTGCACGGTCAGTTGTGTGATCTTCGTCGGAATAACCGGGGTGCCATCGGTGGTGCTCTGCGCCGACGCTGTGACGCCCCCGTCAGCGATCTGGCTCACGAACGCGGGGAGACCGCTCGTGACGCTTCCGAAAATGGTGTACCCACCGGTGGTGGAGGGCAACTTCGTGTCGGCATAGGTGATGAAGAACTGGCTGCTCTGCGAGTAGGCGGAGTCGCCGCGGGCCATCGCAATAGTTCCGGCGGGATAGACGCCGTCGGTCGGCACGTTCTCGAGCGGTCCAAAACTGAAACCCGCACCGCCGGCGCCTTTGCCGTCGACCGAACCGCATTGAATGAGTTTGAACGAATCGCCGTTGGTGAGACGGTGGCAGGTCGCGCCGGTGGTCGTGTAGAAACTCTTCTTCGCGAGGTCGATGAATACCGAAGTGGCCTGCGGAGCCTTCGCACCGTCGAGCGAGATTCCCAGCATCACAGTATTCAGGGCGAGCGTTCCGGTCCACGCACGACCCTTGGCGATGGTCTTGGCCGGGACAGGGCCGACGTTCTTTTCGGCTGACGCGCTGCTTGATGGGGAGGGCGAAACGGTCGGAGCGGGCATCCCCGGACCTGCGGTGAAATAAAAGACCTGGGTGAAAGTGGCGAGGGCAGCGATCACGACGACGCTGACGATGGCGACCACATTGTCGCGTCGGCGGCGGGTGACCTGAAGGCTGTGCACGGACTGCCGAGCGTTGTATCGGCGTAGTCGGTCGCGCGCCTCGCGCGCGTCGCGGTCGGCGTTCTTGCTGGATGCCACGGCTGATCCTTCGGGGTCGGCGCCGCGCTGACGGCAGGGAATGTCCTCCTGCACTGTATCGGACAGGCGGTCACCGTCAGCGGCGCTGACTACCATTGATCTCATGGTGGACGACCGGATCGGACTGCGCGCCGGCGCGACCCCTCTCGCCGTGCGGATGCGACCTCGCAGCCTTGACGAGGTCGCGGGCCAACGCCATCTGCTCACCCCCGGTTCTCCGCTGGTGAGCCTCGCCTCGGACAAGACGGGGGAGCAGGGCGCGACCTCGGTGATCCTCTGGGGACCGCCCGGCACCGGAAAAACCACCCTCGCCCAGGCCATCGCGCATTCCTCCAGCCGTAAATTCGTCGAGCTCTCTGCGGTCAATGCCGGCGTCAAGGATGTACGCGAAGTCATGGAGCAGGCGATGTCCGCGCGCGACCTCTACGGCGTCACGACCGTGCTCTTCCTTGACGAGATCCATCGTTTCAGTAAGGCCCAGCAGGATGCGTTGCTTCCCGGTGTGGAGAACGGCTGGGTCATCCTCATCGCGGCCACGACCGAAAATCCCTCTTTTTCGGTGATCTCCCCGCTGCTGTCCCGATCCCTGCTCCTGACCCTCGAGGTGTTGAGCGACGAGGACTTGGGAACGCTTGTCGACCGGGCAGTGGTGGACCCGCGCGGTCTGGCCGACAAGGTCGTGCTCGAGGACGAGGCCAGGGCCCTCATCATCCGTCTCGCCTCCGGGGACGCCCGGCGTGCCCTCACCGCTCTGGAAGCGGCGGCGCTGTCGGCGTCGTCGACGACCGAAGACAACGAGAAGCCGATCGTGACCGCCGACATCGTTGCGATGGCTGTTGACCGCGCGCTGCTGCGCTATGACCGCAACGGTGACGAGCACTACGACGTGATCAGCGCGTTCATCAAATCGATCCGCGGCTCCGATGTGGATGCCGCGCTGCACTACCTCGCCCGAATGATCGAGGCGGGTGAGGATCCCCGTTTCATCTCTCGCCGGGTGATGATCAGCGCGGCCGAAGACATCGGTATCGCCGACCCGCAGGCTCTTCTCATTGCCGTCGCCGCTGCAGACGCCGTTCAGTACGTCGGGATGCCCGAGGGGCGCATACCGCTGGCTGAAGCCGTCGTGTATCTCGCCACAGCACCGAAGTCCAACGCTTCGTACCTGGCCCTGGATGCCGCGATTGCGGACGTGCGCGCCGGTCGGATCGGACGGGTACCCAAGCATCTGCGTGACGCGCACTATGCCGGCGCAAAAAAGCTCGGGCACGGAAAGGGCTACCGGTATTCGCACGACTCAGAGCTCGGGGTGGTGCAGCAGCAGTACCTCCCCGACGAATTGCGTGACACTCGCTACTACACGCCCACCGAGCACGGTAACGAACGGGATGTGAAGGCACGATTGGAGAAGCTGCGGCGGATCATTCGGGGGGACTAGCAATCTGTTAGGCTTCTCGGTGGTTCTGAGGAGTTCTCTTAGGCCACAGCCCTCTTCCCAATCTGTCCGCGCTCACGCACGGGCCTCCACGGTGCACTTCCGTTTCGTGGGGGCGAAGAGAATCGAAAGGATTCCGTGTCTACCCAGTCACGTACCCGCAGCAAGACGCGCCTGTCGCGTGCGTTGGGCATCCCGCTCACGCCGAAAGCCGCCAAGTACCTCGAGAAGCGCCCGTACCCTCCGGGGGAGCACGGCCGAACGAAGCGAAAGACCGACAGCGACTACGCCGTCCGTCTTCGCGAGAAGCAGCGTCTGCGCGCCCAATACGGCATCCGCGAGGCCCAGCTCAAGATTCAATTCGAAGAAGCTCGCCGCGCCTCGGGGCTGACCGGTGAAAACCTGGTTGAGCAGCTTGAAATGCGTCTTGACGCGCTCATCGTTCGCGCCGCTATCGCGCGCACTACCGCGCAGGCCCGCCAGATGATCGTGCACCGCCACATTCTGGTCGACGGCCAGCGCGTCGACCGTCCGTCGTTCCGCGTGAAGCCGGGACAGCTCATCCACGTTCACCCCAAGAGCGAGGGCATGGAGCCGTTCCAGGTTGCCGCGGCCGGCGGTCACGTCGACGTGCTTCCGAAGCTCCCGCCGTACCTCGAGGTCGAGATTGACAAGCTGCAGGCCCGCCTCGTGCGTCGCCCGCTTCGTGCCGAGGTTCCCGTGACCTGTGAAGTACAGCTCGTCGTGGAGTACTACGCGGCTCGCTAGGCCTGAATAGGGTGCTTGGCACCCCGTTCGTTACAGTGGGAGCGGATCATCTTCGGATGGTCCGCTCCTTCTGTGTTACCTCGATCGATTGGTGCATCTCATGAGTGGTGGCGACATCGCCGGACTGATCAGCGCGGGCGTGTTCGCGGTGCTCGTCGGCCTCCTGGCTATCCCGCTGGTCAAGCTCGGACGCGTGTTCGATGAAGCAGGGACCGCTATCCGCGACCTTGGCACGAATGTGACGCCGCTTCTCGAAGAGGCCACCACGACGATTTCCGAGACCAACAAGCAGCTCGCCCGGGTTGACACGATCACCAGGGGCGTCGCGGAGGCCACGGGCAACGTGGCGTCGCTCGTCGCACTCACGGCCGCCACCGTCGGCGGTCCGCTTATAAAACTCGCCGGCTTCTCGGCAGCCGTCAAGGTCGCCCTTGGCACCCTGAAGCGTGGCGCCCGAGGGCCGAAATCTCGTGCGAAGTAAACTGGCATAACCCGCCGCGCCGCAGCATCCGCCACCACTCTAGGGAGCAACCATGAAGAACATCCTCTGGCTCATCGTCGGCGTCGGGCTGGGATTCCTCGCCGCCCACCAGATCAACAAGACCCCGGAGGGTAAGCGGTTCTTCGAAGACGTGGACAGTCGTGCTCACGAGTTCTCCAGTGCTGTTATCGATGGCTATAAGGAGCGCGAAGCCGAGCTTCGTGCCGCCGTGGCCGATGCCGGAGACGCCCTCTCCGATTTCACCGCACGCTGAAAAAAATTCTCTTCTTCACCATCGGCGGCCCGGAGGGGCACGCCCAGACCTCAGGACACCATGCAGACCGCTGACATCCGAGCCCGCTGGCTCGACTTCTTCGCCGAGCGCGGCCACACCGTAGTTCCCTCCGCCTCCCTCGTGAGTGACGATCCGACGCTGCTGTTTACGGTGGCGGGCATGGTGCCGTTCGTGCCGTACCTGACGGGGCTCGTGCCGGCGCCGTATCCACGTGCAACAAGCGTGCAGAAGTGCATCCGGACCCTCGACATCGAAGAGGTCGGCAAGACGCCACGTCACGGCACCTTCTTCCAGATGAATGGCAACTTCTCCTTCGGCGACTATTTCAAGGAGGGGGCGATCAGCTATGCCTGGGAGCTGCTGACGAGCTCCGAAGCCGATGGCGGTTACGGGTTTGAGGAAAAGGATCTGTGGGTGACGGTCTACGAAGAAGACGATGTCTCCTTCGACCTCTGGCGCCGTATCGCTGGGCTGCCCGAGTACCGCATCCAACGCCTCGGCAAAGACGAAAACTACTGGTCAACCGGTCAGCCGGGACCGGCCGGGCCCGATTCCGAAATTTTCTTCGATCGTGGGCCGGCCTATGGTGCCGACGGTGGGCCGGCGACGGGCGATGATCGCTACGTCGAGATCTGGAACCTCGTCTTCATGCAGTACCTGCGCGGTGAAGGGTCTGGGTACGACTTTCCGATCCTCGGCGACCTCCCGAAGCAAAATATCGACACCGGTATGGGACTCGAGCGAGTTGCCTTCCTCAAACAGGGCGTAGAAAACATCTACGAGATCGACCAGATCCGCCCCGTGCTCGACCGGGCGGCTGCTCTCTCCGGCCGCCGCTACGGTGCCAACCCCGAAGATGACGTGCGGATGCGCGTGGTCGCCGACCATATCCGCTCCGGACTCATGCTGATGTCTGACGGTGTGACCCCGTCAAACGAGGGTCGTGGCTACATTCTTCGCCGGTTGCTTCGGCGCTCCGTTCGCTCGATGCGACTGCTCGGTGTCGATGCCCCAACATTCACGGAACTCTTT
>ENA-OFCI01000839-OFCI01000839.1-metagenomes-genome-assembly--contig:-NODE-839-length-16213-cov-4.698168_pt1 | contig 16213 bp, 18 predicted proteins | sample MGYA00153391_OFCI01 | MGnify analysis MGYA00153391
GGGCTCGAAGCGCGGCGTGTGCACGGGCACGCGCGTAGGCCAAATCACGGCGTCCCCGCGATATCGAGCGGCGAGTTCCGTGCTGATCTCTGCGTGGCGGATCTCGTCGCGTACCGCGCGTCCGACGATCTTCACGACATACGGATCGGCCCCGAGCTCGAACATGGACATGGAGATCCCGGCGAAGCCAGCGGCCACCTGGAGCTCGAAGCCCGCGCGCTTCTGCCAAATATCGGCGAGCACGTTCCGTTGCTCCATCGGCAACGAGGCGATCACGTCGTCCTTCACGTCATCGAGGCTCGCGGCGTCTCGATCGGCGCGAGACCACCACGGCGCGGGTTCAGCTCGCACGCTCTAGTGGCACGGGGCCCAACCCGCGAACGCGTCGGGGTTGCCAGCGTCGGGATTGCTACCGTTCGCGTCCGTGGTCGCCGCGTCTTTGCCTGCCCCTGGACCAGGAGAGGGGGTCGGGTCGGACGAGCACGCGGTCGTTCCGACCGAGACCATGCCCATGACGACCACGGCGTGAAAGAGCTTCTTCGGCAGAGCGGGTGAATCCATTGACGCCATTGCATGCCCCTCCCGCTCACGTGTCAACGCTCAGGGACCCCACCACATCACTTCGCGCTCTCCGCTCGAGACGTGCACGCTCAACACGTCGCCGCTCACCTCGAGGGTCGGCTCGAACGAAGCGTCGGACGCGAACAGCGCGCTCTTGTGGAAGCCGTCCTTGCCCAGCCAGAACACGTGCAGCCCGCCGTCGCCCTTTCCGAACATGACGAGCATGCGGCCCTCGCCCACGAGACGGAAATCGAACCACTCGAACGCGTACGCGGCGAAGCGCTCCGGCGACGGGAAGTCCTGGCCGAGATCGCGCATCTCCGGCAGATGGGCCTTCAGGTATTTGTTGAGCACGTCGTAGCGGACGCCCTTGCTGATCCTGGGCAGCACGCGTGACGCCTCCGCCAAAATTGGCAGATCGCCGGGGCCTTTCGCGACCTCCACGTGCGTGCGGAAACGCTCCGCAAGCCCGAGGCGGGGTGAGCCGTGGTCGTCGAAGGCGTCGTCGTCGAGCGACTTGAGCCACCAATGGAACACGGCGAGGTCGCCTTCGCCGCCGCGGAGGTCTACGCCGCCGCAGCCGAGGCCCGGGGAGCCTGGGATGCGCGGGTCGAGGCGGGCGTGGTCGAGGCGCTGGTGCGCGGTCAGGTCACCGAGCTGACGGTGTCGCGCGCGACCTCGCTCGGCTGGGTGCACGGCACCTGGTGCACGGCGCTCGCCGCGTCCGCCCCTACCCGGGCCAGCGAGACCGGCCTGGACGCCCTGCGAACCGGCTCACGTCACCGCGGCTGGTCGGTGCTGACCGGCGAGGCAGGCGGCGGGCTGCTCGTGCTGGTCGGCGGCCACGGCACCCCGGACGAGGCGCTGCGCGAGGTCGCCGGGATGCTGCCCGCGGGCCCGGTCGTGATCGGCCCGACGGTGCCCGACCTGGCCAGTGCCGCGAGCTCGGTGGCGGAGGCCCTCGCCGGGCTGGGAGCGGCCGCTGCCTGGCCTGAGGCGCCGCGGCCGGTTCCGGCGGGTGCCCTGCTGGCCGAGCGCGCCGTTCTCGGCGACCGGACGGCCCGCAGCCGACTGCTGCAGGAGGTGCACGCGCCGCTGGCAGCGGCCGGGGGGGACCTGCTGCGTACTGTCGCGGCATTCCTGGACGGCGGCGGGTCCGTCGAGGGCTCGGGGCGGGCCCTGTTCCTGCACGCCAACACGGTGCGCTACCGGCTGCGCAAGGTCGTCGACGTGATCGGGTTCGACGTCACCGAACCGCGCGACGCGCAGGTTGTCCGGATCGCCCTCGTGCTCGGGCGGGCCGGCGAGCCGACCGGGCTGTGAGAACAGCGCACGTCACAGGGGTCCGGGCCGCGTGCCGTGCAGCGTGACGAGAGCCAATATTGTGGGAAGCCCACAACGTACCCACCGGAACTCGGTCCGCGTCGCACCGCGGCGATGGGCGTTGGCGAGGCGATTCTTGTCGGGTGCTCGTTCTCCTCTCGCCCGGTCAGGGCTCCCAGTCGCCCGGCATGCTGCTGCCGTGGCTGGACCTCCCGCACGCCCGGCAGCGGCTGGCTGCCTGGTCGGACCGGACGGGGCTGGACCTACTCCGTCTCGGCAGCAGCGCGACCGGCCACGTCCAGGCCTTCGGTGGCTTCCCACCCACGTTTTGCCGGCGATCGCCTCACTCGCAAACCAGCTGTCGCTTCATGATCACGCCGACGTCGGTGTAGATCCGGCGGCGAACGTAGTAGCAGTCGCCGTCGCTCTGCTGTCCGCCGACGCCGTCACGGGCGGGGAGCTGCCGGCGGCGGTCTGCGGTCACAGTGTGGGCGAGCTCTCGGCACTTGCTCTCGCCGGCGTCCTGACGTCGGACGAGGCAGTCAGTCTGGCGGCAACCCGCGGGGCTGCGATGGCCGCCGCCGCGAAGGCCCGCCCCACCGGCATGTCGGCGGTGCTCGGCGGCGACCCGGAGCAGGTCCTGGCGGCGATCGAGCTCGCCGGTCTGCGCATCGCGACGGTCAACGTCGCGGGGCAGGTCGTCGTCGGGGGTGACCGAGCCGCGCTGGACGCCTTCGCTGCGAGCCCGCCGCCCCGAGCCCGCGTCCGGGCGCTGGACGTGGCCGGCGCCTTCCACACCCCCGCCATGGCTGCGGCGACAGTCGCCCTCGAGCAGGCCATCGGCCAGCTCAAGCCCGGCCCCCCCCGCTGCACGGTCGTCGCGAACGCGGACGGCGCTGTCGTCGGCGACGGTGCAGAGCTGCTGGGCCGGCTGGTCGGCCAGCTGACCGGCCCGGTCCGCTTCGACCTGTGCCTGGCCGCGCTCGCCGGGCTCGGCATCACGGCCGCCGTCGAGCTGGCCCCCGGCGGCACGCTCGCCGGCCTGGCGAAACGCGCGCTGCCCGCTGCCACGGTGGTCGCCGTCAAGGCACAGGACGACGTGCGCGCCGCCCGCGCGCTGCGTACCTCGGTGCCGGCATGACGGCGTTGCGGGCCGCGACCCTGACCGGGCTCGGCGCGCACCGGCCCGCGCAACGCGACGGGAACACCGCTATCGCCGAGCGGATCGGCTCCTCCGACAGCTGGATCCGCGAACGCAGCGGCATCGTCACCCGCGGGGTCGCCGGCCGCGACGAGTCCGTCGTCGACATGGCTACCAGCGCCGGGGGCAAGGCGCTCGCCGCGGCAGGCATCGACCCTGGCGAGGTCGACCTGGTCCTGCTGGCCACCTGCTCGATGCCCGGCCCGCTCCCGGGCGGCTCTCCCGAGGTGGCGTACCGGCTCGGGGCCCGTCGCGCCGGCGCCTCCGATGTCGGGGCGGGCTGTGCCGGCTTCACGTACGCCCTCGCGCTGGCTGCGGACAGCGTCCGGGCCGGCAGCGCCGACACCGTCCTGGTCATCGGTTCGGAGAAGCTGCTACCGATGATCGACCCCGACGACCGCGGCACGGCGTTCCTGTTCGGCGACGGCGCCGGCGCGGCCGTCGTGTCGGTCGCCGAACGCGACGGCATCGGCCCCGTCGTCTGGGCCCACGACGGCGAGCAGCACGAGCGTCTCGTCATTGACGGCGCACCGCTGTTGTTGAAGATGGAGGGCCGGGCCATCTACCGCTGGGCCACGACCACGCTGCCCGACCTGGCCCGCCGGGCCTGCGCCCGGGCCGGCATCGAGCCCGCTGAGCTGGCTGCCTTCGTCCCGCACCAGGCCAACCTGCGGATCACCGAGTCCGTGGTGAAGAGCCTCGGGTTGCCCGACTCCGTCCTCGTCGCCCGCGATGTCGTCGACAGCGGCAATACCAGCGCAGCGTCCGTCCCCCTCGCGCTGGCCCGGCTCGCCGAGCAGGGCGAGATCCGGACCGGCGACGCCGTCCTGCTGTTCGGCTTCGGTGCCGGCCTGACCGCCGCCGGCCAAGTCGTGCTCTGTCCCTGACCGTCCCCCATGCCTACGTCCGTCGACCCAGAGGAGCCCACATGACCACCGCCACCGCCACCCCCGCCGAACTGCTCGCCGGCCTCGCCGAGGTCCTTGACGAGGTCGCCGGCACGCCGGCAGACCAGGTTCTGCCCGAGGCCAGCTTCGACAAGGACCTCGACATCGACTCCCTCACCATGGTCGAGGTCGTCGTGGCCTGCGAGGAGCGCTTCGGCGTACGCATCCCCGACGAGGCGCTCGAGCAGCTGACCACCGTCGGCGACGCGATCACCTACATCCGCGGCGCCGCCGCGTGACAGCCACCGTCGCCGCCCCCCGGCCCGTCGCCGTCACAGGACTGGGTGCGATCACCCCGCTCGGCCCGGACGTCGCGGCCCTGATCGAGGGGCTGCTCACGAGCCGCTCGGGCGTACGCCTGCTCGACGAGCCGGAGTTCGCCGAGCTGCCCGCCCGGCTGGCGGCGACGGTGGATGCAACCGGCCGGCTCGGGCGGATCGAGGCGCGCACCCTGGACCGGGTGCAGCAGCTCGCGCTGATCGCCGCGCGCGAGGCATGGGCCGACGCCGGCGCTCCGGAGGTCGAGCCCGAACGTCTCGCCGTCGTCATCGGCTCCGGGATCGGCGGCGCGCTGACCATCCTCGGCCAGTACGACGTGCTGCACGCCAAGGGCCCGCGCGCGGTGTCGCCGCACCTGGTGCCGATGCTCATGCCGAACGGCCCGGCCGCGGCCGTCGGCCTCGACCTCGGCGCCCGCGCCGGCGTGCACACGCCGGTCAGCGCCTGTGCGTCTGGCGCGGAGGCGATCGCGTACGCCCTGGACCTGCTGCGCAGCGGTCGCGCGGACGTCGTGGTGGCGGGGGGCGCCGAGGCGTGCGTGCACCCGCTGCCGATGGCCGGCTTCGCCCAGATGCGCGCGCTGTCGACCCGGCACGACGAGCCGGCAGCTGCCAGTCGCCCGTACGACAAGGGCCGTGACGGCTTCGTGCTCGGCGAAGGTGCCGGCATCCTGGTGTTGGAGACCGAGGAGCACGCCCGGGCCCGCGGCGCGCGTGTGCACGCCCGGCTGGCCGGCGCCGGTCTGGCCTCCGACGCCTACCACGTCACCGCCCCCGATCCGGCCGGCACCGGCGCCGCGCGCAGCATCGTGCTGGCGCTGCGCGACGCCGGCGTCTCCCCCGCCGAGCTCGGGCACATCAACGCGCACGCCACCTCGACGCCGCTCGGCGACGTGGCGGAGGCCCGCGCCTTCGCCTTGGCCCTCGGCAGTGCCCGGCCGCCGGTGACCGCGACGAAGTCCTGCACCGGCCACCTGCTGGGCGCCGCCGGCGCCGTCGAGGCGGTCGCGACCGTCGTGGCCCTGCGCGACGGGGTCATCCCGCCGGTGCTCAACCTGGACGACATGGACGACGAGGCCGACGTGGACGCCGTACGCGTGGTGCCACGCGCCCACGACCACACCTCGGCGCTGTCCACCTCGTTCGGCTTCGGCGGCCACGACGTCTCCCTGGTGCTGACGCGATGACGGTGCTCACGCGATGACGGTGCTCACGCGATGACGCTGCTCGACCTGCCCGCCGAGCTGGCGCCCGGCCGGCCGCCGCACCCGGCGGTCGTGCGGCGGCTCGCTGCGCTGCTCGACCGTTTCGACCTGGTCGCCTCCGTCGACGGTGCCGTGGTGGTGACCGGCTGCGTACGCGGCACCGAGGTCGTCGCGTTCGCCACCGACGCCTCCGTGCAGGGCGGCGCCCTCGGCGGTGAGGGCTGCCGCGCGATCGCCGACGCCACCGACCTCGGTGTCGCCCGCGGCGTGCCGGTCGTCGGTGTCTGGCAGTCCGGCGGAGCCCGCTTGCGCGAAGGCGTCGCCGGACTCGACGGTGTCGCCCGCACCTTTGCCGCGCAGACCCGGGCCAGCGGCCGGGTGCCGCAGATCAGCGTCGTCCTCGGCCCGGCAGCCGGCGGCGCGGCGTACGGCCCGGCGCTGACCGACGTGATCGTGATGGGCCCGGCCGGCCGGGTGTTCGTCACCGGTCCCGACATCGTCAGGAGGGTGACCGGCGAGGACGTCACGTCCGAGCGGCTCGGTGGCCCCGCGACGCACACCACCCGCAGCGGCGTCGCGCACCTCGAGGCCGCGACCGACGACGAGGCGCTCTACACCGCGCGCCGCCTCGTCAGCCTGCTCGGCGCCCAGGGCGTCGTCGACCCGTACGCGGCTGACGGCCCGGATCCCGGTCCCCTGGTGCCCGGCGAGCACCGCCGCTCCTACGACGTACGCCCGGTCGTCCGGGCGATCCTGGACCCCGGCACGGTCGTGGAACTGCAGCCGCTCTGGGCCCGTAACGCCGTCACGGCGCTGGGCCGGCTCGGCGGCCGCACCGTCGGCGTCGTCGCCAACGACCCGTCGACCCTGGCCGGTTGCCTGGACGCCGACACCGGCGACAAGACCGGCCGCTTCGTGCAGTGGTGCGACAGCCTGGGCGTGCCCCTGCTGTTCCTGGTCGATGTGCCCGGCTACCTGCCCGGGCTGTCCCAGGAGGATCTCGGTGTCGTACGCCGGGGCGCAAAGCTGCTGCACGCGTACGCCGCCGCGAGCGTCCCCCGGCTGACCGTGGTGCTGCGTAAGAGCTTCGGCGGTGCGTTCATCGCGATGGGGTCCAAGGGCCTCGGCGCCGACCACGTCTTCGCCTGGCCCGGAGCGCAGGTCGACGTGATGGGCGCGACGGCCGCCGTCGAGGTGCTGCACCGGCGCGAGCTGGCCGGGGAGCGCGACCCGCGCGCCCGGGCCGCCCTCGTCGGCGCCCTGGCCGCGCACCACGAGGCGACGACCGGCGGGATCGCCCGGGCCCTGGCCACCGGTGCGGTCGATGCCATCATCGAGCCGGCCGATACCCGCCGGGTGCTGCTGGGTGCGCTGGCAGCGCTGCCCGACCAGCGTGGCCACCGGCATGCCAACGGACCGCTGTGACGTTGGCGGCTGTGGCAGTGCCGACCGGGCTGCCGGAGAACGGGCGGGTGGGCCAGGTGGCCTTCAGCACAATCGGAAGGGGCCTGCCGGTGACCGTCTTCGCGCACGGCCTCGGCGGTTCCGCGACCGAGACGCGTCCGCTGGCCAGCCGGGGTCCGGGCACCCGTGTGCTGCTGAGCTTCCGCGGGCACGGCGACAGCGGCCCGCTGCCGCTCGGCTGGGACTACGACCTGCTCGCCGATGACCTGCGGGCCGTCGCCGACGCGACGGGTGCGAGCTGTGCGGTCGGGCTGTCACTCGGGGCGGGCGCCCTGCTGCGCGTGCTGTCGGTCGACCCGGCCCGGTTCGACCGGGTCGCCTTCGTGCTGCCGGCCGCCATCGACGCAACCCGAACCGACGGGGCCACGCTGGCCCTGCAGGCTCTGGGTGACGCCATCGACGCCTCCGACGTGGACGCCGTCACCGCGCTGCTGATGGCGGACGTCCCGGCTGCGGTACGCGAGCGACGCGGTGTCCGCCCGCTGGTCCGCCGGCGCGCGGAGCAGCTCAGCCGGCGGTCCGCCCCACGACCGATGCGTGACGACCGGCCGCTGCCCGACCGCGCGGTCCTGGACCACGTCGCCGCGCCGGCGCTGGTCGTCGGACAGGCCGCCGACCCCCTGCACCGCCTGGACGTCGCCCGTGAGCTGTGTGCAGCCCTGCCGTCCGCGGAGCTGCTCGCGCTACCGGAGGGCGGGGTCTTCTGGACCGCCACCCGCGAGATGCAGCAACGGCTCGGCGAGCACCTGTCGGGTGCCGCGTGAGCGGGCTGCTCGAGGGCAAACGCCTGCTGGTCACCGGGGTACTGACCGAGCAGTCGATCGCATTCTCGGTTGCCAGGACGGCTGCCGAGCAGGGCGCCACCGTCGTGCTCAGCGGGTTCGGGCGCAGCGCGTCGCTGACCAGGCGGATCGCCCGGCGGCTACCCGGCGAGCCTGCTGTGGTCGAGCTCGACGTCACGAACGAGGACGACCTGGCCGCGCTCCCGGAGCGGGTAGGGGCACACGTCGACGGCTTGGACGGCGTGCTGCACGCGGTCGGTTTCGCGCCCGCCGGTGCGCTCGGTGGGGGAGTGCTCGACACGCGCTGGGAGGACGTCGGGGTCGCCCTGCACGTCTCGACCTGGTCCTACCCGGCGCTGGCCCGCGCCTGCCTGCCGATGATGCCGCGGGGGTCCTCCTACGTCGGGCTCGACTTCGACGCGCGCGTCGCCTGGCCCGAGTACGACTGGATGGGCGTCGCGAAGGCGGGCCTCGAGTCCGCGAACCGCTACCTCGCCCGCGACCTCGGGCCGCACGGCGTACGCGCCAACCTGATCGCCGCCGGCCCGCTGCGGACGATGGCCGCCAAGAGCATCCCCGGCTTCGCGAAGTTCGAGCAGGCGTGGGCCGAGCGGGCCCCGCTGGGCTGGGACATCCGCGACCCCGAGCCCGTCGCGCGCTCCTGCGTCGCGCTGCTGTCGGACTGGTTCCCGGCCACCACCGGCACGATCGTCTACGTGGACGGCGGCTTCAGCGCGATCGGCGTGTAGACCGGCGACGGGTCCCTGCGCGCCGGCCTAGGACCTCGGGATCCGGCCCATCAGGTGGAACTCCTCGTTCGGCACCAGCGCCATGGCGTGCGCGAGCCGGTTCGACATCGCGAAGAACGCCGTCACCGCGCCGACATCCCAGATGTCGTCGTCGGTCAGCCCGTGCGTACGCAGGACGTCGAGGTCGGCGTCCTCGACAAGCTCCGGTGTGGTCGACAGCTTCACCGCGTACGCCAGGAGCGCGGCCTGCCGAGCCGTCACCGGGGCCTGTCGCCAGTTGGTGGCCAGGTGGTCGGCGATCAGCGGGTCCTTCGCGCGCACCCGCAGGACCGCTCCGTGCGCCACCACGCAGTAGGTGCAGTCGCGCTCAGCGCTGGTCGCCACCACGATCATCTCCCGCTCGGCCTTCGACAGGCCGCTGTCGCGCTCCATGATCGCGTCGTGGTAGGCGAGGAAGGCCCGCAGCTCGTCGGGGCGGTGCGCCAGCCCGAGGAAGACGTTCGGCACGAAGCCGGTCCGGTCGCCGATCGCGGTGATCCGCTCGCGGAGGTCCGGCGGTAACCCGCCCACGTCGGCCAGCGCAAAACGGGTGATCTCTCGGACGACCTGCTCCACGACTGTCTCCTTGGCGCTGACGGGCGGACCGGACGGTACGCGGCCGGCCCGGTAACGACCGTGCACTGTTGTGCGAGTCGCCGTGATCGGGGTCACAGAACGTGGTTGGGTATTGCGACCGTGACGAGAGGGGAGCTGCGCGCGTGCTTGAGGTAGTCGACCTGCAGGTCAGCTACGGCGGTGCCGTGCGCGCGCTGCGGGGCGTCAGCCTGCGCGTCCCGGACGGCAAGGTGGTCGCCGTCCTGGGCAGCAACGGCGCCGGCAAGACGACCTTGCTGCGTACCATCTCCAGCACCTTGAAGCTGCACCGCGGCAAGGTCGACGCCGGCACGATCTCCTTCGGCGGCATCAGCCTGGTCGGCAAGGACCCGGCCGCGTGTGTGGCGCTCGGCTTGGTGCAGGTGCCGGAGGGTCGGCGGATCTTCAGCCGCCTCACCGTGGAGGAGAACCTGCGCGCCGGCGGGATGGGGTCCCGCGACAAGGGCGCCCGGTCCGGCGCCCAGAAGCGCGTCTTCGACCTGTTCCCGGTGCTGGCCGACCGGCGCCACGGCCGGGCCGGGCTGCTGTCGGGCGGCGAGCAGCAGATGCTCGCGATCGGCCGGGCGCTGATGGCCGGTCCGGAGCTGCTGCTGCTCGACGAGCCGTCGCTCGGCCTGGCGCCCCGCATCATCGGCCAGATCGGCGAGATCGTGAAGGAGATCAACCGGCAGGGCACCTCGGTACTGCTCGTGGAGCAGAACGCCACGATGGCGCTCGGCGTCGCCGACCTCGCGTACGTCCTGGATGTCGGTGAGGTGGCGCTGTCCGGAGCGGCCGACGAGTTGGCGAGGACCGAACAGGTGCAGCGTCTCTACCTCGGGCACGGCGCCGAGGACAGCGACCAGGCGCAGGTGCAGGAGGCGGTTGCCGGCCACCGGACACTGTCCCGGTGGCCGGCGTGACCGCGTCCCCGGCTGCGACGGAGCCCACCGCCGCCGAGCGAGGCATTCCGCCGCTGGAGGTACGAGGCGTCACCGTGCGCTTCGGCGCGCTCGTCGCGCTGTCGGAGGTCTCGTTCACCGTCGAGCCCGGCACCGTGCACGCGATCATCGGGCCCAACGGGGCCGGCAAGTCGACGATGTTCAATGTCTTGTCCGGGGTCTACCGCGCCACCGCGGGCGAGGTGCGCTTCGGCGACGCCGTGCTGACCCGCATGAAGCCGCACCAGATCGCCAAGCTGCACGTCGCCCGCGCGTTCCAGAACATCGCGCTGTCGGGTGGGCAGACCGTCATCGAGAACCTGATGCTGGGCCGGCACCACCTGACCCGGGCGGGCTTCCTGTCAGCCGGCCTGCGCCTCCCGCGGGCGACCCGCGAGGGCAGGTTGCACGGTGCGCGGGCCCGCGAGATCGCGGACTTCCTGGAGCTCGGCGACAAGGTCGACGTGCCGGTCGGGGTGCTGTCCTACGGCGACCAGAAGCGGGTCGAGGTGGCGCGCGCGCTGTGCACCGAGCCCGACCTGCTGCTGCTCGACGAGCCGGTCGCGGGGATGAACTCCGAGGAGACCAGGCGGATGGCAGCCTCGATCCTGGAGATCCGGCAGGCCCTGGGGATCAGCGTCGTGCTCGTCGAGCACGACATGGGCATGGTCATGGGGATCGCGGACCGCGTGACGGTGCTCGATTTCGGTCGGCTGATCGCCGACGGCACACCGACCCAGGTGCAGCGCGACCCCGAGGTCATCCGGGCCTACCTGGGCTCGGGCGACGAAACCGGCCCGAGCACAGGAGGGCACGCATGACCCAGTTCCTGTCCCTGCTCATCAACGGGCTGTCGCTCGGCGCGATCTACGCGCTGATCGCCCTCGGCTTCGCCGTCATCTTCAAGAGCAGCGAGGTCGTCAGCTTCATGCACGGCTCGCTGCTGCTGTTCGGCGCCTTCACGATTGCGCGTCTCAACGCGTCGATGAGCTTCTGGCTGGCGGCTTTGCTGGGTATCACCGCGACCGCGGTGCTCGGTCTGCTCGTCGAGCGGGTGCTCATCAACCGGCTCCGCGGGGCGCAGGTGATCAGCCTGGCAATCCTCACGATCGGTGTCGACATCCTGCTGGTCACCGAGCTGACCCGCCGCATCGGCTCCGACATCCCCAACATCAAGCATCCCTGGGCGGGCAACGTCGTCCGCCTGGGTGAGGTCGGCATCACGGCCAATCGGCTGATCGCCATCGGCGTCGCCGCCGTGCTGATCGCCATCTTCTTTGCTGTCTTCAAGTTCTCCGACTGGGGGGTGGCGATGCGCGCCGCCGCCGAGGACGGCGAGACGGCAGCCCTGATGGGCATCCGGCTGGGCCGCGTGTCGGCGCTGGCCTGGCTGGTCGCCGGTGGGCTTGCCGCCGTCGCCGGCCTGTTCCTGGTCGGCTCGCCGACGCCCGGGGTCAGCCCCGGCGTCCAGGGCGTCGCCCTGCGCGCCTTCCCGGCGGCGATTCTCGGTGGCCTGGACTCGACGGGGGGCGCGCTGGTCGGCGGTCTGGTGATCGGCCTGGCGGAGTCCTTCGCCGCCGGCTACCAGAACCAGCTGCTGTTCCTGGGCCGCGGCTTCGGCGACGTCGTCCCGTACGTCGTGATGATCCTGGTGCTGCTGGTACGCCCCTCCGGCCTGTTCGGGACCAAGGAGCTCACCCGTGTCTGAGACCGCGTCGCTGGACGTCGCGCAGGCGCCCCCCGCCGACGGTTCCCGGCGGCTCGCCGGGAACGCATCCCGGCCGTCCGGTGCCGGCCGGGTCGTCCGGATCGTGCTGCTCCTCGCGCTGGCTGCGGTCCTGCTGGTCCTGCCCCTCTACGTCGATGAGTTCTGGCTGCGTACGGGTTTCGCCGCCAGCGCGGCCATCGTCGGCGCCATCGGCCTGAACCTGCTTGTCGGCACCACCGGACAGCTCTCGCTGGCGCACGCCTTCTTCCTGGCCGTCGGAGCGGTGACGTACGTGTTCGTCTCCGGTGCGCCGGGTGGTAGCGCCACAAAGATTGACGGTCTGCAGCTGCCGCCGCTGCTCGGCATGGTGCTCGGGGTGCTCGCCGCAGGACTGGCCGGGTTGCTGTTCTCCCCCGTCGCGGCCCGGCTGCGCGGCATCTACCTCGGGGTCGCCTCGCTCGGCTTGGTCTTCATCGGTCAGCACCTGCTCAACACGGCCACCCCGATCACCGGCGGCTTCAACGGGCGTACCGCCCCGAAGTTCTCGCTGTTCGGCTTCTCCTTCAGCGACTCGAGCCCTGACCTGTTCGTGGCCGGCGTGCCGTTCGGCGAGGTGGAGCGGCTCTGGTACCTCGGTCTGGTGGCAGCACTTCTCGCCTACCTGTTCGCCAGGAATCTGCTGCGCAGCCGCACGGGGCGGGCCCTGCAGACCCTGCGCGACAGCGAGGTGGCGGCCGCCGTCATGGGCGTCAACGTCCAGGGCTACAAGGCCCGGGTCTTCCTGGTGTCCTCGATGTACGCCGGTCTCGCCGGGGTCCTCTACGCGTTGTCGATCGGTTCGATTGCGCCGGAGTCCTTCGGTCTGGACCTGTCCGTGCTCTACCTGGCGATGATCGTCCTCGGCGGGCTCGGCTCGGTCGGCGGGGCTGTCGTCGGCGCGGTGTTCGTCAGCGCGCTGCCACTGGTCTTCCAGCAGTACGCCGGGTCACTGCCATTCGTGTCCGAGCCCGGCCAGGGCGGGATCAACGCCGGTCAGGCCGCGCGCCTGCTGTACGGCCTGGCGATCGTCCTGGTCGTGCTGTTCGAGCCGGCCGGCCTCGCTGGGCTGGCGCGTCGCGGGCGGCGCCCGCCTCGGCCCGTCGAAAGGCCGGCAGCGATCAGCCCCACCGACCCATCCACGCCGTCGCCCACCTCGGGCGCGGTCACGTCAGAACGAGGGAGCTCCGCATGAACCACGGCAAGCGCACGGGCGTCCTGCTCGCCGCGGCACTCCTTGCCGCAGCCACCGGCTGCAGCACGAAGGCCTCGACCGGCTCCTCGAGCAGCGGGGGGGCCGGTGGCACCGTCAAGACCGGTGTCGGCATCAGCGGCACCACGATCACCCTCGGGGTCCTCACCGACCTCACCGGCGTCTTCGCCGCGCTCGGCGCCGACATCACCAACTCCCAGACGTTGTTCTGGGAGCAGCAGAATGCCAAGGGTGGCGTCTGCGGCAAGTACCAGGTCAAGCTCAACGTCAAGGACACCGGCTACGTGCCGCAGCAGGGTGTCCAGCTGTACAGCAGCATCAAGGGTGACGTGCTGGCCATGGCGCAGACGATCGGGTCGCCGATCAACACGGCCCTGGAGCAGACCTACGACGCGGACAAGATTGTCAACATCCCGTCAGCCTGGGCGCGCAACCTGACGGTTCCTCCCGGCAATGCCGTGACCGGCGCGACCTACGACGTCGAGATGGTGAACGTGTTGGACTACGCGCTCAAGCAGGGCAAGATCAAGGAGGGCGCCAAGATCGGCCACATCTACTTCGAGGGCGAGTACGGCGCGAACGGGCTGGCCGGCTCGAAGTACTTCGCGAGCAAGCACGGCATGACGGTGGTCGAAGCGAAGATCAAGTCGACCGACGCCGACATGACCGCGCAGGTGACCCAGTTCAAGGCGGCCGGCGTGAACGCCATCGCGTTGACGGTTGCTCCTGGGCAGACTGCCTCCGCGGCCGGTGTCGCCGCGGCGCAGCAGCTCAACGTACCGATCGTGGGCAACAACCCGGTCTTCTCACCGGCCCTGCTGGCCGGGCCGGCCGCGGCCGCCATTCGGGCCAACCTGCTGGTCGCGTCGCCGGTCAGCCCGTTCGACAAGAACCCCCAGCTGCTCGCGGACTACAAGGCCAAGTACCCCAACAATGCCAACCCGAGCCTGGGCGTGGTGTTCGGTGCCGGTGCCAGCAACGTCATGAAGCAGATCCTCGAGAAGGCCTGCGCCAACGGTGACCTCACGCGCGACGGCGTCCTCAAGGCCAAGCAGTCGCTGAGCAACGTGGACACCGGTGGTCTGGTCGTACCGCTGGACCTGTCCAAGTCCGGGGTCAGCCCGAGCAGCAAGAGCTTCATCTTCGCACCGGACGCCGTGCCGGGCGGCGCGAAGGCCCTCGGCGACGCGACGGAGTCCGCGGACGTGGCGGGCCTTAAGTAGTCCGGCCCGACGGCGCCGTCTCCTGCAGTAGCCGGGAGGCGGCGCTGTCGTCGTGCCGGGTGCGGTCAGCCGGACCCGTCGTCGGGTCCGCCGGCGGCGTTGTAGCGGGCCAGCAGCCGCGCGAGCTGACCGACATCGGCGACGTCCCAGCCCCGCAGCCGCGTCTCCACCCGACGACGCCGCGCACGGCGGGCGGCGCCGAGCCGACGTACGCCTTCATCCGTCGCCACCAGGTGCAGCACCCGCGCATCGGCGTGGTCGGGCTCGCGTCGTAGCAGGCCGAGCTGCTCGAGCAGGCGTACCTGGCGGCTGACGGTGGCCTTGTCGATGCCGAAGTACTCCGCGAGGTCGGTCGCCCTCGCGCCGCCGTCCACCACGTGCGTCAACAGCCCGTACGCCGCCGCCTCGAGGTCGGGGTGCACGGTGCGGGCCAGCTCGCCGGACCACGCCCGCGCCCGCCGCAGGAACACCGACAGCTCGCGTTCCAGGGCGGCGACGTCGTCGTCAGCGCACGGCGGCGGCACCATCCACGCACGGTAGCGCCGGCCAGGGAGCACGTCGTCGCAGGGACAGGCACACTGACCCGATGCCCACGACCGTCGTCGCGGCCGGCCTGACCGCCGGCCAGGAGCGTTCCGCGGTGCGGCTCCTGCAGGCCGCGTCGGCCACCAGCTCCTTCGACCGGTTCGCCGTCGGCACGCTGCTGGTCTCGCTGGCAGGTGACCTGCACACCTCGCTCGGTGCGGCGTCGGCGGCGGCCAGCGCGTACTTCCTGTGCTACGGACTGAGCCAGCCACTCTGGGGGCTGGCCAGCGACCGCCTGGGCCGGGTGCGAACGATGCGCCTGGCGCTGGCGGCCGCCGCCATCGGCGCCGCCGTGTCCGCGATCGCCCCCGGGCTCGGGCTGCTCGTGCTCGCGAGGGCCTGCACTGGCGCGTGCATGGCGGCCGTGGTGCCGGCCGGGCTGGTGTATCTCGGCGACGCCATCCCGATCGTGCGCCGCCAGCGCACGCTCACCGACCTGAACGCCGCGACTGCTTTCGGCATCACCGCCGCGACCGGGCTCGGCGGCGTGCTCGCGGCGACCCTGTCGTGGCGGGTGGCCTTCCTGCTCCCGGGCATCGCCGCAGCGGTGCTGGTCGTCGTGCTGGCCGGGCTCCCCGAGCCGCCTCGGGCGTCGCGCGGGCAGGGTGGCCTACCGACGGTCCTGCGCTCGGCGTGGGGACGCGCCGTCCTCGTCCTGGCGCTCGTCGAGGGCGCTGCGCTGCTCGGCCTGCTCACCTACTTCGCCCCGGCGCTGGAGAGCACCGGCTGGTCGGCAACGACGGCCGGCGCCATCGTCGCGCTGTACGGCATCGGCCTTTTCCTGTCCTCGCGGGTCGTCAAGCGACTGGCCGGCCGCACCCGACCGCAGGTCTTTCTGGGCTGCGGCGCCGGGGGGCTGGCTGTCGCGTACGCAGCCGTCGCGGCCAGCCGTTCCGGTTTCGTGGTTGGCGGCGCCGCCCTGCTGGTCGGTGCCGCGTGGGCTGCCATGCACTCCACCATGCAGACGTGGGCGACCGAGGTCGTACCGCACGCCCGCGCCGCGATGGTCTCGCTGTTCGCCGGGATGCTGTTCGTCGGCAGCGGAGTGGCGACCGCGGCGCTGGCGCCGCTGGCCGACGACCGGCGGTGGCTGCCGCTTTTTGCCAGCGGCGCTGTCGTCGTCGCCGTCTTCGGGGTGGCAGCCGTCAGCCTGCGGACCCGCTACGCCGGCCGTGAGCCAGTCGCCGGCTAGGACAGGCCGGCGCCCACCGCGGCGGCGGGCTCCAGGTAGGCGTGCCGGGTGGGCCGGGCCAGCTCCTCAAGGTTGATCGTGGCGCCGGCTTCGAGGTGCGCATCGAAGGGCACCGGGAGCCGGGACGGCACTCACCGCATGCTGCCCGCGGGGACGACGCTCAGCGAGTCCT
>ENA-OFCI01000840-OFCI01000840.1-metagenomes-genome-assembly--contig:-NODE-840-length-16205-cov-3.395728_pt1 | contig 16205 bp, 13 predicted proteins | sample MGYA00153391_OFCI01 | MGnify analysis MGYA00153391
TGGTCGACCGGTTGAGGGGGGGGGGGTGTCGCTGGTCGGCATCGCCGGTTACGCAGGCGAATTCGGTCACACGCTCGTCAACAGCGCAGGAGTGATCTGCAGCTGCGGAGCTCGGGGCTGTCTGGAGACCGAGGTGGCGAGAGTGCCACTTCTCAAGCTCGTTGGGTTGAGGGATGCGGACGGGGATGAGCTCGAACTGGCGCTCACGGCATCACGCTCGCCGGCTGTTCTGGGCGAAGTCGAGCGTCAGCTCGACTACCTTGCTGTTGCACTCCGGAACGCGATCAACGTCTTCAACCCGCAGCTCATAGTCCTGGGCGGATTTCTCGGCTCCCTATACGCGGTCGCTCCGGCCTCCCTCCATCAGAAGCTGGCTCACCAAACGCTCCACGCAGCGCGGGAGGGGGTCACGATCAGTCGTACCCAGCTAGGGTCCGATCTGCTCATGATCGGCGCTGCCGAACTTGCCTTCGAATCCATCCTGTCCGACCCGGCAAGCTCAGGTTCCGCACGTCTTGGAGGCCATCTGCGCACGCACCCCACGGGTCGGTTGCGCGGGGCACACTGACGGTTACCGGCCGTCCCCACTGAAGCGATCATTGCGGTCTCCTTCGATCACCGTGCAGACCGATCCTGATGAGCAACCTCGCGGGCGGCAACCACGGGGGTGGCTCTGAACCAGGGAACTGGATTGGTTCGCATTCACCAGCGGAGAAGTGACGATTCTGACTAGCCGCAGTGCGCTGGAATGCGGACATGTGGCCGCATCGCTCGCTCCCGGCGGCTACTGCACAAGCAGTTGCTGGAGACGACGCTCCAACGTTGCGGGTTGAGACGGGCCTATCGACAGAAACCGTTCTGGCTTGGGAAGATCGGGGGCTTCATCGAGCCCTGATCTGGTGGGCTTGTTGGCTCTGGCGATCAGCTTGTCGGCGTGGCTGAAGTCCGCCGCGAAAGACCCCCGGGAGCTGGCATGCCGTTGGGTGGTGGCCATGGCCGTGGGCCGGGTGGCAGAGTGAGCCTTGCAGGAGTCTCGAGAGGAGCTAGTCGATGAAGATCGCTGTCACGGGTGGGTCGGGCAAGCTGGGGCGCCCGGTTGTGGCTGTGCTGCGCCAGGCCGGACATGATGTGGTCAACGTTGACATCGCGGGGACGCGCGGTCCGGGCTTCGTGCGGGTCGACCTGACGAACTACGGCGAGACCATCGATGCGCTGTTCGGCGAGAACGACCCATCGGCCGGACCCGACCAGGCCACGAGGCCGGCGTTCGACGCGCTCGTGCATCTGGCCGCGATACCCGCGCCCGGCATCGTGAGCGATGTCGCAACGTTCCACAACAACATCCTCAGCACGTTCAACGTCTTCCAGGCTGCCCGCAGGGCCGGCATCCGGAACATCGTGTACGCATCGAGTGAGACGGTGCTTGGGCTGCCGTTCGATGTGCCGCCGCCCTACATCCCGGTCGACGAGGACTACCCGGCCCGCCCGGAGAGCATGTACTCGCTGGTGAAGCACCTCGAGGAGCAGATGGCCATCGAGCTGGTGCGCTGGGACCCGACGCTCAAGATCATCGCGCTTCGCTTCTCCAATGTGATGGACCCGGAGGACTACGAGGCGTTCCCTGCATTCGACGCGGATGCGACGCTGCGCAAGTGGAACCTCTGGGGCTACATCGACGGCCGCGATGGCGCGCAGGCCGTGCTCAAGGCGCTCGAGCTCGACATCAAGGGTTTCGACCGCTTCATCATCGCCGCCGCAGACACGGTCATGTCACGGTCCAACGCAGAGCTGGTGGCTGAGGTCTTCCCCGGCGTGCCCGTCACCGGCGAACTCGGTGTGCACGACACGTTGCTGTCGATCGACAAAGCGCGCCGCCTGCTCGGATACAGCCCGCAGTACTCCTGGCGTTGATCCGCCAATCGATCCTTCAATGGACAAGGACGCACCGATGCACTATCGCACCCTCGGTAACAGCGGCGCCATCGTCTCGACGTTCGCGCTCGGAACGATGACCTTCGGCGCGGAGGCCGACGAAGCGGCATCGCACGCCATCCTTGACGACTACGTCGCGGCCGGCGGCAACTTCGTCGACACGGCCGACGTGTACAGCGCGGGCGTCTCGGAGAAGATTATCGGGCGATGGCTCGCAGCCCACCCCACGGAGGGCGAGCAGGTCGTGATCGCCACGAAGGGACGCTTCTCGATGGGTGAAGGTCCCAACGCCCTCGGCACGTCCCGGCGCCACCTTGGTCGCGCGCTCGACGCGTCGCTGAGGCGCCTCGGCGTGGAACAGATCGACCTTTATCAGATGCACGCCTGGGACGGCGTGACTCCGCTTGAGGAAACGCTGCGATTCCTGGACGACGCCGTGCGCGGCGGCAAGATCGCCTACTACGGGTTCTCGAACTTCCTTGGCTGGCAGCTCACCAAGGCCGTGCACCTGGCGCGTGCCAACGGCTTCACACCGCCGGTGACGCTTCAGCCGCAGTACAGCCTGCTGGTGCGCGAGATCGAGTCCGAGATCGTGCCAGCCGCCCAGGATGCGAACATCGGCTTGCTGCCGTGGTCGCCGCTGGCGGGCGGCTGGCTCACCGGCAAGTACCAGCGTGACGCCGACCCGATGGGAGCCACGCGCCTGGGCGAGGACCCGAAGCGCGGGATGGAGGCGTGGGAACCTCGCAACAAGCAGGAACGGACATGGCGGATCCTCGACACGGTCGAGCAGACAGCGAAGGCCAAGGGGGTCAACCAGGCGCAGGTTTCGCTTGCATGGCTGGAGGCGCAGCCAGCGGTCACCTCGGTGATCTTGGGGGTGCGCAACACCGACCAGCTCGCCGACAACCTGGGCGCCGCATCCGTCGAGCTCACCGCCGAGGAGGTCAGGCGCCTCAACGAGGTGAGTACGCCGGTCGTGTCGGACTATCCATACGGTGTCGCTGGGGCCGACCAGCGCCACCGTGCCATCGACGTCGGCCACTGACGGTCGACGCGCCCCGGGCTCACCGTCTGGCACTGCCATGTCCTCAACGTGGCGAATACCTGACCGGGGACGCAGGACGATGTCCCAAGGTTCTGAATGTGGTCGGCGCGGGTCAGGACTCGCGACGAGCGGGCCCTCCCGCATTGACCGCGAAGCAGTCAGGCGCTCCAAAACCCCGTTCAGCAAAGGCGTTTGTGACGGCCGAAACTACCTCAGCTGTGCCGCTCGTTGGCACCAGTGCGATGGCCGAGCCGCCGAAGCCCCCGCCGGTCATCCGGGCGCCCAGGGCGCCGTGCATCGTTGCCGCCTCGACCGCGAGGTCGAGCTCGGCGCAGGAGATCTCGAAGTCGTCGCGCATGGAGACATGTGAGGCGTTGAACAGTGAGCCCACCTCGGGTACGCGCCCCTCGAGCAGCAGGGCCACTGTCTTGCGGACGCGTTCGATCTCGCTCACGACGTGTCTGGCCCGAGCCCGAATCACATTGTCCGACAAGGGTTCCAGCGTTGTGTCGAGGTCGTCGAAATCCACCTCGCGCAGTGAGGGCAGGCCCAGCTGCCTTGCCGCTTCCTCGCAGCTGGCGCGCCGCTGCGCGTACTGCCCGTCGTCCAGTGCGTGCTCGACACGCGTGTCCATGATGAGCAGCGACAGACCGTGGGCGGACAGATCGAAGGGCACCTGGGCGATAGAGCCGTCACGGCAGTCGAGCAACAGCGCATGACCGATCTGGCAGCGCAGGGCAGCGGACTGGTCCATGCCGCCGGTCGGCGCCTGGGCGATGGTGTTCTCGGCATTGACACAGATGCCGGCGAGCGCGGCGCGGGCATGGTCATCGCGCAGCAGGCCCAGGTCAAGGAGGTCGGAAACGGCTGCAGCGACAGAACACTCGAGTGCCGCCGAGCTGGAGAGCCCGGCGCCCAGAGGCACGCGGCTATCCAGCATGAGGTCAAGCCCACTGACCTGGTGACCGGCATCGCGCAATGCCCAGAGAACCCCGGCCGCGTAGGCGCCCCAGCCGGGAGGGTTGCCGGGCCGGATGTCATCAAGGTCAAGGCTGTACGACTCGGACGACTGCAACGAATGCAATCTGAGTTGACGGTCCGGGCGCAGCCGCACCGCGGCATACGTTCGCTGGGGCAGAGCTATCGGCAGGCACAAGCCGGCGTTGTAGTCGGTGTGCTCGCCCATGAGGTTGACCCTCCCCGGCGCCGACCAGACGCCAGAAGGTTCAGAGCCGAACGCCTCCGAAAAGGACTGTGCGACCGTTGATCCGGGGGTTCCATGAGCTGCCGGTGATGCGGGGAGGGCGGTCAAGTCAGCCCACCTCGCGCAGCCGGGCTGCCACGGTCTCCGGCGAGACGTCGTTGATCCAGGCGCCAACACCTGACTCTGAACCCGCGAGGTACTTCAGCCGGCCTGGTGCGCGCAGGACCGACATGACCTGCAGGTGCAGGCGGGAGACGTCACGCCCCTGGCGAACCGGCGCCTGGTGCCAGCCAGCGATGTAGGGCAGCGCGATCGGTGCGCCGTCCGGGGCCTCGTAGTAGCGGTCGAGGCGCCGCAGCAGGTCGAGATAGACCTCGGCAAGCTCGTCGCGTTCATCGCTGTCCAGCGCGACCAGATCAGGGACATCGCGGTTCGGGACGAGGTGGACCTCGACCGGCCAGCTCGCGGCATACGGGACGTAGGCCGTCCAGTGAGCGCCCCTGAAGACCACCCGCGAACCGGCATCCAGCTCGGCGGCAAGCAGATCGGCACCCAGCAGCCTGCCGGTGCGCTGATGGTGCTCGGTGGCCGCTCGCAGCAACACCGCGGTGCGGGCGGGCACGAACGGGTAGGCGTAGATCTGCCCGTGCGGGTGGCTCAGGGTGACCCCGATCTCCCGGCCACGGTTCTCGAAGGGGAACACGTGCTCGACGGCCTCGAGCGCCGACAGCACGCGGGTGCGGTCGGCCCAGACATCCACGACCGTCCGGGCCCGTTCCGGCGACAGAGACGAGAAGCTGGCGGCGTGGTCACTGGTGAAGCAGACGACCTCGCAGCGGCCCAGCGCAGGAGCATGGGCGAGCAGCGGGTTTGCCGAGGATCCGACCGCCGAGGATCCGACCGCCGAGGATCCGACCGCGGTGGATCCCGAGGCGAACGATGGAAAGCGGTTCTCGAAGACGACCACGTCGTACTGGTGAGCAGGGATCTCAGAGGGCATCGTGCCGACGCCGGTCGGGCAGAGGGGGCACTCGCCGGCCGGGGGCAGGAAAGTGCGGTTCTGGCGGTGGTCGGCGATGGAGACCCAGTCGCCGGTCAGCGCGTCCAGGCGCATCGTCCCGGCCGCCGGGCGTTCATCCATCGGGCGCTGGTCGACCGCGTTGCGGCTCTTGGCGCCGCTGAGATAGGGCTCAGAGTCGTCAAAGTAGATGAGCTCGCGGCCGTCGGCCAAAGTGGTGGAGGTACGACGAACCCTCTGTGATGTCTGAGAGTTCACGGTCATGAGATGTTGACCTTCCCGGGTTGGCTGTCCGCCTCACCGTCAAGGGATGGGGCCACGATGAGCTGACCGACCTGCTCACTGACTATTCGTCGCGCCTCGGTATCGAGCCCGGCGTCGGTCACCAGCACGTCGACCTGGTCAAGAGTGGCGAACGTCGACAGGCCGATGACGGCCCACTTGCTGTGGTCGGCCACCACGATGACGCGCCGGGCGGTCGCGATCAGCGCTCGATTGGTCGCGGCTTCGATGAGGTTGGGCGTGGTCAGACCCGCGACCTGGTCGATGCCGTGCACACCGAGAATGAGCGTGTCGACGTGAAGCGAGGCCAAGGTGGCGTCAGCCAGCGGACCGGCCAGAGCATCCGAGGGAGTGCGCACCCCGCCTGTCAGGACGACGGTCAGGTGTTCGCGCTGGGCGTTGTGCAACAGATCGGCCACCCTCGGAGAGTTCGTCACCACGGTCAGGTCGGGAACGTTGAGCAGTTCCTGTGCCACGGCATAGGTCGTGGTGCCTGCTGAGATGGCGATTGACGAACCGGGGGAGATCAGCGCAGCCACCTTGCGTGCGATGGCGGACTTCGGACCGGGGTTCATCTCGGACTTCAGATGGAATCCGGGTTCGTCCGCACTGCGCCCGACAACCGCAGCGGCGCCTCCGTGGACCTTCAGGACCATACCGTTGGCGGCCAGCGCCTCGATGTCGCGGCGCACCGTCATGTCGGAGACGCCTAACATGCCGACCAGCTCGGAGACGCGCACTCCGCCGATGCGGTCAACCTCCCGAAGGATTGCTTCCTGTCGTTGTCTTGCCAGCACGCGGTCTCCCTTCATCTTTCGGCCCGATCGGTGGTCCGGTCCTGTACCGAAGAGCAAACGTGTTCAAAGCTAGGGGCTGGCGGCCTTGCACCAGCCGTCGCTCAGGCCTGGAGTGGCGTCATGACCTCCCGGATGACCGCGAGGTCACCCGCGGCCAGAGTGGTGTCCATGGTCCACTCGTGGCCGGAGACCAGGTCTGCGCCTTGAACTGGTACCCGTGCGGGCTCGCTGCCGTGGTTGACAGCGAAGAGGTAGCTGCCGCCAGCCCCCTGGCGCCTCACAGCGTCCAAGCCCGCGGGCCAGGTAGCGAGACCGAGGACGGGTGCAACGTGGGCGTCGTTCATCGCACGACCCAACACGTCACTCAAGCCCTCGCGTGATAGGCGGGTCCCGACGTACCAGGCAGTTCCCCGGCCTTGGGAACGGCGGGTCACGGCTGGGTCGCCCACTGCCGGTCCGTCGGCGTAGGTGGCGACCACCTCGGCGTCCGTGGCCCTGCATCTCTCGGCCCAGACCGTTGCCAGGTGGTCGCGCCCCAGGCCAGTGATGGTGACCTGCTGACCGGCGAGAAGCGGTGCGAACTCCTCAACCTGTATTCCGAGCAGCTCCCTGAACGCACCCGGATAGCCGCCGAGGCGAATGTGGTCGTGCTCGTCCACGATGCCGGAGAACCATCCGACGACAACCGTCCCGCCGGCCTGCACGTACTGTGCGACTCGCTCCGCAGCGGGGTCGGTTACCAGGTAGAGGTTGGGAACCAGCAGCAACCGGAAGCGGTCCAGCTCGGCCTCAGGGTGGACGAAGTCGCAGGTGACCCCCTGCTCCCACAGTGCCCGGTGCCAGGACCGGACCTCGGTCATCAGGTGCACGTCGGCGCTGGGATGGAAATCCATCTCCAGACCCCACCAGCTGTGCCAGTCGAAGAGCACGGCGACATCGGCTTCGACCCGAGTCCCGGTGACCTGGGCCAGCGATTGCAGCTCGCTCCCGAGGGCGACGGTCTCCCTCCACTGGCGGGTGTCGGTTCCTGAGTGCGGGACGAGACCGGAGTGGAACTTCTCTGCGCCCGCACGTGAGGCCCGCCACTGGAAGAACAAGGCGCCGTCGGCACCACGGGCGACATGGCTGAGGCTGTCCCGGCGCAGTTGTCCCGGTGCCTTCGCCGGGTTGCGCGGCTGCCAGTTCACTGCAGAGGTGGAGCTCTCCATGAGCAACCACGGCTGGCCTCCGGCGAGTGAGCGCACCAAGTCCGCGGACATCGCAAGGTCATGGGTTGCGCCCCCCTCGCCCAGGCCTTCCGCCATCAGGTAATGGTCGTTGGAGACCAGGTCCTGCTCGGCGGCCCATGCCCAGTAGTCCAGCGGCTTGAAGAAGTGCATGAAGTTGGTCGTCACCGGCTGGGCGGAGTGCTCTCGCAGGATCTGCGACTCCGCCCGGAAGCAGTCGAGAAGCTCGTCGGACGAGAAGCGCCAGAAGTCGAGCTGCTGGGTGGGGTTGACCGAGGTCCTGTATGCCGGAGCTCTCGGGGGGAGCACCTCGGCCCAGTCGTAGTAGTGCTGGCTCCAGAACGCTGTTCCCCAGGCGTCGTTGAGCTGGTCGAGCCCTTTATAGCGCTGCCGCAGCCAGGTGCGGAACGCTTCGGCGGACGTGTCGCAGTAGCAGTGCCAGTTGTGGCAGCCGTACTCGTTGTGGACGTGCCACATCACGACCGCCGGGTGCGCGGCATACCGCTCGACGATTGCCGTGGTGAGCCGTGCAGTCGCGGACCTGTAGTCCGGTGACGACGGGCAGAAAGCCTGACGGGCGCCATACGAGCGAACGACGCCTCGTTCGTCCACCGGCAGGGACTGCGGATAGGCCCGGGAGAACCACGGCGGCGGGGTCGCGGTGGCGTTGGCCAGGTCCACGCTGATGCCTCCGGCATGGAGCAGGTCCAGCACGCGGTCGAGCCATCCGAAGTCGTAGTGGCCCTCTTCAGGCTCCAGCAGCGCCCACGAGAACACGCCCACCGTGACCAGGTTGACCCCCGCCTCCTGCATGAGTCGCACGTCCTCGAGCCACACGTGCTCGGGCCACTGCTCCGGGTTGTAGTCACCGCCGAAGGCGATCTGCCCCGACAGGGCGCTCGTGACCTCGCTCATCCGTTGCTTGCGCACCGAGCCTCCTGCTGTCGTGTTGTAGCAACCTAGTCCTTCAAAACCCAACAAGACAAGACATGACATGACTCACCTATTGTCATCATCAGCGACCTGCGGACTCGGCATGGGAGGGTCATGCGCCCCTTCTTGCCGCGGCAGGAAGATGAGGCCAAACCCACAAACGGGGTGGTGATATGTGTCTTGAATTGTTTGAGGGTTGGCCCTAGGGTGATCCTCACCTGCTGCATCCGCTGGTATTTCCGTTGTGGAGGACTCATGAACGCGACCCCCGATCCCATGGCTTCGATGAGCGCATTCAGCCGTCGGACCCTCCTTCAGGCCGTTGCTGCGGGGGCCGTGACCATGCCCCTGCTCGCCGCCTGTACAGGGCAGACGAGCACCGGCGGTTCATCCGGGGGCGCCGGAGGAACCAAGACGGCGACCTTCGGCTCCAATGCGTCCGATGCGGTGCCGAAGGCTGCGATGGCTGCCCTGATGGCTGCGGCCAAGAGCGGGGTCGGTGTGGGCGTCAAGATCAACACCGTCCCGCACAACGACTTCCAGAACAACATCAACAACTACCTCAAGGGCAGCCCGGACGACGTGTTCACCTGGTTCGCCGGGTTCAGGATGAAGGCGTATGCCAGGCAGGGCCTCGTGGAGCCGATCGATGACGTGTGGCAGAGCATTGGCGGCAACTTCCCGGACTCGTTTGCGAAGGCGTCGACCGGCGACGACGGGAAGAAGTACTTCGTGCCCCTCTACAACTACCCCTGGGCAGTCTTCTATCGTCCCAGCGTCTTCAAGAAGTTCGGCTATGAGACGCCGACCACGCTGGATCAGTTCCGCGCGCTGAGCACGCAGATGCAGAAGGACCAGCTCACGCCCATCGCCTTCGGTGACAAGGACGGCTGGCCGGCGTTCGGAACCTTCGACTACCTGAACATGCGTCAGAACGGCTACCAGTACCACATGGACCTGATGGCGCACAAGCAGAGCTGGGAGGACCCGAAGACCAAGGCCGTGTTCGACACCTGGAAGAGTCTGCTGCCTTTCCATGCAGCGGGCGCACTGGGGCGCACCTGGCAAGAGGCGGCCCAGACTGTCATCAAGAAGACGGCCGGAATGTATCTCCTGGGATCGTTCGTGGGTCAGCAGTGGCCCAAGGGAGACAGCGACATCGACTTCTTCGCGTTCCCGACGGTCGACACGGCACACGGGCAGGAGTCCATCGAGGCTCCGATCGACGGGTTCATGCTCAGCAAGAAAGGCGCGCAGAACGCGGCGGCCAAGGACCTGCTGAAGTTCATCGGCACGGGCAAGGCCGAGGACGTCTACCTGGCCACGGACTCCAACGACGTCGCCGCGGCCAAGGACGCGACGACAAGCCAGTACACCCCCCTGCAGAAGAAGGCAGCCGAGATGATCGCCAAGGCCAAGAACATATCCCAGTTCCTGGACCGCGACGCCGAGCCGGCGTTCGCCAACAACGCGGCCCTTCCCGGTTTCCAGAACTTCATCAAGACCGGCGACATCGACGGGACCTGCAAGGCCCTGGAAGCGCAGGCCAAGCAGGCATACACGAGCTGATGGCGATATCCACCTCCAGCATGCCGGGAGCAGGTCCCCACCCTGCTCCCGGAGTACGCAAAGGCGGTCGACTTCGGACATTCAGCCGTGGCGACAAGATCACCCTGGCCCTCATGGTGGGGATCCCCGCGCTCTTTGAACTTGTCCTGGTCTGGTTGCCGGCGTTGCTGTCGGTGGGTCTGTCCTTCACCAACGCTCGGCTCGACATCTCCCAGCCAGGGGGGGTGCATTTCGTCGGAGCCTCCAACTACCAGTTCATCGCCCAGAGCTACCCGCCGTTCGTGCCGGCCATCGAGCACAACGTGATCTGGCTCCTGTTCCTCACGTTTATTGCCACGCCGCTCGGGTTGCTCATCGCTGTGCTGCTGGACTTCAACCTTCGCGGCTCTTGGATATACCAGAGCGTCTTCTTCATCCCCGTCATGCTGTCTCTTGCGCTGGTCGGGATCATCTGGCAGCTCATGTACAGCAGCGACAGTGGCCTGATCAACTCGGTGCTCGGCACTGCGGGCAAGCCCAGCGCCATCGACTGGTTCGGCAACTCGAAGATCAATCTCTGGGCGGCGCTCATTGCTACGTCGTGGAAACACGTCGGCTACATCATGATCCTGTACCTGGCCGGCCTGAAGGGGGTGGACCCCACGCTCAAAGAGGCTGCGGCAATCGACGGCGCAAGCGCGGCGCAGACCTTCTTCAGGGTCGTGTTCCCTGCCATGCGCCCGATCAACATCATCGTGGTCGTCATCACGGTGATCGAGGCGTTACGGGCGTTCGACATTGTCTACATCATCAACCGGGGCACCAACGGCCTCGAGCTGGTGTCAGCCCTGGTGGTGCAGAACCTGGTCGGCGAAGGAACCAACATCGGTGTCGGCGCGGCTCTGGCCACGGTGCTGCTGGTCGTCTCGCTGGTGCCCATCACCATCTACCTCGGCCGGACCTTCCGCAAGGAGATGCGATGAGCAACGCCGTCGCCACGAAGACCAGGAAGGCCGACAAGGCCGGCGCAGACGCAAGTCGCATCATCAGCGAGCGGACACGGGCGTTCAGCTATGTCTTCCTGTCGATTACCGCAGGCCTGTGGATCATTCCGCTGGTATGGACCCTGTACACGTCCCTGCGGCCGGAGGCGGACACCAACAAGTACGGCTATCTCAGCACCGCCGGGGCGTTCAACTTCGACAACTTCAGTCAGGCCTGGACCCAAGGCCAGTTCGCCCATTACTTCGTCAACTCGGCGATCATCACCATCCCCGCGGTCATCATCACCTTGTTCATGGCGTCGATGGTCGCCTTCGCGGTGTCCCGTTTCACCTGGAAGTTCAATATCACGCTGCTCATCCTGTTCACCGCTGGCAACCTGCTGCCGGCCCAGATCCTGGCCGCACCGCTGTTCCAGATGTACAAGCACTTCCCGCTGCCACTGTCGATGAGTGACTCCGGGTCACTGCTCAACACCTACTACGGCGTCATCATCGCCAACGTGGCGTTCCAGGTGGGCTTCTGCACGTTCGTGCTGTCGAACTACATGAAAGCCCTGCCGACCGAGCTGGGCGAGGCAGCGCGAGTGGACGGCGCTGGTGCCTTTCGCCAGTACTGGCAGATCATCATGCCGCTGACCAGACCTGCTCTCGCGGCACTGGCCACGTTGGAGTTCATCTGGATCTACAACGACTTCTTCTGGGCACTGCTGTTCATCCAGAGCGGCGACCGGCTCCCCATCACGACCGGCATCAACAACCTGAACGGTGTCTTCGCCCAGAACTACAACCTGATCGCCGCCGGGGCGATCATGACGGCCGTCCCCACACTCGTGATCTATCTGGTGCTGCAGAAACAGTTCGTCGCGGGGCTCACCCTGGGCTCGAGCAAGGGTTGAGTGCGTCCAGTCGCAGAACAGGAGGGCGCTCCCATGCCTGAAATCGAGCCGGCACTCATCCATTGGCGCGGCTGCGGTGTCAGCGTCCTCATCGACTGCCATGGCGATGGTCTGCCGCGGATTCTGTACTGGGGGGCGGACCTCGGGTCTCTGGAGGACGAGGACTTGGCGTCGGTGGCGTTGGCTGGTCTGCCGCAGCAGGGGTCCAACCAGACTGACGCCCGGGTCGAGGTCAGCATCCTTCCCGAGCAGTCCCGCGGATGGATGGGCACGCCGGGTCTGTCGGGTCATCGCGACACCGGGGCGTGGTCCTCGCGCTTCGTCATCCGGAGCCGGGACCTCACCCAGCCCTCTGCAGCAGCCGAGCCGCTTGCGCACCGACTGAGGGTGACGGCCGAGGACCCAGCCCTCGGCCTTGACTGCCTCTGGGAGCTGGAGATGATGCACTCGGGACTGCTCCGGCAGCGCGTGACGATCACCAATACCGGGGTCGACGGCTTCCGGTTGGACTGTCTGCTGCCCACCTTTCCCGTGCCGCCACAGGCGACCGAGCTTTGTGACCTGACCGGGCGTCACCTGCACGAGCGGTCGCCCCAACGCAGCCCCTTCACCCTGGGAAGTCACACCCGTGAGAACCGGCGAGGCCGCACCGGGCTCGACGCCAGCCTCCTCTTCTTCGCCGGAACCTCCGGATTCAGCTTTGAGTCCGGCGAGGTGTGGGCGACACATCTGGCCTGGAGCGGCAACCACCGCCTCGTGGCCGAGCGCGACAACACCGGCGTCAGCTGGCTCGGGGGCGGTGAGCTGCTGATGCCGGGGGAGGCACAGTTGGGCAGTGGTGAGTCCTACTCCAGCCCTTGGCTCTACGGCTCGTGGGGTCGTGGCATCAACGAGCTCAGCGGGCGGTTCCATGCCTACCTGCGGGCGCGGGCCGGGCACCCCGGTTCGCCGCGCCCGGTGACGCTCAACACGTGGGAGGCGGTCTACTTCGACCACGATCTCGGCCGGCTGTCCGCCCTGGCGGACCTGGGGGCCGAGGCCGGCGTCGAGCGGTTCGTGCTGGACGACGGCTGGTTCGGGGGCCGGCGCAGCGACAAGGCGGGTCTGGGTGACTGGGTAGTCTCCCCGCAGGCCTGGCCCCAGGGACTCGAGCCGTTGATCAGCCACGTGACCGGCCTGGGCATGGAGTTCGGCATCTGGGTGGAGCCCGAGATGGTCAACCCCGACTCTGATCTGGCTCGCGCCCATCCCGACTGGGTGATGACCGCCGATGCCCACCGCGCGCCGATGACCTGCCGCGGCCAGCAGACTCTCAATTTGGCGATTCCGGAGGCCTATGAACACATCCTCACCCAGCTGGATGCGCTGCTCCGCGACCACGACATCAGCTACCTCAAGTGGGACCACAACCGTGACCTGCACGAGGCCGGGGACTCCCGAACCGGTCGGCCGTCCGTGCATGCCCAGACCCTCGCCACGTATGCCCTCATGGACGAGCTGCAGCGACGCCACCCCGGGCTCGAGATCGAGTCCTGCTCCTCAGGCGGCGGCCGAGTGGACCTCGCCATTCTGGAACGCACCCACCGGGTCTGGGCCTCGGACTGTATCGACGCCCTGGAACGACAGCAGACCCAGCGCTGGACGGCTGCCCTCATCCCCTGGGAGCTGATCGGATCCCACGTCGGGTCAGCTGTCTCGCACACCACCGGTCGCCAGCAGGTGCTGGACTTCCGCGCCGGTACGGCGTTCTTCGGCCATTTCGGGATCGAATGGGACCTGAGCACAGCGAGCCAGGCGGATCGCACCCGGCTTGCGGCGTGGATCACGGCATACAAGCGCTTTCGCGGGCTGCTGCACTCCGGACGCGTCGTTGTCGGTGACCATCCTGACCCGGCCCTGTGGGTCCACGGAGTCGTCGCTCAGGACGGAAGCGAAGCCGTGTACTCCCTGACCCAGTTGGCCAGCAGCATCGTCTCGGTGGCAGGTCGGGTCCGGCTGCCCGGGCTGGACCCCCAGGCGAGGTATGACGTGCGCCCGCTTCCTCCCGGAGACGACACTTCGGCGGCCGACCCGTCGTCGCTGCCGTGGTGGTCCACAGGGATCACGCTCAAGGGGTCAGTGCTTGGCAGCATGGGAGTGCAGGCCCCGAACCTGTTACCCGAGCGCCTCGTGCTTCTTGTGGCAACACGAGTCGGAGGTGTTGGCGGAGGGTCCTGACGGTAGCTGCGGTGTGACTGAGAATCGGGACGTTGGTCCCCGCCGGAGATTGTTCGTCAGCGGGACACTGGTTCTGCCAACTCAAGAGAGGCAGACATCATGACCGTCCAACAACCGATCGTTCCATCCACCGGGCACCCTGAGTTAGCTGAGTCGCCCGGCTCGATGATGACCTCGACTGCAGCAAAGGCACTGGCTGTGCTGCGCGTCACTATTGGGTTCTACTTCCTCTGGGCCTTCCTGGACAAGGTGTTCGGTTGGGGCTACCACACGCCATCGGCGAAAGCGTGGATCCACGGCGGGTCGCCAACAAAGGGCTACCTCAGCGGCGTCGAGGTCGGACCGTTCCAGTCGCAGTTCCATGCCATCGCCGGAGCCCCGTGGGCCGACTGGCTGTTCATGCTTGGTCTGCTCGGCATCGGCGTGGCCATGATGGCCGGCGTTGCGGTACGAATTGCCACTGTCTCCGGCGTGGTGATGCTTGCTGGAATGTGGCTGGCGGAGTGGCCCATGTCGCGGCTGGACAGCACCGGCGCGGCCACCGGTTCCACCAACCCGTTCGTTGATGATCACATCATGGACATACTCGTGCTGATCGTGCTGGCACTGACCTACGCCGGCACCACGTGGGGTCTGGGCCGGATCTGGGCACGACTACCGTTCGTGGCCCACCACCGTTGGGCACTCTGACCCGCCCTCGCGCCAAGTGAGCAAGGCAGGCCGTGACCAATCGGGTAAGTCTGCCTGCTCCGGGCATTTGGGTTCGCGCGTCGTTGAATTCGGTTGAAGGAGAGAATCGGCTAGAGGGTGGCAACCAAACGGGATGTATGCGTTCGCAGGGTCTACGACAAGGCCGAAGACCAAGATGGTGTTCGGGTCCTGGTCGATCACCTTTGGCCCCGCGGTGTCAGTAAGGCCAAGGCGGCGCTCGACGAGTGGTGCAACGATGTTTCGCCATCAACGGAGTTGCGCAAGTGGTACAACCACGACCCAGCCAAGTTCGAGGAGTTCACTTCACGCTACCGTGGCGAACTTGAAGACCCGCAGCGGGCAGAGGCGCTGCAACACCTACGGGAGTTGGCCACCGGACACCGGCTGACGCTGCTGACCGCCACCAAGAATCCCGACATCAGCGAGGCCGCAGTGCTGCGCGACCTGCTGCGCCAGTGAGGCATGACCGACGACGTTTCCACTGCAATACGGATCCCTGAAAGGAAACAAACTGATGAGTGAAAGCGAGACCACCGTAGGTCCAGTGACACCCGATGGCGTCGGGGATGCTGATGGCTCTCAGGATGTCGGGCGGATCGTGGTCGGGGTGGACGGGTCGCCCGGATCGTTGGCTGCGTTGCATTGGGCGGTTCAAGAGGCACGCCTGCGCGGCGTCGCCGTGCATGCGGTCATGGTTTGGCAGCATCCTCAGTTCTATGGCGCCCCGGATGGATGGGTGGTGGGCATGGACCCATCGGGTGATACCGGCCAAATATTGGCCTCGGCGGCCAACGCCGAGGTTGCGCGGCTCGGGGAAGAGGCTGTGAAGGGCCACGATGTGGAGATCGTGTGTGAGGCCGTCGAGGGACATCCGGCAGAGGCGCTGGTGCTGATGGCCAAGGACGCGGCGGCGCTGGTGGTCGGATCCCGGGGGCGTGGCGGATTCGTCGGGGCGCTGCTCGGCTCGGTCAGTCAACATGTGGTGGCCCATGCCCACTGCCCCGTCGTCCTCATACCCGATTCCGAACGGGAAGGGCGGGGCCACCCACCGAACTGAACGGTTCGGGGATGACCGCGGCGGTTTGGGCGATCCAGCGAGGGCGGGCGGCGGTTCAGCGATTACTTTCGGGTGGCGCTCTGGCCTGGCTGGATGACCACCTTCAGGGCCGGACTGACCCAGGTGGCCGAAGAGGTTCTCGTCCTGGTGGGCGAGCTGGACTTCGCGCCCACGCCAGAGTGGGGCGGGCGTTGCGGCGCTCTTCCCGCAGGCACGTGCGAATCGTGATCGGGGATGACCAGACACGCTCCGTTGAGAACAGCCGTGGCACGGCAAGATCTGTGGGACGATCGCCGCTGTGTCGAATGCGGGAAGCCCGCCGGTTGACCTCA
>ENA-OFCI01000842-OFCI01000842.1-metagenomes-genome-assembly--contig:-NODE-842-length-16178-cov-7.658500_pt1 | contig 16178 bp, 13 predicted proteins | sample MGYA00153391_OFCI01 | MGnify analysis MGYA00153391
AATTCTTTTCATGGTTATGCCTGACAAGTTGATAAAGTAGCATCAACTTGCCCGTCCAGAAGATCAAGTCCCACTCAATCTGGTCGGATCAATATTCAAGTCAGGGTCCGATCTCTTCCGTTAAAACTTAAAAAGTAAAACTTTTACTTTACTTCATTAAAATTTTGTTACATCATTCGAGCCTCAAATTCTTTGGAGATCCGTAATGGATGCAGACAGTTGTAGTCAATCATTTGACTGCATGTTTAATGAATTGCTGAGACACTGCTCCGGTTCCATCTAATTCCGGCGTCCACTGTCTCGGCATTTACGACGAGGCAGTGCGCACGCACCTTAACGTTGGTCAATCACAGCCAACGCTTTCCTGTAGCGCCCTTCCAAACTATTAATAGCAATTATTAAACCTCGGTGTGCTGATGCATGCTCGGGCAGACATATTGCTGCACCGCACTTGCCTGACTAGTTGTCATCGGCAGGAGGCTGTGTGCGACCTTGAAGGGGAGTAATACCGATGCACCAAATTTCATCTGGTTACAGCTTGTATGGCGCTCTCGTGTCCGTTCATCGGCATGATTCCGAGGCATATCAGGCGCTAACATCGTCAATCAGCGTATTGTCAGTGTTTGGGTCGATGGTCCGTTCGTGCGGAATATCTGGTTCAAAACAGCTAAGCAGATTTTTCGTTTCAGTTGCTGGGTTCATTTTAATGGGCCTTCCATTTGGCGCGGGCGCGGCTGAAGAAGACGCCATTGAACCAGCAGAAACCTTCAACGCAACCGTCCAAACTACTTGGGTTGTCGCTGAACATAGCCCATTTCGTGCGGCCTATACAGGCACCAACAGCTTAAACCCAATTCACGAAAAGGCTTATACCTGGACGGTGACGGCCTATCTGGGATACCGGCCCTTTACAAACACTGAAATCTACTTTAACCCAGAGATGATTCAGTCGAGTCAGTTTTCAGGATTGCATGGCCTGGGGGCTTTTAATAATAATGAAAACCAGAAAATGGGAGAAATCACCCCTACTTTTTATCGTGCCCGTCTATTCGCACGGCAAACCTGGAATCTTGGTGGCGAAAAAATTATGCAAGAGTCCGGTGCTAATCAGCTTGCCGGGTCTATTGACGCCAATCGCTTCGTGTTGACCGTCGGCAATATTTCAACGCCGGATATTTTCGATAACAATGCTTACGCGCATGATGCGCGCACACAATTCTTGAACTGGGCATTGTTCACCCATATTGCCTCAGACTTTGCAGCAGATGGACGCGGCTACACCTGGGGCTTAGCGGGCGAATATTATCGAGACAACTGGGTCTATCGTTTAGGTGCATTTACCCAGCCTAAGGAATCAAACGGTTTATATCTTGAGCATAGCATCACCCGCCATGCTGCTATTCAGGCTGAGGTTGAACACGCGCATGAGCTATATGGCCAACCAGGGAAGCTGCGTTTGTTTGCGTTTCGTAACCATGCCAGTATGGGCAACTTCCGGGAAGCTTTGGCATATTCAAACCTCAACGTCGGTACACCCGATTTGGCAAATGTGCGCCACGATCAAAATAAAACCGGCGCTGGGATTAATGTCGAGCAAAGCCTTGGAAAAAACATAGGGCTATTCGGGCGAATAGGGTTCAACAACGGCCAAACCGAAACCTATCAATTTGCTGAAGCCGACCGATCTATTTCAGGCGGCATCGTCATCAAGGGTGGGTTTTGGGGACGCAAGAAAGATACGCTGGGTTTGGCGTTAGCTAAAAACGATATATCGGGCGCGCATCGGGCCTATCTGGCCGCAGGCGGTTTGGGCGCATTCATCGGTGATGGCCAACTTCCCAATTATCGATCAGAAAAATTGATTGAGACTTACTACAACGTTGCGTTGCATTCGCATGCGTCCTTGGCCGTCGATTTTCAGCGAATTGCGAATCCGGCCTATAACGCAGATCGCGGCCCAGTCAACATTTATGCCATGCGTCTCCACGTTGAATATTAATGGGCAATATCGATTAATTGACTAATTTACGAATCTTGGAAGATTGCCAAAAATAATCTTCCTTCTTGTAAGGAGTAAAAAATGAATACACAAGCGCAAGAACCCCCTGACTCCTCCACGTCAGCTGTACTAGATAGTGCGCACCTGGGGGATATTCGCGGGGCGTTTGGCACGATCAAACAACACGATACGGGAAAGCGCAGTAGCTGGATGGCGCGTTTCAAGACCTTTTTGGCGATAATTGGTCCAGGTCTCATCGTCATGGTTGGGGATAACGACGCTGGTGCATTCAGTACTTATACACAAGCCGGACAAAATTACGGCACCACATTGCTGTGGACGTTAATGCTGTTGATCCCGGTGCTGTACGTCAATCAGGAAATGGTTTTGCGCCTAGGGGTTGTGAGCGGAGTCGGTCATGCACGCCTCATCCTCGAACGGTTCGGCCGCTTCTGGGGTGCGTTCAGCGTAATTGATCTTTTTTTGGTCAATGCATTGACAATTGTCACCGAATTTATTGGCATTTCATTGGGGCTAAGCTTCCTGGGCGTGCCAAAAATTCCGGGCGTAATCGTTTCCGCTTTGCTCATTATGGCTGCCGTGAGCACCGGCAATTTCCGTCGCTTCGAACGATTTGCGATGGTCCTGGTGTTTGCAAGCTTATTACTAGTGCCTGTCTTTATCATGGTTCATCCGCCACTGAGCCGGGTCGCGCATGATTTCCTCGTGCCGACGTATCCCCATGGGGCAAAGTTAAGCGACATTATGTTGTTGGTGATTGGCATCGTCGGCACCACGGTCGCGCCGTGGCAATTATTTTTCCAGCAAAGTTATGTGATCGATAAACGCATCACGACACGCTTTATTAAATACGAACGTTGGGATCTGGTGCTGGGGATTGTGCTGGTGATTATCGGCGCGGTCGCAATGATGTCCTTTGCGGCGCACACTTTTGCCGACAAACCGGAATTTGGCAATTTTGTTGATGCGGGGGCGGTAGCAAGTGGCATTGCAAAATACTATGGGCAGCTGCCAGCCGAGCTGTTCGCGATAGCCTTGATTGATGCCTGCATTATCGGCGCCGCCGCAGTGTCGTTGTCAACTGCATATGCACTGGGCGACGTGCTCTCCATGAACCATTCTTTGCATCGCAAGCCAAAGGATGCGATTGGATTTTATGCCGTCTATTTCACGCTGATCGTGATTGCAGCAGCGCTTGTCCTCATTCCGGGCACCCCTCTGGGTCTGCTGACCAACGCGGTCCAAACGTTGGCGGGTGTATTGTTGCCAAGCGCTTCTGTGTTCCTGTTGCTGCTCTGTAACGATAAAGAAGTGTTGGGTCCGTGGGTAAATGGCCGTAAGCTAAATTTGTTTACAGCGGCAATCGTCGCCATACTGGTCATGCTGTCAGTTGTTCTCACCGCTGCCGTGATCTTTCCGGATATTTCCGGGGAGGCCATCATCGGAATTCTGGTCGGAGGTACCGTGCTCGGCTTACTGGCTACTGCCATCGTCAAAATCATCAAATCAAGACAGTTAAAGCAGCTAACAATCGTTCCAGAGAAAACCATTTATTCGACCGATATTACAACTTGGCGCATGCCGGCACTGGACCAACTTAAACCAATGAACTTGACGATTGATACGTTGGTGTGGATGGGCGTCCTTCGCGGCTACTTGATTATCGCTATGTGCATGGTTGGCTACAAAGTCGTGCGGATGGCCTTAGGCTAATTGTTCCTCAATAGCTTGCGTTGAATCGGCATTTGGCGATTCAACGCAGAATCTTGACGAACCATCGCGTACTCAATTCGCTGTTGAAAATTATGCCTTTCTCGGTCCGGCTCATCGGGACTTCTCAGGCATCGATCCCAATTGCACCACGTTTATTGTCAGCGATCTCGCAATCGGAAAATGGGATATTAATTTGGGCATTGAGATAGCGTTTGGCAACATTGTCGACAAAGTGATCGTCTATACAATTCGAGGTAAATGCGTTAACGGTACTACCCACAGTGAAACATAAATGAAAAAACGCCATAACGAAACGCATCGTATTGATTCAATTGGCTGGTTGCGTGCAGCAGTACTTGGCGCCAACGACGGTATCGTCTCAACCGCGAGTCTGATTGTCGGCGTCGCCGCTGCCCATTCGTCGCATGGGAATGTCTTGCTGACTGGTATGGCGGGCTTGGTTGCGGGAGCCATGTCAATGGCAACGGGAGAATACGTGTCCGTACATTCACAGGCTGACACAGAGAAGGCAGCACTGGCCGAAGAACAGGTGGAAATAGAGAGTGATTTTCAGAGCGAAAATCGCGAGCTAGCGGCGATTTACGTTGGTCGCGGCCTTGACCTGACGCTTGCAAGGCAAGTGGCCGATAAACTAATGGCACACAATGCGCTCGAGGCCCATGCCCGGGACGAGTTGGGCATATCGGAAATTACAACGGCCAAACCCTTGCAGGCAGCTTCCGCGTCGGCTTGCAGTTTTGCGGCAGGCGCTGCACTGCCGCTTGTCGTTACCGCATTAGCGCCGACTGCCCATCTGATCGTATTTGTCATTGCAAGTGCCCTTGTGGCGCTCGCTTTGCTCGGTAGTTTGGCTGCAAAAGCAGGCGGAGCGAAAATATTGCCGAGTGTCTTCAGGATCACGTTTTGGAGCGTCCTCGCCATGGGGGTTACAGCCGGAGTAGGCGCACTGTTCGGCACCGGCGCGTGATGGTTTCCGATCCGTTCGCACGCCAGCGGTCCTGCAGAAGTGACGCCACTTATCTGAGCAATGAACGCTAATATTCTTTGAGTTGAGCTGCTTCCTGACACTTACGCAGGGATCGCTAGATTCAAACTGAGGGCCACTCACCCGTAAAGAATTTGTTGGGGTGTAATAATTTTTGCGGCACTTTGGATGTGAAAGTCACTCAAAATACCGGTGCTCAATCCAGTGCAGGATGATGTTTGCGCCCAGCAAAATGAGGGCAGCAATAATTGCCATCAACGGGTAATTTAGCCCGGCAAGAATGCCGATTGCGGCCGAACACCAGAGCGTTGCCGCCGTGTTGAGTCCGCGTATCGTGACGCCCTCGTGCCAGATCACACCCGCACACATAAAACCGACCCCCGTTACCACTTGGCCGGCAATGCGCGTGGGATCAACGTTTTGTGTGGCCAGCAGCGAAACCAGCACATACGCGGCGGAGCCCAGGCACACCAACGCATTCGTGTGCAGCCCGGCGGGCTGTTTGCGAAGCTGGCGTTCCAACCCGATTGTGATACCCAGCATCAAGGCAAGCATCAAATTAATGATCGATTGGGTCATGATTGGCGTTATAGTCAAAACGAATTCCTCACCTTATTTTTAAACCAAAAAAAGCGGAACATGCATCCCGTTACTAAATCAATTCTAGACTACAACGCAGGCCGTGACCCCGAGCGCCTTCGAATCAAATTGCTCGCGATTAACAGCGACCCCTTTGCGTTTTTTCGGGGGACCGCTCCTCTATTTTACGCGGGTCTGCAAATGCCCCGCCATTTACTGCAAGCACCGCAGGTTCTGGCCTGTGGCGATTTGCATCTGGAAAACATCGGCAGCTATAAAGGCGACAATCGCATGGTCTATTTTGACCTCAACGATTTCGACGAGGCGTGTATGGCGCCGCTGACGTTTGAACTGGTGCGGTTTTTATCCAGCACGATCGTTGCCGCGGCCATGCTAAAAGTTAGCCGCAAGCAAGCTATCCGCCTCACTGCGACATTCGTTGATACTTATGCGGCGACCCTGCTAACCACTAAGCCGCGCTGGATTGAACGTGGCACCGCAACCGGTCCGATTAAAAAGTTACTGCAAAGGCTGAAGAGCCGCCATCGCCCTGAACTCATCGCCCGTCGAACGGTGGAGCGGAAAGGCGCCACGAAGCTTCTCATTGACGGTATTCGTTCAATGACGGTAACAGACGCTGATCGGGCCAAAGCCGAATCCATTCTCGCCGCTTACGCCAGCACACAGGCAAGCCCCTCTCACTTTCAGCCCATCGATATTGCACGACGCATCGCGGGTAACGGCAGCCTCGGTCTCGAACGCTACGTTGCCCTTGTGCGCGGTGACGGCACCCGCGATGGCCGCTATCTGGTGGATATTAAAATGGCGAACCCTTCCGCACTTGCTGTTCATCTCAAACAAAAGCAGCCAAGGTGGGTAAGCGAGGCGCAGCGAATTGTGACCTTACAGGGCATTGCTCAAGCCATTGCACCCGCGTTACTCGGTGCGGTGGATACAGGAAAAAATTCTTACGTCATTAAGGAATTGCAGCCCACTGCTGACCGCATTAATTTGCCTGCACTTAACGGCAAGCGCCAAGATCTTGAGTCGGTCCTCAGCACGATTGCCGAGATCACTGCGTGGGCACACCTGCGTGGCGCATCCCGGTTTGGGGTAGATTCTATTGAAACACTTGCAAGCTTTGCTGCCGACGAAGCGTGGAAAACGACAATAAAAGATCTTGCTGAATCGTCGGCAACGCTTAATCAGCAGCAGTGGCAGGCGTATGCCGTCGACTGCAAGAGTGGGAAGGTAGGTGGCACCCAAGATAACAAGCGAGCAACTAAACGTTGAGGCTTTTTAGAGAATTTTGCCGCAGACGCTGGTCTAGGCTTTTTGCCGCCTAGTACTGCACGACATGCACGACGCTGGCAACATTCGGTTTCGCGCTGCTCATTGAGTTTGTGCCAATCATTAGTTCAAAATAATAAAAATTAGTCAGCACGAAATGATAGAAATGTAGGGCTCTCGCAGCACGGGGCAATTCAAAATTATTATTGGGCTCTGAATTTTTGTCGCATTTGGAGCTAATTTTTCATAGTTTGTCCGGAATTGCGACTAATCGCTATAACGCCGGTGGGTTACCGGCTACCCTTGCATTAGCAGGGACCTCCGGATTTTGTGCTTGAAATCAGTTCAGAAGATGCCGCAACATTTCGCGGCATACCGGTGCCGGCCGGCGAGCATCGGCAATGTCCACGATTAGCAAAAATAGCTTTGGTTGAAAGCCGTGTTCGTGTTCGATACCGTGGCGCGACAGGAATTGCACTTTAAAGCGGCAACAAATGACCCATTGATAGAAAAGGTCATTTGTTTTCACACTTTATTAGAACGGCGCGAGTTGAAATAGGCTTTTTTATTTTAATCTTGCGCACAATGTCCGCTAGGTTTCATCACGCAAGGATAATTCTCGCCACGCCATGATGATGGTTTTTGCATCTTCCCAAAAAGCCTGGCTGCGTTCAACGCCCACTGACAGCGCAAGTTTGTTGGTGACAATTCTGGCCACGATGGCGAGATCTCGTAACGTTTTTGCCTCAAGCAGCTCGGCGCCCAACGAATCAATATCTGGTGAAGGCAGGCCCTCCAGCCTGAGCATGAGCTGCATCTTCGCCGCAACCAAGGGGTGTAAATCCTGGGGCTTTTCCTTGTTCTTGGCGTACGGTGTGGTCGCTTCGCCAACGCGCAAGTCACGTCCGTGTCCAGCAGGCTCAACGACTTCCGCCAATCCGAGCCTCACCAGCTCTTCAACTTGTTGTTCAAGCAGCTTGGCGAGCCTGCCTGCACGGTCGAGCAGGTCGCCCAACGTAGCGTTACCGTCAATCAGGAACAGCACCGCGCGTAGTTTGGGTGCTACCGAGGCCGTATGCTCACGCATTGCGGTGGCACCCGCTGCAGTGCGCTGAAGAACGCTATTGCTGTTAAGAAAGGTCTTGGACATGATCATCTACATCACGAACAGGTGCTGAGCGAGGTGCCAAGAAGGGTACTAACAAAGGTGCTGCGTCCTGAGGAATAATGCCACGAAAAATATATTGAGCGATATGGTGAAAGTGTGGGCATTGATCGCCTACCGTTTGACTTGGGCCAGCACCGTGCTGGTCCAGGCCAGACGTTCAATGAGGGTGCGCAGGAATTGCCGGTTGAAGCGCAGCTGACAACCATCTGAAAGCTGCAAAAGCTGTTCGTCCTGAATTTTCAGAAGTTGTACTTCTGATACGGCAATAATCGATGCCGAGCGCTTGCCGCTGCCGCCGGACAGGTAGGCCATTTCGCCAAAACAGTCGCCTTCTTTCAGCACATTCAACAGCTTGTCGTCTTTCATCACCTTGACTTGGCCCGATACGATGATAAAAAACGCGTGGCCAACATCGCCTTCCAGCAGTAGACTCTGCTCGCGAGATTGATGCTCCCACATTGCGCCGCGCAAAACTTCCCACAGCTCTGCATCGCGAAAATCCTGAAAAAACTCCAGCTTGCGCAGAGCATTAAATTTTTCGGCGGAGGAAATTTCGAAAGAATATTTCTCCAGCTGCGGGAAGGTTTCTGCCAGTTCTCGGGCCATTGCATACCAGCCGGGATAGCGTTTTGCCGTATCTTTGTGCATCGCGGTTTCAACAATCTGGATCAGCTTCTCAGGCAGATCGGGGCGAATCGTGCCCAGCGGGGTAGGCGCTTCATTTAAAATTTTGTTGATCATGGCAACCGAGCTCGATGCCTGGTAAGGTAAACGTCCTGCCAACAATTCATACATCACCACGCCCAGCGAATAGATGTCGGTCTGCGCCGATGGCGACTCTTCGTTGATTTGCTCAGGCGCCATGTAAGCCGGTGAACCAACGAATCCGTCAATCTGGGTATGTGTGGAATGAGAAATCTGCGCGGTACCGAAGTCAGAAATTTTAATGTCATCCCGGTCCGACAGCAGAATATTTGCCGATTTGATATCGCGATGAATCACGCCGTTTTGAAACGCGTAATCCATCGCCCGGCATGCCTTGAAAATAATCAGCACCGCTTGTCGAACCGGCAGCAGGTTGGTTTCGCTGCAGAATTTCTTGAGCGAACCGCCGCTCACATATTCCATGATGATGTAGCGCGATTCGCCTTCAACCACGGCATCAAACACGCCGACGATATTGGGATGCGAAAGCTTGCCAACCAGTGCCGCTTCATTCAAAAAAAGTTTTTCAAAGCGGCGTGCTTCTTCGGGTCCTGCGCTCTCGTCTTTTACCTGAACTTTGATCGCGATCTTGCGGTTATTAAAGGTGTCATCCGCAAGATAAACCACAGCAGTAGCACCGCGCCCCAGCTCAGCCAGCGTCTCATATTTTCCGATTTGTTGGGGGCGCCCAATGGAGCTTGGCGAAGTCTGCGAGGTTTCAGTCATCGTAAAATAGTGAAGGTATCGCAAGATGAATGCTGCATGAACTGCAAAATGTGAACTGGTTCACACATTCTAGCGCGAAACCTTAAGCGCACCAACCTCTGATGAGCTTCACTCTAAATCGAGCGTTTGTTGCGATCTATGCCAACAAGCGCCGAGCAACTTCAGCAAAACCATGAGGCGAAATATCGTTTACTTCAAGCGGTGTGGCGGTTTGCGCGCCCTGATAGTTGCTAAACATCGAACGCGAATACGCAGGATCGTAGTGATGCTGAAGCATTGATGCCACGAAATCATCCCATTTGCCGTTCGTCGCAAGCGTTTTCCACTCTAAGATGCGCTCCGCAGAATGGAGCGATTTAATGCAATCTAGCTTAAAAAATAATAAATCGCGGTTCGCAATCAGGTGCGCATATTCTTCGCGAAGTAATTTTGCGCGGAGTGGTGCGGGTGTCACGGCCTCAAAACAGGTGCCCTGGTGCATTGCGGAGATCACAATTTCGGGTACCCGCAGCAGCCCCACTTTGCGGCTTTCGGCTTCAACATAAACGGGTAGCGTGCTGTTGAATCGAGAAAAATCCAGCCAGATGCGGCTATCAAACATCTTTTGCGAGGGTTGCGCTTTATCAGGCAAATTACCCAGCACCGAGCCTTTGTGTGCGGCGAGCCGTTCGAGATCCAGCACCTGCGCGCCCTGCGCAGCAAGCGCATCAAGCAGTCGGCTTTTGCCTGAACCGGTGCGGCCACAAATAACCCGGTAGCTGAATTGCAATGGCAGCGTTTCCAAATCCGCACGCACCTGTGCGCGCCACGCCTTGTAGCCGCCTTCGAGTTGCGCCGCATTCCAGCCAATGGTGCGTAAAATATGTGTCATTGCGCCAGATCGCGTCCCCCCGCGCCAGCAGTAAATGAGCGGCTTCCAGCCCTTGGGTTTATCGGCAAATTGCGTATCAATATAGTTCGCGATATTACGGGCCACGAAACCGGCACCGAGCTTTTTGGCGTCGAATGCGGACGTTTGTTTGTACCGCGTGCCGACCTGCATCCGCTGTTCATTATCCAGCACCGGGCAATTGATGGCGCCGGGTAAATGGTCTTCTGCAAATTCAGCAGGACTGCGTGTGTCGATGACGGCATCAAATTTTTGCAGCGACTGGTAGCTCAGCGGCAGGATTTGAACGCCGATTCTGGGGGCCTTTGTTTTTTCGACGGCAGATGGATTTTCAGCAAAGACGTCGTTCATTTTTGTTTGTATGTTGCGGTTATTCCGGTCATTTTTATGTCTTTTTCCATTCCGCTTTTTAGTTTTAACGCTTGCTCGACACCGGGCATGACGTTTTCGAGAATTCGGGGCTGTGCTGCGGCGATGGGATGCAGACGATCGGCCTGAAATAGCTCAAGTTTTTCAGCGATACCGTCGAGCAAAAACGGCACCAAGGGTGTTTTATATTGCTTGGCAAGCGCGGGAAAAACATCACTAAAGCTTTTAGTGTAATCGAGACCGTAATTGGGCGGAATTTGAATACCGATTATCACCGGGCGAGCGTTGGCGGCACGTACGGCATTGATGATGGCGTCCAGATTTTTACGGGTTTCGGCGACAGGCAGGCCCCGGAGCGCATCGTTTGCGCCCAGCGCAATCAGCACAATGGTGGGTTTCTGACGTTGTAAATCGCCTTTAATCCGAGTCAGCCCTCCGCGCGTGGTCTCGCCGCTGATACTCGCGTTCACCACGCTGATGCCGCGATTTTTAAGTGATTTCTCCATCAGCGATACCCAGCCATCGACTGGATTAAGGCCATACGCCGCTGATAAGCTGTCACCGAACACCATAATGCGCGCTTTGGCGGGGGCGGCAGGACCGGCAGCGGCCGCTATTGCGTTGGCGGGATGAATGATGGTCGTAGACAGCATGACAGCGACGGTCATGGTTGCAACTAATCGCGTATTCCGCGCACAAAATACAATAAACCGGGAAAACCGATGGCCTACACTTGAAAAGATTGTTTTTTGCACCAAGTCCACAAGGTATCCCCCACATTCAATTTCGATTCAAATAACAGCGTAGTTACGTTTGTTAATATTTCCGCTCAAAGCCTATTGAACAACATGCTGAAACATGTCAACGGGGCATCTGATGTTTATATGTGGCGTTGGTCGATTAAAGCAACTCCATAAGCAATTTACGTTATTTCAAAAACTCTTCTCAACCTGCCGAACAAGCGACTATGCCCGATTCAACTCAGACAGCCTTATTCTCCAAATCGTCTCCAATGCAGCAAACAGCGCCACGCGGCGAGGCAATTCCCATCATCGATGTTCAACACCTTACCAAACGAGTCACCACCAGTGACGGTGTACTCGTCATTGTCAACAACGCACATTTTAGCGTGTCCGCAGGCGAAGCCGTAGCGATTGTTGGCGCGTCGGGCTCGGGCAAATCCACTTTATTGGGGTTGATGGCTGGACTGGATAATCCCAGCGAGGGCAAGGTTTTAATTAACGGCGAAGATTTATTTGCCTTGAACGAAGATGGCCGCGCGAAATTACGCGGGCGCCTGGTCGGATTTGTTTTTCAATCATTCCAATTATTGCCCTCGCTTACTGCGCTTGAAAACGTCATGTTGCCGCTGGAATTGGCCGGTGTTGCCGATGCCGAACCACGCGCGCAAACGATCTTGCAACGCGTCGGCCTTGACGCACGCGTGAAGCATTATCCGAAGCAGTTATCCGGTGGCGAGCAACAGCGCGTGGCGATTGCGCGAGCATTCGTTTCCGAGCCGAAATTGTTGTTTGCTGACGAGCCCACCGGCAACCTCGATGCCAAAACGGGCACTGCGATGATAGAGCTGCTGTTCGAGCTGAATCGTGAGCGCGGCACCACCTTGATTCTTGTCACCCATGACCAAGGACTCGCGGCGCGCTGCAATCGGCGGTTGGTGATCGATGCAGGGGTGATCAAAGCCGAATAAGGCTCAAGTCTCCAACCCGGAAATGATCACTTAATTTTCTTCGGAATACGATATGCAAAAATTTTTACTGGCGATGCGCCTGCTCCGTCGCAACGCAAAATCAGGCGAGGCGCGGGTATTGCTGGTGGCGTTGTTTATTGCCGTGGCAAGCGTGACGACAGTGTCGTTTTTCGCAGATCGTGTGGAATCAGCGCTCAACAATCAAGCCAATGAATTGATCGCAGCTGATGTGGTGGTCATCTCGGATAAGCCAGTCGATGCCCGCTTTCGCGATGAGGCTGCGCGCCTAAAGCTTGCCGTCGCTGAGGCAACCACCTTCCCCAGCATGGTCGCGGGCGACGAGGCGCGCGGACAGGGCGTCAATCTAGCAGAGATCAAGGCCATCACGCCCTCATTTCCGTTGCGCGGCAAAATTCGTATTGCCGATGCGCCCGGCGCTCCTGAGCGCGATGCGACCGGTATTCCGGCGGTTGGCACGGTGTGGGTGCCCGACGTGCTGCTCACGCGCATCAATGCGCAAGTCGGCGATGAATTAAAAGTCGGTGAGGCTAAATTAAAAATTGCCGCTCTGGTGGTGAAAGAGCCCGATAGCGTGCTTGATTACATGGGCATCGCGCCAAGAGTAATGCTGAACGCGGATGATTTAGCCGCGACCAAGCTAGTGCAAACTGGCAGCCGAATCACTTATCGTTTGCTGCTGGCAGGGGAGCGCAAATCGGTAGATGAGTTTGGCGCCACCTTCAAAGGCCAGCTGAAGCGCGGCGAGCGAATCGAAAGCGTACGCGATGCACGTTCCGAGGTACGCGTCGCGCTGGAACGGGCACAAAATTTTCTCGGCCTGGCCGCATTGTTATCAGTCGTCCTGGCATCGGTTGCCGTTGCCTTGGCGGCCCGCCGTTACTCGCAGCGCCAGCTTGACTGCGCCGCCATGATGCGCTGTCTCGGTGCCACGCAAGCAGATATTTTTTTACTAAATCTGTGGCAGTTTCTGGTGCTGGGATTCAGTGCATGTGCGCTGGGCGCTACCGCCGGATTTATTTTTCAAACCGGGCTTGCCGCGCTGCTCACGGGCCTATTTACGGTGGCGCTTCCCGCGCCAACCATCATGCCCGCGCTACAAGGCATGGCGATTGGTATGGTGTTATTGCTCGGCTTTACCTTGCCGCCGTTATTAGCATTGCGCAAAGTCGCCACACTGCGGGTGCTGCGGCGCGATCTCGATCCGTTTGATGCGGGGGCGACATTTGCCTATGTGCTGGGCTTTGCCACGTTGGCGGCGCTAATCATCTGGCGTGCGGGTGATGTTAAATTAGGCGCAATTGCGGTCGGTGGATTTGTCGTCGCACTTGGTATTGCTGGCCTCGCGGGTTGGTTGTTAATTCGCGCGACCGCAAGCTTGCGCGGGGCCACCTCCGGCTCTTGGCGCTACGGCCTTGCCAATATGAAACGCCATGCGGGCGGCAGTCTGATTCAAATTATCGCGCTGGGCTTGGGCATCATGGCGATGCTGTTGCTGACGTTGGTGCGGACGGATTTGATTTCCAAATGGCAGGGCAATCTGGGCGCAAATATGCCGAACCGTTTTGTCATCAACATGCAAAGCGATCAGCTCGACCAAGTGCGTCAATATTTCAAAGAACAGCGGCTGGATATTCCCGATTTGTATCCGATGATTCGTGGTCGTCTGGTTGAAATTAACGATAAAAAAGTGGTTCCCGCTGACTTTAAGGACGAGCGTGCCAAGCGTACCGCGGAGCGTGAATTTAATCTGTCGTCCGTCGCCACGCTGCAACCAGATAATAAAATCCTCGCCGGCAAATTTTGGACGCCCGACTCCATTGAAAAGCAATTTTCGGTCGAAGATGGAATCGCCAAAGTGCTCGGGATTGGGGTCGGTGACACGCTCACCTACGACATCGCCGGCTCTCAGTTCAAAGGCAAGGTGACCAGCCTGCGCAAGGTCGAGTGGGATTCATTCAAAGCGAACTTTTTTGTCATTGCCAATCCGGGTGTGCTGGATAGTTACCCCGCCAGCTATATTTCCAGTTTCCATTTGGCACCCGGCAACGAAGCGGTGGTGACTGGCCTGGTGAAGCGCTTCCCGAATCTGTCCGTGATCGACCTGACCGCGATCATGAATCAGGTTCGCGTCATCACCGATCAGGTCGCCAATGCCGTCAGCTACGTGTTCATGTTCGCTCTTGCGGCAGGCTTGGTTGTGCTCTACGCGGCCATTGCCAGCACCCAGGACGAACGTGTATTCGATGCCGCCATCATGCGCACACTGGGAGCGAACCGAAAGCAGATGATTGTGGTGCAACTCGCTGAATTTTTAGCGATTGGTCTGCTGGCGGGCCTGATCGCCAGCTTAGGCGCGATGGTCTTGGCGGCAGTGCTGTCCGAGCGGGTGATAAATGTGCCGTACGCTATTAACTGGTGGATTCCGCTGATTGGCATCGTCGGCGGTGCGGTGGGCGTTGCGTTGGCCGGATTACTGGGTACACGCAAAGCGGTAGATTCGCCGCCACTGGCGACGATTCGTGAGTTGGGGTGAAGACATAATTTTTTACCCGATTCAGGTCCTGATGATCAAACCTTGACCCGACGGCAGACTGGCGATCGCGACATTGCGTTTAGCGGCCCATGCGTCCATACCCACTTTCTGCGGATGGTATCCCACGTAAGCGTAATCGTCTAGCAGGATTACGGCTCCGCAGCATAGGCGATCCCACAGATATTCAATCGTATCCACTTCCGGTTGTGTGCAGTTCAGATCCAAATGTAAAAACGCAATTTTTTTGGAAGCAATTTGTGGCAATGTATCGGGGATACTGCCCACCACAATTTTTTTGTTGTGCCATTCTGAAAAATTGTCTATCACGCCTTTCAAATTTTGGGTGTAAAAGCCGCTGTTCAAATCATTCTGGTTACGCTCGCGAATGCCGGCATCCAGCTCGCTGTGATTCAGATATTTCAGATCAATACCGGCAAACGTGTCCAGTAAATAAAATGTCCGCCCCGTTGTGTCCCAGTTGAGCCTGTGCATAATCGCAGAGCTTAAAAATCCGCGATTTACGCCGCACTCGACGAAGTCACCGTCCAGCTTAATAGCGGTGGCCGCTGCCCACAAGCCAATATGGACACGCCAGTACCACTGATAATTCGTACCTGTGGCCTTCACGCCGCGCTCATATGCAGCCATAAATTGAGGATCCTCCATGAAGTCATGATTGTGAACAGATTTCAAACCATCAAAATCAAACACATCCTCGCCCATTTGAGCCTGCAATAACGTCGGCCTCGGTTTGTAAGTTCGCCCCTCGCGTTGACCGTAGCGCAAATAATGTGCTGAGGGATCAAGGCCCGCCGCGGCCACGTCGGGATTCATCCGCAAATAACAATCTCGATCAAAATCTTCTGGCAGTTTAAAAATAGGCATATTGGAATTCCGAATCTATTAATGGAATGGCCGCCGCGTAGGGGTCGTTCTTTGTTCTGTATTGTGATCAAGTCTATTCTTTGTCGACCTTTATTTGGAGGACGCGAACGGTCATGAATATATCAACAGACGCAACAGTTATAGACTATAGCGGACATCCCAATTATCGCACTGCGCGTAAATATGAGCTTGTAAAAGTCAATTTAAAAGCAGCATTAGTGAACCGCACCGGATTTTGTGGCGGCACCAACATTGGAGAGAAAGGTGCCATGAATAAGAAGCCAAGCTAGTTTTCCCCGGAAGTCCGGGAGCGCGCTGTGCGCTTGGTGCGCGACGGGGTCAGCACCGATGAAAGAGAACGCTTAAAGGCGCTGGAGCGAGAGGTCAAGGAACTGCGTCGGGCTAATGAAATCTTGAAGATTGCCCGCGCTTTTTTCGCCCGGGCGGAGCTCGACCGCCGATTCAAATTCTGACGACCTTTGTCGATCACCATCGCGATACGTTCGGCGTCGAGCCGCTCTGCAAAGTCCTGCAGATCGCCCCATCAGGCTACCGGCGTCATG
>ENA-OFCI01000843-OFCI01000843.1-metagenomes-genome-assembly--contig:-NODE-843-length-16178-cov-4.484029_pt1 | contig 16178 bp, 18 predicted proteins | sample MGYA00153391_OFCI01 | MGnify analysis MGYA00153391
AAGCGGATATACTGACAGCCCTGTCGAAGCTGACGCAGGGCCGGACGACGATCAGCGTCACCCACCGCCTTTCCTGGGCCGTCGCCGCCGACTGCGTCTATGTGCTGGATAAAGGCCGGGTCGTGGAGCAGGGGCTGGGGCTGCGCTGGCAGGTCGACGCCGACCCGTACTCGCTCGGGCTCGACGCCCTGGTCGGGTTGGCCCTGCGCGACAACCCCAGGCGCGCGCAGCTGGTCGTCAGCCGGGTGCTCGGCAAGCACCTGCCGGTATCGCCCGCCGTCGCGCTGGAGGCCGCCGGGCGCCTCGCCGGCCTGGTCGGAAACGTGGCCGACCCCGTGGTGCTCGGCTACTGCGAGACAGCCACCGGCCTCGGCCACGCCGTCGCGCAGGCGCTGGGGTCCGGCGGTTACTACGCGCACACCACCCGAAGGCCGGAGCCGACCGTGCCGGCCGTGCTCGGCTTCGACGAGGAGCACTCACACGCGGTGGCCCACACGCTGCAGCTCCGTGACCCGGGCGTCCTCGACGACCCGGACCGCACGGTCGTGCTCGTCGACGACGAGCTCACTACCGGCACCACCGCCCTCAATACCGTGGCGGCCCTGCACACCCGCCGGCCGCACCGGCGCTATGTCGTGGCCACGCTGCTCGACCTGCGTACCCCCGACGTCCGCGAGGTGTTCGCCGCCCGCGCGGCGCGGCTCGGTGTGCAGGTCGACGTCGTCGCGCTGCTGTCGGGCTCGTTGACGCTGCCCGCGGATGTCATGGACCGGGCGGCCGACCTGCGGGCCGCACTCGCCCGGGTGCCCGCAGCGGCGGCGCCGACCGGGCGCGGCCGCGTCGAGTTGCTGGACGGGGGATGGCCGACCGCCGTGCCGACCGGCGGCCGCACCGGTACCGACCTTGGCGGGTACGACGAGCCGCTGGCGGCCCTGGCCGACCGGGTCGCCGGGCGGCTGAGCGGCGGCCCGGTGCTGGTGCTCGGCACCGAGGAGCTGATGTGGCTGCCGCTGCGACTCGCAGGGCTGCTGCGCGGCGAGGTGTCCTACCAGTCCACGACCCGCAGCCCGGTGCTGCCGGCGGACCTGCCCGGCTACGCGGTACGCCGGGCGCTGCGCTTCCCCGCGCCGGACGAGCCCGGCCGGACCTCGCGCCTGCACGGGCTGCCGGGCACGCCATACGCCGACATCGTCGTCGTCGTCGACACGCCGCTGCCGCCCGCCCGACCACTCGCCGACGCGCTCAGGCCGTGGGCGACCGGGTCCGTCCTGCTGGTGGGGGTGTGAGCTTCTCCTCGTACGACCCGGCCGAGTGCGCATGGCTGCTCACCGACCTGTCGCACGTCGCGCTGGAGGTCGGCACCGAGGACCGCGAGGAGCTGATCCAGGGTGGCCGGCACTACGCGGAGATGCTGCCGGTGGAGTACCAGCCCGACGCGGCGTACACGGCGCTGTTCCACCGGGCGCTCGACGCGACCGCGGTGCGGCTGGCGCACGCCGTCGGGCTGGTCGGCGACCTGCTGCTGGAGCAGGCCCGCGCGCATGGCGTCGACCCCGTGCTGGTGTCGCTGGCCCGGGCCGGCACACCCGTCGGCATCCTGCTGCGGCGCTGGCTGGCCCGGGCGCACGGCCTTGACGTACCGCACTACGCGATCTCGATCGTCCGCGGCCGGGGCATCGACGAGGTCGCCGTCCGGCACATCCTGGAGCGGCACCCCGCCGAGGCGGTCCGTTTCGTCGACGGCTGGACCGGCAAGGGCGCGATCGCCCGGGAGCTCGCCGTGGCCGTGGGCGGCTTCCCCGGCGTCGACCCGCGGCTAGCCGTGCTGGCCGACCCTGGGTCGTGCACCGATCTGTACGGCACCCGCGACGACTTCCTGATCCCGTCGGCCTGCCTCAACTCCACGGTGTCAGGGCTGGTGTCGCGCACCGTCCTGCGTGACGACCTGATCCGCCCCGGGATGTTCCACGGCGCCAAGTTCTACGCCGAACTCGCCCCGTCAGACGTGTCGGCGGTCTTCCTCGACGCGGTGTCCGCCCGGTTCGCCGAGGTGGCGCCGGCCGTTGCCGCCGAGCGCGAGGCGCACCGCGCCGCGGACCGCAGCCCGACCTGGGCGGGCTGGGCCGCCGTGGAGAAGGTGGCAGCCGACTACGGCATCTCCGACATCAACCTGGTCAAGCCCGGCGTCGGCGAGACCACCCGGGTGCTGCTGCGCCGGGTGCCGTGGCAGGTGCTGGTGCGTCCCGGCCGGGAGGCCGATCTCGAGCATGTGCGGGTGCTCGCCGCGCAGCGCGGCGTACCCGTGGTGGTGCGCGAGGACCTCGCGTACACCTGCGTCGGCCTGATTAAGCCCACATGAGGGTCCTCGTCGCGCTCGACCTGGACCAGACCGTGGTGTTCAGCCGGCGCTCCGCCGGCGAGGCCGGCCCGTCGGTTGTCGTCGAGCAGCGGGACGGTGAGCAGCTGTCGTCGATGACGGTGGGCGCGATCATGGCGTACGGAGAGCTCGCCGGCCGGCACACCGTGGTCCCTGTCACGACCCGGACCGTCGCCCAGTACTCCCGGATCCACCTGCCCGCGGCCGCTCGTTACGCGGTCTGCGCCAACGGCGGCGTGCTGCTCGTGGACGGCGAGCGCGACCCGTCGTGGGCCGACGCCGTCGCGCAGCGATGCCGGGTCGCCGCGCCACTGGCCGACGTCGAGGCCCGCTTGCGTGTCGTCGAGGGCGAGCCGTGGGTCCGCCTGGTCCGCACCGCGGAGGGCCTGTTCGCCTACCTCGTGGCGCAGAACCGCGCCGACGTCCCGAAGTCCTGGCTCGCGGCGCTGGCCGCCGACCTGGCACCGCTGGGCTGGGCGGTGTCGATGCAGGGCCGCAAGGTGTACGCCGTGCCGCAGGCCCTGTCCAAGGCCGCCGCTGTGCGGCACCTTCTCGACCTGCTCGGCGCGGACCTGCTGCTCGCCGCAGGCGACAGCCTGCTCGACCAGCCGATGCTCGAGCTCGCAGCAGCCACCGGAGGCGCGGCCATCCGGCCGGCGCACGGCGAGCTGCACGATCTGGGCTGGATGGGCGCCCACGTCACGGCCGCGTCCGGCGCCCGGGCCGGCGAGGAACTGCTCCGGTGGCTCAGCGTCCAGGCCGGTGCCCGGGGCCGCGGCTGAGCTCAGTCCGCCGAGCCGCTGAAGATCCCGCCCAGCCCCGCGCCGGTCTTCTTGTCGCCGGCGCCGATGTTCTTCTGCAGCGCCTTGGCGAGCGCGTCGATCGTCATCGACTGCAGGATGACGCGGCCGTCGCCGCGCAGCGTCGCCTGGGACAGGCCTTCACCGCCGAACGCCGCGTTCATGATGCCGGCCCGGTTGAGGCCACCGATCCGTTCGACGGCGTACTGGATCTTGTCGCCCTCGAAGGCGACGATGCAGCCGGTGTCGACGTACAGCGTCCCGCCGTACTCCGCCGGGTTGATGTCGATGAAGTTGCCGGCCCCCGCGATGAACAGCGTGCCGCCGGTCGTCGAGGTGAACTTCTCCAGCACGAAGCCCTCCCCGCCGGACAGCCCGGTTCGCACGCCGGCGAAGGCGACGTCGAAGCGCACCGAGCCCTCCGCGCCGACGAAGGCGTCCTTCTCCGCCAGCCAGGTGCTGCCCGCTTCGACCTCGATGGCGCGCATCTCCCCGGGCAGGACGCCGGCGAGCGCGACCAGACCGTCCCCGCCCCGGGTACTGAAGTGCTGGAAGGCGAACGACTCCCCGGCGGCCATCCGCTTGCCCGCCTCGACGGCGCCGCGCAGCAACCCCCCGAACCCACCGCCACCGGGCTGCGACGTGGGCTGCGAGAGCTTGGTCTCCATGACCACGTCGCCCGAGCGGAACAGGAACTTGCCGGCCTCGGCGTACAGCACCTGTCCCGGCTGGAGCGTGCAGACCACCATCTGCATGGCGTTGCCGACGACCTGGTGCTCGAGCACGGTGACCTCCGGTGGGTGACGGCCTTTCAGGATGACACCGGGCAGACTCAGCAGGTGACCGTGACGCTGGTTCCCCGCAGCCGGGCGGAGGTGTTCCGGCTCAACAACATCCAGGTCACCCTGGTGGCCGGCGCGCTGCTGGCGGTCGACGCGCCGGACCGCGACCTGCTCGCCCCGCAGGCGTACGTGCCGTCGCAGGTGTGCACGTCGTGGTCGGACCGGCTGTTTCCCGCGCTGTCCGACCTCGTCCTGGTTGAGCTGTGGGACGCCTACCGGGCGCAGCTGCGCCCGCGCACCCTGCTGCGGGCCCCCGTCAGCCTGGAGCGCGGGCACCGGCGGCGCCACCACGAGGCCCCGGACCCCTGGGCGCAGCTCCCGCCGCTGCATGAGCGCACCGGGGTGATGGAGACGCCGCTCGGCCCGCTGCTGCTGTCACTGGCCAGCTGGCTAGGGACGTGCGGCGGCGCGACGGTGCACCCCGGCTGACTCGGGCTCGTCGAGGTCGGACCGCCGGCGGCGCTCGGCGATCGAGCTGACGAGGGCGGCCACGATGAAGGCGACACCGGTCAGCCCGGTGACGACCTCGGGAATCTTGTAGTCGACGGAGGCCAGCATGATCACGGCGAGTACGCCGATCGCCCAGTGTGCGCCGTGGTCGAGGTAGACGTACTCCGACAGGGTGCCCGCGCGCACCAGGTAGATGGTGAGCGAGCGGATCCAGAAAGCGCCGATCCCGAGGCCGAGCGCGATGACGAGGACCTCGTTGGAGATCGCGAAGGCCCCGATCACGCCGTCGAAGGAGAACGAGGCGTCCAGCACCTCCAGGTACAGGAAGGAGAAGACGCCGGCCTTGAACACCGCGGTCGTCATTGCGCCGCCGGTCGTGGCGACATGCTGGTCAGCGTCCTCGCGGTTTTCCATCGACTCCTCGAACAACCCGTCCAGACCGTTGACCAGCAGGTAGGTCAACAGCCCGGCGATGCCGGCCACCAGGACCGTCGTCCGGTCGCCGTCGGGGGCGATCGCGTACATGACGTAGATGCCGGCGAGGGCGACGATGACCGACAGCTGGTCGAGCTTGCCGATCCTGTGCAGGGCCTTCTCGACCGGCGTCAGCCAGAAGATGTCGCGCTCGGTGTCCAGGACAAAGTCCAGGAAGATCATCAACAGGAAGGTGCCACCGAAGGCGTAGATCGCGTGCTCGGCGGCGGCGAGCTCCTGGCCGTACCGGGCCGCGTCGTTGAGCGCGAGGCTGACCACGTTGCCGAGCGACTCACCCGTCGTCACCGACACGATCAGGATCGGCAGCAGCAGGCGCATGCCGAACACCGCGATGAGGATCCCGATTGTCAGGAACGCCTTCTGCCAGACCGGGGCCATCCGGTTCAGCACCTTGGCGTTGACCACGGCGTTGTCGAAAGACAGCGAGATCTCAAGGACGCCCAGGATCAGCACGGTCAAGGCGGTGGCCGGGCCACCGAAGCCGAGCGCGACCCCCAGCGCGACCACGGTGAGCCCCATGGCCCAGCCGAACGTACGAATCATGCGCTTCTCTTCTCCGGTCGGCGTGGCACGGGGTACAGCCCGCTGCGGATCTGCCAGGTGCGGGCGGCCACCGCGCTGACGGCCGTCCCCGGGGAGGGCGGTCGCAGCGTGGTCACCGCGTACCCCGTGCCAGCCGAGCAGAACTGCGCGTAATGCAGCAGGACCGGCGCGAAAGGAAGGTCGTACACCGACAGCTGCTCACCCGCACGGGACCAGGTGATGGCTGCTGGACTGCCGCTGCGGTAGATCGCCACCGGGCGCAGGTCGACGCGGCCGGGGACCGGCCTGGCGACGACGACCAGGTCGCCGAGGGAGTCGAAGAGCACGGCTCCCCAGGACTGGGCCAGCCACGACGGCACATAGCCGTCCCGGACGAAAGCTCCGGCCACCTGAGGCGCACCGAGAGCGGTCAGTGACTCGCCCAACAGCACCCAGAGCCGGTTGGGCAGCCCGAGCACGTTACCGGTCAGACGGTCGGTGCAGAACACGCCCACTGCACCAGCCTGTCAGATTCTCACCGCGCAGCGTGCCGCCACGGCTGCGGCGCAGCGGCGCTCAGGCCTGCGGGCGAGGCTGCGGAATGCCCGCAAGCAGCGCCTTCACCTCGGCCTCTCGGTAGCGCCGGTGACCGCCCAGGGTGCGGATCGAGGTCAGCTTGCCGGACTTCGCCCAGCGCGTGACAGTCTTGGGGTCGACCCGAAACATCGACGCCACCTCGGCAGGGGTCAGGAGCGCCTCGGCCTCGTGGATGCGTGCATTCATGGTCGATCCTCTCGGGCCGGGCCGGGCCGGAAGGTGTCCGCCCGTGACGGACAGCGTGCGCGATGCCCGCTTCTCCTGGTATGGCCCATCCGGGCCATCTTAGTTCGTAGTCAGCTCAGTTGGCGCTCTCGACGGCCTGCAGCGCCGACATCCGGCGTGTCACCCGCGCGTAGGCGACGCCGGCCGCCTCGCTGTCGCCCGCGCCGAGCGCGGCGATCGCGGCCGCGACGTCACGGGCCGACTCGTCCTCGGCCATGGCATCGTCGTCGACCAGGTGGACCAGCCCGCCGTAGTCGAGCTCCACGAGCGACCGCGGATGGAACTCCTCCAGCCAGCGTCCGAGGTCCTCGACGCCGGCCGTTGCCGACGCGTCGTCCAGGGTGCGCCGCAGCACCGCCAACGCCCGCGCCGTACGCCGCCGGGCGCGGGACATCGGCGTGCGGTAGACCAGCGCCCGGCCGGTCCGTCGGGCCAGTGATGCAGCGGGCGGCGACCCGGGAGTGGTCGCGGGCGTCGGGCCCCTGGCGCCGGGACTCCGATAGCACTCTTCGGCGTCGAACAGCACGAACCAGCGAACCGGCACCTGCCAGGTGCTTGACCGGACGTGCACCTTCAGCTCAGGGTTGTCGGTACGCCAGACCTGCAGGGCATCCTCGGCCGCGTCGAGCACGCCGCGCGGCAGCAGCGCATCGACCAGCACGTCAGAAAGCCCGGCGCGGACCTGCGCGAGCGCCTCCCACGACCGGACGACGGTGCGCAGCGGGCAGACCAGCGTGACGCCGTCGACCTCGGCGACGTAGGCGTGCTCGGCCAGGTCGGGTACGCAGGCCGGCGGCATTCCCACGACGGCGGCGAGCCCGGCGGCGCGCTCCAGTTGTGGACCGCGCTCGATGGACAGCGCGCCGCCAGAGGCGGCGTGCGCCAGCCAGTGCTCGCGCTCGCCCGGGGGGAAGGCCGCGAGCGGCTCGTAGACGCGCAGCTGCGCGACGTACGCCGGCGGTGCGTACGCCGGAGAGGGGTACGCCGTCATGGCGTCGATGCTCGCACGTGCCGTCCGCGCACAGACGCGGCACATCGGGGCGCCCACAGGGGCAGGATGAGCAGGTGTCTCCCGTTCTGTGGCTGTTGCTCGCCGTCGCCCTGTGCGCCGGGGAGATCTTCACGTTGGACCTGGTGGTGCTGATGCTGGCGGGGGCCGCCCTGGCGGGTGGGGCGGCGGCGCTGGTCACCGGCGGCGTCCCGCTGCAGGCCGCCGCCGCCGCGGTGACCGCAGTCGTGCTGCTGGTCCTGGTGCGGCCACTGGTGCGCCGCCACCTCGAGGTGCCGGCCCTGCTGTCCGGCGCGGCCCGGCTGACCGGGCGCACCGCCCTGGTCGTGGAGCCGGTGTCGGCGACGGGCGGCCAGGTCCGGCTCGACGGGGAGCTCTGGCGGGCCCGGCCGATCGGCGGACTCGACGTCGCTGCCGGGCGCACCGTCGTCGTGGCCTCGGTCGAGGGCGCGACCCTGCACGTCTACCCCGAGGAGCTGTGATGCGCGAGGCCCAGACCAGTGATGACAACGGCAGTGCCGGATGACCGGGACGATCGTGGCCCTGGTGCTGCTCGCCCTGGTGCTCTACACGGTGTCGCGGACGGTACGGATCGTCCCGCAGGCCAGCGTCTTCGTCATCGAGCGGCTGGGTCGCTACAGCCGGACGCTGAACCCCGGCATCCACCTGCTCGCCCCGGTCGTCGACAAGGTGCGGGTCAAGGTTGACATTCGTGAGCAGGTCGTGGGCTTCCCGCCGCAGTCGGTGATCACCCGGGACAACCTCGTGGTCGGCATCGACACGGTCATCTACTACTCGCCGATCGATGTGGCTGCGGCGACATACCAGATCGAGGACTACGTCGCCGCCATCGAGCAGCTCGTCGTCACGACCCTGCGCAACGTCGTCGGCGGCCTCGCGCTCGAGGAGGCGCTGACCGGCCGCGACCACATCAACAGCCAGCTCGCGATGGTCCTGGACGAGGCCACCGGGAAGTGGGGGATAAAGGTCAACCGCGTCGAGATTCGCGGTATCGAGCCGCCGGCGACCATCCGGGACGCGATGGAGCAGGCGATGCGGGCCGACCGCGGCAAGCGGGCGGCGATCCTCACAGCCGAGGGCCAGCAGCAGTCGGCCGTGCTGTCGGCGCAGGGTGAGAAGCAGGCGGCCGTCCTGCGCGCGGAGGCGGCCCAGCAGGCTGCGGTCCTGGCTGCGGAGGGCGAGAAGCAGGCCCGGGTACTCCGGGCGGAGGGCGAGGCGCTGGCCATCACCCGGGTCGTGCAGGCCATCAAGGCTGCCGGCATCGACGAGCGGGTACTGGCCTACCAGCAGCTGCAGCTGCTGCCGCGGCTGGCCGAGGGGACGGCCAACAAGGTGTGGTTCGTACCGACCGATGTCAGTGCCCACCTCGAGACGGCCCGTCGCCTGCTGCAGGGTGACGACCCTCACTAGATTGGTGTGCCGGGGCGTACCTGCTCCGGCCGTTGCGACGTCCTCACGAGGGGCAACCGCTGACCCAGGGGGCACCATGGGCGTGTTCGACCGCACCGACCACCTTGCCGGGGCAGGCCACGAGCAGGTGGTGTTCTGCCAGGACCCGCGCAGCGGGCTCAAGGCGATCATCGCCATCTGGTCGACGGCGCTCGGGCCGGCCCTCGGTGGCACCCGCTTCCACCCGTACGCCACCGAGGACCAGGCGCTTGCCGACGTCCTCGCGCTGTCGCGGGCGATGGCCTACAAGGCGGCCGTCGCCGGGCTCGACCTCGGCGGTGGCAAGGCCGTCATCATCGGCGACCCGGCCACCGACAAGACCGAGCCGCTGTTGCGGGCCTTCGGGCGGATGGTCCAGACCCTGGGCGGGCGCTACTGGACGGCCTGCGACGTCGGCACCTCGGTACAGGACATGGACGTGATCGCCCGCGAGTCATCGTTCGTCACGGGGCGCTCGCCCGAGCAGGGCGGGGCCGGCGACAGCGCGGTGCTGACGGCGTACGGCGTCTTCCAGGCGATGCGTGCGGCGGCAGAGCACACCTGGGGGAGCCCGACGCTCGCCGGCCGGCGGGTCGGCGTCGAGGGTGTCGGCAAGGTTGGTCACCACCTGGTGGAGCGACTGCTGGAGGACGGCGCGTCGGTCGTGGTCAGTGATGTCCGGACCGATGCCGTCGCGCGGGTCCGCGCGGCGCACCCGCAGGTCGAGACGATGGATGTGGCCACGCTGCCGACCTCCGACCTCGACGTCTACGCTCCCTGCGCTCTGGGCGCCGCGCTGACCGATGGCGTGGTCGACGCCCTGAAGGCCTCTGTCGTCTGCGGCGCGGCCAACAACCAGCTGGCGCACCCCGGGCTGGAAGCTGCCCTGTCCGCCCGCGGCGTGCTGTACGTCCCGGACTACCTGGCCAACGGCGGTGGCCTGATCCAGGTCGCCGATGAGGCCCTGCACGCGCACTCCGGTGGCTTCCGCTTCGAGCGCGCCAAGGGCAGGGCCGGCTCGATCCACGCCACCACGCTGGCTGTGCTGCGCAGCGCCGCCGCCGACGGGGTGCCACCCGCGGTGGCTGCTGACCGGATGGCCGAGCGCCGGATGGCCGAGGTGTCCCGGCTGCGCTCGGTGCTGCTGCCGCGCTGAGCCGTCGGCGGGCCGTGCCCCGGAAGTGTCCCGAGGCGGGTAAGCCTGTACCGTAAGGATCTGGGGCGGCGGTCAGTCAGGCGCCCCCTCTATGCACCGTTCCACCGCCCGGGGCTCAGCGGCCCCGATGTCCTCGAGGGGGTCGAGCCATGGGGCGCGGCCGTGCCAAGGCGAAGCAGACCAAGGTTGCACGTGAGCTCAAGTACGGCGGCCCCGGTCTGGAGGTCGACCGGTTGAGGGCAGAGCTCGCGGGCGCGACCCCGAGTCCCTTCACGCCCGCCCCCGCCGCAGCTGACGAGGACGAGGACGACGACCCGTACGCAGACGAGCGGGGCGACGCCCGCCGCTAGCCCGTCAGACCGGGTGCTCGCCCGCCAGCGTGACGCCGCTGGCCCCGGGGGCAATCGTCCCCAGGACCCAGGCCGGGACATGCCTGGCGGTCAGGACGGCGAGCGCCCGGTCCGCGTCGTCCGGGGCGATCACCGCGACCATTCCGACGCCCATGTTGAACGTGCGCTCCATCTCGGCCCGCTCCACCCGGCCGCGCCCTTGCACCAGCGCGAACACCGGCGGCGGCTGCCAGCTCGCTCGGTCCAGGACGACAGCGGCATGCTCGGGCAGCACCCGACGGAGGTTGGCGGCGAGCCCGCCGCCCGTGACGTGCGCGAACGCATGCACCTCGGTCTCGTCGATCAGCGCAAGGCAGTCCTTGGCGTAGATCCGGGTCGGCGTGAGCAGCACCTCGCCGAGCACCCCGCCGAGCTCGTCGACGTAGGCCTCCAGTCGTAGCCGCGCGCCCTGCAGCAGGACGTGCCGGATCAGGCTGAAGCCGTTGCTGTGGACGCCGGAGGACGCCATCCCCACGACGACGTCGCCGGTGCGGACCCGCTCGGGGCCGAGCAGCCGGTCGGCCTCGACGACTCCGACCCCGGTGCCCGCGAGGTCGTAGTGGTCATCGGCCATCAACCCCGGGTGCTCGGCGATCTCGCCGCCGACCAGCGCGCAGCCCGCGAGCGCGCAACCGTCGGCGATGCCGCCGACGATGGTCGCGACCTTGTCCGGCACGACCCGGCCGACCGCGACGTAGTCCTGCATGAACAGCGGCTCGGCTCCGCAGACCACCAGGTCGTCGACGACCATGCCGACCAGGTCGATACCGACCGTGTCGTGCTTGTCCATCGCCTGCGCGATGGCCAGCTTGGTGCCGACACCGTCGGTGGAGGAGGCGAGCAGCGGGTCGCGGTAACGCGTGGTGTCCAGTCGGAACAGCCCGGCGAACCCACCGAGCCCACCGACGACCTCAGGGCGCCGGGACCGGGCCACCCGGCGCTTGATCAGCTGAACAGCCCGGTCGCCCGCCTCGATGTCGACGCCGGCGCCGGCGTAGGACGAGCCGGACGTGGTGTCAAACGGCGGGCTGGTGCGGTCCTGCTGGGTCACGACGGCAGCTGCGCCTTGAACTCGCCCACGCTGGCGAGCGCGTTGTGCACCCCGAGCGCGATGTGCTCGTGGTCGCCGAGCTGGCTGTGGGAGGCGACGGCCTTGCGGGTCATGCCCTCGAGCGCGGGAGCCATCAGGTCGGGCCCCGGCACCGCGATCGGGTAGTTGCCGTCAAAGCACGCGCGGCACAGCCGGTCGGCACGCTGCGCGCTCGCGGCGGTCAACCCTTCGAGCGACACGAACGCGAGGGAGTCGGCGCCGATCGAGCTGCGGATCTGCTCGACCCCCATCCCGCTGGCGATCAGCTCCGCTCGGCTCGCGAAGTCGATGCCGTAGAAGCACGGCCACATCACCGGCGGGCTGGAGATGCGTACGTGCACCTCAGCCGCACCCGCCTCGCGCAGCATCCGCACCAGGGCGCGCTGGGTGTTGCCGCGCACGATCGAGTCATCGACGACCACGAGGCGCTTGCCCTTGATGACCTCGCGCAGCGGGTTGAGCTTGAGCCGGATGCCGAGCTGCCGGAGCCGATCGCGATACCGCGCGGCGAGATATTCCGAGCCGCGGTCGCTGTGGAAGATGAGGCCCGCGGGTGGGTGTCGGCGGGCGACCGCCGCGTTGAAACTATCCGTCGTGGCGCTCGAGCCCCTGCTCGCCGTCTTCGGCAGTCAGGACGTCGTAGCCGTCTCGCGTCAGCTGCGCAGAGAGAATTTTGCGCAGGTTCGGCTCGTCGTCGACGATGAGCACTTGCTTCTTTTCGGGAAGCATATCGCGTGATCCTACCAGTGTTTCCGCGCTGTCACTACGCGTTTGGCCCTCTAGAGCGACGCCTCGTAGAGCTTGGCGAGGTCCTCGCGCGTACACGGACGCGGATTGCTGCGCTGACACGCGTCCTCGATCGCTTTGTCCGTGAGCTTGGCGATGTCGGCCTTCGTGACGCCTTCTGCGGCGAGACCGCTCGGCAGACCGAGACGCGCGCGCAGGTCGCGGAGCACCGTGGCGCAGCTCTTGGCGTTCGGGTCGAAGATCTTGGCGACGCGGTCGAGCTTCGCGCCGACGACCGACTGATTGAACTCCACGGTCGCCGGCAGGCAGAGGGCGTTGGCCAGGCCGTGGTGCATGTTCTTCTCGGACGACAGCGGGTGGGCGAGCGAGTGACACGCGCCGAGGCCTTTTTGGAAGGCGACCGCGCCCATCATCGCGGCCTTCATCATGCCCCCGCGCGCCTCCAGATCGTCGCCCTGCTTGGTCGCGCGCTCCAGGTTCGCCGCGCAAAGCTCGAGTCCCATCAGCGCAATGCCATCGGCCATCGGATGGTCACCGAGCGAGACATACGCCTCGAGGCAGTGCGTGAGCGCGTCGAAGCCGGTGGCCGCGGTGATCCGCGCGGGCATCGAGGTCGTCATCTCGGGATCGAGGATCGCGACCTTCGCGAGCAAGTACGGACTGAAGATGACGGTCTTACGATGATTGGCAAGGAGCGTGACCACTCCGGAGCGGCCGACCTCGCTGCCCGTCCCCGCGGTGGTGGGGATCGCGATGATAGGCGGGACGTCGCTCGTGATGAACGCGTCGCCGCCCGTCGCGTCGTCGTAGTCCACGAGTGGGCGCTCGTGCGTGACCTTGAGCGCGATTAGCTTCGCCGCGTCGAGCGGAGAGCCACCGCCCACGGCGACGCAGAAATCGGCCCCAGACTGCTTGTAGGCCGCAACGCCCGCGAACACGTTGGACTCGATTGGGTTCGGGTCCACGCCGTCGAACACGGTGAACGCGACGTTCGCCTTCTTGAGGACGTCGGTCACGCGGTCCACCAAGCCTGCCTTGCGAACACCCACGTCACACACGACGAGCGCGTGCTTCTTGCCCAATCGGTGCGCGTGATCGCCGAGCTTGGCGAGCGCTCCGTTGCCGAACACGACGGTGGTGGGAAACGACCAAGAGACCACGTTTGCCATGGCGCTCACGTTATCACGCCCTCCGCGACGGATCGGAGTGCCTAGACGATCTCGAAGTAGCGCTCGAGCTCCCAGTCGGTGACCGCGCGCTCGTACTGGCGCACCTCCCAGTCACGCGTGCGCACGTAGTGGTCGACGAACTCCGGCGTGAGGACGTGCGGCGCGTCCGGGCACATCGAGAGTCGGCGGTTCGCGTCTCGGAGGTTGCGGGGGAGAAGAGTTGACTCGTCACCGGTTGATGCGTCACCCGTCGATTGGGGCGGCGGTTCGCGCTTCTGATCGATCCCGCGCAGGCCTGCGCCGAGCGCGGTGGCGATCGCGATGTAGGGGTTCATGTCCGCCGCGGTCTGCCGGTACTCGAGCCTCGTGGACTGTGCGTCTCCGGGGATGACACGGATCGCGCACGTGCGGTTCTCCGAGCCCCACGTCGCAGTGAGCGGCGCCCACACTCCGGGCACGTAGCGCTTGTAGCTGTTGACCGTCGGCGAGTAGAGCGCCGTGAGGTTCGGCATCAACGACACTTGTCCCGCGAGGTAGTGGCGTGCGGTGTCGCTCAGCTTCAATGGCTTGCCGTCGTCGAAGAACACGTTCGTCCTCTTGTCCATCGTCCAGAGCGACTGGTGCAAATGGCCGCTGGATCCAGGCAGTGCCGCGTTGTGCTTGGCCATGAAGGTGACGACGAGTCCCATGCGCGCCGCGAGCTGTTTCATGGCTGTCTTGAACAGCGCCGCCTTGTCCGCCATGCGCAGCGCTTCGTCGTAGCGTATCGCCACCTCGTACACGCCCGGGCCCGTCTCCGTGTGCAGTGCCTCGATCTCGAGGTCGAACGCGCTCATCTCGTCCATGATCGCGTGACAGAAGTCCGCGTGCTGTCCCTCGCGCAGCCACGAGTACCCGAACATGCCCGGCGAGAGCGGCGTGAGGTTCTTGTAGCCCTTGGCGCGCATCGACTCCGGCGTCTCCTTGAAGACGAAGAACTCGAACTCGGCGGCGAACGTCGGCGCAAAGCCCATCTTGTTGGAGCGCGCGATCACCGTCTTCAGCAGCGAGCGCGGGCACGCGGGGTGTCCCGTGCCGTCCGCGTTCACGAAGTCCGCGAGGAACGCGGCCGTGCCTTTTTCCCAGGGGACTTCGCGAAACGTTGACAGGTCAAGCGTCGCGTGTGCGTCGGGATAGCCGGTGTGCCAGCCGGTGACCTTGCCGTTGTCGTAGAGGACGTCCCCGATGTCCCAGCCGAAGATGACGTCGCAGAACCCGAACCCGCTCTTGACGACGCCCCAGAATTTCTCGAGCGAGACGTACTTGCCGCGCAGCACGCCGTCGACATCGAAGCCGCCGATCTTCACCCGCTTGATGTCACGCTCTTTGAAGATCGCCTCGAGCTGTTTCGCGTCCATGGCGAGAAGGGTACGGCAAGACTATAAGGCGCGGCCATGACGTTCGATGCCAACGCGGCCGCTCCCAAAGACTCCGGCATTTTCGGTCTCCCCACCACGCCCGACGAGGCCGCGGTCGTGCTGCTGCCGGTCCCTTGGGACGCGACCACCTCGTACGGCTCTGGCGCCGCAGACGGCCCGCGCGCGATCTTGGACGCCTCGAAGCAGGTCGATCTGTTCGACGCCGAGACCGGCAAGCCATTCGAGGTCGGCATCGCGATGCTCGCCGAGTCCGAGGACATCCGCACATGGAACGACGAGGCGCGCGTCGCGGCGGCGGAGATCATCGAGGCGGGTGGTGTGGTGGAGGGCGACGCGGAGCTCGTGGAGAATCTCGCGAAGGTCAACGCGATGAGCGGGCGCATCAACGACATCGTCTACCTGGAGACGAAGCGACTGATGGGACTGTCCAAGATCGTCGGTCTTGTGGGCGGTGATCACTCGACGCCGTTCGGCTGCATCCGCGCGCACGCGGAGGCGCATCCGGGCCTCGGCATCTTGCACGTGGATGCGCACGCGGATCTGCGGCGCGCGTACGAAGGCTTCGAGGACTCTCACGCCTCGATCATGGACAACGTCCTTCGGCGCATTCCTGGCGTCGCGAAGATCGTTCAAGTGGGCATCCGCGATTTCTGCGAAGAGGAGCTCCAGCGGATCAAGAGCAGCGAGGGTCGCGTACACACGCTCTTCGACGTTCAGATCGCGCGCGCGCGCATGCAGGGTCGTGTGCTGGACGTGTTCGCCGCGGCGCTCGGCTCATTGCCGAGAGACGTCTACGTGTCGTTCGACATCGACGGCCTCGATCCCTCGCTGTGCCCGCACACGGGGACGCCCGTCGCTGGAGGGCTCTCCCTTCACGAGGCGAGCGCGCTCGTCGGGATGGTCGCGCAGAGCGGACGTCGAATCGTCGGCTTCGACCTCAACGAAGTCGCGCCCGGACCCGACGACGAGTGGGACGGCAACGTCGGTGCGCGTGTACTATACAAGCTCATCGGTTGGACCCTAATTTCCAGAGGGATCGGCGCGATTCCTGCGCTCCCAGGAGCCTGACGTCCTGCTGGCGCCAGGCAAAGAAAACGCACAACTAGATCGGGGCGATCAAAAGTGGATTTGGCGAACTCACGCACCCCAAACACCTCCCGATCTTTTGATCTTTTTGTGACCCTCTCCGGGGGCGGTCGCGGTCAGCGTCCGAGATCGCTCAAATCGATAGGGCCGCTCTTGAGCGCCAGGCAGCGGGAACTCGCGCACCCCAAACACCTCCCGATCTTTTGATCTTTTTGTGACCCTCTCCGGGGGCGGTCGCGGTCAGCGTCCGAGATCGCTCAAATCGATAGGGCCGCTCTTGAGCGCCAGGCAGCGGGAACTCGCGCACCCCAAACACCTCCCGATCTTTTGATCTTTTTGTGACCCTCTCCGGGGGCG
>ENA-OFCI01000845-OFCI01000845.1-metagenomes-genome-assembly--contig:-NODE-845-length-16164-cov-4.049662_pt1 | contig 16164 bp, 16 predicted proteins | sample MGYA00153391_OFCI01 | MGnify analysis MGYA00153391
CCGCCGGCTACGGCCCGGTCTTCGGTCGGGGCGGGTTGCCTGAGCTCGCGAGCTGGGGGCAACGCGTCGCGGCCTCGCTGTTGGACGGCCTCGTTCTGTTCGGGGTCATCTTCTTGGCCGCGCTGCTCGGGCTGCTGCTCAGGTCGGTCTCGGTCCCGCTCGGCACCCTCGTGATCGTGCTCGGCTACCTGGCCGGGCTCGGCGTGTTCGTCTGGCAGCTGGTCGTGCAGGGCCGCACCGGGCAGACGATCGGCAAGCGCGCCGTCGGGCTGCGACTGCTGCGCGAGCAGGACGGCCAGGTCATCGGCGCGGGCCTGTCGGTCGCCCGCTACTTCGTGCACCTGCTCGACTCGTACTCGATCGTCGGCTACCTGTGGCCGATCTGGGACGACAAGAAGCAGACCTTCGCCGACAAGATCCTCAAGACGGTCGTCGTACGTACATGACGGGGTAGTTCGGACGGTCCCCGACGAGGAAACGACTGAGACGGCGGCTGTCCTGATCGTGGTCCTCGCGGTGGCCGGGACGACCTCGGTTCCGTCCACCGTCAACACCGGCGGCTGAGCCACGCCCTAGCGTGGGCTGGTGAGCCCAGCTGACGACCCGTACGCGTCGCCGCCGCGCGACGGCGAAGCCGGTTCACCGGCCACCCCGACGTCCGCGGCCGCTCCGCTGGTACCAACTCCGCACGGCGCCACACCGTATGGGGAGCCGCGCCCGCCGCCTGCGTGGGGACCGCCCTCCGGCGGCTCCCAGAGCGGTCCACCGCGACCTACTGGCGCCGGCGGGGTCGGAGTTGCGGCCTTGACGAGCGGGGTCCTGTCGGTGTTGCTCGGGGTCACCATCATCGGCGGTGTGCTGCTGGGTGCCTTCGCCATCTCACTCGGCGTACGAGGTCTGGCGCGCCGCCGCGCCACTGGCGGCCGCGCCGGGACGGCGGTCGCCGGGACGCTGCTCGGCGTCCTCGGACTCGTGATCGCGGGTGGTACCTGGCTGTACGTACGCGACGACGTGCGTGACTACAACCAATGCCGACGCGGCTCCGTCAGCCCCGCACAAGATGCCGCCTGCAAGGAGCAACTGCGGCGAGGGATCGAGGGCCGCTGACCGGTGACTCGCAGAAATCCGTGGCCGGCTCGCAGCGCTTTGTGGCCGGAGCGCGTCTCGCCGGCGACGCGGGTGCTCGCTGCCGCGCCGGTGACAACTCCGCGGGCTGGATGACGCGGTAGACCGTGGACCGGGCGACATCGAACATCCCGGGGAGCTTGAGGGTGGTGTACTGGCCGGCTCCGAGCTCGGGCCGCGATGTTGTGCCATCGGGGCGTACGCCTCGGTCGGAGACAGGCGCCGGCCAGGGTTCATGCGGCCCCCTCGAATCGGCGGCGCACGAGAGACGTGCGGCGAGGGCGGCGTACCTCCGGTCCAGTCGCCCGGCAACCTGGTGTTGCAGCCGCTGCACCTCCTGGAAGCCCGCCTTCGCCAGAACCACATCCGGAACGAGACGTCGGGTTGCCCGGGCCCTGACGGGGTCGGTCTGTACGAGCGGGCGGGCGCCGCGCTGGTCGCGGCCCAGGACACGCACGATGGGTCCGGGTTCTGTCCCGGACTGCGCTGGACACACTCATCCGCTTGGCCTGTCGGTCCAGCCGTCGGCGGAGAGGTATCGGCCGTCGCGTAGCCGGATGGTCTTGTGGCCTTGGTGTAGGTGGTGGTGGGTGTGGTGGCAGACCGGGATGCTGTCGGTGTAGCTGGTGGTCCCCGTCGATGCCCAGCTGTGCGGGTGGTGCGGGACGAGTGGGGTGCCTGGTGGGCTGGGGCAGCCGGCGGCGGCGCACCGGCCGCCCCATTGGGCGTGCAGGGCGTGTCGTTCGTGGGCTTTGAGGGTCCGCTGGGTGTGGCTGGTCTCGATGACCGCCCAGGCTGAGGACGAGCCGGGTGAGTTGGCTGTCGCACAGCCACCGGCGGGCCAGCGGGGCGGGGATGGAGGCCCCGGACGCTGCGACGGCCGGCGGCGCGCCGGGCTCGTTGTTCAGGGCGGCGAGCGGGACGGTGATCAGCAGGTGCGGGACGGCTTTGCCGCGGGTCCCGAGTGCCCCTGAGTCCAGTAGCGCCCGCAGGCCCAGGGCGAGCGCGTCGTGGTCACGCTGGACTTTCGACCGGGGTGCCCGCGGCTCGACGTCCGGGTCGTCCGCGGGCACGCCGGCATCAATGCGGCGCCGGCTGGCCCAGGCGGCGGTGTCGGCGGGGTTGTCCGGGTCGGTCGCGCGGGCGGCGGCCAGGACGGTGAACAGCAGCTCCCCGCACTCGGCATCGAGCTGACCGCGGCTGACCTGCCAGCCGGTCCCGTCGTAGCTCCGGATCATCTTGAAGGCGCGTTGCGCGTGGGCGTTCTCGCACCGGTCGGTGAGCTGCTGCGGGAGCAGCGCATCGACCAGGCGGCCGAGCTCGTCACGTAGCAGCCCGGGGGCGAGGTGCTCGGCGAGCAGCACGAACGCCGCTTCGACCCGTTCGCGCTGGCAGGTCGGGCGGGCCGCGAGCGCGGTCAGCTCGGTGCGCAGCGCCACCAGCTGCGGGTCGTCGTCGCGGTAGCCGCCGGCGCCCTGCGCGAGCGCCATCAGCACCCCGCAGGTGATCATGTTGTGGACGGCGGCCTCCGCGCTCTGGTTGTCGATCAGGCCGTCCGGGCGGTCCAGCCGGCCCCGCAGCTTGTCCAGCGCGACCGCGACGGCCTCGGCGGCCCGTAGCGAGCACCGGCCGTCCAGCACCGCCCGGTGCACCGCCGGCACCGCGCTCAACCGCTTCGCCAGGGCGATGGCCGCGCCGTCCACGCCGACCTGCTGCGCGCCGACCCACGAGCTCGTCGTCGGCGCGCCGGCCAGCTCATGCAACCCGCGGGTGTGCACATCGGCGAGCCAGGACAGCGACACCGCACGTAGCCGCTCCACCGCCAGCAGCAACCGGCCGGTCTCGGCCAACGCCAGCTCACCCGGCAGGTCCGGGTGCCACCGGCCGCGCAGCATCTCGACCGCGGCCTCGAGCACCCCGACCGGATCGGCGTCACCCGCAGGCGCCGCACCATCCCCCGCCAGGCCCTCGATCATGTGTTCGATACTACGTTGTGCGGCCGCCGAGGACAAGCAAGACTGCCGGCCCTGGCATGCTATTTACGCATGTGGACAGCGAGCCATAACTGTCGGAGATAGGTGCCTGCCACATCCGCCACTGGAACTGGCTCCCCGTCGTCAGTGCTTCGCTCGAGCCCCTGCAGGCACACTGAACGGCCCGTAGGGCGCACGGAAGGCAGGTGCGCTCAAGAAGGGGGCTGCGGTCCTTCGGCGGTGCGGCCCGCCCCGCCGGAGCTATCGAGCCCGGCCGGTTCGGCCTGGCCCCGCGCAGCGCAACGCGGCCATCAGGACCCTGCCCGTCGCCTGCACGGTGTCGACGCCGCCTGAAAACTGACCCCTTGGTGCCGGTCGAAGCACGGCCTGCGCGTGTGTGCCGCCGTACACGTCGGCCCTTTCGCCAGCCGGCCTCGGAGGCGAGGCACCCGTCGCATCAACGGCTGCCGAGTCGGCCGGCCGTAGTCGGGTCACACCTCGAGCTCATCAGCAGCGAACTCGGTTGGTCCACCGTTTCACCGCGCTTACTTCCGCGTCCTGCGGTCGTGGGCGTCTTGGTCACCGCGCCGCAGGCGGTGTTCGTCGTCACCGGCTCAGCCGGCGCCGCCAGTTCCAGGGACCAGGCGCCGGACGGTCTCAAGGACGCGCCCCGGTCCGGTCGCCCGGGGCCGCAGGATCGTCGACGGGCCGCCCTTGCCGGCGCCCATCGCGTCGACCGTCTCGACCAGCGCGTCGCCGGCTGAGTGCCTGGGTAGCCAGCCGAGTTCGCGCCGGGCCCGGGTCGTGTCCATCAGCGGGCCAAGGGTGCCGAGGTCGACCCAACCCGGGTCGGTGGGTTGCATGTGCAGCCGCCAGGTGAGGTCGACGAGGCCGCGCACCAGTCGGCGCGGCACCGGCAGGGTGGCTGCCCCGAGCAGCCGGGCGAGGGTGGGTGGGTCGAGGACCGGCTCCGCGGCAATGTTGAACGCCCCCACCACCGGCTTGGTGACCGCCAGCACGTACGCGGTCGCCATGTCCTGCGCGTGCACAGCCTGCAGCGCCAGCCCGGGCACCGAGGGCACGATCGGCAGCAAGGCGCGGCGGACCAGCGTCTGCGGGACGAACGGGGCGAGGAAGTAGCGGGCGAGCTCACTCGCGGCTTGGGCCTGCAGGACGATGCCGGGCCGGAGTCGGACGACCCGGCGCTCCGGGTGCTGCTCCTCGAGCTCGTCCAGCATCTTCTCCACCTCGGCTTTGTGGCGGCTGTACACCGACGTCGAGATGCCGGTGTGCGGATGGCTCTCGTCGACCCGGCGGTCGTCGGGTCCCGGCGCGTAGGCCCCCACCGACGAGGCGTGCACCAGGACGGGCACGCCCTCGGACAGGACAGCGTCGAAGACCCGTCGGGAGCCGGTGATGTTGACCCGTCGCATCTCGTCCGGGTCGTGCGCCGGCATCAACAGCCAGGCGAGGTGGACCACGACGTCCGCGTCCCGGACCAGCGGGCCGAGCTCGGCTCCGGCAACGTCGACGGCGTGCCACTCGACCCGCGGGTCCGGGCGCTCCGGCAGCCGTCGGGCCAGCCCGACGACGGAACTGACGGCAGGGGTGGACAACAACCGAGGCAGAAGCTGCGAGCCGACGTTGCCGGTCGCGCCCGTGACGACGATGCGCATGCCGGGCAGGTGCCCGGGGGTGGCGGTCGGCACACGGGGAAGGGGCCGGTCATGACTGAGCACCAGGTTTCCCGCGTCGTGCAGGCCAGCACCGCCGACGTGTTCGCGGTCGTGTCCGACCTGCGCCGGCTGCCCGACTGGCTGCCGACCGTGCAGTCCGCCCGCCCGGCGGCGCCCGGCAGCGACACCGATGTCCACGTCGAGGGCGACGGTTACGCCGACGACGGGTTCTGGCGGCCGTCTGCCGACCAGCTCAGGGTGGAGTGGGGCGCCCCGTCGCGCGGCGGCGAAGGTGGCACGTACGCGGGCTGGCTGCAGGTCGAGGACCGCACCGGGGGCAGCGAGGTCGTCGTACATCTGTCGTTCTTCGCCGACGAGCCGCCGGACGTCGAGCACAGCCTCGCGGCGGCCCTCGACGCCCTCGCCGACATCGAACTGCGGATGTCGCAGACCGGCCATCGCCTCGAATCGAGGGTTCCGTGATGGCGACCGCCGATATTCTCACGCCAACCGCCGGAACCCGGGCGATCTACCGCATCAACCCGGTGGCCAAGCTTGCGGCGACCGCCGTGATCGGCATCGCGCTGGTGCTCTCCATCGACTGGGTGTCGGCGTCTGTCGCCCTCGCCGGTGAGGCAGCTTTGTTCTTCTTCTCCGGGCTTGCCCCGCGTCGGTTCGTGCGTCGAACCCTGCCGGTGGCGATCGCGGCGGTCTTCGCGGCCGCCACGATCCTGCTCTACGGCCGCGCATCCGGGGTGAGCCACTGGCGGTTCCTGTTGGTGAACGTCACCGACGGATCGATCGAGCTGTCCGTCGCCACGCTGCTGCGGGTTCTCGCGATCGGGCTTCCCGCTGTCGTGCTGTTCGTGACTGTCGATCCGACCGATCTCGCCGACGGGCTCGCCCAGGTGTTGCGGTTGCCCTCCCGGTTCGTGCTCGGCGCACTCGGCGGCCTTCGCCTCGTCGGACTGTTCGCGGAGGACTGGAAGTCGCTCGAACTCGCCCGTCGAGCCAGGGGAATCGCCGACAGCGGACGCCTGCGCCGCTTCGCCGGGCAAGCCTTTGCGCTCCTGGTGCTGTCGATCCGCCGCGGTAGCAAGCTGGCGACCGCGATGGAAGCCCGCGGCTTCGGCTCGTCGATACCGCGAAGCTGGGCGCGGGAGTCCCGCTTCGGTGGCAAGGAGTGGATGCTCGTTGCCATGTCGTTCGCGGTCGCACTCGCGGCGGTCGGTACCTCCGTGCTCACCGGTCACTGGAACTTCCTTGCCGGGGCCTGACGCGCTCGACCTGCTCGCGCGCCTCGGCCTCGCATCCCGCCCGGTCGTACTCATCGACGGCGGCTCTGGCTCGGGCAAGACCACCCTCGCGGCAGCTCTCGCGCCGGCTCTCGCCGCCCAGCTGGTGCGGCTCGACGACTTCTATCCGGGATGGGACGGGCTCGAATCCGCGAGCGCGGCGGTGAGCGACGACGTGCTTTCCCCGGTGAGTCCGGGGTGGAGACGCTGGGACTGGACGACTAAGACCACCGCGGAATGGCACGAGATCGATCCCTCGCTCCCGCTCGTCATTGAGGGCTCCGGATGCCTCAGCCGGGCCAATCGCGCGCGCGCGACCTTTGGCGTCTGGGTCGAGCTCGATGCGCCGACCCGCAAGCAGCGCGCCCTCGCCAGGGACGGCGAGGCCTACGCTCCACACTGGGATCGCTGGGCGGGCCAGGAGCGGGCGTTCGCGCTTCGTGAGCACCCGCGGCGATTGGCGGATCTCGTGCTCGACGACCATGACCTCCCCCCACTGGTCGACGCACTAGCGTCGTTGTTATGACTTCGCCCTTCATTACCGCGCCTGAGCTCGCAACGCTTCTGGATTCTTCGAAAGCCCCGGCCATTCTCGATGCCAGCTGCGTGCTGCACCCGGCGAAGTTCGACGGCGACTACCGGCGCGACTCTGGTCGTCCACGCTGGCTCGAGTCGCACATCCCCGGATCGCAGCATGTTGACGTACCGAGCCAATTCTCTGAAACGGCTGCTCCGTTGCATTACACGCATCCCACTCCTGAGGCGATCGCCAGCGAACTCGCGCGCATCGGTGTTCGCGCGACGGATGCCGTGGTGGTCTATGACGCAACCGGCGGGCTCTTCGCGGCACGACTCTGGTATCTGCTGCGCTGGATCGGCGTCGATGTGCGGGTGCTCGACGGTGGACTTTCGGCCTGGATCGCGGCCGGCTCGCCGGTATCGATCGGCGATGAGCCCACGGCCATTCCGGTCGCACCCTGGACGGTATCGGCGACTGGCGACGCCTGGATCACGAAAGACGAGCTGGTCGAGCGCTCCGAATCGGATGCCCGCCCTCTGGTCTGCGGACTGCCAGCGGGCAGCTTCACCGGCGCCGTTCCCTCCCGATACGCCCGTCGTGGTCGCATTCCCGGCAGCGTCAACGTCTCCTCGCGCGAGCTGTTCGACGCCGACGGCACGGTGAAGGACGACGAGTTCCTGCGCGCGGCTTACGCCGCGGAGGGCGTGACCGGCGCCGAGGAAGTGCTGCTCTATTGCGGCGGAGGCATCTCGGCATCCGCCAACGCCCTCACGCTGGTCGAGCTCGGCGTGACCGCTGTGCGCATCTACGACGGCTCGCTCGAGGAGTGGTCGGCCGAGGAGTCGCTGCCGCTCCAGCTCGGCTGACCCTCCCCGGGAATTCGCGGCGTTTTCGAAAAGGTGGGGAAGGGCAAAAAGAGTTTCAGAGTCCCGACTGTTTCAGGGCCGACTTGAGGAGTTCGATGTCGATCTTGGCGTGCTCGCGGCCGGTGGCGCTCGCCTTATCCGCGTTGCGGGCAGAGATCGCATCCACCAGAGTGATGTGGTCGACGAGCGCACGTGCTTCCATCGCCTGCATTCCCTCCGGTGATCCCCACAGGTGTGCTGGGGCGCTGATGCTGATGCGCGACTCCAATTCGAAGACAACGTCGCGCAGTGTCGCGTTGCCGGCCGCATTGATGATGGCCAGGTGTAAAAGTTCATCGGCCTTCTGCGACGGGAGTCCGGATCCGGCGTGCCGGAAGGCCTCAAGTCGCTCGTGCAGCAGCATGACATCGGTCTCGGTGCGGTTCTCCGCCGCTGCACCGGAGATCACGCCATAGAGGCGACTGAGCGCCTCGCTCGTGTCGAGCAGGGATTCCCAGCGGGCCGAGAGTGTGCGCTGAACCGAGGCGCTTGAGGAGGTGGGCCACTGCTCGCGCACGAAGCTGCCACCGTCTCTGCCTCTTTGGGTCTCGAGTAAACCGCGCTCAACGAGACGGGCGAGCGCGGCCCTCACGGTCATCCGCCCCACCCGCAGGGATTCGGCGAGCGCGCGTTCCGAAGGCAGCCGTGACCCGGGCAGATATTCACCGATTGCGATCGCCGTAACCAGGCGGTCGGTGATGTCGTCTACCCGCGAGGAGGTCGAGAGCGGCCGTTCGAGGGCGCCTTCGCGAGCGCTTGGTTCGACGGTCAGCGCATTCGGATTGTCGACTCTCACCTCTCCACCGTATCGTCGATCGGTTTGCGGTTTCGCGTCGGCACGAGTCCAGTGGAGTGCACAGCGTGTTACGGCTGTATTAACTCCCGCTGAATGGTCTTCTCAGAAGACCATTGCTCGTGCACAATGAGCAACAGCTTTTTTGTGTGTTCCGCTGCACGACCCCCATTGCTCAAATTTTCGCAAGGAGTGCCCCGATGGCGACGGTATCTACCCAGTCCATTCCGTTTCGAGAATGGACCACCTGGGTTCAGGTGACCACTCCGGATGAGCCTCGACCGGGTGCCCTTCCTCTTGTGGTGCTGCACGGCGGGCCGGGTATGGCGCATAACTACGTGCGGAATATCGCGGGGCTCGCCGAGACAGGGCGCACGGTCATCCACTACGACCAGTTGGGCTGCGGCCTGAGCACCCATTTGCCCGACGCTCCGGCGGAATTCTGGACCCCTCAGCTCTTCGTCGACGAGTTTGAAAACCTCGTGCGCCACCTCGGCTTCGAAAAGGTGCACGTGCTTGGGCAGTCCTGGGGCGGCATGCTCGGTGCGGAGATCGCGGTGCGACAGATTCCCCAACTGCAGAGCCTCGCCATCTGCAATTCGCCAGCCTCGATGCAGCTCTGGGTCGAGGGTGCCGCCGAACTGCGGTCTCTACTGCCCGCGGAGGTGCAGGACGCTCTCGATCGTCATGAGGCGGATGGCACGGTTACGCACCCGGAATACCTGGAGGCGACGAAGGTCTTCTACGCGCGGCACGTCTGCCGGGTCGCTCCGACTCCCCAGGATCTCGTCGACAGCGAGAACCAGATGGAAGCGGAGCCGACGGTTTATCACACGATGAACGGCCCGAACGAGTTCCATGTGATCGGCACACTGCGCCACTGGAGCGTCATCGATCGACTGCCCGCCGTCGCGGTGCCGACCCTCGTGGTGGCCGGTGAATTCGACGAAGCCACGCCAGCCACCTGGCAGCCGTTCCTCGACCTCATCCCCGGTGCTGCCGGGTACGTCTTTCCGGGGGCAAGCCATTGCACCCACCTCGAACAGCCCGAACAGTTCCGGGCGATCATCGCCCACTTTTTGGACCAGAACGACCAGGACGACCAGTAGCAGCAGCTCATCCGTAATTCCCTGTCATCGCCGCTTTTTAGAGAAAGAGTCCGTCATGTCCATCCGCAGTGAATCCCCGGGCTCTGCCGAGCTCAGCTCGCAGGAGAAGCTCGAGTCCTATGGCTACAAGCAGGAGCTCAAGCGATCCGTCTCCACGATGGACCTGCTCATCTACGGCCTCATCTTCATGGTGCCAATCGCGCCCTGGGCTATCTTCGGCACTGTCTACAACGCATCCGCCGGGATGGTGCCGCTGGTCTACATCATCGGTCTCGTGGCCATGATCTTCACCGCCCTCGCCTACGCCCAGATGGCCAAGTCCATCCCGCTCGCCGGATCCGTTTTCTCCTATGTGGGACGCGGCATCAACCCAACCTTCGGATTCTTCGCGGGCTGGGCAATTCTGCTCGATTACCTGCTGGTGCCGACTCTGCTCTACGTCTTCGCAGCCGAGTCGATGATCGGTATCTTCCCCGGATCCGCACGCTGGATCTGGGCGCTCATCTTCGTGGCCATCAATACCGTCGTGAACCTCCTCGGAATCTCGTCGCTCAAGATACTCAACCGAATCTTTCTGGCCATCGAGGTCGTGTTCATCGTGATCTTCGTGATCATCGCGGTCATCGCCCTCAACAACGGCACCATCCCCGGCGCCGAGTTCAGCACCGCGTCCGTCTGGGACTCGAGCAAGGTCACCGGCCCGCTCATCGCCTCAGCCCTCTCGATTGCCGTGCTCAGTTTTCTCGGCTTCGACGGAATTTCCACTCTCGCTGAGGAATCAACCGGCCGCCGCAATTCGGCCGGCAAGGCCATGATTATCGCCCTGTTCATCGTGGCCTTCTTCTTCGTGCTTGAGACCTGGTTGGCGAGTGCCCTCGCTGCCGGGCGCACCTCTTTCCCCGACAACGAGGTGGGCAATGCCTTCTTCGATCTCGTGAGGGCCGCGTCCAACAGCGGCTGGGCCACGGCATTCTTCGTGGTCAACGTGCTTGCCGTCGGAATCGCCAACGCCATGGCGGCGCAGGCGGCGACTTCGCGCTTGCTGTACTCGATGAGTCGGGACCGCCAACTACCGAAATTCCTCAGCACGATCAACAGCCGCCAGGTTCCGCAGGCCGCGATCCTCACCGTCTCGGTGCTGTCCGCCATCCTGGTGCTGTTCTTCGTCGGGCAGATCGATCTGATTTCGTCCCTCGTGAACTTCGGCGCCCTGTTCGGATTCATGCTGCTGCACGTCTCGGTGATCGTGCACTACATCGTGCGCAAGAAGTCGAAGAACTACCTCCTGCACCTCGTCGTGCCTGTCGTCGGATTTCTCATCATCGGCTATGTGTTGTTGAACGCCAATGACGCCGCAAAAATCGGCGGAATCGTCTGGCTGGTCGTCGGCCTCGGGGTGTACCTGTACTACCGCTGGTCGGGCCGCACGACGCCTACTCTCGGCGAAGAAGCCGCAGAGGCTGTGCCCGCCATGGGCGAGCGGGGCGAGCTGTAGACCATGGAGCACTTTCTCGATAAGAGTCACGGTCAACCGGGCTTCTCGGCATCCGCATCACCCGTGCTGCGCATCACACCGGGTACGGGGGAGCGAATCGGTTTCGAGACGAGCGATGCCGTCTACGCGGAACTCCATGAGCACCACGACATGTCCCGTTTGACGGCGCAAATCAACCCGGTGACCGGACCGGTATGGGTCGAGGGCGCGAAACCCGGGGACGCGCTCAAGGTCACCATTCATGAGATTCGGCTCAAAGACTACGGCTGGTCGGTCAGCATCCCGGGGTCCGGGGCCCTGCAGCATGTGATGGGCGAGGAGATGTTCACCCGGAAGGTACCGATCGACGCCGAAGGGATTCACGTGACCGACCGTCACGTGTTTACGCCGCTTCCCATGATCGGATGCATCGGCACGGCGCCGGCAGAGGGCTCGAACTCCACCCTCATGCCCTCCTACCCGCAGGGCGGAAACATGGACGTCACGGAGGTGCGCCCCGGTTCGATCGTCTACCTTCCGGTGATGACCGAGGGTGGCCTGCTGTCAATCGGCGATATTCACGCGATCATGGCGGAGGGGGAATCGTCGTTCGTGGCGATCGAAGCCGAGGGAATCGCGGTGGTCAGCATCGAGCTGGTAACCGGAATGGCGCTTCGTGCACCGCGCATCGAGACCGCGGACGAATGGATCTTCGTCGGCCTCGGGGAGCCGGTGCAGGAGAGCATCCGTCGCGGGTATGAGGACCTCTTCGGCTTTCTCGTCGATGATCAACACTGGGAACGAGGCGACGCCTATGCCGTCCTGAGCGCGGTGGGTCACTCCCGGCTTGGCGGGCCAACGGGCGCAGTGGCGCCGGATCCGCTGCATCCGTTCGACGCCGTCGGCGCGGTAACGCTGCACCGACTTCCGAAGAGCGTGCTCTGAGGCGTCAGCCCCAGCCCAGGTCGTGCAGCTCGTCGTCGTCGATTCCGTAGAAGTGGGCGATCTCGTGCACGAGGGTCACGTGGATCTGGTCTTTCAGATCCCCAAGATCGGTGGCGACAGCGAGCAGCGGCTCTCGGTACAGGATGATGCGGTCCGGCAGTTCCCCGAAACCATAGTTGCCTCGACGGGTGAGGTCGACGCCGTCGTAGAGGCCGAGAAGGTCGAGTGAGCCGTCTTCGGGGCGGTCCTCGGTGACAAAAACCACATTCTCGAGCCCGTCGACCATCTCGTCGGGCAGGAGATCGAGCTCGTCGACCACCAGCTTCTCGAACTCCGCTGCGTCCAGCGAGTGCATCAGCGATCGAGGCAATCGACGAGCGAACCCTGCACGAAGCCGAGCCAGTCGTAGAGGTCGACGAGCGCCGAGTCTCCCGACCCGAGATCGTCATCGGTCTCGATACCCAGTCGCGCCGCGATCGTCAGGCGGATGTCGGTCAGCGACCGCAGCCAAGCCTCTGCCGCCTGCGCGTCCACCTTCACCGTCGTGGCCGAGCTCGCTCCGGCGGCTGTTGCGAGGTCGGCGACGATCCGGCGGGCGTTGGACGCCTTGCGAGACGCGAGGTCGTCGGCGGTGAAGCGGCGGAACTCCGCGGAGGCCTCTGCGTCATCCGGATAGGCATCGGGGAGCAATCGCAGCAGCGCGGGGTCTGAATCGTGGGAGCCGCGATCGTCGAGCAGGGCAATGACCTGGGATGCGAGAATCGACAGGGTGCCGGCCTCGTCCGGATCGAAGACCGCGACGAACTGGTGCCGGGAGCGTCGGAAGGCCTTCATTCGCCGGCCTTGGCCAGAGTGGCCCACAGGCCGAAGTCGTGCATGGCCTCCACGTGCCGCTCCATCTCCTCGCGGCTGCCGGTGGCAACCACGGCACGTCCGTCGTGATGCACCTGCAGCATCCGCACGTTTGCCTCTGCTCTCGAGAACCCGAAGTAGCTCCGGAACACCCACGACACGTAGTTCATGAGGTTGACCGGGTCGTTCCAGACGATGGTCACCCAGGGAGAATCGAGCACCGTCGACTCGATGAGCTCCGTTTGCTCGAGAACATCACTCATGGCTCAACCTCGCATCTGAAGAATGGCACCGATGAAAAATGGCCCCGCATGAGCACGAGGCCATTCTTCGGCTGCAATTACTGCAGTTCCCTGGGTGACCGACGGGGCTCGAACCCGCGACATCCGGCTCCACAAGCCAGCGCTCTACCAACTGAGCTACGACCACCATGCGTGCCGCCCACGATTATTCACGACCGACACAACTCCGCAAGCTTATTACAGTCGCGGAGGGATTTCAGCCGCCCGTGTCGGGGAGAGGTGCGGCAGGAACTTCTCGACCACGGAGGCGGAGATCGCCTGCACGTCCTCGGTGGTCGGTCCGGGTTCCGCAACGAACACCGCTGAGCGGTAATAGTCCAGTTCGCGGATCGACTCCAGGATGTCTGCAAGGGCCCGATGCCCGCCGTTCTTGGCTGGCGCGTTGAAGTACACGCGCGGAAACCAGCGTCGCGAGAGCTCTTTAATCGACGAGACATCCACGTTGCGGTAATGCAGGTGGTTGTCGACGCGCGGCATGTATTTGGCCAGGAAGGTACGGTCGGTGCCGATCGTGTTTCCGGCCAAGGGGGCATGCTGCTCCGCGGGGATGAACCGCAAAATGTACTCGATCACCGCGAATTCGGCGTCGGCCAGGCTCACGCCGTCGGGGATCGCCTCGATGAGACCGGACTTCGTGTGCATATCCCGTACGAATTCGCCCATGTTGTCCCACGCGGCCTGGTCGGGCTTGATCACGATGTCAAAGCCCGGGTCGATGAGATTGAGATCGAAGTCGGTGATGACGACCGCGACCTCGACGAGCTCGTCGATGCTGACATCGAGCCCCGTCATTTCGCAGTCGATCCAGACGAGGCGGTCGATGTTTGCTGGCATTCGTGAATTCTATCGCTGGGCACCGATGCCGACGGCTCGAGGCCGGGCCGGCACCGGCGGTGCAAGGGGTTTAGGCGAGTTCGCCGACGCCGATGGATTCGGCCTCTTCGAGGAGCGGCTCAGGACCGTTGTTCACCCGGCCGAGGAAGCGGACGCCGGAGAGGACGAGGATTGCGGCAATGAGCACCGATCCGCCGGCGACGTAGTACGGCACGGACGGGGTAAACCAGAGCGCGAGTTGGGCGGCGAGCGGGGGAGCGGCGGCGCCCCCGAGGAAACGAACACCCGAATAGGCGGATGACGCTACCGAGCGCGGCAACTCGGTCGCCTCCATCACGGATTCGGTGAGCACCGTGTTGAGGATGCCGAGCAGCAGGCCGCCCAGGATTACGCAGATAATCAGCCCGAGCCGGCTGCTCGCGAAGACGCCAGCGGCCACGAGGTCGAGGGTGAGTAGCGGTAGCACGATGACCAGTACCGTCGTGCGGGGGAATCGAGCCGTCAGTAGGGGAGCTATCCAGACGGATGCGACCGCCACGCAGAGTCCCCAACCGAAGAAGATGAGGCCGAGCTGGATGGCCGCGCTCTCCTTCGGCAGATCGAGGGCGAACGGGGTCCAAGCCAGCAGGGTGAAGAACCCGATGTTGTAAAACAGTGCCGCCGCCGCGAGGATCGCCAGCGCGGGGTTGCCAAGCGCTCGGAACGGCGCCGAGAATTTCGTCGCGACTCGCGTCGACCTGTCATCCGCGTCGAGCAGCACCACGATCGCCACGAAGGCGATCGCCATCAGGGCCGCGGTTCCGAAGAACGGCCCGCGCCAACTCACACTGCCGAGAAGGCCGCCGAGCAGTGGTCCGACGGCGATGCCGAGACCGAGAGCCGCTTCATAGAGGATGATCGCCGATGACGTGCCGCCGCTCGCGGCTCCCACTATGGTCGCGAGCGCCGTCGAGATGAACAGCGCGTTGCCGAGACCCCAGCCAGCGCGGAATCCGATGACCGACTCGACACTGCCGCTGAGCGCGGCAAGCAGCGCAAAAACGACGATGAAGGCCAGGCCGATCATCAGCGTTTTCTTGGCGCCGATACGGCTCGAGATCCAGCTGGTGACAAACATCATCACCCCGGTGATCAGCAGGTAGCTCGTGAAGAGCAGTTCGGTCTGGCCTGCGGTTGCCGAGAGCTCGTGAGCGATCGCGGGAAGAATCGGGTCGACGAGGCCGATGCCCATGAAGGCGACGACACAGGCGAGCGCAACAGCCCAGACCTCTTTCGGCTGGTTCAGGATGCTCGCCCCAGCGGACTTTTCGTGGGACATCTCAGGCCACCTTCCGTGCGGTGTTGGTTCGTGTTTCGAGAATGGCGACGGCGTGCTCGAGGATGTCGATCTCGTCGGGGGAGAGATCCGCGAACATCGGCTGAAGTGCCTCGCCCAGTTCGAAACGCCAGGCGTCGAGCGCTTTCATGCCCTTATCGGTGATCGCGATCAGCCAGGCACGGGAGTCCGCGACATCTGCAATCCGGTAGATCAGTTCGCTTTCCGCCAGATTCTGGATGAGTTTCGTCATGGTTGGTTGCGTCACGCGGCTGGCCTTTGCAAGGTCTCCGATGCGATGCGAGCCGTCGGCAGCGAGGATCGAGAGAGTGCGCCAGACGGCGGCGGGTGTCGTGCTCCCGGTCGCCTGGGCGGCGACGCGGGTAAGGCGGTTGGCTTCGACGATCAGCTTCTCGACGAGGGGGCGTTGTGTTTCAGGCATTCCCCAAGTATATAGCCAAACTATATAGTGTGGCTATGCTTCTCCCGGCCGTTCGAGCGCGGCCATCCGGCGGGTGGCGTTCGCGGATCAGGAGTCACGAACGACATGCCGGCAATGGAGCCCACGACACACCGCGTGAGCTTTGCGACTCCTGATCCGCGAACAGGGTCGACCAGACAGCGGCGCTGATTTACGGATGAACCCGGCCAGCGGTGTTCGATCGGAAGGTTTAGGCGGCCTTGCGGGGCTTGAACATGCGGTGCTCATCGTGCTCGAGAACCTCGACGAAGTCGACGGTGACCGGGACCTCGCGCTGAACCTCTGCAGCGGCAGGAACCGGCGTGTCGATCCACTGGGGCTTCACGATGGCGGTGTCGTTCTCCTCCACCGTCTGGATGTCGTCGTCGACAGCCGCTTCGGTGAGTTCGACCGATGCGTCGACGCTGTCAATCGCAGCCGAAGGGGCAGCGATCTTGTTGGCGATGTCGCGGGCGATGTATTCGGAGATTGTCTCGCCGAACAGCGAATCAGTGTCGGTGCTGGCGCGGAACTGAAGTGTCCACATGCCACCGGCTCCGACCGCCGTGAGCAATCGGTCGCGAAC
>ENA-OFCI01000846-OFCI01000846.1-metagenomes-genome-assembly--contig:-NODE-846-length-16161-cov-2.797467_pt1 | contig 16161 bp, 16 predicted proteins | sample MGYA00153391_OFCI01 | MGnify analysis MGYA00153391
GGAACGGTGTAGAGCGCGACGACCGACGGCTCGAGCGCGGCCCGCGCGGTCTGCCCAGAGCCCGCGAGGTGCAGCGAGCGAACGAGGCTCGAAGTGGGCAGCGCGGTCGCCGCCTTTCCGAGCGCTGCGACGACACGAAACAGCCCAGAGGTGCGCACCGCGATCGACGCGGCGTCGTCGTTGCGTGCCTCGGGCGCTGCCGCGACGAGCGTCGCACCCGCCCAGACGGCGAGCGCGATCGCAGAGAGCACGTAGCGCAGGCGAACCACGAGGCGCTCCGCCAGCGTGCCGACGAGCAGCTGCAAGACGAGCAAGGCGACGATGATCTCCACGAACGACAGCGGCAAGAGCCACAGACCGCCCGTCTGCGAGATCGCGACGCCCGACAGGAGCGAGAGCGCGCCGATGCCGAGGACGATCGGCACGAGATCGAGCGCGCTCGCGACGAGCTCCGCGTAGAACACCGAGCGCGTGCGGACGGGGTACGTGCGGTAGCTCTCCCACGCGAGCTGCTTGGCGCCGCCCATCGCGCCGCTCATCGCGCCTCCGAAGAACGAGACACCGAAGAGGACGACACCGAGCACGGCCTCTGCGCTCAGGCTCGGCAGACCCGAGCCGAAGATGAAGCCGAGTCCGCCGAGGGTGATCCATAGCGGTAAAAGGAACGTGACGCTCATCACGGCGAGCGCGATCGATACGAGCCACACGCCACTTCGACCCAGCTCGCGCACGGCGCGATTGCGCGTGGACAGCGCGTGCGCCGCGAGCATCGCGTAGAGCGGACGCGGGCCGTTTACAGCCACGAGAGCTCGCCCGCGCGCGCGCCGCCGACCATGTCGACGAACGTCTGCTCGAGCGTGCCGCCCTTCTTGAGCTCCTCTTGCGTACCGAACGCTACGAGCTTGCCGTGATCGAGCACGGCGATGAGCGGGCAGAGTCGCTCGACGATCTCGAGGATGTGACTCGTGAGCACGATGCTCGTCCCTCGCGATTGGAGGGCGAGGAGGATCTCTTTGATCGTACGGCTCGTCACCGGATCGATGCCTTCGAACGGCTCGTCGAGGAAGAGCACCTTCGGCGCATGGATCAGCGCTGCAGAGAGCGCGACCTTCTTCTTCATGCCGAAGCTGTAGTCGCCGATGAGAGTGCGCGGGCCGGGCACGAGATCGAGCTTGTCCATGAGCTCGGCGGCGCGCAGATCTGCAGTGGCGTCATCGAGCCCGTACATCCGCGCGACGAACCGCAGGTACTGAGGACCCGTGAGCATGTCGAGCAGCGCCATGTCCTCCGGCATCACGCCGATCTGCCGCTTGACCAAGATCGGATCGTCTTCGAGGTTCGTGCCGAGCACCTTGATGGTCCCCGACGTCGGTGCGAACAGTCCCGTGACCATCTTGAGCGTGGTGGATTTGCCGGCGCCGTTGCGTCCCAAGAGTCCCAAGAACGCGCCGGGTTCGAGCGCGAGCGTCAGATCGTCCACCGCGACTTTGTCGCCGAAGAGCTTGGTCACGTGATCGATCTCGAGCGCGGGCGGTACCGTCACGGGGCCGTGCCCGCGAGGACGATCTCGAGCAGCTCGTTCGGCGCGTCCACGTGCACCCAATGACCTGCGTCGGGCAACACATGGACAGTGAGGTGATGCGTAGCAAGCGCGAGTTCTGCGGCGCGCGCACGATCGGCGACGTCGAGCACGGACGACTTGCCGCCGATGACCAAGTGCACGTCCGCGCGCGTGTGCAAGAGCACGTCCCACTCGTCGCGCAGGAAGTAGTCGTCGAGCATCTGTCGTATCGCGGGAAGGTCGACTCTCCACTCGTAGCCGTCTCCCTCCTTCGCGGCCTTCACCTGCATGGCGAGCCACATGGCGATCGCGCGATCGTTGCCGGCATTCATCACCTCTTGGATGAACGAGTCACGCGTGGGGAAGCGCGCCGGCAGCCGTTGGAGCAAAGACACTATTTTTACGGTGGATTCGCTGCCTCGCGAGTCCGGCCGCGCGCTCGGTGTCGAGTCCAGGATCCACGCTACGCGCACGTCCTCTGGTGTGCGCAGCACCTCGAGCGCGACCTTACCGCCGAAGCTATGACCCAAGAGACCCTCGGCCGGCCCAGGGAGCTTGGAGGCGATGCGACGAACGTCGTGCGCGCACGCCTCGATCGTGTGCGGTGGCAAAAAGCCCACGGACTGCCCGTGCATTCGGAGGTCCACGAGCGCCGCTCCCCACGACGGCCGCGCCGCCACGAACCTGGCCGCGAACGTGCGCCAGTTGGAGCCCGACCCGAGGATGCCGTGGAGGAACAACATCCACCGCGACGGTGACGCGCCCCCGGCAGAGACCAAGGCGAAGCTCAGCTCCGGCATCATTCCTTCTCGGGCTTGACCTTCGTCGCTTTTTGCAGACGCGAGACCTCTTCTTCGAGGCGGCGCACGGTGCGCTGCAGATCCTTCACCTCGTCCTCTGTGGCGAGCGCCATCGCCTTCGCGATTTTCTCGGCCTGCTCGGACCCGAAGCTCTGCACCCTGCCTGGCATGCTCATCGCGCTCATGACGGCCTTCATCACGCGCGGGTCCTGCATCATCTTCATGACGCGCGGATCGGTCATGAGCTTGATGCCGCGGTCCATCAACGTTTGCTTGATCGACGCCATGAAGACCACTCTCCCAGAAAACAGGTGAAACTACGAGCCGGAACCCATGCCGGCGAGGATGCCGCGCACCTCGACCGAGGCCTCGAACTCGGGGCGCGCCTCGAGGAAGGCCTCGAGGTATTTGCGGGCGGCCGCGTCGTCGCCGCGCGAAAGATACGCGAGCCCCACCGCGTGCAGGGCGTCCGCGTCTTGCGGCGCGAGTGAGAGCGCCATCGCTCCCTCTTTGATCGCGCCCTTGGCGTCACCGAGCTCGCGAAGCGTGTGACTGAGGTGAATGCGCGCGCCGAGGTGCTTCGGCGCCATGACCGTCGTGGCGCGATAAGCGTCTCTCGCGGCCTCGAGCTCACCGACCTCGTAGAGTGCGATGCCGAGGAAGTAGTATGCGTACGGGTTCTTGGGATCGCCTTTGATGACGTCGCGCAAAAACGAGAGCGCGCGGTGATACTCCTCTTCGTGGAGCAGCTCCGTGGCCTCTTCTACGGCGTCCCAATGCGCCAAGTCTGCCGGATCACGAACTTCGTCGGACATCTTTGTGATGGGTAGCACGCTCGCGCGTCGTCTTCATCTGGCGTGGTGCGCGACGGTGGCGCTCGCGGCGGCGCTCGCGTTCTGGATGCCCGCGAAGGAGGCGTGCGGCGGCGAGTGGCCTGCACCGCTGGACGACGTCTTCATCCACTTCGATTTCGCGCGCGCGGACGCGAGCGGTCACCCGTTCGAGTGGATCGCGGGGCAAGGATACTCGTCGGGAGAGACCTCTCCGCTCTACGGCCTGGTACTGGGGATTGGCTATCTGATCGGATTTAAAGGCTATTATATGTGGGTTTGGGCGGCGTTCGTTGCTCTATCAAGCGTCGTTACGGCGATGCGCTCTGTGGCGGAGCTCGTCCTTCCGCGTGTCGCGTGGGTGGTGCCGCCCGTGCTCGTCTGCGTGGGCCTTCTGGACTGGTCGCTGTGGAGCGGCATGGAGGTCGCGCTCTCGTTCGCGATCCTCGCGCGCGCCACGCTCGCCGCGCGCCGGACGCACACCGCGCCTCCGACACATCGGACCGCCGCGCAGTGGGCGCTCGGCGGATGGGGCGCGCTGCTCGTGTGGACGCGACCGGAGCTCGCGGTGGTCGTTGCGGCGTTCGCCGTGTTGGCGGCGAGGGGTGTTCGCGCGCGGTCTCCCTGGGCTGCGCTCGTGCGCGCGGGATTGCCTGGTGCGTTCGCGACGCTAGCGATCCTGGGCCTGAACTACGCGTTCACGGGAGACGCAGCGTCCGCGGGGGCTCGCCTGAAGCTCCTCTCTTCGAACCCCTATCTGTCCGATATCGATCGTGCGCGCGAGCTCACGCTGAACCTGTTCTATCTCGCGTACAAGCCACTCCGAGACGAGTTCGTGTGGCTCCTCTTGCTGGTCGCGATCGTCGGCGCGCTGGCGAGGCGAACGCGCGATCTGACCGTCGCTTTGCTGGCGGCGTGCTTTGGCTACGCAGGCCTCGTCTCGTGGAACGGCGCCGCGCGCTATCAGAACTTTCGTTACTACGCGCCCGCCCTCGAGCTGTTGCTGATCGCCGCGTGCCTCGGTCTCGACGCGCTCGCGAGATCTCGCCTCAGGCGCATCGCGTCGCCGATCGCGATCTTCTTGGCGTTCGGCGTGGCCGTCACCATGAAGCCGGAGATCACGCATTTCACGTTCGCCAGCGCGAACATCCACGGCCAGCAGGTCGAGATGGGTCGGCGCATCGCCGCTCGTACGAAGACCGACTCGATTATCTTGGTCGGTGATGCTGGCGCGATCCCCTATTTTTCAGGGCGAAACGCGATCGACGCGCTGGGGCTCGGGGGCTATCACGGCATGCCCTTCATCGACGCGGCTCCCCACGGCGAGGCGGCGACGGCAGAGATCCTCCAGCGCCTCTCGCCCGCCATGCGCCCCACGCACCTGGCGCTCTACCCGAACTGGTTCGGCGCGATCACGTCGCACTTCGGTCACGAGATCGATCACGTCACCATCCTCCACAACGTGATCTGCGGCGGCCCGACGAAAGTGCTCTACGAGGCCGACTTCTCCGCGATGGACGGAGACACGCCTCCTGCCGGAGAGGTGCTCGACGAGCTCGATGTCGCCGACGTCATCAGCGAGCGCGCGCATGCGTACGTCTCACCCGCGCCGCTCGGCGGTTGGACGATGCTCGACGTCCGCCAGCACGTCTTCGACGCCGGTCGTATCACCCCCGACGGCCAGCGCGAGAGCTTCACGACAACGGCGCTCGGTGACGTCACGGTCGTCGTGCGCACGGACGCGAGCGACGCCTACGTGCTTGTCAGCAGCGAATCATCGAGCGACACGCTCACCAACGTGCCCGACGTCGGCGGCTGGATGGAGCGCCGCGCGCGCATTCATTCGTTCGGCACGATCACGCTGGCGCCGAGAGGCGGATCACTGCGCGACTATCACGTGTGGCTCGTTCGTAGAGAGTGACGAGCGGGCGCGCCGAAGGCGACGCGAACTTGATCGGGGATGCGAGTCGGACGGCCTTGGGTCGTGTCGACGAAGCCCCAGGTAGTGAGACCTTTGGCGAGCAGGACCGCGTCGGCGACGCGCACGATCTCGGTCTCGCGCTGCACCTTTGCGGCAGCCACGTTGCAAACGCGAGTTCGCAGCTCGAGGGTCTCGCCGCGTAGGCAAGGACGCAGGTAGTCGACTTCTTGTCGTCGAATCACGAACACGCCGCCGAGGCGCGCATAGGCTTCGAAGCTCAGCCCTACGGCGACGGAGTGCGCGACCGCGACGTCTTGAAGCCACCGAACGTAGGCGATGTTGCTGGCGTGACCGAGCTCGTCGATGTCCGACTCCAACACGCTCGCGGTGACGGTGAAGGTGGGCAGCGCGTCGCTCATCGCATCGCAACCTAACACTGGGCCACTCCGCACGGTTTGTGCTTTGGATGCTCACGAATGCTCAAAGCGCTCGTCAACCGATCCCAAGCTCGACTGCTCGACATGGTTCGGGACACCGAGACGCGGGCGACGCTTCGCGAAGTAGTGTTGATGCGACACGATCTCGGGCTCGTCGTGCCGGCGCACGGCCCGGGCGACGACGTCGTCGTGTTGGTGCACGGCTTCTTCGCGAGCGCCGGCGTGTGGCGGCCCCTGAAGGCACGCCTCGAAGACGAGGGCGGCAAGGTGGCGACGTTCACGCACGCGCCCGGAGCCACGGTGCGAGTGATCGCAAAGCAGCTCGCGCGCCTCGTCGCTCGCATCCACGTGGGTGCACGCGTGCATATCGTCGGTCATAGCTTGGGCGGCATCGTCGCGCGCTGGTACGTGCAAGAGGAAGGCGGACACTCGCGCGTCACGCAGACGCTCTCGCTCGCGAGTCCCTTCGGCGGAGCTCCAGCGGCGCAGCGATTCCCGATCTTGGTGGGCAACGATCTGCTGCCCCACAGCCACGTGCTGACGCGACTGCGCGCACGCGCTCACGCCCATGACGTGCCTCACTTGTCGATCGCGAGCCCCGCCGATCGCATGGTTCCCGCGAGAGCCGCGGCGCATCACCGACACGAGTCGGTGACCGTGGAGGGCATCGGTCACAACTCGATGCTCTACGACGAATCAGTCGTCGAGATCGTCGTCGACCGAATCTTCAACCCGCCGCCTGCAGAGCGCTGGGACACCCCGCCGCGCAGCGGAATCCTCCCGAGAGTCTGACGAGAACATGCTACTCACGAGCGCGTGAAACGTTCGTTGTTAGCCTTGTTCGCGCTCGCCGCCCTCGCGACCCCAGCGTCTGCGCGCGCGGACGTCACCTCCTGGCTCGCGCTCGGCGGCGGTGGTGGCGTACAGCGACACAACACCGACAACGGCAACGGTACCGTCGACGCTGCGCCGAACTTCAGCGCTTCGCTCGGAGTGGGCAGCTCACCCAACCCGCCGGTGATCGTCGGTGGCGTGTTTCGCGCGCTCGTGCACTTCGGGCTCGGCACCGACATCAGCCTCTCGATGCGCGTCGCGAGTCGTGGCTTCGTGCGCGGTGGTTTCGGGGTCGCGTTCGATGTGGGGCCCGCGTATCGCTTTTGGCGGAAAGGGGACTACGGCACCTATCCGCTGCAAGGCGTACTCACGATCGGCTTGCCCATCGGCCTTCAAGTCGGACTCGGTGGACACTTCTGGTCGCTCGACAACGTGAACCCGGCGGTCGGTGCGTTCGCCGTGGTCGAGCTCGATCTGCTGCGCCTCACGCTCATGCGCAAGGACCTCGAGCAGTACTGGCCGAACCCGTCGGCGGCCGGCGACATCAAGTAGAGGTCGGCCGTGAGTCAGCTCGGACTCTTCGGGGAGTCGCGCGTCACCGCACACATCGATGGACACGAGCGGGCGATCGCGGCGGAGCTGCCATCGTGGCTTCGACTTGGGACCAGCTCGTGGACGTTCCCCGGTTGGGCGGGTCTCGTCTACGAGGGAGCACCGAGCGAGAAAGAACTCAAGCAATCGGGGCTGCGCGCCTACGCCGAGCACCCTCTGTTTCGCACCGTGAGCATCGACCGCTCGTACTACGGCCCGCTGTCGTCGCGCGATCTCGGTGCCTACGCCGAGCAGCTCCCCGACGGCTTCCTCGCGCTCTCGAAGGTCTGGGACGAGCTCACGACTTTCGTGTTCCCACACCACCCGCGAGCCGGCGATCGCGCCGCGAAGAAGAACCCGTCGTTCCTGGACCCGCAGCGTGTGCGCGACGAAGTGCTTGCATTCTACAATCACGAGTTCAGCCGATTTACGGGCCCGTTCGTGTTCGAACTCCCGCCAGCGCCTCCGGGATCCATCGGCGATGGTCGCCTGCACACGGACGCGATGGAGCGAATGCTCACTGCGCTGCCCGTGAATTTTCGGTACGCGTTCGAGGTGCGCAACAGGGAGCTGCTCACGCCTCGCTACTTCGACGTGCTCCGCGAATACGGCGCGGCGCACGTCTACAACATGTGGACCGCCATGCCGTCCGTCGGCGAGCAGCTCGCGCTCTCCGGGCCCACCACGAGCTTCGCCATCGCACGCCTCATGCTCCCCGCACGCACGCGCTACCAGGCGCTCAAGGACGCGTACGCGCCGTTCAATCGCGTCGTCTTTCCGCAACCCGAAATGCACGAAGACGTCGCGCGACTCGCCCTCGCGTGCGAGGCACAGTCCGCCGAGCTCTTCGTGATCGCCAACAACAAAGCCGAAGGCTGCGCGCCCCTCACACTGCGCAAGCTCGCCGAGACGATCACGGCTTGGCGGAAGGACCCGCCGGCGCCCCGTCGACCTTGACCGGCTGCTGCTGCTCGTCTTGCTTGATGGAGTAGCGCACGAGCGCGCGAAGCACTTGGTTGCGCTCGACGTTGCCGACGATGCTCTTGATGTCCTCGTAGATGCTCGGATCCACCAAGAGCGCGCCGATGGTGCCCTTGCCGGCCTTCAGGTTGCCCAGGATGGTGCGCAGGTCGTCGCTCATCGCGTTGACGTTGCTCATCAAGTGTTGTTGGTCGGCGTCTCCGTACAACAGCATGTGCGCGAGGCCATTGCCGGTGCGGATCTGCGTCAGGTCTTTGTGCACTTCGTCGAGCGTGCCCGCGGCGGTCTGAGAGATGTCCCCGTCGTACACGAGCGCGTGCGCGAGGCCTGGCCCCGTCTTCACGTGCGTCGTCACGTCACGCGTGTCCGCCAAGATGCCGTTGAGCTCCGCCGTGGTGGTGTCGAGGTTCGCCAAGATGTGGTCGATGCGCGCCGCCTCTTGCGGATCGTAGAGCAGCCTGTGCGCGGCCGAATCCTTGTGCGCGACGCCGTCGAGGATCTCGCGCAGGTTGGCGACGCTCCCCTTCAGATCATCGCTGAATTTAGGGTCAGCGAAGCCGCGCGTACCCTCTTGCAAATTCTCGAGGACGTTGTCGGCCTTCTTCGAGATGGAGTCGAACTTCGCGAGGTAGCTCGTCAGATCGAGCGGCTCTTCGCTCTCCAACGCGTCCTTCGGGTCGAGCACTGGAGCGCGCACGTCTGCGACGGACAGCTCGATCATCTTGTCCCCGAGCAGGCCCTTGTTCGCGACCTTCGCGATGGTCCCTTTGTACTTCACGGTCCTTCCGTCGGCCTCCAAGACCTTGAGGCGGATGCGGTCCGTCTGCTCGTCCACGACGGACAGGTCCACGTAGACGCGCGTGTCTTCGGTCGAAGCCTTGTAATAGACCTTCTCGACGTTTCCGACGTCGATGCCACCCATGCGAACGGGCGAGCCGGGGCGCAGTCCGGAGACGTCTGCGTAGCTCGCCGTGTAGATCGTTTTTCGCTGCCAGAACTTGCGGTTCTGACCGATCAGGAACACGGCCACGCCGAGGATCAGCAAGCCAACCAAGACGAAGAGGCCGACTTTTTTCTCTTTCGTCATTACGGGCCAACCTTACGACGAGCTTAGAAGAGAGTCGACGTCCTCGCTCTCGGGTGCACGACCTTCGATGAACTGGCGCACGTACGCGTCGCTCGTGCCGCGAAATTCTTCCTTCGACCCGATGGCGATCACGCGGCCGCGGTTCAGCATCGCGAGGCGATCGGAGACGTGGAACGCGGTGCCCATGTCGTGCGTGACGACGACGCTCGTCAGACCGAGCGTCCGCTGGATGCCGCTGATCAAGTGGTTGATGCGCGCGGTGTTGATGGGGTCGAGGCCGGTCGTCGGCTCGTCGTAGAGAATGACCTCCGGCTGCAGCGCGAGCGTCCGCGCGAGTCCGACGCGCTTCTTCATGCCGCCGGAGAGGTCGCTCGGGCGCATGCTTTGGATGCCCGGAAGACCCACCAGCGAGAGCGACTGCTCGACGCGACCGAGGATCTCGTCGTTGGTCATCGTCGCGTGGAACTGCTCGCGCAGGCCGTACGCGACGTTCTCACCGACCGTGAGCGAATCGAAGAGCGCAGCTCCTTGGAACAGGTACGCGATGCGGCGACGGATGGTGCCGAACTCGCCCTCGCTCATGTGCGCGACCTCCGTGCCGTCGAAGATGATGCTGCCCTCGTCTGGGCTGAGGAGCCCGATGAGCATCTTGAGCAGCACGCTCTTGCCGACGCCCGAGGGTCCCATCACCGTCAGCACTTCGCCGCGCTTGATGTCGAGGCACAGGTCGTTGCAGATGACCTTCGCTCCGAAGCGCTTGTTCACGTGCGAAAAACTGATGAGCACTTCGCCCATGGCCGTCTTCGGCGCGTGCTTGGCCGGTAGTGACACTCGCCGCTCCTAAGCCGTGGCTACTGCTAGTGCGTTTCGACTGTGATCTGCGTCCACACGTCGTCGAGGCAGAGCGAACCCTTGGCGACGTACGTGACCTGAAGGTCGGCCACTTTGCCGGGCTGGCCGTCGATCGTGACGTGAGTGCGCGGGTCGATGCGGCCGCTGACCGTGGGCTTTCCCGTGGGCGCGATGCTCATGCTCGCCGTGTCCACTTGAGTGATCACTCCCGCGACCTTGCGACAGGTGGCCTCACGCGCCGTCTCCACCGCGTGGTCCGCTGCCAGAGTGTTCGACGACGTGATCATCGGAACGATAAGCGCCGCAACCAAAGTGAGTCCCAAACCAAGTCTTCGTAGAACCATCGCCCCGCTCCTTTACCCGTGAAGCCCGCTGGAGAGAGTGCGCATACACCCAAAACTGCCTGGGTGTCTACTCTCCGGGTGAAGTCAAAAGCAGCCGAATCAGGCTTTCGCGGGGACCTTCGCGAGCTTGGAGGGTTTCTTGGGGGTGACCTTTTTCGTCTGGGAGCGACGCGCCATCTGCCCGTCGATCCACTCGGTCAGTGGAGCCGCGACGTAGATGGAGGAGTACGTGCCGACGATGATCCCCACGACCATCGCGAGCGCGAAGTCCTTGAGGACGCCGGTGCCCCAGTAGAAGAACGCCAGCATGCTGAGCATCGTCGCGCCCGAGGTGAGGATGGTGCGCGAGAGCGTCTCGGAGACGCTGAGGTTGATGATCTGCGCGAACGTCTTGCCGCGATGCTTGCTGAGGTTCTCGCGGATTCGATCGTAGACGACGACCGTGTCGTTCATCGAGTAGCCGACGATCGTGAGGACCGCGGCGATGGTGGAGAGCGTCACCTCTTTGTGGGCGAGGATGAACACGCCGATGACGATGGTCGCGTCGTGGAGCGCGGCGATGACGACGCCCGGCGCGAACCGCAGGTCGAAGCGGAAGGCGAGGTACAGCATGATGAAGACGACGGAGATGGCGACCGCGTTTCGCGCGCTGTCACGGAGCTGCTTGCCGGCCTTGGGACCAACCCACTCCACGCGAAGCGCCTTCTCGGGGACCATATTCGCGCCGAGCTGCGCGCGCAGGCCGTCCATGAGCTGATCGCCCTTGGATTGCAGCTGGATCTCGACGCGGTGATCGCGCGGGTTGGTGATCTGCGGGTTCGTCGCGGAGACGCGGAGCTTCACGTTTCCGACCGAGGTGATCTGCTCGACGATCTTTGCGAGGTCGGGATCCGCATCGTAGCGCGAGGCGATCTTGTCGCCGCCTTGGCTGAATTTCACCTCGCTCGCGTGCGCGTTCGCTGGGCACCTCACGGGGTCCACGGTCTCGCCCTCTTTGGTGAAGCACATCGCCGTGCGGAGCTTGTCCTTGTCCTCGTCGCGGATCGCGGTGACGTCTTGGACGCGGATGAGGAAGTGGTGCGGGTTGTGCTCGTCCACGACCTGCACGACGTCGGGTCCCGAGAAGCCTGCGCGCTCGACCGCGCTGCGGACGCCTGCCGCGTCGATGTCGCCCGTGAAGCCGACCTCGATCTCGGTTCCACCGCGGAAGTCCGTTCCGTAGTTGGGCCCTGGGTAGAACATGAGGATGATCGACCCCACGATCAACACGGTGCTGATCGTGAAGAAAAGCCTTCGCAGGCCCATGAAGTCGAATTGCCGTCCCGGCTTGAAGAACTCCATGGCGTCTTAAAACTCCGCTCCAACGCTCAACGTCTTGCTCTTCGAACCACGCACCCACCAGTCGAATACCAGGCGCGTGCAGAACACCCCCGAAAACAGGCTCGCGAGGATGCCCACGATGAGCGTCACCGCGAAACCCTTGACGGGTCCAGTACCGTATTGCCAGAGGATGAGACCGCTGATCAAGACGGTGACGTGACCATCGATGATCGACGGGAACGCCTTGTCATAACCCGCCTCCACCGCGGCGCGCACGCTGCGACCCGCACGCAGCTCTTCGCGGATGCGCTCGTTGATGAGCACGTTCGCGTCGACGGCCATTCCGATCGTGAGCGCGAGACCCGCAATGCCGGGCAGCGTCATCGTCGCGCTGAACGACGCGAGGATAGCCATCTGCAACATCAAGTTGAAGAGCACCGCCACGTCCGCGACCACGCCGGACTTTCGGTAGTAGAAGATCATGAACGCGAGCACGAGGCCCGAGCCCACGAGCATGCCCGTCTCGCCTTGGCTGATGGCATCGCGGCCGAGCGACGGTCCGATGTTGGACTCGTTCGAAGGGCTGATCGGCGCCGGAAGCGCGCCCGAACGCAGCAGCGACTCGAGCGTCTTGGCGCGTGCAAGAACGATCTCCGGATCTCCGCCGCCCATCGTGATCGAGGCGCGACCGCCGGAGATCTTGCTGCGGATGACCGGCGCCGAGTTGATCTCGTCGTCCAAGATGATCGCGAAGCGTCTCTGGACGTTTGCGCCCGTCACCTCTTCGAAGCGCTCGGCGCCCTTCTGGTTGAACGTGATGGCGACGTAGTAGCTGTTCATCTTGTCTTGATCGACCTGCACGACGGCGTCGGTGATGAGGTCACCGGTGACGTCCGCGCGGCGATACAGGTAAAAGGCGCGCCAGCCGACGGCCTCGTTGGTGTCGTCCGTCCGCTCCTCGAAGCCGATCTCGTGATCGTCGGGGACGTTCTGCTCGGCCGCCCACTTCTTGAAGCGCTCGAGTGCCTGCGCCTGCGTCTCTTTGTCGAGGCGATTGACGAGCACGAAGTGCGAATCGACTGATTTTCCAGGGCCTGCGGGCGCGCTCTCGTCGAACACGCGATAGCCTTGGTTGGGCGGCAGGCACTTCTGATCCGTCGGCTTGCACTCGTCGGACTCTTTGTAGCCGCCGAAGAACTCGCGCGAACCTTCGTCGTCCACCATCTTGAACTCGAGGCGCGCGGTGCGGCGGATGAGATCCTTGATCTCGTCGAACGCCTTCTGGTTCTCGCCCGGCACCTCGACGATGATGTCCTCGTCACGCGTGGTGACGCTCGCCTCGCGGAGGCCCTTCTCGTCGACGCGCTTGTTGACGGTCTCCTTGGCTTGGCTGACCGCCTTCTCGCGGATCTGCGACTCGACCTCGGGACGCAGCTTGAAGCTCACGACGCCGACGCCCGGACCTGCAGAGCGCGAGAGCTCCGTCTTGAAGCGCTGGTTGTAGCGTTCGTCGAGCTTGGTGATGTCCGCCGGATCCTTGAACGTGACGCGTACGATCGCGTCGTCGGAGGGCGTGGAGACGTGCACTTTGTCTTCGAGCTTGGTGAGCTCGTCACGCGTGATGATGCCGTTGCCCGAGTGGATTTGGTAGACCGTCGCGAGCTCTTGCCGCATCTCGTCGGCGTAGCGATCGCGCTTGTCGCGGATCGCCTCCTCGACCTCCACCGTGTAGACGAGGCGCATCCCACCGCGCAAATCCAGGCCCGGCGCGATGCCGAAGGTGATTCTGTCCTTCACGTACGCGGGGCACTTGAGCTTGCCGTTGGTGAACGACTCGGTCGTCGGCCAGAGGACGATGAACGCGGCGCAGAACGTCGCGGCGACGAAGCCGACCTTGAAGCGCCACGAGGCGTCCATCGTCGGCAGCATGTAGACGGCCGACCAGACGACGATGAGGCCCATGACGACGAGGCCCCAAAAATTGTCGGCGCGGAAGAACGCATATCCACCCGCGAGCGCGAGCGCGACGAGGATGAGCGTGTTGCGTCGTGAGCCTTGCATCGGTCAGGACTTCGCGGCGGCGGTCGTGGGCTTGGCCGACTTGTCGGCCTTGTCGTCGGACTTGGCGGCCTTGTCGTCGGACTTGGCGGTCTTGTCGTCGGACTTGGCGGTCTTGTCGTCGGACTTGGCGTCGGTCTTCTCGGGCTCTTTCTTGGCGGGCCCGGGGTCGAGCGGCATGAGCGAGCTCGCGAGCATCTTCACGGTGATGCCGGGTCCGATCTTCACCTTGGCGAAGCGCTCGTCCATCTCCATGAGCTCACCGACGAGCCCAGCGGTCGAAGCGACTTGATCACCCTTCTTCAAACTGCCGCGCGCATCCGCCTCTTTCTTGTTCCGGCGGGACATCAAGAAAAAGACCGGCAGGATCATCAAGATCGGCAAGAACGAGATCCAGCCTCCGCCCGACGGCGCCGCGGGGGGCGCTCCGGGTGCGGGCGCGCCGGTGGTGGCGGTGGTGTCTGCCGATCCGGCCTTGGGGCCGGCGGGCTGCAAAACGAGGGCGTCGAGGTACACGGTTGACTCCAACTCCGAGCGATCGCCGAGGGCGTTTTGGCTCGGAAAAACGAGAGGACTCGGCGCACGAATGCCGAAGACCGAAAAAGCCCGGGAGAGATAGTCGCCAGGGGGCCTCTCGTCAACTCGCGCAGCAGCGAGGCATTCCCGACAGGCTCGTCTTCCACCGGCACGATTGAATGCAACTCGCGCATCCCGAGTCGGAAGAAGGCCGGACCTGCGGAGCTACCGCGACGCCTCAACCGGCTGTAAGGTGCCTTCCATGAGATCAAGGGTTCGTTCGACGGCTTCGGTGCTCGCGCTCCTCCTCGTTACGTCTCTCTCGAGCCTGGCGGCCGCGCAGAACGTCTCCGACGGCGATCGAAAGGCCGCGCGTGACCTCTACGAGAAGGGCGCTTCACTACAAGTGCAGGGCAAGCCGGCGGACGCGCTCGACTCGTTCATGCGCTCGTACACGGTGTTCCCTGCGCCGACGACGGCGCTCCACGTCGCGGCGATGAACGGCGACTCGGACGTAGCGCACGTCCTCTTGGCGCACGGCGCGAAGGTCGACCTCCGAACTACGGCCGAGGAGACGCCGCTCTTCATGGCCGCCCGCCGCGGCTCTCCGGACACGGTGTTGGAGCTATTGACGGCGGGCGCAGACCCCAACGCGATCAACGGAGAGCTCGGCTACACGCCTGTTCATGCCGCCGCATACTGGGGCACGCCGGAGACGCTCCACGTGCTCTTGGCAAGAGGCGCGCGGAGAGACGATCGAACGGGCGCGGGAGAGACCGCGCTGCACCTCGCCGCACGCGCTCAGGATGCACTGCACGCCGTGGCCACCTGCGCGCTGCTGCTCGATGCGGGCGCGGATCCCCTGGCGCGCGATCTCCGAGGGTTCACCGTCGCTCACACGGCCGCGAGCGTGGACCACCTCGAGGTGATCCAAGCGCTGAAGGCCTCGGGAGTCGACCTCTCCGCGCTGGCGCCCGACGGTGCGAATGCGACTGACGTCGCGATCCGTTACGAGTCGGATCGCGTCGCGCAGTACCTCTTCGAGATCGGTGTCCCGCCGAACCTCACGCCACGTGTGCCGCCGCCGCTCGTCGTCGCGACGACGATGGGAGACGCGCTTCGGGTCCGTCACATCTTGGCCGCGGCGACGGCCGACCCGATGGGCCGCGAGATAGCGCTGCACCTCGCCGAAGAAATGCACCGCCTTGACCTGACCTCCATCCTCCAGAAGCGTTGATGCGCGGCCTCGCTCGCACCGTCGAACGCCTCCGCGAGAACGTGACGCTGACTGTAGCGATCACGTTCGTGGTCGCGCTGCTCGTTCCGGCGATGATCGGCACGTCGCACGTGCACGACGCCGCGCTAGGCCGGGACCCGGGTATCTTCCAATACACGGCGTGGGCGCTCTCCAAGGGACAGATCGCCTACCGCGATTTCCACGAGGTGAACGGGCCGCTCCCGCACTTGATGCACCTCCTCTTTCTCAAGTTCGGCGGCGCCGATGAGCACACGTTCCGCGTCGCGGACACGATCACTTGCTCCATCGTCTACGTGCTGGTCGGAGCGATGGCTCCGGGCTTCGACATGGCGAAGATGCGCGAGAGGTCGGCGAGAGAGCGCTGGGCAACCCGCGCCGCGTGGGGGCTCGCGGCGTGGTGCACGTTCTCCGCGCACAGGCTCGCGTTCACGTGGTGGGACCTCTCGCAGCGGGAGGGGTTCTACAACCTCTTCTTGCTGCCGTCCGTCGCGCTGCAGCTCGCGGCGCAGGGCACGCACGCGCGCTCTTCGCGTGGCCGGTGGTGGCTCTTTGCAGTGTCGGGTGCGCTCGCCGCGATCCCCATCCTCGGTAAGCCCACGTGTGCGCTCTTCCCCGTGCTGCTTTGTCTGGCTATATCGATCGATCGAGACGCGAAGTACTCACGTCTGCGCGCGATGATCGTCTACGGCGCGGGCGTCGTCGCCGGGCTCGCCGTGTTCGCGCTCATATCGTCGCGATGGTGCGATCTCGGTCGCTGGGTGCACTTCATCC
>ENA-OFCI01000847-OFCI01000847.1-metagenomes-genome-assembly--contig:-NODE-847-length-16154-cov-3.460153_pt1 | contig 16154 bp, 22 predicted proteins | sample MGYA00153391_OFCI01 | MGnify analysis MGYA00153391
TCGGGCACTCAACAACATCTTTGTTGAACGGTTATGGCGCAGCGTGAAATACGAAGACGTGTATCTGAAGGGCTATGCCAACCCGTCGGAATTGATAATCGGGCTGACGGAACACTTTGGGTTTTACGATGATGAGTGGCCACACCAGTCTCAAGGCAATCGCACACCGGCAGAGGTTTGTTCTTCGCCCAATTATAAATAGCGGAGCGCTAGGATGGTGGATAAATTTAGCAAGAATGAGACAGCGTCAAGCAGCTGTGTGAAGGACGGACAGGCCATCCTAAACTAGACTAATTCCTGTCTTGACGGCTGGGTTCACTGTACCCGGGACAAAGTTGATGCAGACCCCGTCGAGCTCTTCCAACCGCAGTGGCTCGCTCGTGAACCCGCACACATAGGCGGTCTGTCCCTTCCGGCTGCAACCGTCGCTTTTCAAATGCTGACACGACGTGCAGGTGCCGAAGGGAGCTTTGCCTCTCTCGCGCGCCACCTCACCCAGCATATGTTGCAAGGCATTGGCGAAGTAGCCTTGGACAATGGGGGGTAGGGAGTCAGCAGCACGGACTAGGGATTCAAAGGGGTCGTTTGCAACAATAGCCCTGGCTTTTTCGGTCAGAACCAACCACACACTGCGCCTGTCGTCCTCTGACCGCACGCGTGTCAGATAGCCTTGGGCTTCAAGGCTTTTGATTGTCTGCGTCGCCGTACCCCGAGTCGTGCCATGGAACGCGGCGAAAGCAGACGGGGTTCGCGAGAAGCGATTGGCCTGTGCGAAGTATCTGAGCACTGCCCACTGGGCGGCCGTGAGCCCTTCCACGAGCCCCTCGCCGGAGGCTATACGTCCCAAGTGAAAGACCAACTCCGCAAGTGTACGACTTTTCATTTTAAACTCCTTGAGCATGCCAATATGATAGCGTTTCAAAACTATGTTGACAAGAGAATAGTTTCGGAACGATACTATAAATACATTTTTTAGGGCAGCTCAATGAACCCCCAGGCGATTTATCTTGGATTTTCCTCCTGATCGCAGTGCATTCTTTGGTTACTTTGAAGGTTAACTTATGGCAATTACATTGACTCAAAATGCGGCAAAACAGATTCAGAGCCAGCTTGCAAAACGAGGTAACGGTCTTGCGCTACGCATCGGCGTCAAGAAAGTCGGCTGTTCCGGCTTGGCGTACACCTTTGACATCGCCGACGAAATACGCGCAGGAGATCACACGTTCGAGTCGCATGGTGCCCATGTAGTGCTCGACGCAGAAAGTCTGTTGGTACTTGACGGCTCACGGATCGATTTCGTCACCGAAGGGCTAAAACAGATGTTTAAATTTGATAATCCAAACGTCGACAGCGAATGCGGCTGCGGCGAGAGCTTCAACATCAAAACGCCCAAGCTTGCCGCGAAAAATTCAGGGGTAACACCATGAGCAAAGTTGCTGAAAACATCCCGACCGAAATCCCCGCACCTTTCGTCTTTACCGACAGCGCAGCGGCCAAGGTCGCTGATTTGATTGCCGACGAAGGCAACCCCGACCTGAAACTGCGTGTTTTTGTTGAGGGCGGCGGCCGCTCCGGCTTCTCCTATGGATTCACGTTTGACGAGGTCGCTAACGAGGACGACACGACGATGACCAAGAACGGGGTGTCGCTGTTGATTGATGCGATGAGCTACCAGTATCTGGCAGGGGCAGAGATTGATTACAAAAACGATCTGGAAGGTGCGCAGTTCGTGATCAAGAATAACCCTGGCGCTACTTCTACCTGTGGCTGCGGGTCGTCCTTCTCAGCTTAACTTAGGATCAACATCATGAGCGCAGCACTGCAAAATCTCCAAAATCTCGTTGGCCAGCCATACAAGCACGGTTTCGTCACTGACATTGAGTCTGATGTCGCGCCGAAAGGGCTGAATGAAAACACCATCCGGATGATTTCGGCCAAGAAAAACGAGCCTGAATGGCTGCTCGAGTTCCGGCTCAAGTCGTACCAGGCGTGGCTCAAAATGGAAGAGCCGAAGTGGCCCAACGTCCACTATCCGAAGATCGATTTCCAGGCCATCAGCTACTATGCGGCACCCAAGCAGAAGCCTAAGTTAAAAAGCATGGACGAGGTCGATCCTGAATTGCTGCGCACCTTCGAGAAGCTCGGCGTACCGCTGCATGAACGTATGGCGCTAGCCGGCGTTGCAGTCGACGTCATTTTCGACAGCGTGTCGGTGGCGACCACCTACAAGCACAAGCTGGCTGAGGTCGGCGTCATTTTCTGCTCGATGTCGGAAGCCGTGCTAGAGCATCCAGCGCTTGTAAAGAAATATCTCGGTACGGTGGTGCCGACCGGCGACAACTATTACGCTGCGCTCAACTCGGCGGTATTTACCGACGGCTCATTCTGCTTCATCCCCAAGGGGGTCAAGTGCCCGATGGATTTGTCGACTTACTTCCGCATCAACACCGAGGAGTCAGGGCAATTTGAGCGCACCCTGATCATCGCGGAGGAAGGCGCGTCGGTCTCTTACCTCGAAGGCTGTACGGCGCCCGCGTTCAGCACCAATCACCTGCATGCGGCAGTGGTCGAGCTGGTTGCGCTCGACAACGCCGACATCAAGTACTCGACGGTACAGAACTGGTATGCGGGTGACGAAAACGGTGTTGGCGGCATTTACAACTTCGTCACCAAGCGCGGCTTGGCCAAAGGCGTCAACTCGCGCATTTCGTGGACGCAAGTCGAGACCGGCTCGGCGATCACATGGAAGTATCCATCTGTCGTATTGCGTGGCGACAACTCGGTGGGTGAGTTTTATTCGGTTGCGGTCACCAACCACCTGCAGCAGGCCGACACTGGCACCAAGATGATCCACATCGGCAAGAATACCCGCAGCACCATTGTTAGCAAAGGCATCTCGGCCGGTCGGTCCAACAACAGCTACCGCGGGCTGGTCAGGATTGCGCCAACTGCTGCCAGGGCGCGCAATTATTCGCAATGTGACTCGATGCTAATTGGCGACCAGTCTGGCGCCAACACTTTCCCCTACATCCAGGTGCGCAACAACACCGCTCAGGTTGAGCACGAAGCCTCGACCTCGAAAATTGGCGAGGACCAGTTGTTCTATTTTGCGCAGCGCGGGATTGGTGCCGAGGCCGCCGTGTCGATGATTATTAACGGATTTTGCAAGGACGTATTTCAACAATTGCCGATGGAGTTTGCGGTCGAAGCGACCAAGCTGCTCGGTTTCAAACTCGAAGGAAGTGTCGGATGATTTACCAAGACAGCAAAACGCTACTTGAAGTGCGCGGACTGCGTGCGACGGTGAACGGCATCGAAATTCTGAAAGGCCTTGACTTCACTGCGAAGAGCGGTGAAGTGCACGCCATCATGGGGCCAAACGGCTCGGGCAAGAGCACCTTCGCCAAGGTGCTCGCAGGTCACACGGCGTATGAGGTCACGGGCGGCAGCGTACTGTTCGAAGGCAATAATCTGTTTGAGCTTGCGCCCGAGGACCGTGCTCGCGCGGGCGTGTTTCTCGCCTTTCAATATCCAATCGAGATACCCGGTGTCGCCAATAGCCAGTTTCTGCGCCTGACTTACAACACGGTGCAGGCGCAGCGCGGCAAGGATGAACTTGATCCACTCGAATTTGACGACTTTGTGCGCGAGAAAATGAAGCTGCTTGAAATGAGTCCCGACTTTCTCGACCGTAGTGTCAACGAAGGCTTTTCCGGGGGTGAGAAAAAGCGCAACGAAATATTGCAGATGGCGCTACTCGAACCGCGTCTGGCGATCCTTGACGAGACCGATTCCGGCCTCGACATCGATGCGCTCAGGATCGTTTCGCAAGGCGTCAACCAACTCGCCAACAAGGACAACGCCATTATTCTGGTGACGCACTACCAGCGACTGTTGAACTACATCGTGCCTGATTTTGTGCACGTGATGGAGGCGGGCCGCATTATCAAAACCGGCGGCAAGGATCTGGCGCTTGAACTCGAAACGCGGGGGTACGACTGGGTCGCTGCCGAGCACGAGGCGGCGAGCGAGACGAGGGCCGCGGGGGCGGGGGCATGAGCATGAGCACCGTCACCTCTATTCGCCGACCCGCTGCGGGTTACCTCGAAACGCTGCTGGTAGGCCAGCCGCATTTGCCCAGCAGTCCGTTGGCGTCGATCAATGCACTGCGCGCCGAGGCGGTTACTCGACTTGACGAGCTGACGCTGCCCACCTTGCGCGACGAGGAGTGGCGCTTCACCGACATTTCACGACTGACCAAACTGTCGTTTTCTCCAGCACTCAGCGCAAGCCATATTGAAGCCGCCGACATTGCTCATTTTTATATACAGGAAGCAACTACCCGACTGGTGTTTGTTGACGGTATTTATGCGCCGCTGTTGTCTATTGCGGCTTCAGACAGCGGCGTGGTGGTGTCCAACCTGCCGACGGCACTTGCCACGCACGCCGCCGTGATCGAAGCACATCTTGGTCGTCACGCAGTTTTCCGTGACAACGTCTTTGCGGCGCTCAATACGGCCTTCGTGCATGATGCGGCCGTGATTGTGGTGCCGCGCAACATGGCGCTTTCAGCGCCGGTACATCTGCTGTTTATCGCGACCCAAAAAGAGGTGGTAAACACTCCCCGTTGCCTGGTGGTTGCCGAGTCTGGTAGCGCAGTAACGGTGATCGAGGATTACGTCGTGTTGATCCAACCGCGTTGGCTAGAAGAAGCCCATTTCACCAACGCTGCGACCGAAATCGTGCTGGAAGACAATGCCCTTGTACGTCACATCCGGATTCAGCGCGAAGGCGCACAAGCGTTTCATATTGCCAATTGCGCGGTGACCCTTGGGCGTTCAAGCAATTATCAATCGGTAAGCGTCGCGCTAGGCGCGCAGATTTCGCGCTACAACCTCGACGTGTTGCTGGCCGAAGGTGCCGAATGCGCAGTCGACGGGCTGGCACTGATCGGCGCCAATCAGCTGGCCGATACCCACACCTGCATCGATCACGCACAGCCGCACGGCATAAGCCGCCAGTTGCACAAGTGCATCGTCGGCGGTAGCGCACACGCAGTGTTCAACGGCAAGGTCTTGGTGCGTCAGGGTGCGCAGCACACCGACTCGGGTCAGTCGAGCCGCAATCTGCTACTCACCGACAAGGCCCACGTCGATACCAAACCGCAATTGGAGATTTTTGCCGACGACGTGAAATGTGCGCATGGCGCGACCATCGGTCAGCTCGACAGCGAGGAAGTGTTTTACCTGAAGAGTCGCGGACTGTCCGATAGCGTCGCGCGCAACCTGCTGACTTATGCTTTCGGCGCCGAGATCATCGAACGCATCCCCGTCGCATCACTGAAGCACCGGCTTGAGCAGACGGTGCTCGAACAAACCGCAAGCCAGTCATGAACGCCGTCGAGACCGCACCCGCCTCCCCATCGGCACCCGTCCTGCTGTCGGCAGCACGTGGCGTGACAACGACAAGCCGGATGTTCGCCAAGGAACCATTCGATGTCGAGCGCATACGCGCCGATTTTTCAATCCTCCAACTCAAGATCGACGGCAAGCCGCTGGTCTATCTCGACAACGCAGCCTCGAGCCAGATGCCGCAGCAGGTGATCGACCGCCTGGTGCGCTATCAAACCACGCAGCACGCTAATATCAATCGCGCGGTGCATTACCTGTCGGAGACCGCGACCGCCGAATACGAGGCCGCTCGGCGCAAGCTGCAGCGTTTCATCAACGCACCCGAAGAGCGCGAAGTGATCTTCACCAGCGGCACCACCGATGCGATCAACCTGGTGATGCACGGCTACGGCCGCAAGTTCATCAAGGCCGGCGACGAGATTATTCTGACCACGCTCGAGCACCATTCAAACATCGTGCCGTGGCAGATGCTGGCCGAAGAAACGGGCGCTGCGATTCGTGTGGTGCCGATCAACGACGCCGGTGAATTGCTGATCGATGAATACGAAAAACTGTTCAACGCGCGCACCCGGTTCGTCGGCGTGATGCACGTTTCAAACGCGCTGGGCAGCATCAATCCGGTCAAGCAGATGATCGCTTTCGCACACGCGCACGGCGTGCCGGTGCTGGTTGACGGCGCGCAGGCAGTTCCCCACCTGCAAGTCGACGTGCAGGATCTGGATTGTGACTTCTACGCCTTCTCTGGCCACAAGTTGTGCGGCCCGACTGGTATCGGCGTCCTGTATGGCAAGGCCGCGCTTCTCGAAAAAATGCAGCCTTTCAAAGGCGGCGGGGACATGATTTTGTCGGTGACGTTTGAAAAAACCACCTACAACACCATCCCGCATAAATTCGAGGCTGGCACGCCGCCCATCGCAGCCGCCATCGGGCTGGGTGCCGCCGTCGATTACCTCTCGGCCATCGGCATGGACGCCATTGCCGCGCACGAACTCGATCTGCTCGATTACGCGACCGAACAAATGACCCGCATGCCGGGCGTGCGCATTATCGGCACCGCCGAAAACAAGGCCGCTGTCATATCGTTCACCATCGACGGCGTACATCCGCACGACGTCGGCACCCTGCTCAATCAGGAAGGCATTGCGGTGCGCACCGGGCACCACTGCGCGCAGCCGGTGATGGCGCGTTTCCACGTACCCGCGACGTCGCGGGCCTCGTTTGCGTTTTACAACAGCATGGCCGAAGTCGATGCGCTGATCGCTGGCATACGAGCCGTGCAGAAGGTGTTTGCGTAATGGACAACTACAATGGCCAACTATAAAGCGCTGTATCAGGAGGTCATCCTCGACCACAACAAGAAACCGCGCAACTACGGCACGCTCGAGCACACGAGCCATCATGCGGTGGGCCACAACCCGCTTTGCGGCGACCACATCAGTGTGGCGCTCAATTTTGATCGGGAGTGCATCGAGGGCATCGCGTTCCAGGGTGAGTCATGCGCGATCTGCAAAGCGTCGGCGTCGATGATGACGGTCGCCATCAAGGGCAAGTTGCGCGCGGACGCGGAAATTCTGATTTGCGAATTTCTCGCCATGACGACTGGCAAGCTGGACCTTGAGAGTCCGAATCACATTGGCCGGCTTGCGGTCTTCGCCGGTGTGCGCGACCTGCCAACGCGCGTCAAGTGCGCGATCTTGCCGTGGCACACATTGCACGCCGCACTCAATTCGGTCACCAGCGCCTCGACGGAAGCCGAGCAAGATCCGATGAAAGCACCTATCGGCAACGCGTGATGCGAAAAGTAACCCGTCAAGAGGACAAGATGCTGACAGCGAATGAACTAAGAAACTACATCATGAATGGCTTGGCCTGCGATCACGTGGAAGTGCTGGGCGATGACGGCCAGCACTTCAAAGCAGTGATCGTGAGCCCGCAATTCACCGACAAAAGCAAGGTACAGCAGCATCAGTTGGTGTATCTGGCACTCGGAGGTCGCATGTGCGCGGAAATTCATGCGCTGGCCATGCGCACATTTACGCCTGAAGGTTGGACGCAAGCAGCAATGAAATAACTTTGGAGAGATGAAAGATGAACGTACAGGAAAAAATTCGCAATCAGATAACAGCAAATTCCGTCGTGCTTTACATGAAAGGAACGCCGCAGTTCCCGCAGTGTGGTTTTTCCGGCGCGACAGTGCAGATACTCCAGGCGTGCGGTGTCCATGACTTTGCCACGGTGGACGTGCTGGCCGACCCGGAAATTCGTGATGGCATCAAGGCTTATGCCAACTGGCCAACCATCCCGCAGCTTTACATCAAGGGCGAATTTGTCGGTGGCGCCGATATTGTGCGCGAGATGTACAGCCAAGGCGAATTGCAGAAACTGCTCAATTCCGCGGCTGGTTGATGACATTGAAACGGATGATGAGCGGGGCATCCATTCAACGGGTTTGCCGTATTTTCGGCACCGAGATGGTGGCCGCGCTTTCAGGAGATTGAAATGCCGAAAATAGCAGAAATTGAAGACACCCCCAATCCAAACGCGGTGAAGTTCACCCTCAAGGAGCCGCTAACCTGGGGGATAACGCGCTCATACGAAAACGCCGGGCAGGCGAAGGACGATGTGCTCGCCGCCGCGCTGTTTGACATCGAGCATGTGACCAATGTGTTTTACGTCGATCGCTGGCTCACGGTCACACAGGACGGCGAAGCCGACTGGCCGGAGTTGGTGCGCAAAGTCGCCGATCCGATCCGATCGGCGCCGGCAGCCGATGCGCAAACAGCGGCCACAGTTGCCGCAGCGACTATTGCCATTGCCGATCTAAGTCCCGCAGATCAGGAGCGCCTCAATGCGATCAACACGCTGCTTGACGAGCAGATTCGCCCCTACCTGAAAAGCGACGGGGGCGACCTCCACGTCCTCGGACTCGACGGCAATCAACTCAGCGTGCACTATCAAGGCGCATGCGGCACCTGCCCGAGTTCGATATCCGGCACCCTCAGGGGCATCGAAAATCTGGTGAAGTCGATTGAACCGGACATCGAAGTCTTGGTTGTTTAAGTTTGATTCAACTTACGCCCCAGTTAGGTTGCGATGCATATCGCGTTTTTGCCCGTCGCTGACTGAAGTTGACCTATTTCGCGGATACCTTATTGTTCATCGGCAAGGAGTTCAAGATGCCCAAACCTCATGTTCCCAAGCCGCGTTCCCGGCGCAGTTTGGTCAACAAATGGTCGAACTCGTCCAGGCCAGCCGCAAGTAAGGATAGCTGGCTAAGGAATTTGAATGCCACGTTACCGGCATTGCTTCTAGCAACCGTTGCAAGGAGATGGGTGTGCGCCCTTTGTACGGACGGTGGGTCATACATACAACACGCCACGGCAGAAAACTTTGTCGCCAGACTGGAATGTGAACTCAATGCGAGGAGCACTTGGCAAATAACGACCGAGGCACGCTTAGCCGTATTCACCTTGTTTCCCTTGATCGAGAGTTGGTGCAACCCACGCCGACGCCACTCCGGGCTGGGTCACATGTCACTGTTTAACCTTGAAAGCAAGGAGCGGACAAAACTCGCGCAAGATACAGAAATCATACCGATCATAATTACCCGAGATCTAATCCCGCAAAAGATTTGAAATCAAAAAGTCAAATGTGTCCGTGAAAACGGGTCAAGTCTAGTAGACCGAGTCGGCAACGCAGCCGATCAACAAGCACAGCGGCCACATAGGCGACCAACGAGTCGAAAACCGCGCTTCACCTGGTTGTAGATATGTCTGCTGGGCGTCTGCTGTACCGCTCACGGAGAACCGGGCAGGGGCGGTGGAGGTTCTGGGTCGGCTGGTGTTTCGACTGGCGGGCGGACGGCATCTGGGCGAGACCATCGCTGCTGCACTGGCGCCGAGCCGGACTCGATAAACAAGCGCCTGATCATCGGGAAGCGTGCGCGAACCTGCTGCTCGACCTTGCCGATCGCAGCGGCCGCGTTGGCGGCATCTGTGCCTTCGTCGAAGTCGAGATCCATTGTCACCAGCACATCATCCGGCCCGACGTACATCGACAGCACGCGCCCCACGTCGCGCACGCTGGGCTGCGCCAGTGCGAGGTCGCGGATGGCCTGCGCCGTTTCCGGGCGGATACCCTCACCGATGAGCAAACCCCGCGACTCCCAGGTCAGCAGCGTGGCCACCCCCGCCAGCAGCAGGCCGATAAGCACGGACGCTGCGCCGTCCAGCACTGGCATGTCCAGACTATGGCTGAGAGCGATGCCGATGGCCGCGATGGTCAGGCCCGCCAACGCCGCGGCGTCTTCCGCAAGCACGGTGTAGGTGGTCGGGTCCTTGCTCCGGTGGACCGCCTCCCAAAAGGGCGTGGCGCCGGCTTGTTTCAAGAACTGACGCAGCGCGATGCTGAAGCTGATGCCCTCGAACAGCGCGGCTGCGGCCAGCACCACATAGTTCCAGGTCGGGTCCCGCATAGGTTCGGGATGTCGAATGTGCTGCACGCCCTCGAAGAACGCCACACCACCACCGAGGCCGAAGATCAGCACGGCAACGATCAGGCTCCAGAAGTACAGCTCCTTGCCATGTCCGAATGGATGCTCGGGCGTGGCGGGCCGCTGGCTGAGCCGGATGCCCACCAGCAGGAGCAGGCCATTGAAGGTATCCACCGCAGAGTGCACACCTTCAGACAGCATCGCCGAACTACCGGTGATGCCCGCAACCGTGAACTTTGTGACGGCAATGGCGACGTTGGCACCTATCGCGCCGTAGATCGCCAGCTTGTAGCCCGCCATCACGGCACTCGGGTCAGGCCAGGGCCTTACTGCAACTCATATCATGCGCCCCAGCGCCCAGCGGCCCGCCGCGGCGGCGGCGGCAGTAAGCGCCGTGCCCCAGGCGATGTCGACCAGAGTCAGGCGCAACGGCCAGCCCCTCAATGTGGCCAAGTTGCTAAGGTCGTAAGTGGCATAGGCAAATAAGCCAAACAGCGCACCGGCTAACACCGCGCGCGACCACGGCACCAGTGCCAGCGCCCCGGACCAAGGCGCTGGTGCAACGGCAAAGAGCAAGACGCCGACAGGGTATAGCAGGTAGAAGACGCCGCCCGCCACCAGATTAGGTGGATCTGCCATCAGATGCCCGATGCCGTCGCGATAGAAGGACTTGGCGATCACAGCGAGCCAGACGACATCGAGGGCCAGCATCACCACCGCAGTGGCACCGTACGCGGCGAGGTAGTTCAGCATGTTGGTTTCATCCTGCTTCAATGTGCGTTAACGGAAACTCGTTGACGCAGTTAAGCGTCGAGCAGCCTTTGATATTTTCTCGTGAATACGTAAAGATCCTACCCAAATCGGTAGCATGCGTCTGTGCGGAGCCCAACAGAGCATTTTTTGGAGTCGGGCACAACGATGCGTCGTGCAAGGCAATCATGTGGCCACGTCTCCCTGATTTGTCTGGCGTCGCCGGCCTGGAAAGAAGGCGTTCGTGCGGGCGATGTAGTCGCGGTAGCCGGGACGTCGCTCGGTGATGTCCTTCTCCTGCAACGCCACGCCCGAAACCCTGAAAAGCAGTACCGTCATGAGCACGGGCGAGGCGATGGCCCACCAGCCCTGTACCGACAGAGAGACCAAGTAAAAGCCCCACCACACACAGAACTCACCGAAGTAGTTCGGGTGGCGGAAGTTCCGCCACAAGCCGTGATCCATAACCTGTCCCCGATGGGCTGCGTCGGACTTAAAGCGGGCCAACTGCCAATCTGCCACAGCTTCGAACAAGGCTCCCGCCACGATCATGCACACACCTAGCGCGTCAAGCCAGTTCCACGGTTGCAGGTTCACGACGGCGGCAAGCACGGACCACGAAACGACCCACGCGAGCGTGGCCTGCAAGGCAAACACCAGCACCAGGCTCTTCCACCGGAAATTCGGCTCATTGCGAGCGCGGATGGCCTGGTAGCGGCGGTCCTCGGGTTCGCGCCAGTGGCGCCAGGTGATGTGGACCGCCAATCGCACAGCCCATAGCGCAACCAGCGTGACCACGACGAGTGCGCGGGGGCCAGTTTGCGGAGCGGCGAAGGCGTAAGTCGCTGCACCGATAAAGATGAGCAGCGGCCAGAAGCTGTCGACGATGCTGACGTCGGCCATGCGCAGGCTTAACAGCCACGCGCCGAACGTCAATATAACGATCAATACCAAGGCTTGAAGCGCAACGGTGGTCGTGTCGTGTGGTCAGCGCGAAGGCCGGGAGCTGATCTGTAGACCCCGGCCATCGTTACCTGTGCATCAATGGCGTAAATGACACCATTGTCTGCTGCCACGACCTTGGCGTCGTTGACCATCACGCCGCTCATCGTGTCAATAGCCAGCTGCGCGCCCTGCACGGACTTGACCTTATCGGGCTTGAAATAGGCCGACATGAGCTTGCCGCATACGACGTGGTAGGTCAGCACCGACTTGAGCTTTACCTTATCTGTCAGTAGCTTGTCCAAATCCGCCTTCGGGATTTTCGCAACGGCATCGTCGGTCGGCGCGGGGACGCTGAAGGGCCGCGGACCCTTTCGTTTGTCGACGATGTCGGCGGCAGTTGAAACGACGGCCAAGGTCTTAAAGCTGCCAACCGCAGTCGCCGTCTCGATGATGCTGTTCACAACCAGTCTCCTTGGGTAAGTGGGCCGCAAAAAAGATTGTTGAGGGAGGCATCAACATTGCGTTTATCGACAGCAACATTGCACGTTAAGCTCTGCAGCTTAACGCGTCTGTGCGGCACCGCACAGTCGCGAATTGGTTCAATGCAGATTCGGTGGTCGGCGGCAGCAGTAGGTCGCGAGGTGGCTCATTCAGTCTTAGGCTGGCAGGCGGAATTTTTCAAGCGGGTCGTGGCTTTTTTCTTATATTTTAAGCGGCTTTTTTAAGTTCTGGATGTTGCTGCCTTGTTTGGCGGTGTAATTTGCTAGATTCATTTGAACGACGAGGATTGGTTGCCAGTTCCGCGTGGTGCCGCGCCGGCGTTCTGAATGCTTTGCCTCGGCAGCTTCGCAGACGTCACTGCGCTTGCGTAGTGACGCGGTATCGAGACCGGTCACGGGGTTGATTTCAAACTTGCCCAACATTCGAGCGGGCAGGACCAACACTCCTCAATCGAGGGTTTAATCGACACGAGCGGGGATATGATCACAAGGACGCAGCCACCCGTCGCTACGCCTCCACTCCCATGCAATATTCTGCGTCCGGCCGTTGTCCTCAAACCCCACCCTTGCGCGCTCTGTGTCACCCGCCAGGGTCCAGACGTTGCCAACGCGTTCGATCTGGTAAAGCGGATAGAAACCACGATTTTCGAACGATCGCGCAAAATATGCACCGGTTTCAGGATCGACACCCAAGATGCTCAGCGTGTCGAAGCGACTCCCGGCAATATTTGCGCACTCGTCCTGGCCAAGGGAGAAGGCACCGTTGTGCGATGTACCCGCGTGCGTGCTGAGCCAAGGCTCACCATTGGCCTTCGGCTTGTCTCCTGATTGATCGGTGCCGCCGAATGACATTCCTCGCACGGTCCGTTTGCCGAGAAACACGTCTAGCGCGTCATGCCGTGCATTGAGTTTGGCGGTTTCAGTCGTCGTTAATTTCTTTACCAGCATCGAAGTGGAGCGGTTAGGCTTACCCAATCTGTGGCCACTAAGCGCCGCTTGCCTTGGCGGGATCCATCCAAAAAATCTCCCACACGTGACCGTCCGGGTCTTGCACCGAGCGTCCGAACATGAACCCGTGGTCTTGTTTGGGATTGGGGTCAGCTTGTCCACCAGCTGCGACTGCACGGTCAATGGTGGTATTGACCTCATCACTGCTGTCGACGCTTAGGGCGATTAGCGCCGCGCTGATCGCGTGAGTATCGGCAATTGGCCTCGACGTGAACTGCCGGTATTTTTCGTGCGTCAATAGCATGACGTAAATGGCTTCTGACAAGACCATGCAGGCAGTTATTTCGTCTGAAAATTTTGGGTTTTTGGTGCCGCCCAGGGCTTCGTAAAAAGCAGTCGAACGGGCTAGGTCAGTAATGGGCAGATTAATGAATATCATTTTGGGCATGGGAATCTCCTTAGGTTAAATCAGCAAAACTCAACGGTACGGGGTTAGGTTGGTTGAATATGAGTTATGCCTCGGAATCTGCTCTACATGCCGGGCATGGGCACGAACGCCGGAATCTCTAATGACGCGCCTTGAGCTTTCAGATGTGGGTGGTCTTTGAGCAGCGCCAGCGCTGTCTCTAATGACTCGGCTTTGATGACGCCATACCCGGACACCTTAAGTTTGCTTTCGCTCGTCATACCGGCGGGGCCCAGATGAACCTTGGCGCCCAGGGGTATGCCAAATTCAAAAGACGCGCCAGCTTTTTCAGGTTTCTCGTTCCAGACCATCCACTCGGCCATGCTTTTTTTCATTTGGTCGTGCGTGGACGCGTTCATCTTCTTGGTCGCGTTAAGCGGCGCTTGATAAAGAACCATAAATTTACTCATAACTTTTATCTCCTAAGTTGCCACCGACTTGGGTTGTAGTTACACATGCGGCAGCTTCATTAGTCGCTAGGTGCAGCGCTGCGGATACTCTAGCTTCGGATACCCATCCGACCCGCGTCCCTGGAGGGTCAATTCCAGAATGATCTATCCCGACCAGCTCGAACGGTAGCTGCATTTCTTGGAGCGCCCACAGCACGCGCAGATCGCGCGTGAATCCCCTCGCGACAGCGTTGACTTTTGGAAAACCATACACCTTCAGCATATTGCTGCATCCTTTGTTGTGTTGGTCAATTCTAGGGTGGCGGCACGAATCAGTGCAGCAGCAATCGCAGCACGCTGATAAAACTTATATTCACTGATAGAAACAACGTGGTCTGTACGCTGTCGCACCGTTGCTTGTAAAACAATGCCCAAAAGCGTCAAGGACTTGCGAAACCTCAAGCCGAATTGGGAGGCTAACTTTTCAGTCCATGCATTCGCTGACTTTGTAATGCCTTCCAGCGCCTGTAGTTATCGGGCAGTAGACAAAAATCAGACCCGAGGCATGGCCGTTTGTGCGCCACCGAACAGACCGCGCGAAAGACGATATTTAACATTTCGTTTTTAACTGTGCTTATTTACGCTCACAAAAAAAATAAACATGTCAACAGCTAGCTCAGCGCCGCGCGTTGTCGTTTCCTTAAATGGGCCCTACCTCGTCACGGGCAGTGTTGCGCTGGCGACACAATCGATTGGCGTTGACCGCGATGGAGGCTCTGAAATTTGGGAAATGGGCGAAAGTTTCCCGGCAGCGGAAAGCTATGCGCTTTGTCGGTGTGGCGAATCAAGTAACAAGCCATTTTGCGATGGCACGCACCTAAAAATCGGATTCGACGGTACCGAAACCGCCAGCCGAGAAGCTTACTCAACACAGGCTAAGGTTTTTGATGGGCCGACACTTTCCCTGTTGGATTCCACATCACTTTGCGCGTCCGCGCGATTTTGTGATCCTCATGGCACGGTCTGGACTCAGGTTCACCATACGGACCAACCGCTGGTACGTGCGACCTTTATCCGCCAAGTGGCAAATTGTCCAGCAGGGCGTCTGGTTGCTCGCGACAACGCGACGGGTAAAGCAATAGAGCCAGCGCTTCCTTTATCGATCGGTTTAGTAGAGGATCCCGAAAAGCAATGTAGCGGGCCGCTCTGGCTGCGCGGGGGCATTCCTATCATCGCTGGCGATGGCTTTGCTTACGAAGTTCGAAATCGCGTTACGTTATGTCGCTGTGGTCGGTCGAAAAACAAACCGTACTGCGACGGCTCGCACGAGCCCGCCGCGTGAAATATTTTATGCTCGTCAGCGCAGTCTAAGCCTGGAACGCAAATACGGCAGTCAATGCGATGCAGGACGCGGGCTGGCCATAAGATTCGGCGGCGCAACTTCAAATATTAAGAGCGCCTATCCGCCGGCATCTTCGCGACTTTTTACCCCGAATCGCTCGTGGATAGGCCACTCTTTCCATGAAAAGTGCAATGCGTCGCGGCGCTATTGCTGGCCCGTACCGACGACGGAATACGCCTGCGTCCTACAACCGTTGCGCCCATCATGGCGGGTTGCTGAGTTGGGCCGTGCCCAAGGACCCCAGTCTTGATCCACACGTCAAGCGCTTGGCGGTGGAGGTCGAGCCGCACCCGCTCGAGTACGGGCATTTCCAGGGCAACATTCCGGCCGGCAATTATGGCGCGGGTCAAGTCGATATCTGGGACACGGGCGACTGGGAAGCGATTGGTAACGCCGATCGCGCGCTTGCGGATGGCAATCTGAAGTTCGCGCTGCACGGCGTCAAACTGCGCGGTAAATGGGCGCTGATTCGCACCGGAGAATCACCCGACAGCAAGCAGTGGTTGCTGATAAATGAGCATGACGCATTCTGTCGGAACAGCAACGAATTTGAAGTGACGTCCGCGTTGCCCGACAGTGTGGTTTCAGGTGTTCAACGTGGCAACCCCAAGATAGCCGCACAAACCTTCCCCGAGCGAATCACGCCGGAGCTGGCAAGCCCCGCTACCGTGCCTACCTGCTCTGACAAGCGTTGGGTGTATGAACTTAAATTTGATGGCTATCGCTTGTTGGCACGGAAGGCCCGTAATGGCGTTCGCCTGTTTACCCGCAACGAATTTGACTGGCCAGCAGGCTTTTCCAGAGTCGCTGCGGCAGTGAAAGCGCTGTCGTTTACAGACAGTTGGCTAGAC
>ENA-OFCI01000848-OFCI01000848.1-metagenomes-genome-assembly--contig:-NODE-848-length-16133-cov-5.055417_pt1 | contig 16133 bp, 13 predicted proteins | sample MGYA00153391_OFCI01 | MGnify analysis MGYA00153391
AAGAACGTTGTTGGCAAAGCTCGCAGCGTACAGCGCCCTCAAGAGCTAAAGCAAGCGGCAGTCATTGAGCTTTGCACCCGGCAGACCAGTGCCAGGGCCGTTGCTGAAAAGCTGGCCGTGAGCAGGCCGACGTTGTACAAGTGGAAAAATCAACTACTCGGTCCAGAGGTTCCCGCAACCATGAAACCCAACAACGATTCACCGCCCGATCCTCAACGATCGGACTTGGAGCGACAACTCGAATCGCTGCAACGCGACATCCGGAAATTGCAGTTGGAACACGATCTCTTAAAGAAAGCGAACGAACTGGTTGGCGTCAACTATCCTGACCGGCACGCCCTATTGCTTTTTGACCCCAGAGAAAGAGAAGAAAAAGAAGAAGAACGACAACCAAACACCAAGTAACATTCCTTCGTGAGGCAACACGCCGGCCAAGGTAATTGTCGTCAACCAGCAGCTACAACGCCGGCACCCATCCCCGGGTTAAATTGAGATCGGCAGGGTGGGTCAAGTTGAGATCGGCACCGACATTCATGAAGAATGATGATCATGCTGGCATGGGTCTCGGCGCATCTCCGGCATGGGCAACTGAACGCAGCGTGTTCCGATTGCCGCCCACGAGGCTTGACACAGGTCAACTCAGCAGGCTTTCATGAGGCCGAGCGTGCTCGACCTTGACACGGATGTTGGCCTTGATCTGCCGCGCCTTGCTGGTCACCGGGCTCGAGAAGACTGCTGTTGTCAAGCGCTGCGCGTTGCCGTCCTCTGGCACGCGCAAATGCCACGCAACTCCAAGTTCTCGCTCGAGCCGCGGCGAACTGCTTCGATTAAGTTGCGACAACGTTGCACCGTTGTTGTTTGGGCTAGGCAATGGAATAGAACCAACCTCAGGGGCCTGTTGCGCGCTCTCGATCACGCAAATCGCCACGCTTTCAACACCTGTCAGTTTCGGAATATTTGCTCTTGCCGGTACGCCGACAGGTTGGCAAGTTCCAGCGAACGCCAAGCCGGCGGGCCGACTTCCACCGGTACTTCAGACGTTCAACCGTCGTAGAAGCGAAGGCTCAATGACGGCGGCCGCCAGCAGGCCGCTCATGCAAGAGGCCTGTATGCCGGCACCTGAGACGTCCTGCCCGGCCAGCAGCAACCCCGGCACGGGTGTGCGCACATCGAGCGAACGCGACGTGAGGCGCCGCGCGCTCATCTCGAGGCCGTACATGGCCCCGTCGGGCGAGCGAACGAAATGCTGCTGCGTCACCGGCGTTGACAGTTCATGAAAGCGCAGCATTGCGGCGAGCGCGGGAAAGTGCCGTCGGAACTGCGCCAGCATGCGGTCCTCCACCCACGCTTTAAGTGCGATGTATTCTTCTGACCGATGCTCCGCCGGAAGATGAAGCCACGGCTCGAACGAGCTTGCGTCGCACAACGCCACCACCTCGCCGGTATGCTTTCCAACGTGGGCCGGGTCCTTCAACGAAGGGAAGGACACGAACAGCGCAGGTGCGTCCTCGTCGGCCGGCGCCTGCCAGACCCGGCCGATGTCTTCGCTCTCGTAGATCCACACGTTGGCCGGTGACGCACCGGCGGCGGCAATGTCGCCATCGAAGCCCAAGTACAAGGCAAGGTAGGACAACCCGGGCCTTAACGCATGCACCGTCTCCCGCCAACTGGGTGCGATCTGTGCATCCAGGCAGGCAACCGTGTTGGCCACGCCCATCGCCGAAATCACGCTCGTGCAGGACTCAGAGTGGCGTTTGCCATCGTGTTCGAACACCACCGCGCTGGCGCGACCGTCCGTCACCACAATCTGCTTCACGTCGGCCCTTAGGCGCAGCTGCCCGCCCGCTGCTTCGATCACACGTTGCATCGTTTTCGCAAACCGCGTCGGACCGCCCACCGGATAGAAGGCTCCGCTGTCGTAGGCCCCTGTGACCAGCGCGTGCTCGAGCAGCGGCGCGGTCTCCGGTGCCGCCCCGTAGTTGCCCCAGCGAGCGCCGAGCACCGCGCGCAAGTGCGAATCTTCAATTGCGGACAACGCTTCAGCGAGGGTTCGAACCGAGAAATGCCGAACCTCGGCGCCATGCCACAGGCGCAGGCCCCAGGCGAGCAAGGCCGGGAGGCCACGCATCGCCAGCAGCGAACGAGCCGACTGCCCGGCCGCATCCATTTCCTCGAACCAGTGCTCGATCGCCGCGCGATGCGCAGGGAAGCGAGCATGCAGCGCATTGCGGTAAGCGGCTTGAGGATGCTCGATGGCGAACTCGAAACCGGGCAGTCGAACAATGTCGTACGGGTTGCCGCAATCGGCGAACTGCAAGGTACCTCCGGTCAACCACTGCAGGATTCGCCCGAACTGACCGTCAGCTCCTGAGTCGGGGCCCACGCCGCTGACGTAGTGCACACCGGTGGCAAACGTCCATTCCTGCCGCGTGAATGTCTGCGTCAGTCCACCGGCCACGCTGTGCTGTTCGAGCACGAGCACGCGCTGGCCACTGCGCGCCAACGCGGCAGCCGCTGTGAGGCCGCTGATGCCCGAACCGATGACGATGGTGTCCCACACGGCTGGTGGTCTCGGATGAAACGAATCAGGTGCGCGCGAGTGCCGCTGCCACGCCACGTCGCGGCGCCGGACCGACGGGCGGAGCGAAGCCCACCCGCGCCCACATTTGAACGGTCTGTGCCGGCGCGGGTGCGTCGAGCAGGCGTCGCACGTCGACGTAGGGCTTGGCCTGCTCCGGATACTCCTGAAGCGCTTGCTGCAACGGCTGCACGGCGAGGCCCTGCGCCGTGGCGGCGAGTTGCACCCGCGCGTAGGCCCGACCTGCGCTCACCTGTGTGACGCGATCGTTGCCATCGGTCACCATCCACAGAAACCCCGAAGTCGATTCGAGCTTCCGGTCGAAATCCTTGATCTGGCTTGTGGTGGCGTAGTCATCGGGCGCCGGCGCCTTGCTGCGGTCGAACAGGCCGAAGCGGTTGAGCCACACGACCATGGGGTCGAGCACGTACAAGCCGTCGCGATGCTCTTCGATCTCGGCCGCGCCGACTCGCAGCACCTTGTACGACTCCATGATCGTGCGTGGTGTCGTGAGCTCGATGCGCCAAGCCTCAGAGGCGATCGCTCGATGCTGTCGCAATGCATCAGGTCTGTCCGCTCCCACGAAGGCGAACCGCAAGGGATTCGGCTTCACCGCTTCGCCCATTGCTTGCCACGCGTCAGCCGGCACCGGCCGTCGAAGGTCATACAGGCTGCGGTTGGTGTGACGGGCAAGGATTTGCGCGAACAACGGATCCTTCTTTGTCGCAGCGTCCGGCACCAAGCGAATACGCGCCACGGGTCGCTGGTCGAGTCTTTCAGCGCCGAACGCGCCCTCGGGAAAGAGTGCGATCTCGGTCCGCAGTCCACGCTCGCGCGCCGCGATGTCAAGCAACTCCAGGAAGGTACCGTGGCTCATCATGATCTGGCGCGAGAACGGATCGGTCTGCGGCAGCACGCGCTCCAGGTCGCAGCGCAGGACGATTTCGTCCGGCGTCGCGAGATCCACCAGCCACGACTGCAGGTTGTGGGAGTGTGGTGCCAGGATGGCGTACCCGAGGATCCAGCGCCGCACGTCGGCGTCCTGCCGCGGGCCCTTCCAGGGCTCGATGGCCGCCTCGGGCATCTGCTGAGCGCAGCCAGAGGTTGCAGCCGTTGCAGCCAGGACGCAGCCACCGCCTGCAACTCGTATGAACTTGCGACGATCGATTTGCTGCTCCTTCGGGGCATCGGTGCGAGGGTCTCGCGCTGATCGACCCATTCACGGCTGATCATGCGCGTCTCGCAGTGCTGACTATTTGCGATGGCGCAAGTCCGCCAGCACGAACGCTGCGACCTCGAGCTGCACAGAACAGATCAGCACCGCGCTCGAGCGGATCGCCAATAGCAGAAACGGCCCAGCGCAAGCGAGAGCTTGCTGCAGGTCTCTCGGCCGAGAAGGACTTTGTTTCGCGCTCGGCTGCGGCCAGTCGACGGCTTACAGGTCAGGCATTCGGAAAAGCTCAGCCGCGGATGTCGTTAGCGTCGATACTTTCGGCGCTTGTCCGTGGTCTCGACGACCATTGGCTTGTTCGGAACCACAGGCCAGCGACGAGACAACACTCCCAGTACGACGGCCACAACGATCCACATCGCAACGGCAAGTGCGGTTTGCCAGACGAGCCCTTGCTGAAACGTCGTAGCGGGGTACAGAACGAACAGCCAGCCCGTGTAGCTGGCGTGCATCAGCACGGCCAGCAACAAGCTCTGCGTGTTCGAATAGACCCAGGTCATCAGCACCCGGTACGCCCCCAGGACTGCGGCATAGAAGATGGCGAACTCCAGCATCCAGGCCATGCCCATGGTGTTGAAGTTCTGGCGAAAGTCGACCGGCAGATGCCACATTGCCCACGCCAAGCCAAGCGACAAGCCTGCATTGCGCAGCCGCTGCCGCGCCAGCAGTCTTGGCGTCGCAAAGCCTGTCCAACCGATCTCCTCGAAGCTTCCGGCAACGAGCCCGATTGCGAACAGGGGCCAGTCAAATCTCGGTGTGAATGCCGTACTCACGAACACGCTCAAGGGCCACAAGGTCGCGAGCAAGAGCAGAGGCGTTGTCATGAGCGCAACCGCGTACCAGCGGAGGCCGACCCGCCAGTGCGAAAGGCGAGATCGGAGTCGACGTATTCCCTCTCGGCCATCAAGCAGCGCGGTCAACGTCAGCCCGGACGTGCTCGGACCCAGCAGCATCGATAGAAAAATGAGGCCGGTGTCCACCGGCCTCATCTCGACAAGATCGAAGCCGGTCGCACCGAGGACGATCGCGATGCCGCCCCAGCTGATGCCGAAAGCCAAGGCGAAATAGCCGCTCAACGGATACCGACCAAGCCAGGCGGTCAATCTCATGGTGTGGCCGTCGGGACCAGCAGCGTCACGATCTCCGACATCACTTCGTCGTCATGCCCAACCCAGGTGTGGCCGCCCGTGTCGAAACCGATGAACTTCGTGCCCGCGATTCGGCTCGCGGTGTAGGCCGCGCCGGCGAAGGTGCCGTAGCGGTCGTCGCGCGCGCTGACAACGAGAGTGGGCGCGCGGATCGACTCCAGCGGTGCCGGTGTCAGGTGCTTGCCGACGGCCGTGTCACTGCGCAAGCCCTCGGCGCGCGCGGACACCGGCAGGATGTTGTCGAGCATCGCATTCACCCGCGCTTGCTCCCGCGGGCTGGCGGTCGCCACCAACTCGGGCGGCGTGGCGAGCACGGTCTTGATCACCTCATCGCGCGCGACGTGAAGCGCGGCCCAGAACAGGAAGTCCGACCCGATCAGCCGCGTCATCGTGGCCTCGACCCACGCCGGCATCGGCGCGGCCGAATCAGCCTGCGTCGGCGGCTTGTAGGTCAGCGGCACCAGAAGGATCAACGCACTGACCCGATCGGGGTGGCGGATCGCCATCTGCAGCGCCGACGGTGCGCCGGCCGAGCCCCCCATCACGGCGGCACGATGCAGGCCAAGGGCGTCGAGCAGGCACACATGCGCATCGGCCTGCGCAGCCGCCGATGCGTCCGCCGGCATCGGCGTCCGCAGGTAGCCGAAGCGCGACATCGCGATGACCCGGATCCCGCGCTGCGCCAGGGTGCCGGCGAACGCCATGCCTTGGTCGTGCCCGCCACCGCTGCCGTGCACCACGAGCAGCGGCACGCCCGCCCCGGATTGTTGAACCTCGATCGGACCGCAGCGCGTTTCGATCAGCGCGCTGCGTTGCGCGCTGCGTTCGCGGGCCCTTTCGAGGTCGCCGTCGAAGCGCCACCAGATCGACGAGGCCACGAGCGCGAGGATCATGACCGCCGCGCCCGCAACCACAAGGGCGGACGTGGTCCGCAAGGTCACGGTGCGAACTCGAACGTCAACGACGTGACCGTGCCGACGAAGTACGGCCTGCGCCCTTCGGGCCGCATCCATGCCACTTCACCCGTGAAGGGCACCTGCACGCCGTCATGCGCCTGGTAGTCTGACCAAATGCCTTCCCACGGAACCATGACCATCTTCTTGCCCACCATGCCGCCCCGCGCTTCGGCGCGGAACGAGCCGATCAGGCCGGCGTCATTGAACCTGAACAGCAGGGTCAGCGCGAGGTGGCCATCCTCGATGGTGGCGTTCGCCGAACGGTCATCGACCGCCTCCCATCGCGCGCCCTGGCTCGGCAGCAGTGCGGTCGGATACCAGGCCACTTCAGCTAACCAGCGCATGTATTCGTCGCGCGCAATGTCGCCGCCCCCACGTATGTCGGCGACCGTGAACAAGCCCTCGATCGCCGCGCGCAGCAGGCCCAAACCAGCGATGTAGCTGTCGACGACGCGCACCGTCAAGCCTGGCAGCATCGAAATCCTGGCGTCCCACAGAAAGCCCGGGCGACGCGTGACGACCCTCTGCCGCGAAGTGAACGGCTTCCATTGCTCGCTCGTGGGGGACACGTTGAACGTGCCGGCGAGGTTGATAGTGACGGCAGTGATGATGGGCTGACCGTCCTGGAACACGGCGCGGAAGTAGCGTTGCACCGGCGCGGGCAGGCCGTCGAGCTCGCGCGCGTCGTATCGTGTTGGCGACGTACCGTCCTTCTTGCCGTCGAGCCGGCCGGCCTCGAGGCTGGTCTGCAGCGTCTGCATGCCGTCTCCCCACCGGCGAGCGCCATAAGCACGAAGACCGGCAGCGGCGACTGCCAGCAAGCACAGAACCAAGCCAAGCCACAGCAGCCAAATCATTCGCATTCCCCCATTCCATTTCTCGTGCCGTCAGATCAGCACGGCCTGGATCGGCCTGCGCAGCGACGGCGGCAGGGTCGGGCCGCGACCGAATCGCACCACCAGGTCGGGGCGTTGCCCGGCCAATCCGATCGCCGTGGCGAAACGCGGCCGAACCGATTGAACTTCGACCGGTTGGTTCAAGAACGCGTTCCGAATCTCCAGCGCAGTGGCCTGCAGAGCGAAGCGCTCGTAGCAGCGGCCCACATCCATCCAGGTTGCCTTCTGGGCGGTCTGGCCCACGAATACCGCGATGCCGGCAGAGCTGCGAATCTGTCGAGCGTACTTGTCGTTCTCGCCCTTCGGCGTGAAGAACCAGCCAAAGGCGAGATCGCCCAGCCAAGCCGGGATGGCCGGATTGCTCAACGACACGCTGAACAGTTCGTCTCTGGTGCGGACCGCATCGGCGCCGTTGAAGCGGATCCAGGACTTGAGCTCCTTGACGAACGCCGGGTCCGCCGTCTGAGCGGTGTTGCCCTCCACGACGAACTCGAGCAAGCGCTCGATCGCCGGGCGCTCGGTCAACAACAGCACTCGCACGTTCTCCGAAGTGCCGGCCCGTTCGAGCACACTGAGTTCTTGGCTAGACAGCGGCTTGCCGTCGAAGTCACCCCGGGTGCATTGACGTGCGGAAATCGCTTTGAACAGCGGCGAGGCTTGGGCCTGCGTAGGTGCCAGCGTCACCCGGACGGCGTCTCGTCGAGAGTCGAAGCCGGGCTCGGCCTTGAGCCCGCGGGCCAATGCGGCCTGGACGAGATTCTCTGCGGCGCGGCCCAGCGACACGAAGACGTGGTGGTCATCGGGGTCGTCTGCTGGACAACGCCGCGACAGGTCGGGCAGGACAGTGATTGCCTTGTCTTCGACCGCGAACTTCCAACACTGGGTGTTGTGGCTAGACGGTGCCAGTGTCGCCAATGTCACGAGCTCACGCACCAGTTTAAGAGGCAGTTTGCGCGGCAGTTCCTGACCGAGCGACTGCCCCGCGACACCCGCGGCTGCATCCGCCCGCCGAATCCCCGAGGCGACGGACTCGTTGCTCTCGGGGTCCGGTGCTTGTGAGCACGCCGGCAGCGTCGATGTGCCGAGCAGCGCGGACGGTGCGATCGTAACGAACTCCCTGCGTCGGAGGACTCCGACTGTCCACCCTGTATGAGGGAAAGGTTTCATTGCAGTCCGGATGCGCTCAGCGACACCGGTTCTCCATTGCGCGGCATCGGTGTTGTCGACACGGGTTTCTCGCCTGGGGCCGTCGGAAAAGGTGACCAAGCCGGACGCTCGGTTGCCTGCGAATCGACTATCACCATCGCGCGTCCAGGCCATGGGATGGTTTGACGGTGAGCCTTCAGTATCCAGAGCTTTTTGCCGCTGGCAGCGGCGGCTTCGTAGTCGGCGTCGAGCACACCGTGAACGTCCAGGAAGACATTGAGCGTGGCCGGGATGCGGATGCAGCCTTCCGAGGCGACGCGCCCCAGCCTGGGCTCAAGGACCCGGGGATCGGTGGCATGCATCTGCAAGCGCATCTTGCTCGTTCCGCCATCGCCCCAACCGCGCTCGGCCAGTTGCCAGCCAAAGTCGAACACGCGCCTGCCGCGCAGGCCGTAGCCACGAATGTGGTTCTTGTTGAGGGTGCCCTCGGCGCGAAAGTCCGGGTTGTCCAGCGTGTGCGCAAAGACACCCAAGGGCGTCAGGAAGTGTTCGAACGTGCCCGTCTTACCGGTGGAAACCGCCGTCGCGCCTAACCAGTGCCAGCCGCCTGCCCGCGTTCGCACCAGCACCATCGCTGCCTGAATTTGCGGGTTGCGATCGACGAGCACGAAGGATTGCCCCGCGAGATCAGCGAGCGTGCCTGCGGCCAGGGCCTGTTGCAGCAGCAGGATGTAGCGTTGCTGGTCGGCCTGCGGCACGTCCAGCCGATGATCGACCTCACGTGCAAACAGTTCGCTCCAAGCCGGCAGAGCGTCATCGCCCGCCGTCCCTGAAACAGCGGACGGAGCGGCGGCTGCGACGCTGCGGCCAATCACCAGGCCGCCAGCCAACAGGCAGAACGCCCTTCTGCTCCCCGACGGCAGCGGGCTACCCCGGCCGCTCAAAGGGTTTGGGCCGGCTTGACCACACCCACCTTTTGCGAGACAAGCAACTGATGATCGGCCCGCAGTCCCATGGCTCGCGCCAAGGCGTCGCGGTCGTGGAAGCTCAATCATCGAGGCTCCCCATGTCGGTGACATTTTGCCCCGTAGGCGGCCCACCTCCGAAGGTGATGCATCCCCTGCCGGCTGTGTACCCGGTGACCATGAATGAGCGCTCTGGAAGTAGGTCCTTGGACGGGAATATTGCTGCGACCTGCGCGCCGTCGTAGATGGCATCGACGACCTCCGCATCCGTTGCCAGGACACGAGCGCCGAGCACCCGATCCGATCCGGTCTCCACTTCACTCCAAAGCACGTCGCTGACGTTGCGCGCGCCGAACTGATCCACGTTCTCTGCGCCGTCTCTTCGCATGACCTTCTCCGGCTTCATCGTCCAACTACTCAACGGCCTGTCCGGCGCCTCTTCGCTATTCCTTGTCGGCGTGACCGTCGGCACCGATGCGGACCTTCGAGACCTCGACGCATCGCCCGTACTCAGTGGCCATCGGACGGGCACGTTCACCCTGTAGATCATGGCGCTGGCTCCTTGTGATGTTTAACGGCATTGCCATCGCGGCAACGGCGTTGCTTGATTTCAAAGGCATCGCGAAGGCATGGCCGTGACTTCGTCGAGTTACGCGCAGGAAAGCGAATCTTGATCTCAACGAGCCGGGGCAACGCTGGCCAGAGCAGCGAACAATCGAAGGCCCGCTCGACCATGCTCACGCGACGCCGAAGGCGATCGGCCCGCATACCAAAGTGCTTGCGGCAAAACCATGGTGAGTCTGCGTTGGCAAGCCTTGTGCCATCTGTTCGTTGCCGTACCCAACGGTCGCATTCTTCGGAGGCGATTGGGGCGCGTCGGCAAAACAGCGATCTCATTGCCAACCGTAGCGCCGGATATAGGCGCGCTTCATCAACGTGGTCAACATGCAGTAGGCCAGCAGGATCGCCACCAGCCAACCGTAATACCCCGCCGGCAAGGCCTGCAGCTTGAAGTAGCCGGCCAGCGGCGAGAGCGGCAGCCACAGACCGACCGCCATGATGATCAGCGTCATCGCCATCAGCGGCGCAGCGGCGCGGCTTTGCACGAAGGGCAGCTTCGGTGTGCGTACCAGATGCACCACCAGGGTCTGCGTCAGCAGACCAACGACGAACCACCCGGACTGGAACAGGCCTTGAGTCGCCACGGTGTTGGCGTTGAACACCCACCACATCACGGCGAAGCTGATGATGTCGAAGAGTGAGCTGATGGGACCGAAGAAGAGCATGAAGCGGCCGATGTCTGAAGGGTTCCACTTCAGCGGTTTGGTGACGAGTTCGGCATCGACGTTGTCGAACGGGATGCCGGTCTGCCCGATGTCGTACAGCAGGTTCTGCACCAGCAACTGCAGCGGCAACATCGGCAGAAACGGCAGAAACGCGCTGGCCACCAGCACACTCAGTACGTTGCCGAAGTTGCTGCTGGCGGTCATGCGGATGTACTTCAGCATGTTGCAGAAGGTGGTGCGGCCCTCGACTACGCCGTCGTCGAGCACCAGCAGGCTCTTTTCCAGCAGGATGATGTCGGCCGCTTCCTTGGCGATGTCCACGGCGCTGTCCACCGAGATGCCGATGTCGGCTGCGCGCAGGGCCGGTGCGTCGTTGATGCCGTCACCCATGAAGCCCACCACGTGGCCGCTGGCCCGCAGCGCGCGCACGATGCGCTCCTTGTGCAGCGGGGTGAGCTTGGCGAACAGGGTGTGCGATTCAGCTGCGGCCTTCAGTGCGTCGTCGTTCAGGGTTTCGACCTCGGCGCCCAGCAGGACCCGGTCTGTGGGCAAACCGACCTGGCCGCATACATGCACGGTCACAGGCCCGTTGTCGCCCGTCAACACCTTGACGGTGATGCCGTGTGCTGCCAGCTTCTTCAGCGCCGGTGCAGCCGACTCTTTAGGCGGGTCGAGGAAGGCGATGTAGCCGATCAGCGTGAGCCCGGCTTCGTCCGCGACCGAGTACGTGGTCTGGCTCGGCGGCAGGGTCTTGACGGCCACCGCCACCACGCGCAGCCCCTCGGCGTTGAGCCCGTCGGTGACCGCCTTGGTGCGCGTCAGCAGGGCTGCATCCAGCGGCAGCGTGGGCATGGTGCGCTCGCCATCGAGGCTCGCGTCAATGGGCTCCTGCGTGCGCACCTGCGTGCAGGCGGCGAGAACCTCTTCGACCGCGCCTTTGCAGATGAGCTCGTGGTGCTGGTCCTGCCCGCCCACCAGCGTCGCAACGACCACCGACATGCGCCGACGCTGAAAGTCGAAAGGCACCTCGTCCACCTTGCGGTAGGCATCCTTCAGCTTCAGCTCGGCGGCCACGTCGACGCGCGCCAGCACCGCGCGGTCGAGCAGGTTCTTCAGCCCGGTCTGGTAGTAGCTGTTCAGGTAGGCGAAGTTCAGTACCTCGTCGGTGTCCGCGCCGTAGGCGTCGGCGTGGCGCGCCAGCGCGATCTTGTCCTGCGTCAGCGTGCCGGTCTTGTCGGTGCACAGGATGTCCATCGCGCCGAAGTTCTGGATCGCGTCCAGGCGCTTGACCACCACCTTCTTGCGCGACAACAACACCGCGCCCTTGGCCAGCGTGCTGGTGACGATCATCGGCAGCATCTCGGGCGTCAGGCCCACCGCCACCGACAGTGCGAACAGGAAGGCTTGCAGCCAGTCGCCTTTGGTGAAGCCGTTGACGAAGAAGACGATGGGCACCATCACGGCCGCAAAGCGAATCAGCAGCCAGCTGACGCTGTTGACGCCGGCCTGGAAGGCGTTGGGCGTGGTCTCGGTGGCGGTGGCGTGCGCGGCCAAGGTGCCGAAGTAGCTGCGGCCACCCGTGGCCACGACCAGCGCCGTGGCCGTGCCCGAAACGACGTTGGTGCCCATGAACACCAGATTGCGCTGGTCCAGCGCACCGGCGTCGGCCACGAGTGCGACACCTGGCGCAACGGGCTGGACAAACTTCTCCACCGGCAACGACTCGCCGGTCATCGCGGCCTGGGCGACGAACAAGTCGCGGGCGCTCAGCACGCGGCAGTCGGCGGGGATCATGTCGCCGGCCGACAGGACCACGACGTCTCCGGACACCAGCTGTCGGACGGGAATCTCCTGGGCCTTAGGCGCCTGCGCGTCCTTGGCTGCTGACGCATCGACCGGCGCGGCGCTGCGGCGGATCACGGCGGCGGTGGTCGTCACCATGGCGCGCAGCCCTTCCGCCGCACGGTGGGACCGGCCTTCCTGGACGAAGCGGATGCCGGTGCTCAGCGCCACCATGACGCCGATCACCACCGTGGCCTTGCCGTCGGCACTGATGAACGACAGCAGCGCCAGTGCCGTCAGCAGCAGGTTGAACGGGTTCAGGTAACAGCGCCACAGCCGCAACCAGCCGGGCAGCGGGGGTTCGTGCTGAACCTCGTTGGGGCCATCTCGGGCAAGGCGTCGGGCGGCCTCGGCAGTGTCCAGCCCATCGGCCTGCGAGTTCAGGCGTGCCAAAGCCTGCGCGGGTTCGTCCAGGCCTGCGGTCAGCAGGCTCTGGCCCAGGCTCGGCGCGGCGGCGCTGGTGGCCCCGGTGGTCGTTGCCGCCGCCAAGGTGTCCAGCAACGGCCGGCGCTCGAAGTGCCGCTGCGCCCGACGCCGGCGCAGGAAGGTGCTGAAACCTTGAGTGAGCGTCTTGTGCATGCTCGTTCAGCGCGTCAGCCGGCGATCGATCACTGCGATGGTCTCGTCGCTCTCGGTGTCGAGGTTGCCCGTTGGTTCGTCGGCCAGCAACAGCGCGCAGATCGATTGCGCGGGCGAAATGGAGTCAATTGCCATGCGACAGGCGACGTACGGCACGACGCGTACGCTGGGCATCGAGCCGGGCGGCAGGCCCCTTTGCACACTGAAGGGTCGCAACGGAAAGTCCTGTTGCTGAAACGGTTCCATGCTCACCCGTTCACGCCCTCCTGGTCGGTGGCCGCAGCAGTGGCTTCGTGCAACAGCCATTTGCAGGTGTCACGGCGCACGAAGAGCGGGACGTAGGCCGCGACCTTGGCATCGGCAAAGCCGGCCGCGACCTGGCGTGCCACCTGAGCGACACGACGGCGCGGTATCAGGCGATGCAGGTCCTGCCAGATCTGATCGATCAGTTCATCACTCGCTTGATAAGTCATGCGTGCTCGGGCGCTGCCGGTACGAAGCGCCGGTGTGTTTGCCGCCATGCGTGCGCGACACGCTCCCAGTGTGTATCACTCGCACCCATCGATCCTGATCTGCGTCAACTCAAGGGGCGGCGACAGCCTTATGTTGTCGCGATACGCGACTGACCCATTTACGCAACTCGCTGAACCACAACACCCCACTGGCCATCGCCACGCAGACCAGCCATTGGTCGGGTGCCAACGGCGCGGTGCCGAACGCCAGATTGAGAAAACCGAGGTGAACGACGGCCACCTGCAGCAACCCTGACGCCGCGATTGCCACCCAGAGCCAGCGGTTGGCGAACAATCGCACGAATGCGCTCGCTGTGTCCGAGCGCGCATTCAGGCAATTGAACAGGCTTGCAAACACCAGCACGGTGAAGCCGGCGGTGCGTGCCGTGGCGAGATCGCCCGCGTCGGTGTCGTTGACCGCGATCAACCCGCCGGGCAGATAGATGTCGATGGTGAGCAGCGACACCATCGCGGTCACGAGGCCGATCTCGACCACATTGCGCCACATCCGCATGTCGATCAGGCGCTCGTTCAAGCGCCGAGGCCCGCGCGTCATCAAGTCTTCAACGGGCGGGTCGACGCCGAGCGCCAGCGCAGGCCCCAAGTCGGTGACGAGGTTGATCCACAGCAACTGCGTGGCCAGCATCGGTAATACCACCGTATCAGCGGCGCCGACAGCGCTGCCTTTCAGGCCGATCACCCCGGCGCCCACCACACCCAGGAACACTGTCAGCACCTCGCCCATGTTGGACGACAGCAGGTAGCGCAGGAACTTGCGGATGTTGTCGTATACGCCGCGGCCCTCACGCACGGCTTCGACGATAGTGGCGAAGTTGTCGTCGGCCAGGATCATCCGGGCCGCCTCTTTCGTGACCTCGGTGCCGGTCACGCCCATCGCGATACCGATGTCGGCGGTCTTCAGCGCCGGTGCGTCGTTGACACCGTCGCCGGTCATCGCGACGACATGGCCGTCAGCCTGTAGCGCGCCGACGATGCGCAGCTTCTGCGCAGGCGCCACACGGGCGAAGACCGAGGTCTTGCGCACCGCTTGCTCTAGCCCGGCGTCGTCGAGCGCTTCGAGATCGGCGCCGGTCAGAGCGGCGGTACGCACGTCGGCACCCGGATCGAGGATGCCCAGGTCAGCAGCAATGCGCGCCGCCGTGCGCGGATGATCCCCGGTGATCATGATGACCCGGATGCCGGCCCGACGGGCTTCGCGAATCGCCACCGCCGCCTCGTCCCGCGGCGGGTCGATCATGCCGACGAGGCCGACAAAAACCAGGTTTCGCTCCAGTGACTCGGCGCGATCTGGCGACACCTCCCGGCTTTCGCCCGGATTCAGCGGTCGATACGCCACGCCCAGCGTCCGCAGCGCCGCGTCGGCCAGCGTGTCGACTTCGGCCAGCATGCGCGCACGCAGCGCGTCGTCGAGTTCGACCACGTTCATGCCGACCCGCGCGCGGTTGCAGTGGTCGAGCAGTACGCCCGGCGCCCCTTTGGTGATCACTACGACCGTATCGTCGCGTTCACGATCGACCTCGATCGTCGACATCATCTTGCGCTCAGTCGTGAATGGGATTTCGCCGATGCGCTCAAAGCGCCGCCGGCGGCGTTCAGCGGTGCCCAGCTTGTGTTCGGCCACCAGGAAGGCCGCTTCGGTGGGGTCGCCGTGAATCTCCCATGCGCCGCTTTCGCCTTGCCGCAGTTGCGCGTCGCCGGCCAAGCTGCCGCCGCCGAGCATCACGATCTGTTCGTCACGCAGCGCGCCGGCTGCCAGCTCGGCGCCCTCGAACTCGACCCTGCCTTCGGGTGCATAGCCGACCCCGGTCACGCGGGTGGTGCCCGAGACGGTGACGATGCGCTCGATGGTCATTTCAGCACGGGTCAAGGTGCCGGTTTTGTCGGAGGCGATGACCGAAGCGGAACCGAGCGTTTCCACCGACGACAGTTTCTTCACGACAGCGTGATGCCGGGCCATCCGCTGCACACCCAGTGCCAGCACCACCGACAGAATCGCCGGTAGCCCCTCGGGCACTGCCGCGACCGCGAGCGACACGCCGAGCAGCAGCACCGGGACGACATCGGCGACGCCTCGAATATCGGACATCAGCAGGATCGTGGCCACCACGACGACGGCGATGACGACGACCGCGATGCCCAACATCCGCCCGACGCGCGTCACCTCCTGTTGCAGCGGTGTCGGCTGCTCCACGGTGGCGTCGAGCAGGTGAGCGATGCGGCCCATCTCGGTCTGCATGCCCGTGGCCGTGATCACCGCCCGACCCGTGCCCTGCGCCACCGCAGTGCCCTTGTAGACCATGTTCGCGCGGTCGCCCAGCGCGGCAGGCGCGGCCAGGGCGGCAGCGTCGTCACCCCGAACGTCGATCACGTGGTGCAGGCCGTGCCGCCGGGCCGGATGGACGGGTTCGTGCTGTTCTGGCGCGCGGTGTTCGGCTTGCAGCCGCAGGCGCAGCTGGAGACGCCAGACCCCTATGGCCTCGTCCGCAGCCGCGCGCTGGTCAGCCCCGGCGGCGGCGTGCGGCTGGCGCTGAACGCCTCGGACAGCCGCGGCACGGCGACGGGCCGGTTCGTGTCGGCGTTTGCCGGGGCGGGGGTGCACCACATCGCGCTGGCGACGCCGGACATGCGCCGTACTGCGGCGGCGCTGCAGGCCTCGGGCGCACCGGTGCTGCCGATGCCGGACAACTACTACGACGACCTGGCCGCCCGGTGGGGGCTGGACGATGCCGCGCTGGCCGAGTTGCAGGCGGGCGGGCTGATGTATGACAGCGACGGCGCCGGGCGGTTCTGGCACCTTTACACCGATGCCTTCCGGGAACGCTTCTTCTTCGAGGCCGTGCGACGCGACGGCGGCTATGCCGGGTTCGGCGCCGCAAACACCGCCGTGCGCGCCGCCGCCCAGGCCCGGCAGCACCCGGCCGACGACCTGTTCCTGTAGGGAGGACGCGGACGCCATGAGCCAAACCGACGAGT